>Ga0187783_10004105_pt1 | contig 10790 bp, 12 predicted proteins | sample 1015_SJ02_MP02_2_FD_132471 | JGI IMG/M metagenome (GOLD analysis project Ga0187783, IMG submission 132471) | Tropical peat soil microbial communities from peatlands in Department of Meta, Colombia - 1015_SJ02_MP02_20_MG | ecosystem: Environmental > Terrestrial > Soil > Wetlands > Peat | place...
AGCCCGCCACAGTGGAAGTCGATGAAGTACTCGCATTCGTCAGCAAACACGCCGTAGATCCTGCTCGCCAGTTGATGCGTGAGCAGACCGTCCGGGTCGCCCGGGAAAATACGGTTGAGGTCGATCATGTCGTTGGGGGTGTTGCGCGTGCGCGCCTCGTATGCGAGCGGGTTGGCGCACGAGATCGCCACGATCGTGCCTTCGAACGGTGTCTCCTTCATCTTCTCGATGAAGGCTCTCACATATTCGACTGTATCGGGCTCGTCGCCGTGCACGCCCCCGCTCACTCCCACCGCCGGCCCGCCGGGCGAGCCCTCGAGGTGGTGCACGACGACCTCCAGTTCATGGCCGTTGCCGAGGGTGCTCACCGGGATGCGTGATTGGGAGTACCGGGGTTTGTCAGGCATGTGTTCGCTGAACCTCCGCTTAGTAGCTCATTGGTCGATCTGGTTCTTCAGGTTCGCTGCTGTCGGGCCACCAGGGAGACGAGCCCCTCGGCGGACTTACGCATCAACGGGATGGCCGCCTCAGCGTGCTCTATGGTGAAGCGCACCACCGGTCCGCTCACCGACAACCCGGCGACGAAGCCGCTTTCGGGGTCGAAGACCGGTACGGCCCTACATCGCATTCCCGGCGCGAACGTCTCTTCGTCAATGCTGTAGCCGGAAAAGGCCACCTCCTCGAGTTCGTCCTGAAGCGAGCGGAGGACCTGCGAGGACGCCACCGGCACGAAACGGCTAACCAGGCCACGGCGCTCGTCGTCCGGCAGGCAAGCGAGGATCGCCTTGCCGAGGGCGGAGGTGTGCGGTGGCAAAATATCGCCGACGTTGGCTACCGCGGTGAGCGCGTGGGCTGAGTTGTGACGGGCGGTGAGCAGGATTTCGCGCCCAACCAACACGCCGAAGCTCGCACTTTCGCCTGTAGCGACGCCGACGTCGTAGACAACGCGTTTTGCCGCTTGCCACTGCGGTAATTGATCGAGCGCCCGCATGGCGATCCCGTAAAGACGTGAGCCGGGCCGGAACCGACCACCGTCATCGCGCTCGCAGTAACCGCGCTCGCTGAGCAAAGAGAGCAGACGGTGGGCGGTGCTCGCCGGCACCCCGAGGACCGCGGCCGCGTCTCGGAAGGAATGGGCCGGGATCTCGGCGCTCACCATCTCGAGCGCGTCGAGAAGACGTCCCAGGTAGGTCAGCTCGGTCGTGTGACTGACCGGGACAGCAACTCCACTCACCCGAACATTGAACTGCACCCGAGCACAGCTGTCAACGGTTGGGCGACGAGCGCGGCACCCCGGCGACGCCGGTACAGAAGAGAGAAAATGGTTACCCGTTGCGCACACGGGAGCACTGCGAGCCCGGGCGCACCCGACGCCGCGATGCCTATCGCGCTCACCTCGGACCACGTTGCTCACTCCGTGTCATGGCAGCAATACCGTCGCCGAGCATGGCCACTCCTACGGTCCACACGGTGATCGCCAAACCCGGGAAAAGCGTGAGCCACCAGGCAGTGGCGATGTACTGAAGCCCTGACTCCAGTAGCGATCCCCACTCTGTGGCCGGGGGCTGAACCCCGAGGCCGAGAAAGCCCAAGCCTGCCACATTTACCAGTGCGTACCCGAGGTCCTGGGTAATACGGGCGTTGATCTGGCCCCACGTAAACGGAGCAATATCCTTGAGTATGATACGGGGCCCGGTGGCGCCCAGCGCCCGAGCGGCTTCCACGTGTGCCCGCTGTTTCAGTTCGAGGATCATCCCCCGCACAAGACGCGCGTAGCTCGGCCACCACACAATGCTCAAAGCAATTACGACCGACTTCTCGCCTCGACCCAGCACGGCCGCAAGCGCCAGTGCCAGGACAAATCCCGGCAGCGCCAAGAACAGGTCCGTAAGTCGCATGAGGGCTTCGTCGACCCATCCACCGACATAGCCCGCGACGATGCCGACCACCGTCCCGAACGTTCCCCCGATGGCCACGATCAAGACCGACATCGTCAACGAAGCTCTGGCCGCATAAACCACCCGTGCGTAGAAATCGCGGCCCAACTCATCGGTCCCGAACCAGTGCGAAACGCTTGGGCCCACCAATGGGGGCCCGGTGTAGAGCGCGTCCGGGTTTTGCCGGGTAAACAACTGCGGAGCGATGGCGGCGGCTACGAACACAATGACGATGGTGGCGCCACAAACCACAAACGCTCGTTCACTACGAGTCGTCTGGGACCATCTCGACCGGACTGCGGAATAGCGCATTTCGGGCGCCACCGGGCCCCGTCCGAAACCGCCGGAGCTCGGCTCAATACTGACCCTGTCGGTCGCTCTCACCGGCTTTGCCTGTCCCTGAGGCGCGGGTCCAGCGCGAGGTAGGACAAGTCAGCCACGAGGTTGACAATGACGAACACCGCGCTGGCCAGCAATGTAATAGCCAGAATAGGTGCGTAATCCAGGGATTGCAAAGAGTTGTATAGATAGAGCCCTACCCCTGGCCAGCTGAACACGGTCTCGACAAGGGCTATCCATCCCAACAGGTAGCCGAACTGCACCCCAAAGAGGCTAATGACCGGGTTGAGCGCGTTCTTCAGGACATGGCCTGTCATCAGCCTGAATTCGCTCACCCCTTTGGCCTCGGCGGTGCGGACGTAAGGGCGCTGCAGTTCTTGCAGGACGCTCGCTCGGGTCGACCTCAGCCCTACGGCAAGCATCGCCAAAACGATCGCCGCGGTCGGCAAGACAAGGTGGTCAATAGCCTGAAAAAACGTTCCCCATTGACCTGCCAGCGCTGAATCGATGAGCCCGAAGCCCGTAACATCCGGAGGGGCCTGAGTCGAAATGTTGTACTGCCCGCCCTGTGGGAACCAGCCCAAGCGGGCGAAGAACACAAGTTGTAATAAAGCAGCCAGCCAGAAGACCGGCATACCACTGCCTATTATCGCGCCAAGTCGGACTAACGCATCCAGCACTCGGCCTTTGTGCGTAGCCGACCACGCGCCGAGGGACACGGCGACGAGAACGTAGACCGAGAAGCTCACGACCACCAGTTCGATAGTGGGGGGCAAATAGCGGGCTAGGTCTGTGGTCACCGGGTCCCGGGTGACGTCAGACGTCCCAAGACTGAGATGCAGAAGGCCGACGAGGTATTTGTAGTATTGAAAAGGTAGTGGCTTATTAAGGCCGAGCTCAATATAGAGGGCGTGGACCTCCTCGGGCTTCGCGCCGATCCCAGCCAGGATTATTGCCGGGTTACCTGGGATCAGGTGTAGCAATATAAACGTGAACAGACTGATGACCAAAAGAAGGCCAATGGCCCACGCCGTGCGTCTCAGGATATACCATGCCATCAGCGAGGCCCCGTTGATATTTTACGTCTAGCGGTGACCCGGGGCCTGGCCCCTCCCAAGGGAAAACGGGCGGGCGAGAGGCCCGCCCGGTCACCTTGGCGCACGTCCGACCCTCGGCACCCGGGCCGATGCTCTCAGTGCTGACGCAGCCGCAACTGCCAGAACCTGACTGGGTACTGTGCGTCCGTGGCTTGCATAACGTAGCCTTCGAGATAATTCGGCACTGGGATGATCATCTCCGGAAGTGCGCCAAATATTACGGGTGCATCGTTGGAAATGATCTGCTGGCACTTGTTGAGGGCCGCCCGAATACCCGCGTCGCTGGTTGCGGATGAGGCTTCGTTGTAGGCAGCCGCGAAGGACGGGCTATCCCATCGCGTAGAGGTAAATGCTGGGCCCGTCGGGAGAAGTTCCGAAAAGTAGCTGGTCGGGTCGAGGCTAAAGTCTCCGTTGTACCAGGACGACGCCAAAGCTGGCGCAGTGCTGACATTAGCCATCGCCGACAATATCGAGCCAAACTGGAGTGACTCGAGCTGTATGTGTACTCCGATCTGTGCAAGAGAGGATTGCAAGATCGTTCCTCCCGCCACAAGGTCCGCGTACCCCGCGGCCGTGTAGCACGTCGCGCTAATGCTCGCCGGGTCGACACCGGCACTCGAGAGCATCGCCTTCGCCTTGCCAAGATCTTGTTTATAGATCGGAAGGGACTTGAGCACGTAAGGGTTCCAGGGGGGCAACACGCCTGATGTTGGCTGCGCATAACCGTGGAAATATTCGCGCATCGCTTGGTAGTCGAATGCGTACTGGAAAGCCTTGCGGACCTCGACCTTGTCAAAGGGCGGCTTGGCCTGATTGAAGGTAAGCATCGGGTCGATGGTATTGGCCCTGTAATGCTGGAGTGTGAACCCGGACTTGCCAGCAAAGCTCAGTGCGTTGTCGATCGACATCTCCGTCGAGAAATTAGCGGTGCCGTTTTGAATGAGCTCGACCGTCGTTGACGGGTCCGTCTCCCACTGGACCGTCACGTTATCGATTGACCCCGGCTGCCAGGGCCCGGCCCACCACCCGTCGTTCTTCGCCAGGGTGATCTTCGTACCCTTCACCCAAGACGACAGCGTATAGGGCCCGGTCCCAACGCAGTGGTCCTGAAAGTAAGCCTTGGCCCACGGATCGCTTTTTGTCGCGTGCGCTTCAATAGCCTGTTTGCTGACAATTGGCCACATCACCATGTGATAAGGAAGCCATGGCTGAGGGGCTTTGGTGGTGAAGGTCACTTGCATTGGCCCGGTCGCCTTGACCGACGTTATACCGCTGAGCGTGTAACCGGCCTCGGCTATGCTGCCAATCGCGAGGTGACGTTGCATACTCAGCACGACGGCGGCGGCATCCATCGGCGACCCGTCAATGAACTGTACGCCCGGACGCAGAGTAAATGTCCATTCTGTGATTTCGGGATTTGCTTTCCACGAGGTGGCCAGGCGAGGGACCAGCGTCTGGGAAGACTCATCCGTCATGGTTAAGGCGTCATATGTGTTGTTTGTGATCAGGAATGCGTCGAATTCATTGGTCTGTGAAGGATCCAGCGAGTCCGGTTCCGTGGTGTCCAGGAGGACAAAGGACACCGGCGCCTTCTGCCAGCCCGTCGCCGCTGCCGGATGGGCCACAGAGCCGCGCAGCAGATGGCCTTGCGCAAGAACCGGAGCCGCCGCCAGCCCGGCGCCGCCGAAGGCGAGGAACCGCACCATCTCTCGACGGCTATAAAGTCGGTGATCTAAGCCCTCCCCCCTCCGCGGATCCCCAGGTGGCACTCTTTCCGTTCTCTCGATCATCGTCGTCCCTCCTTTTCATTGTTCGCGGCGTCCAAGGTCAGCCGTGCGTCCCACTGAGCAGAACAGCCGCTCCATTTGGACGAACAGGCTAATTCTCAGTCGGGCAGCCGTCAAAGCGCCCGGGTTGCGGGCAAGAAGAGCTGTGGTCGTCCGGGCCACCGACGGCTGTTAGCTCGGCGGGGTCAGAGAGGTGGGTACGGCCCGCCACGCCATCTGCCAAAGCGCCGCGGCCGTCGAGGGTTCGGAGCGCAGGCAATGAGCCCGGTCCGCCGCAACGGGCCCGGGTGGGCCCTTGCCAGTGGCCCTTGTAACTGCCACGGCCGTGGCGATATACTTACTTTGCGTATCGGACGCAGGCCAAAAGCGCCTTGGGGGTGTACCGGTGCCGGAGTCTGGTCGAAGTAACCTCGGAAAAGTTCTGGCCTTTGTGGCCGGAGCGATCGGGGTGGCAGCGGGCATCATTGCCATTTACAATGCAGTGAAGCCGTCTGGCCCACCAGCGTTCTCGGGTAATGTTAGCAATTACACGAGAGCGGCAAGCTTTATATCTTTCCTGGACCGGAACGACACCAACCGTGTCAAGCTCGACGTGACTTGCGTTCAGGCCGCGAAGCAGTCCCCGTGCGTGGCCAAGGCGGGCCCGGGTCAGGAAGGTATCGAGCTGGTTTTGGTCGGCAGTGCCGCTGCCGCGCAGTGCTGGAATACCGCTGCCAGATCGTGCTCGGGGGGTGCGCTGCTCACGTTCGTTAGCTCGCCAGGTGCCTCCGGGACGCTCTCGTCGCCGGGCGCAGGGGCCTATTATATTAACGGGATCTGGCGGGTGCGGGACCTTGGGAGCGGGGGCACTTCACCGCCTGGCGACCCAACCTACGAACTTGACGCAACCAGCTGAACGCGCATTGGAGAAGACCGCCTGCGGCATGGCGGCCTGCCAGTAACGTACCTAATATCTGATCGCAGCTGAAATTGATGTAACAAATTGGGTTTCCCGGATTTGTCGCAATTGGCCAACGCTCAGGTCACTCAACGGGTTCCTCGCCCCCGATCGTCCCACAATCAAGGGCCTCGAGGAAGTGTTCGATGACCTCGGGGTCGGCGTTAAGCGGTGCAAAGGGCCGTAAGCTTGTGGTTCATGTCCAATCGCCCCCGTCGGACTGGCAAGACATGGTTCTTCGGGTACCGCTTCTGGGACGTCCTCGGCCTTAACACCTGGAAGGCTGACTCGGCCCTCGGAGGTATTCCAGGAACTCGGCGGCACATTGACCGAGTCGGCCGGAATGCTCCCTGTCCCTGCGGCAGCGGCAAGAAGTTCAAGCGCTGTCACGGAACCGGTTGGCGACACTGGATTTGGATCCTTCGCGAGCACTCAGAGGGGTACAACGCAGAGAGCTGAGCGACGGAGCCCGCAAGTGGCGGCTCATCGCCACCAGCCTGATAGTTCATCGCTGATCGTCCTCGAAGGGCTGCGGCTGCTGGCGGCGTACCGACGGGTCGGTCACCCCACCGCCGGTGCCTGTTACACGGGTCGGCGCGCTGCGGACTGCACTCTTTTGGAGGGCGGGACGAACAACAAACCCCTATTCGTTGAGACCACCGACGGGGGGACCACCTTGGCGACGGGGGCCAGTCCTGGTCGGAGCTAAGAGCACAGGGCCTCCCCACTAATGTGCTCTTCACCAGCCTGGCCTGCCCGACCAGCTCTGATTGTTGGCTCTCAGGCAACAGCAACCAGGGCCAGTTCTCGGGTAGGGGTGGAGTGTTGCTGTCGTCGGCCGACGGTGGCCGGACCTGGGGCGCGAGCCTCCTGCCACTAGGTACTGGCATCGTGTATTCCGTCTCTTGCCCGGACCAAAATACGTGTTTCGCGTCCGCAACCAAGCAACCCCCAGCATCGTCGCCGGCCACATCCCCGGCGCTCGTGCTCTTGGCCACTTAGCAGAGGACAACCACGATACGGCTCTCCAGGCCCCGTTGCCGCCGTCTCGCCAGGCGCGACCCGCACTGTGGCCGTCTTGGCTGTGCGCGGCCCCCGCAGACAGCCGCGCCGACCCGCACTTGACATGCTCGCTAACCCCGAAGTCCTCCTGCGGGCACGTCGAAGCTTCGGGCGGGTGGTTGCGGGGTGCGCGTGGGCCGTGGCCGAACTCGCGCTCGCCAGTTCGTTGGGCCCCGTCCCTGACGCGGCGGGTGTGACGGCTCACGTCACCGTCACGGTCAACCCTGCGGAGCGCTACCAGCGCATCGCCGGGTTCGGTGTGCCCGAGGGGTTCGGTCAGGCCAAAACGCTGATGGATGCGCCCGCCTCGGTCCGGGAGCAGGTGCTGAGCCTGCTCTACAGCCCGACGCAGGGAGCGGGCCTGACGATCTTGCGCAACGAGATCAGCGCCGACGCCGGTTTCACGATCGAGCCCGAGGCGCAGAGCAGCCCGGGCGCGAAGCCGTCCTATCTGAGCCTGGCCGAGGTCGACCAGGACCAAGGCCAGCTGTGGTTCGCCAAGCAGATCAAAGCCGACTATGGCGTCAGCGACGTGTTCGCCGACACCTGGAGCGCTCCCGCGTTCATGAAGACCAACGACTCGGCCATCGACGGCGGCACCGTGTGCGGGGCCCCGGGCGCCAGCTGCAAGAGCGGTGATTGGCGTCCGGCGTACGCCAACTACCTCTTGCAGTACGCGACGGATTACGCCCGGGCGGGCGTACCGCTCACGTACGTGGGCCCGGAGAACGAGACGACGCGCTCCTCCCCAGGACAGCATGATGCCGACACGGCCACGGCGCTGTTCACCAGCCACGGCTACTTTGTAGCGCCCGGCTCACCAGCCGCTTCATCCGCCCGGGCGCGGTACGCATTGGGGCGACGACGAGTGGGACGGGGCTCGAGGTGAGCGCGTTCCGCAACAGCAACGGGTCGATCGCGGTAATAGCTCTGAACAGCGCCACTTCCCCCCAGGTCGCGACCTTCTGGCTGCGTGGGCTCAGTGGAGCGCACGTCACGCCGTACCTGACCGACGCATCTCACGATCTCTCCGCCCAGGCCCCGATCACGGTGAGCAACAGCGCCTTTACCGCGACCCTGCCGCCGCGGTCGCTCGTCAGCTACGACATCCCTTCGTAAGCTCGCGCGCCTGCTGCTAGAAGTTTAGAAGTTTGGATAAGCGACGAAACCACGGGCCGCCAGCCATAATGCCGCCAGTGGGCGGCTCGCGAAAAGCCGTTTTCCGGTAAGAGAAAACGCCGCGAGTATACGCTTCTGACCAGAGCCAAACTGCAGCCATCAGGAGCCTTACGGCGACGAGCGATGGGGATCGCGTGCCAGGTACACTTAGCCGCCAAGCGCGCCAAGCCGCTCGCGGGCGTCCGCCGGGAGGCTACCCCAGGGGGCGATACCGGCGACGTCGCGGGTAAACCTGACAAACAGCCCGACGTCCTGGTCACCACTTCGTGCCAGGCTCTCCACCCCGTCAAGCCACCAAGCCCACAGCTCCGAGCCGGGCGGTACGAGGCTCTTGGCGAGGGCATGAGCATCTTGGACGGCCCCATAGTCGCCCTCTGTCACTGCCGACCGTACAAACAACCGCATCCGGGGATCTGACAGCGGGTTGACACTGTCCAGAAGCAGGGGGACGTCGGCGGGGACGTTGCCCGTCTTTTTGCCGATGAGCGCCATATGCGCAGGTTACAGCAGTGGGCTGCAGACACACGCCAGCCAACAGGTCTGTGGCTACCAAGTTCCGCGGGTATGCCGCGCATGCCGGGCAATGGTGCCTGCCGCCGCCGTGGCACCGCAAACGTCAACCAGCCGTATTATCCCCTGGCTTTGTTCGAAGCCAGTCCGGCAATTGCCAGAAGGCACGGACCTGCCGACGTTGGTAGTCATCCTCGAGGATGGCTCCATGAAGCAGGGCGTATGCGATGTTGTCTCTTAGCATCACCCGGATGGACCAACCTCAGCCCGGCTGGCGCTGGCCCTTCTCTTTCGTCCGCGAGCCTCCTGGCGAGCGGAGCACGCGATCGACCACTTTTGTCTTCTTTTCGGGCTCTATGCGGACTGAGCTGTCCGGTTCCTATGCCTGGCGCGCAGCCGACACGCGTTCGCGGGCAATTTCGGCGACCCGGTCAGGGGTAAAACCGAACTTGGTCAGCAAGAGCTTGAGCGGTGCCGAGGCGCCAAAGGTGTTCATCCCGACAACAGCACCGCCGTCACCCACATAACGGTCCCAGCCGAGCGTCGACGCCTCCTCAATGGCCACCCGGGCCCGGACCGAGGGCGGGATAACCGCGTCGCGGTAGTCCTGAGGCTGGCGGTCGAACAACTCCCAACAAGGCATGCTCACCACGCGGGTCTTTATGCCGTCCGCCTGCAGTTGCTCGCGGGCCGATATTGCCAGGTGCACCTCAGAGCCGGTCGCCAGCAGGACGACGTCAGGTTCGCCGCCATCTGCCTCGGCCAGCACGTAGGCCCCTCGGGCCACGCCCGCGGCCGGCGCAAATCTGTCCCGGTCCAGGGTCGGTAAGGCTTGGCGGGAGAGGATGAGGGCAGCAGGCTCGTGGCGTAGGGCTGTCACTATCCGCCACATCTCGACCACCTCGTTGGCGTCCGCCGGCCGAAAGACCAGCAACCCCGGTACGGCTCGCAACGACACCAGTTGCTCAACGGGTTGGTGAGTGGGGCCGTCCTCGCCGACACCGATCGAGTCGTGGGTGAGGATGTGCAGCACCGGTAACTCCATCAACGCTGAAAGGCGGATCGCCCCGCGGGCGTAATCGGAGAAGATCATGAAGCCCGACCAGTAGGAACGCAGCTTGGTCACGGCCATGCCATTGGCGATCGCCGCCGAGGCGTGCTCGCGGATCCCGTAGTGGAGGTTGCGGCCCGATCGTTGATCAGCCTGGAAATCACCCGCCCCGTCGAAAACGAGGCGCGTCTTGGTGGATGGCGAGAGATCGGCCGAACCACCGACGAGCCACGGCACCACCTGCGCCACGGCGTTCAGCACCTGCCCAGACGAGTCGCGGCTGGCGATCCCCTTGGCATCGGCCGGGAAAACGGGCAGCGCACTCTCCCAACCCTCGGGCAGGTCGCGTCGCTGGATCCGCTCGACCTCGTCGGCCAGTTCGGGGAACTCCTTGGCGTAGCGCTCGAACATCGCCTCCCATTCCTCCCGGGCCGCCCGACCGCGGGCGCCGATACCGGCCTTGAACGCGTCGTATACGCCCGGAGGGACGTAGAAGTCGGCGTCTTCGGGGAAACCCAGGAACCGCTTAGTGGCCTTCACACCCTCTACCCCGAAGGGCTCCCCGTGCGCCTTGGGCGAGTCCTCGACCGGCGAGCCGTAACCAATGTGGCTGTGGACGATGACTAAGGTAGGACGCTGTTTTTCGGCCTGGAAGGTATGGAAACCCCGCCCGACCGCGTCGATGTCGTTGGCGTCGGCCACCGTGGTGACGTTCCAACCGTAGGCGATGAAACGTGCCGCCACATCTTCGGTGAACGCGATATCCGTGTGGCCCTCGATCGTGACCCGGTTCGAGTCATAAATCCAGCAGAGATTGGAGAGGCCTAAATGGGCCGCGAGAGAAGCGGCCTCGGAGGCGATGCCCTCCATCATGCAGCCGTCCCCGGCCAG
>Ga0187783_10004107_pt1 | contig 10788 bp, 16 predicted proteins | sample 1015_SJ02_MP02_2_FD_132471 | JGI IMG/M metagenome (GOLD analysis project Ga0187783, IMG submission 132471) | Tropical peat soil microbial communities from peatlands in Department of Meta, Colombia - 1015_SJ02_MP02_20_MG | ecosystem: Environmental > Terrestrial > Soil > Wetlands > Peat | place...
CGGGCACCGGAATTATCGGCGACGTCGAGGCTGGTCTGCATCTGGATCATCGTCTTGCACCTTTTTCCTGCGCCTCTCCTGCGCGCTGGTCTTCTGCGAAGGCTTTGGCCTTATACGGGGGATCAATCCCGCCGAAGCATCACCCGCAGGGCAGACCGTTGCCGTTATTTTGCCTCGGCTTGAACAACCGCCCAACGCTTTAACTTCGAAACTGGCCTCGACTCTTCGATTGATACAGTGTCACCTGTCTTGCAGGAATTGGTTTCATCATGCGCGTGATATTTCTTTGAGCGCCGCACCGTCTTCTTCAGCAGCGGATGCGTAAAACGCCGCTCGACCCTGACGACGACGGTCTTGTCTTGCTTGTCGCTCACCACGACACCTTGAAGAATTCGCCTCGGCATCTTTTCAAATACCTCTTTTCGCCCTCAGTGCTTTGCCTGTTATCATCGATGCTTTGCGGTGGCGCCCTCCTGCGGCTTTTGCGCAGATAGCGTTTTGATCCGCGCAATATCCCGGCGCACCGTGCGCACCCGTGCCGTATTTTCAAGCTGCCCCGTTGCCCGCTGAAAGCGCAGATTGAATTGCTCCTTCTTAAGGCTGAGTAGCTCCTGCTCAAGCTGATCGCTGGACATCACCTTTAGATCCGACAAGCGCTGTTTCTGCTTCATGGGTCCCGGCTCCTATTCGGCGATCCGCTGGACAAAACGCGTCTTGACCGGCAGTTTGGCCGCGGCCAGGCGAAGCGCCTCTTGGGCCAATTCGGCGGGCACGCCGTCGAGCTCGAACATGATGCGGCCGGGCGCTACCCGGCAAACCCAATATTCCGGCGCGCCCTTGCCTTTGCCCATGCGCACCTCGGTCGGCTTTTTCGACACCGGAACATCGGGGAAAATGCGGATCCATACACGGCCCGCGCGCCGCATGTGACGGGTTAACGCGCGCCGCGCCGCTTCGATTTGGCGCGCGGTAATTCGCTCAGGCTCGATGGCCTTCAGGCCGAACTGGCCGAAATTAAGTTCAAATCCGGCCTTTGCCGGACCGCGGATGCGTCCCTTAAAAGCCTTGCGGAATTTCGTTCGTTTCGGTTGCAGCATGACTTAAATCTCGCGCTCTCCGGCGGCGCATTAAGCGGCATCGCGCTCGCGGCGGCGCCGGTCGCCGCCGGAGGCGTGCTCTTGCTCGGCAAGCTTCTTATCCTGCGCCATCGGATCATGTTCGAGGATTTCGCCCTTGAAAATCCAGACCTTGATGCCGCAGGTGCCGTAAGCCGTATGCGCTGTTGCCGTGCCATAGTCGATATCGGCGCGAAGCGTATGCAGCGGCACCCGGCCTTCGCGATACCATTCGAGCCGGGCGATTTCGGCCCCCCCGAGGCGGCCCGAGCAATTGATGCGAACGCCTTCGGCGCCAAGCCTGATTGCCGACTGCACCGCCCGCTTCATGGCCCGCCGGAAGGCGACGCGGCGCTCCAATTGCTGCGCAATCGAATCGGCGACAAGGACCGCATCGACCTCGGGCTTCCGCACCTCGACGATGTTAATGACCACCTCGGAATCGGTCATCTTCGCGATCGTTTTGCGGATCTTGTCGATGTCCGCGCCTTTCTTGCCGATCACGACCCCAGGGCGTGCGGAATGGATCGTCACCCGGCATTTCTTATGCGGCCGCTCGATCACAATCTTCGAGATTGCCGCTTGCTTCAGGTTTTTCATAAGCGTGGCGCGGATGGCCATGTCTTCATGCAAAAGCTTTCCATATTCCGCCTTGTTCGCGAACCAACGCGAGTCCCAGGTTCTGTTGATGCCGAGGCGCAGGCCGGCTGGATTGACTTTTTGACCCATCTTTTCCTCCTTGCGCCTAACTGGCGGCGGCGCCGGTTTCGCGGACGACGATCGTCAGCTGGGCAAAAGGCTTGCGAATGCGGCCCGAACGTCCTCGCGCACGGGCGCTGAACCGCTTAAGGATCATGCCATTGCCGACATAGGCCTGAGCGACGATGAGATCGTCGACATCGAGATTATGATTATTCTCGGCGTTGGCGATCGCGCTCTCCAGCGTTTTTTTCACGTCGAGCGCGCTGCGCTTGCGGGTGAACGCGAGATCGGCGAGCGCTTTATCGACCTTCTTTCCGCGTATCAATTGCGCCAGCAGATTCAATTTCTGCGGGCTGACCCGTAGCATTCTTGCGACCGCCTTGGCTTCGTTTTCATTTAGCGCCCGCGGCGCCGCCGACTTTCCCATAATTCCCCCCGCTCAGGCTCGTTTTGCTTTTCTGTCGGCGGCATGCCCATGGAAGGTCCGGGTCGGAGAAAATTCGCCAAACTTATGGCCAATCATGTCCTCGGTCACCGAAACGGGAATGTGTTTGTGACCATTGTAGACCGCAAACGTAAGCCCGACGAATTGGGGCAAGATCGTCGACCGGCGGCTCCAAATTTTGATGATTTCGGTGCGGCCGGAATTGCGCGCAGCCTCTGCCTTTTTGAGCAAATAGCCATCCACAAACGGTCCCTTCCAGATCGAGCGCGCCATGATCAGCCCTTCTTTTTGCTCTTGTGACGCGAGGTCACGATAAATTTGGTTGTCGACTTATTCGACCGCGTTTTTTTGCCTTTGGTCGGCTTGCCCCAGGGCGTGACCGGATGACGGCCGCCTGAGGTGCGGCCCTCGCCTCCGCCATGGGGGTGATCGACCGGGTTCATCGTCACGCCCCGGTTATGCGGCCGCCGGCCAAGCCAGCGGCTCCGCCCGGCCTTGCCGCACGAGATATTCATGTGATCGGGATTCGAAACGGCGCCGATGGTTGCGAAGCACTGGCCGTGGATCAGGCGCTGCTCGCCGGAGTTCAGGCGCACAATAACATAGCCTTCATCTCGGCCGACAACTTGGGCATAGGTGCCCGCAGCGCGCGCAATCGCTGCCCCCTTGCCAATCTTCATTTCGATATTATGGACGATCGTGCCGATGGGAATATTGGCGAGCGCCATAGCGTTCCCGGGCTTGACGTCGGCCTGTCTGCCGGCGATGACCTCGTCGCCGGCCGCGAGCCGCTGCGGCGCCAGAATATAGGCGTATTCGTCATCGGCGTAGCGAATGAGTGCGATAAAGGCCGTCCGGTTCGGATCATATTCGATCCGCTCGACCTTGGCCGGCACATCAAGCTTGCGCCGCTTGAAATCAATGATCCGGTAGCTCTGTTTGTGACCGCCGCCGCGGAAGCGCACGGTGACCCGGCCGTTGTTGTTGCGCCCGCCTGAACCGGGCTTGCCTTCAGTGAGCTGCTTACGCGGCTTGCCTTTATAGAGGCCAGTGCGATCGACGAGGACAAGCTGGCGGCGGCCTGGCGTGACCGGCTTGTAAGTCTTCAGTGCCATTGGCGTAATCTCCCCATCGACCTCAAAGCCCCGTGGTCACGTCGATCTTGTGACCCTCGGCGAGAGTCACGATGGCCTTCTTCACGCCGGACTGAACGCCGCGCGTGCCCTTAAACATTTTGCGCTTGCCCTTGCGGTTTAGCGTGTTGACGGCTGCGACCTTGACGTCGAAAAGGTGTTCGACGGCCGCTTTGATTTCGGGCTTCGTCGCGTCTTTGCGGACCTTGAAGATGACCTGATTTGCCTCGGAAGCCATCGTCGCCTTTTCGGTGATGACCGGGGCAACAATCACATCGTAATGCGCAGCGTCGGCGGCGAATTTGGCCGGGCTCATTTGAATCGCGCCTCCAAGCCTTCGATCGCGTCTTTGGTCAAGACAAGCTTTTCGCGGCGCATAATATCGTAGACATTGATGCCCTGCAGGGGAAGGACGTCAATCTGCGGGATGTTGCGGACGGCGAGCTGGAAATTTGTTTCGAGTTGGGCGCCGCCGATGATCAGCGCATTGGTGAGGCCGAGCGTCTCCAAGCTCGTCTTCAACGATTTGGTCTTGCCATCATCCGAATGCGCTTCCGCAACGACGATAATTTGGCCTCCAAGGGCCTTAACAGAAAGCGCATGTTTGAGGGCAAGCGCGCGGACTTTCTTGGGCAGATCATGCGCATGCGAGCGTACAACGGGGCCGAAGGCGCGCCCGCCGCCGCGAAATTGCGGCACCCGGGCCGAACCGTGCCGTGCCGACCCGGTCCCCTTCTGCCTGTAGAGCTTCTTTCCTGTCCGTGCGATGCCGGACCGGCCGAGGGTCTGATGCGTTCCGGCGCGCCGTTTGGCGAGCTGATAGCGAACCATGCGCGCGATCAAATCCGCGCGCGGCGTAAGACCAAAGATTGCATCGTCAAGATCAATCGAACCGGCGCTTTCGCCATTAAGGGAAGTGACATCGATCTTCACGCGGTCGCCTCCCCGGCTTCGCCCGCCATGCTGCCCGCGGCGGTTTCGGGCAGGCGGAATTTTCCCGGTTGTGGCGCCTCTTTGGGAAGGGCTTTTTTCACCGCATCGCGGACATAAATCCAGCTTCCGGAGGTCCCAGGCACCGCACCTTCGACGAGAATGAGGCCGCGCTCGGCATAGGTTTCAACGACGCGCAAATTCAAAGTCGTGACCCGCTCGTTGCCAAGATGCCCCGCCATCTTCTTGTTCTTGAAGGTCTTGCCCGGATCCTGCCTGCCGCCCGTCGAGCCATGGGAGCGGTGGGAGATCGAGACGCCGTGCGAGGCCCGCAAGCCGCCGAAATTCCAGCGCTTCATGGCGCCGGCAAAGCCCTTTCCCGTACTCGTCCCCGTCACATCGACGAACTGGCCCACGATGAAATGATCCGCCGTGATTTCGGCGCCTATCGGCAGCAGCCCATCCTCGCCCACGCGAAATTCAGCGAGCTTCATTTTGGGCTCGACTTTGGCGGCGGCGAACCGCGCGCGCTCCGCCTTCGATACGTTTTTGACCTTAGCCCTCCCGATACCAAGCTGGACCGCCGTATAGCCGTTGCGCTCCTTTGTCCGGTGCGCGACGACTTGACAGCCGTCGAGCTTTAAGACGGTCACCGGCACATGTTCGCCCGCGGCGGTAAACACGCGCGTCATGCCGACCTTTTGCGCGATGACACCTGAGCGCATTATTACGTTCCTTATATCTCCGCCGCGCCGCTAACCGCCCGGAAAACCACTCATGCGGGCATCCCAGGAGGGGCTAAAGTTTGATCTCGACATCGACGCCTGCCGCGAGATCGAGCTTCATCAAAGCATCGACCGTCTGCGGCGTTGGATCGACAATGTCGAGGACCCGCTTGTGTGTTCTCATTTCAAACTGTTCGCGCGATTTCTTATCAACATGGGGCGATCGGTTAACCGTAAATTTTTCGATTCGCGTCGGCAGCGGGATCGGCCCGCGTACCTGCGCCCCCGTGCGTTTCGCCGTCGAGACGATCTCTTTGGTCGAGCTATCGAGGATTCGATGATCGAATGCCTTGAGCCGGATACGAATGTTTTGGCCATTCATTTCGACGATTCCCGCTCCCCGCTAAGGGCTTCTCTTTGGCGTCCGCCTGCGTTTTTGCTATTCGCGCGGCAGAGGGTGTTAGTCTGCCGCGCAGAGCGCTGCATGTCTTGCTATTCCGTAATCGCCGAGACGACACCAGCGCCGACGGTCCGGCCGCCTTCGCGGATCGCAAAGCGCAACTTTTCCTCCATGGCGATCGGAGAGATGAGTTCGACATCCATTGCAATATTATCGCCGGGCATCACCATTTCCGTGCCCTCGGGCAAGGTCACAACCCCGGTCACGTCCGTAGTGCGGAAATAAAACTGCGGCCGGTAATTGGTGAAAAACGGCGTGTGGCGGCCGCCCTCATCCTTGGTTAGAATATAGGCCTCAGCTTTGAACTTGGTGTGCGGCTTAACCGAGCCCGGCTTGCACAAGACCTGTCCGCGTTCGACTTCCTCGCGCTTGGTGCCGCGGAGCAGCGCGCCGATGTTGTCGCCCGCCTGGCCCTGATCGAGCAATTTGCGGAACATCTCAACGCCGGTCACTGTCGTCTTGGCGGTTGGCCGTAAGCCCACAATCTCGACTTCCTCGCCGACCTTGATCGCGCCGCGCTCAACGCGGCCCGTCGCCACCGTGCCGCGGCCAGAAATCGAAAAGACGTCTTCGACCGGCATCAAGAAAGGCTGATCGATGGGACGCTCGGGCTGCGGGATGTAGTTGTCGACGCTCTCCATGAGCTTCAATATGGACTCGTGGCCGAGTTCGGGATTACGGCCCTCAAGAGCAAACAACGCCGATCCCCGGGTAATCGGAATGTCGTCGCCGGGAAACTCGTATTTCGACAAAAGCTCACGCACCTCGAGTTCGACTAGTTCGAGAAGCTCGGCGTCATCGACCATATCAACCTTGTTGAGATAGACGACGAGGGCCGGGACGCCGACCTGCCGTGCGAGCAGGATATGCTCGCGCGTCTGCGGCATCGGCCCGTCGGCGGCCGAGACGACAAGAATGGCGCCGTCCATCTGCGCCGCGCCGGTGATCATGTTTTTCACATAGTCGGCATGGCCCGGGCAGTCGACATGGGCATAGTGGCGCTTCTGCGTTTGATATTCGACATGCGCGGTCGAGATCGTGATACCGCGCGCCTTTTCTTCTGGCGCCTTATCGATCTGATCATAAGCGGTGAATGTCGCCCCGCCAGTCTCGGCCAAAACCTTGGTGATCGCCGCCGTGAGCGTCGTCTTGCCATGGTCGACATGGCCGATCGTCCCGATGTTGCAGTGCGGCTTTGTCCGCTGGAATTTTTCCTTTGCCATTGTCCGGCTCCTCTAACTCTCGTTCGCGCGTATTACCGTCGGATCAGGCATATTTGGCCTGGATCTTCCCGGCCTCGCCCGCCGGGACCTGCTCGTAATGATCGAATTGCATGGTGTAGTTGGCGCGCCCCTGGCTCATCGATCGCAGCTGATTGACATAGCCAAACATGTTGGCGAGCGGCACCATGGCGTTGATCACGACCGCATTGCCGCGCATGTCCTGGCCATGGACGTGGCCGCGCCTGCCCAATAGGTCGCCCATGACCGAGCCCGTGTAATCCTCCGGTGTCGTGACCTCCACTTTCATAATCGGCTCGAGCAGCACGCAGCCGCCTTTCTGCAAGGCTTCCCGGCACGCGCCGCGCCCCGCGATTTCAAATGCCAGCACCGACGAATCAACGTCGTGATATTTGCCGTCCACAAGAGTAGCTTTGACATCGACAACGGGAAATCCCGCAAGCACTCCGGAGCCGAGCGCGCTTTCGACACCCTTCTCGACGCCCGGAACATACTCCTTGGGCACCGTGCCGCCCACCACCTGGGACTCGAAACTTGAACCCGTGCCGGTCTCGTTTGGTTCGAAGATGATCTTGACCTCGGCGAACTGGCCCGCACCGCCCGTCTGCTTCTTGTGAGTGTAGACAATTTCCTGGCGCCGCGTCATCTTCTCCCGATAGGCGACTTGCGGCGCGCCGATATTGGCATCGACTTTGTAGGTCCGCCGCAGAATGTCGACCTTGATGTCGAGGTGGAGCTCGCCCATCCCCTTTAGGATCGTTTGGCCCGACTCCGCATCCGTCGAAACCCGAAAGGAGGGGTCTTCCGTGGCAAGCTTTGCCAAGGCCACGCCGAGCTTCTCCTGATCCGCCTTGGACTTAGGTTCGATCGCGATCTCAATGACCGGATCTGGAAATTCCATCCGCTCGAGAATGACTGGCTTGTGGATGTCGCAGAGCGTATCTCCGGTCCGCGTTTCCTTCAGGCCGGCAAGAGCGACAATATCGCCCGCATAGGCCTCCTTGATATCCTCGCGGTTGTTCGCATGCATGAGCAGCATGCGGCCGATCCGCTCTTTCTTGTCCTTGGTCGAATTCAAGACGGTCGTGCCCGACTCGATGTGGCCCGAATAGACCCGTGCGAAAGTGATCGTTCCGACGAACGGATCATCCATGATCTTGAAAGCAAGCATGGAAAAAGGGTCTTCGTCGCGGGGCAAGCGGACAATTTCCGCCGCGCCGTCCAAGTCAGTGCCTTTGATCGCGTCGCGGTCGCGCGGAGAGGGGAGATAATCGACGACGGCGTCGAGCAGCGGCTGGACTCCTTTATTCTTGAAAGCCGAACCGCAGAGAACGGGGATAAAAGTAATGTCGCGGACGGCTTTGCGCAGAAGCCGCTTGAGCGTCAGGATGTCCGGCTCGGTCCCGTCGAGATAAGCGGCCATGACATCATCGTCGAGTTCCACCGCCGCCTCGACCAGCATGTGTCTGTATTCCTCGGTCTTGGCCTTTAAATCGGCGGGGATTTCCGCGTCCGCATATTTGGCTCCAAGCCCCTCTTCCTCCCAGATCACGGCCTTCATCCGCACAAGGTCGATGATGCCCTTGAAACTCGATTCCGCGCCAAGCGGCAGCTGGATGCAGACCGGGCGGCCCGACTTTCGTCTTGATGTCCTCGACACAGCGGAAGAAATCGGCGCCGATCTTGTCCATTTTGTTGACGAAGACGATGCGCGGCACAGTGTATTTGTCGGCCTGACGCCACACGGTCTCGGTTTGCGGCTCGACTCCTTGGTTGCCGTCGAGGACACAGACTGCGCCGTCGAGCACGCGCAGCGAACGCTCGACCTCGATCGTGAAATCGACATGGCCGGGGGTGTCGATGATGTTGAGCCGCTTGCCTTGCCAGAAGGTCGTTGTCGCGGCCGAGGTGATCGTAATGCCGCGCTCTTGCTCCTGCTCCATCCAGTCCATGGTGGCCGCGCCTTCATGGACTTCGCCGATCTTGTGCGATTTGCCCGAGTAATAGAGTATCCGCTCGGTTGTTGTTGTCTTGCCCGCGTCGATATGGGCCATGATACCGAAGTTCCGGTAGTCTTCGATGGGATGGCTGCGGGGCATGGCAGAAGTCCTTCCGGCGGAAAAAATGGCTTATCTGACTAAATTACCAACGGTAATGCGCGAAGGCGCGGTTTGCCTCGGCCATGCGATGGGTGTCTTCCCGCTTCTTGACCGCGTTGCCGCGATTGTTTGCGGCATCCAAAAGCTCCGCCGACAGCCGGTCGACCATCGTTTTGTCGTTGCGGCCGCGCGCCGCCCCGATGATCCAGCGGATGGCGAGTGCTTGGCGGCGCTCCGAACGAACCTCGACCGGCACCTGATAGGTTGCGCCGCCGACCCGGCGGGAGCGCACTTCGATCGAAGGCGCAACATTATCAAGCGCCTGCTTGAAGACCGCAAGCGGTTCTGAGCGCGTCTTCTGCTGGACCGACTCAAAAGCCCCATAGACGATCGCCTCGGCGATCGACTTTTTTCCATCGTGCATGATCGAGTTCATGAATTTGGTAACCACGACGTCTGCGAACTTCGCGTCCGGTATAATATCCCTTTTTTCGGCGCGGTGGCGGCGCGACATTTGCTAATCTCCTTATGAAGCAATCACGTCTTTCAGAGCTCGCCCTGGCCCGCTGTCCTGTCCCGCTTACCTTGCCGTCCCCATTTGCACTGGCAAGGCTTACTTTGGCCGCTTGGCGCCATACTTGGACCGGCGCTGCTTGCGGTTTTTGACTCCTTGCGTGTCGAGCACGCCGCGCAAAATATGGTAGCGGACGCCTGGAAGATCCTTCACCCTCCCGCCGCGGATCATCACCACGGAATGCTCCTGCAAGTTGTGACCCTCGCCGGGAATATAGCCAATGACCTCAAATCCGTTCGTCAGGCGCACCTTAGCGACCTTGCGCAGCGCCGAGTTCGGCTTTTTCGGCGTTGTCGTATAGACGCGCGTGCAAACGCCTCTCTTTTGCGGGCAGGCGCCGAGATGGCGCGCCTTCTCGCGGTAAGTTTTCTCCTGCCGCGGCTTGCGGATCAGTTGGCTGATCGTCGGCATAGGTCCTTAGCTCTCCGTTCCCGCGCCATTCCTTTAAGCCGAGGCTGGGAAGGTCCCAGCTCATCCAATGTCTCGACTTTCCGCGGCCGCGCCATGGTCACGCGGACGCATAATCAAACGCCACCGCCATCCCGGAAAGGGCCCCGGCGGTCCGTATTGGCAGAGGACCGCGGCACCCATTTGCCGCGTTCTTGCCGTTTGGTGGTCCAAGCTCGGACCGAAGTTATGTTCACTTCGCTGGATATGACAGCGTTTAGGTTTATATCCGGGACGAGGCGCCACGGAAGCGAAAACCTACTGCCTGTCCGAAAAGCGGCGGGAACTTAATCTTGCCTTTGCGTGGCGTCAACCCGTAATGACAGAAAAAGCGGCCTTTTGCGGCCGCTGCTCCCATACATTTCCCCGCTGTTTCTACTCCTGCCCGCGGGACAGAAGCCCTGCCGGTTAGGTGGGGCAGGAACGGCGCATCGGAATCCCACCCGCAACTTGAGTCTTTGCCTTAATGCCGCAGGCTACGCTCGTTGCAAATGCGTTGCGGCTGCGGCGGCCGTGCCATGCAAGGGATTATCTGGGTCCCAGCGGTAACAAATGGTCTCGAAGCGCATCGTAAGGGCATCGACAAGCAAAAGCTTGCCGACGAGGCCCTCGCCAAAGCCGGTGATTTCCCGGATCACTTCGAGCGCCATCATCGCCCCAAGCACGCCAGTCAGGGCGCCGAGCACGCCAGCTTCCGCGCATGCCGGAACCGCGCCCTCCGGCGGCGGCTCTGGATAAAGGCAGCGGTAGCTTGGGTTGGGTTCACCCGAGGGGCCTTTTTCATACGGGCGCAGGACCGTGAGCGAGCCATCAAAGGCCCCGACCGAGGCGCTCACCAGCGGGCGCTTTTCGTAAAAGCAGGCATCAGAGACCGCATAGCGGGTAGCGAAATTATCCGAGCCATCGGCGACAATGTC
>Ga0187783_10004108_pt1 | contig 10787 bp, 9 predicted proteins | sample 1015_SJ02_MP02_2_FD_132471 | JGI IMG/M metagenome (GOLD analysis project Ga0187783, IMG submission 132471) | Tropical peat soil microbial communities from peatlands in Department of Meta, Colombia - 1015_SJ02_MP02_20_MG | ecosystem: Environmental > Terrestrial > Soil > Wetlands > Peat | place...
AAGCTTCACGGGGCTTTTTGCGCTCCGGTTGCTGCTGGGACTGGGCGAGTCGGTTGCGTACCCGTGCTATTCGCGCGTGTTTGCGGCGATGCCGCAGCAACACCGCGGGCGCGCCAATGCGTTGATTGATGCGGGAACCAAGCTGGGGCCGGCAGCCGGCGCCTTTGTGGGCGGCGTGGTGCTGGTGCATTTCGGCTGGCGCATGCTGTTTGGGGTGTTCGGGCTGGGCGCGCTGGTGTGGCTTCCGTTCTGGTACTGGGCGATGCCGAGCGGCGAACGAAGCGCGCCAGAAACGTCGGAGAGCGATGCGGCACAGCCTTCGATTGGCAAGATGCTTCGGCTGCCTTGCGCATGGGGATCGATTGTGGGGCATTTCTGCGGAAACTACTTTTACTATTTTCTGCTGGCCTGGCTGCCCACCTACCTGGTGCAGGAGGTGCATCTTTCGATCGGCGCGATGTCGCGGCTGACGTCGGTAGTGTTCCTGGTGATTGCGTGCTCGACCCTGGTATGCGGATTTGCCTCCGACCGTCTGATCGCAGGGGGCGCATCGCCGACGTTTGTCCGTCGGACAATGGCATCGGGCGGGCTTGTACTGGCATCGACATTGATTCTGTTTTCGGCAGTGCGGGGGCACCTGGTCCTCGCGCTCTGCCTTTTGACCGTTGCGTGCATGGGAGAGGGAGCATACGCGTCGAACCACTGGGCGGTGACGCAGACGCTGGCCGGGCCGGTGATGGCAGGGCGCTGGTCGAGCCTGCAGAATGGGTTCGCGAATTTTTCAGGGATTGTGTCGTCGGTGCTGACAGGATGGATCGTGCAGAAGTACGGCAGCGCGCGGCTGGCGTTTGCGGTTGCCGGAGTCGTGGCGCTGATAGGCGGACTTTCATGGGGATTGCTGGTGCGGCGGGTGGAACCGGTGGAGTGGGGAGAGCAGGGGCTAGGGACCAGGGGCTAGAAAAGCGGCACTGGTGGAAGATCGCAGGTCCCTGATACAGTAGACGCGTACCTCGGTAGCCTGCGCGGATCGACACGAGACGATCATAAATTAGCGGGCTCTACCTGCACTCTCCGGCTCTTGAGGGATTGCGGATGGAGGCGTTCAAGAGCGCATCGGGACAGGTGCGCCGGCGCTTCCGTTCGGATCACCTATTCCTCGACTCCACGCGGTTCTAATCCAAAGGAGAAGAGCGATGAGCCAGACAGGAAATCACCACAAAATCAACTACGTTGAATTTGCCGCGACGAATGTTGCGCGAGCAAAGGAGTTTTACGCGAAGGTATTTGCATGGCGTTTTCAGGACTACGGGCCTGACTATGCCAGCTTCGATGCCGCAAGCGCCGGAATTGACGGCGGATTTCGCACCGCCAAGGCGGACGAGACCAGCGGCACGGGCGCTCCGCTGATTGTGCTGTATTCGGCCGATTTGAAAGCGACCGAAGCGGCGGTTGTCGCAGCGGGCGGAACGATTGTCGTGCCGACGTTCGAGTTTCCCGGCGGAAAGCGATTCCACTTCTCCGACGGCGTAGGGAATGTGCTGGCGGTTTGGTCGGAGTAATCAATGCAGGGAACGAGGGAACAAGGTCACAAGGCGACGAGGGAACGAGAAGACAGGTGACAAGGTGACGAGGCGGCGGTTCCCGATTGGGAACCGCCGACACCTTTTGGAAGCGGGTGTGATACCTGAACGGTGAAGGCCGTCAAGTGCCCCGAAGAGCCGCTGTTAATTCACGCGCGGCGGCGGCAAGAGCATCTTGTGAGCGTCGAATTCATCGCGGACGAGGGTGAGGCCCAGGACGCAGCGCTCGAAGCCGTCGGAGAGGCGCGCAAAGAGTGCCGCTTCCTTCTCATACTCGAAGAGATTGAACTGACTGACGATGTAGTAACTTTCCTTGCCGGCGCGGATCAGTTCTTCAAGAGTAGGGCGATGGTGGCGGCGAGGGGACTGCGCATCGGTTGCTTCTGGATACATGCCGCCGACGAACAGAGCATAGTCGCCAATGTGTTTCCGCAGTGCGCGTTCTTCGTCGAACGATGCTGCGGTGCCGTTGATGGGATCGGAGGCGCGCATCATTTCGTCGAGCTCTTCAATGGGGTGGCCGGCCTCGTCGCGCACCTTATAAAGGTTCCTGGCGTCGGAAAACTCGCAGAGCATATGCGCTACATAGCCGGTGACCGCAGGATCGTTAAGGCCGAGCTTTCCTTCATAGCTGTTGCGGACTGCCTGCTGAAAGAACGGTTCGAGTGGATGAGCCTGAGCCGACATACACACCTCCCGTTACACGGAACCGGAGCAAGTGTGCCTATGCAGGAGTCCTCCTGGCGAGCCGCTCCGCGAAGGCGACTACTTGCTTCAATGCCGAAATGACTGCGCGCGAACAGCCGTTCTGCTGTGTGGCAGCGGCTGTTCCCATTTGCAATGCGCGGGGAAGGTTCCAACCACCGCCTATTCACTCTGCTTAAACACTGAGATTACCGAAATGGTTGCGTTATGCAAGAGGGCGAAAGTAATTTCCTTGCGGGCATGCGCCTTGATTGCAAAGGGGGCAAAGGTCACATCCCACGAAAGAGGCAGGTGAAAACCAGGTGACGAGGTGACGAGGTGACAAGATGACGAGGGGACGAAGGAGCGCGGCTTAGGTGCGCGGCGCCGAGTCTGGTGAAAGCCTGGAGTGAAGGAGGCGCAGGAACGGCTCGACCGCGAGACCAATGAAGGCGTAGGTGGCGGCATTCATCCCAATGACCTCGTAGTAGGTCATCGGCATCGAGCGGATGCGAGGCAGCGATGAAAGAGGAACCGTAATGGCGAGGAGGATTGACCGATTGAAGTCATAATGCGGACCGATCGTTGCCGCGATGAAGGCCCAGCACACGGCCACCCCAAACCCAGTGAACGCCCAGAGACCGATTCGCTTCATCATGGAGTCGAACCTCCCGCCATCTGAAACGCGACGACGACCTCTCCGATCCGCGGCGCGTGCAAATGGCTTATACCGCAGCCGGCGCGCGCGATTCGAGCTCGGCGAGGCGCTTGGCAAGCAGCTTCTCCAGATTGACTAGCGCCGCGGAAAAGCCTGCGATGCCTTCCGTCAGCTTGTCGCTTGCCATGCGATCTGCAGCGTGCATGCGATCGAAGGTAGCCTTGTCCATTGTGATGCGCTCGATCTGCATGCTCTTCGCGGCTTCTGGATCGAGCTTGCGCGGCAGGTCGCCCTGCGTGGATTCGAGCTCGCCGAGAAACTGTGGAGAAATGGTGAGCAGATCGCATCCGGCGAGCTCGGAGATTTCGCCGATATTGCGGAAGCTCGCGCCCATCACGACGGTTTTGTAGCCGAATTTCTTGAGGTAGTTGTAGATGTGGGTGACGGATTGGACGCCCGGGTCGTCGGCGCCCTGGTAGTCCTTGCCAGTCTCTTTTTTGTACCAATCGAGGATGCGGCCCACAAAGGGCGAGATGAGGGTAACGCCGGCGTCGGCGGCGGCGATGGCCTGGTGGATACCGAAGAGAAGGGTGAGGTTGCAGTGAATGTTCTCTTTCTCGAGGACTTCGGCGGCACGGATGCCTTCCCAGGTAGAGGCGATTTTAATGAGCACATGATTGCGGCCGATGCCGGCGTCGTCGTATTGCTCGATGATGCTGCGCGCCTGAGCGATGGTGGCCTGGGTGTCGTAAGAAAGGCGCGCGTCGACTTCTGTAGATACGCGGCCCGGAACGATGGCGAGGATTTTCTTGCCGAAGGCGACGGCGAGGCGTTGGAAGGCAAGATTGGCCACGGCCTGGTCGGTGGCGCCTTCGCCCAGTTCCTTGCGTGCACCCATCAATACGCCGTCGACGATGGGCTGATACTGTGGCATCTGCGCGGCAGCGGTGATGAGCGAAGGGTTGGTGGTTGCATCCTGGGGGTGAAACTTTTCCATCGCCTCCATGTCGCCGGTGTCGGCAACGACAACAGTATACCTGCGCAATTGCTCGAGTAGATTCTGGGGCATGATTCCTCCTCGGGACGGTTCCTATTGATTCGATGCGCGCTCGAAGCCAGTGTACACCCCGGTTTTTGAATGGCGCGACAAGCATGGAAATCGAGCCGAAAGAGAGAACGACACCTAAATCGTTTCGCTCACCACGGTGTTGGTCAAGGCCCCGAGTCCCGGCGCGGAAACCTCTACGGTGTCGCCGGATGCGAGCGGACCGACACCGGCCGGGGTCCCAGTCAGGATCAGGTCGCCGGGCTCAAGAGTAAACGCCGCAGTAATATAACTGAGCAGCACGGGAAGGGAAAAGATGAAGTCGAGCGTGGAGGCACACTGACGCAATTCGCCATTGAGCCGCGTCTCGATGGTGATGCCCGCGTCGAGGTCAAGCTCGTCGCTGACCAGCGGGCCGATCGGGCAGAACGTGTCGAAGCCTTTGGCGCGGGTCCATTGGGCATCTTTCTTTTGCAGGTCGCGCGCAGTGACGTCGTTGGCGAGCGTCAAGCCGCGCACGACTTCGCGCCAATTGTCATCGGGTCTGAAATGTCGCGTCCTCTTGCCAATGACGACGGCGAGCTCGCCCTCGTAGTCGACACGCTGAGAAACGGCCGGAAGGCAGATCTGGCCGCGCGGGCGCAGCAGAGAAGATGGCGGCTTGAAGAAGATGAGCGGCTCAGTGGGTGCGTTGTTGCCCAGCTCGCTGGCGTGCTCGCGATAGTTGCGGCCGACGCAGACGATCTTCGATGGGGTGACAGGCGGAAGCAAGTCGGCCTCATCGAGGGGCATGGACGGGAAGTCGCTAAACGGAGAACCCACGCCGGCATGTTCCAGCTGAAAAAGCTTGTCCTCCTCGGATGCATCGATCGAGCGTTGAATCCGCAGCTCGTCGCCGTGCTTTTCCACGGTGGCGTAACGCGATTGTCCGCCGAAGAGGAGTCGGCAGTACTTCATGAAGGATTCGTTCCTTTCTGACGGGCGCGCGACTAAGGGCCGGGGACAGTATCTCCGGCCTCGGGTGAGCGCGCGCTTTCGCGACCATTCTGCCCGATGGCGCTGACAGCATACATATAGGAGTGCCCGACTTGCACGTTGGAATCGTGGAATCCCGGTCCGATTAGAGGTTCGGCGGGAGAAATGCTCTGCCAGGCGAAACTTTCGCCGCCAGTAGTTTCGCGGCGGTAAACGATATAGCCGGCGAGGCCAGGGTCAGTGTCGGGTTGCCAGCTAAGGTCAATCGCGGGCGGATTGCCATTCTCGCCTGCCGTGGCTACGGCGACCAGGCCCGAGGGCACTGCAGGGGGAAAGATATCGGCGACATCGACGCGAACCGGAGCTGAAAGAGGTCCAGCGAGCTCGAGCGTTTGGCCGTCTTCGGTGATGCGAGCCAGGCGCTGAGCGCGGTATTCATAGTTCTCGCCAAAACGGGTGCCATTGTCGAGAGCGCGGCTGGAGACATTCGATTCGACGAGGAGATCCAGCACGACCGGCTCGGGCGGAGCAGACGCCGGACCCGGGCTGGGCTTTTGAGTTGGTGGGGTGAGAAGTGTGCGCACCAGACGGACGGCGGTGGAAGGTGCGCCGGGCGGCGCAGGCGTCCAATGGAGCAACACCCCGTTTTCGTGGAGTTCGGCGGTGAGTCCATCGATGGCGCTAGGCGCCTGGCCGGCAAGAATCACGACGCCGTTGGAGAGGCCCGCCGAGCGGCCATTGTGGTTGACTAGCTCGACATAATAAGTGAGAGGACGCGGCGAGCCGGTCGCAAGCGCCGGCGGAAGCGCATCGTTGGATTTGCCGTCGCCGCCGGGTGCGAATTCGACGGTGGCAGCTATGTTGCAGGATGCAGCGCTTGTTTGGCCGCGGCAAACACGCGCGGCAATCGGGTCTTTGAGCGTGACTTTGTCAGTGGTCTTGGTCGGCATGGTCCAGGCGAGAGCCACCTGATCGCCGGTGCGGACAGCCGAGAGATTGGAGACCGGGACTGGAAGTTTGAGCGAGGGCGGCTGAGGAGCTCCGGGCATGCCGCAGCTGGTGAGAGCCGTCGCGGCGATGGTGGCGGCGACAGCCGGAAAATTCCGTAATCCGAACTTTCCCACCTTAGCCGCAACGACAAATACGCGGCCAGGATGGGGCGCCCGGGCCTTAACATGGTGCATTGCGCTTTCAGTCTATCGGACGTGGCGTTGTTGTCGCCGCTGCCCCAGGCGCGCTTGTATTTTTGACGCGTTCCCTGAAAGGACCCGCGACTCGTGCTCATCTTCTGTGCTATCCTCGCCATCTTTGTCTACGGAATGACTGCCGCGATGCTCGGCACGATCCTGCCCGATCTGTCAGACCGCTTCCGCCTGACGCCATCGCAAAACGGGGCCATTGCATTTGGGCAGGCGCTCGGGTTGATGATTGCATCGCTCGCAGTTGGTCCGTTGCTCGATTTGGAAGGCTACAAGGTCGGCCTCGTCCTGGGCTTGGCCTTCATCGTGCTGGCGCTCTTGTTGCTGCCGCGCGCCACCGGCTTCGGCGTAATCGTAGTTTTGCTGTTCGTGCTTGGCGTGGGCGGCGGCATCGTGGTGACCGGAGCCAACTCGCTGGTGAGCGCCGTGAGCGCGGCCCATCGCGCCACGGCACTTAACCTCGTCAACCTGTTCTTCGGTCTCGGCGGCCTGGCCACGCCGTTTATCTCGGCGAATCTTTTCCGGGGTAACTGGCCCCGGCTCTGTTACACCGTTGCTGTGCTCACCGCAGCTGCGATGGCCGTGAATCTGGCCACGCAAATGCCCCCCGCGGCGGCCGCATCGGGATTCGTTCTCAGCCAGGCCGTGCCCCTCCTCGGCCGCCCGCTGCTTTTGATGCTGGGATTCTTCCTCTTCCTCTACGTTTCGTGCGAGGTGGGCGTGTGGAATTGGCTGCCGCGCCATCTCATCGCACAAGGTGTCTCCGAGGCACGCGCGCTAAATATTCTCTCGCTCGGATTCGCGCTCGGCCTGCTTGTCGGGCGCGTCGGTGTCTCGCCGATTCTGATCCGCGTGCCGGCGATCGAGGTCACTCTGGCCGCGTCGACCTGCATGGCTATTACAACCTTTCTGATGCTGCGAACCGCTAAGCCATCCACAGCCGCAGGGCTGGTTTTCGTTGCAGGATTGTCGATGGCTCCCGTCTTTCCTACTGCGCTGGCGATTACCGGTTCGGCGTTTCCACAGATGACGGGGACAGCGATTGGATTCGTCATCACCTGCGGCTGGGCCGGACTGGCGGTGAGCAGCCGGATCATTGGGGCGATCGCGGGCGGCGATCCCTTGCGCCTGAAGAAAGCGCTGCTGCTGATTCCTGCGTCGGCGGTGTTGATGGTGGGTTTGAATCTGGCGATCTGGGCGACGGTGAGGTAGCGGCGCCGATTCAGGATGAGGATCGGAGTTTGTGCGAAAGCCCGGATCCCACCCCCACCCTGGCGACAAAGGCAAAGACGTCGCGAGGGTGGCGCACCCATACGCTAAAGCTTCTTCAGGTTGGCGAATTTTTCCATCAGCTTCTTCATGCCGTGGCGCGGAAAAAGGACTGTGAGCTTGGCGTCTTCGCCGTCGCCCTCGCGCGAGAGCACGGTGCCCTCGCCGTATTTCGCGTGCAGTACGCGCTGACCTTTCCGGATGCCGATGGCGCCGTTGGGAGTGGGGAGGTTCATCGCGGGTCGGGCATCGCTCTCGTGTCTCGAATTCGAGACATGGGGCACCCCGGATTTTGCGCCGAAGAAGCGGGCGATGTTATCGATACTTTCCGGGCCTTTACCTTTTGGACGAAAGCCTTGGCGGTACGAGAAATCCCGGACGTTGGCGCGCGGCGCTTCCTGGCTTTCGTCCTCATAATTGAAGTGGCGTGAGTCGGCGTCAGTGACGTTTGCGCGGCGGCTTGCGCCGGAGCCGGAGATGAAGGAGCGAGTCGACCACGTGGGACGATGGCCGCCGAGAACCTCGATCAGTTGCGGGGGGACCTCCTCGAGAAAGCGCGAGGGAATGCTGAGCTCGGGAACGTCGTTGCCGTAGCGGCGCCGATAGTTGGCGCGGGTGAGAATCAGCGTGTTCATGGCGCGCGTCATGCCGACATAGCAAAGGCGCCGTTCCTCTTCCAACTCGCCTTGCGGATCGTTCAGGGTACGTGAGTGGGGGAACAGCCCCTCCTCCATGCCGGCAAGAAAGACCAGCGGAAACTCAAGACCCTTGGCTGCGTGGAGGGTCATGAGGGTCACGCGGGCGTTGGGATCGTACTGATCAGTGTCGGAGGCGAGAGCGGCGTGATCGAGGAAGTCGGCGAGAGTTTCGCCGCGCTCCTCAGCATCGTGCGCGGCGTTGGCCAGCTCCTTCAGGTTCTCAATGCGGCTGAAGGCTTCAGGCGTGCCTTCGGTTTCGAGGGCCTTGATGTAGCCGGTGCGATCGATGATAAAACGGATCAGCTCGGGGAGCGTGGCAGCATCGCCGGGCGCGCGGAACGGCCCTTCGGGCTGTTCCAGCCCTGGAGCGGGTTTGTCGTTGGCCTGAGATGGTATGACGAGAAACGGACGATTGGGCCCGTTCGTGGTGGCTAAGCCGGTCAGGTCGAGCAGCGGAAGCTGGTTTTCAGCAGTGACCGGAACGGGCTCATCGGCGGGGGCTTCTGCTCCAAAGGCGAAGCCGGTGTCGCTGGCCTGGGCTTCCGACTCGGCAATGTCGGCAGAGAGCTTGCCGGCGAAGTCTGGATCCATCATCGCTTGCGCGTCGAGAATGAGCTGGCGGAACGACTCGAGCGCAGCAAGCGCGCGCGGCGGGATGAGATGGTTGGAGATGGCGGCGCCGATTACGTCCCACGTAGACCGGCCGGTTTCGAGAGCCAGGCGCTCGACGGTTTCGAGCGTGGTTTTGCCGATGCCGCGCGCCGGGGTGTTGATGACGCGCTGCAGGGCCATGGAGTCGTGGGGATTGCGCACCAGGCGCAGGTAGCCGAGCAGGTCCTTGATTTCAGCGCGCTCGTAAAAGCTGAAACCACCAACCATGGTGTAGCCGATGTTGTAGCGGCGCAGCGCTTCTTCAACGAGGCGCGACTGCGAGTTGGTGCGATAGAGGACGGCGGCGGCTCCGCGTGTGGCTCCGCCGTTTTGCGTTTTGGACGAGTCGGCTGCCTGACGTAGAAACGCCTGAATCTTGTCAGCGATGAAGAGAGCCTCGTTTTCGCCGTCGGGGGCCTCATAGTAGCCGATGAGCGCGCCTCCCTGGCGGTCGGTCCAGAGCTTCTTTCCCTTGCGGCGGACGTTGTTGGCGACGACTGTCCCGGCGGCTTCCAAAATAATCTGGGTCGACCGGTAATTCTGCTCGAGCCGAATGATCCGCGCGTCGGGGAAATCCTGCTCGAATTCGAGAATGTTGCGGATATCGGCGCCGCGCCAGGAGTAGATGCTCTGGTCCTCGTCGCCGACAGCGCAAACGTTTTTGTGCTCGCCGGTCAGGAGTTTCATCAGCTCATACTGGGGGCGATTGGTGTCCTGATACTCGTCAACGAGGAGATAGCGCCATTGGCGCTGGTAGCGCTCGCGGACTTCGGCGGAGGATTTGAGAAGGCGCACAGCTTCGAGCAGCAGGTCGTCGAAGTCCATGGCGTTGTTCTTGCGCAGTTCGTCCTGATAGGCCTTGAAGATGTGGGCGATGCGCTCGCTGTTGGGATCCTTTGAGCCAAGGAAATAATCCTGCGGATCGACCATGTGATTTTTGGCCCAGGAGATGCGGCCTTGGACGCTGCGGGGGGTGAGCTGCTTGGTGTCGAGTCCCATGCGCTTCATGACCAGCTTGACGATGCCCTGCTGATCGTTTTCGTCGAAGATGGTGAAGGCGCGGGTGAGGCCTTGATTGGCAGTCTTGAGGGCTTCGATGTCGCGGCGCAGGATGCGGACGCAAAGCGAGTGGAAGGTGCAGATCAACGGTTTGGCAAGGGAGTGATGGCCGAGAAGCTGATCGACGCGTTCAGCCATTTCGCCGGCGGCCTTGTTGGTGAATGTGACGGCTAGAATCGCGCTGGGTGCGAGGTTTTTCTCGGTGATGAGCCAGGCGATGCGGTGGGTGATGACGCGGGTTTTGCCGGAGCCGGCGCCCGCGAGGATAAGGAGGGGTCCTTCAGTGGCCTCGACGGCGGCACGTTGCTCGGGATTCAGATTGTCTAGGAGTGGATGCAAAGCGTCATTTCCGGAGAGAGGTGTCCTGTCTATAGTTTATCGTTCTGCGCCGGAGGCGCGTTGGTTGTTAGCCCCGCGCTTCAGCGTGGGGAAGGTGGTTGACGATTGAGCTGGAGTCCCGAAGGGACGACGGATGTCTCCATCCACCAAACACGTATCGTTTATCATATTCGACGCCGCAATTGCGCAAGAGCGCGATGAATTCGTCCTCGAAACTGCGCTTCAGATGGTGTTTTTTCTGGTTCTGGATGTAGGTTTTCACAACGGGTACTTGGGAGGGGCTCACGCTAAAACGCGCCGTAGCCTTCCTGCCACGAGAGGCTTGCGCCCATCCATCGGGACGAACTGCCTTTGAGCTTTTGGACTGCGGCGGCAGGGGGGCATGGCGCGGGCAGGATCAATAACAGGTGTATGTGATTTGCCGTACCCCCGGCGGCGACCAGGGTGAGGCCTTCGCCGCGTGCGATTCCGCCGAGATAGGCGAAGAGGGCCTGGGCGCGGTCCGCCGCGATAAGTGGTTTGCGCTCTTTTGTGCTGAAAATGCAGTGGATGAAGGTGCTCGCGTACGTGTGGGCCATCTTGCGTCGTCCCTACGGGACTTTCATTCTATTACGGATTCGCATTCCCCAC
>Ga0187783_10004109_pt1 | contig 10785 bp, 6 predicted proteins | sample 1015_SJ02_MP02_2_FD_132471 | JGI IMG/M metagenome (GOLD analysis project Ga0187783, IMG submission 132471) | Tropical peat soil microbial communities from peatlands in Department of Meta, Colombia - 1015_SJ02_MP02_20_MG | ecosystem: Environmental > Terrestrial > Soil > Wetlands > Peat | place...
AGTGCTCGAAGAAGCTCTGCGCAGTGATCGCTCGCCCTCGAAGGTGCTGCAGTTCAACGATTTCGGACTGGTGGCGATTACCCGCAAGCGGGTCAAGCAGTCGCTCGAGCGAACCATCGGCACTCCCTGTCCCTACTGCCAATCGACGGGTTTTGTAAAATCGGTGACCTCGGTGTGCAATGAGATCTACCTCGAGGTGCGCAAGATGGCCAAGCACCTCGAGCACTCGGATGTCATGCTGCGGGTCAACCCGGAGGTCGCCAAGGCGCTCAAATCGAACAACGCCCGCTTACTCAGCGAAATGGAGGAGCTGACCCAGCGGACGGTCATCGTCAAGAGTGATCCTTCCCTGCACCAGGAGCAGTTCGATATTCATTAGCCACGGCTCTCGGAAAAGACCGGAAGGGCCGACTCTAGCTGGGATGCCGGGGCGTGATGGGCCGCTATAAAGCGCTTCCGGCAGCCGCAGCTTTCTCGTCCGGCTGGGCGCTGAGAGCTTCGATCGCCAAGGCGGCACAGTCTTTGAGTCTTTCGAGAGATGCTTTCAGCGCCTCTTGATTCCCTTCCGTTCCGGCCGTCGGCCCCTGCGGGATGATCCGTTCGGCATCGCTCGTGAGCGCACGCTCGATCTCGAGCAAGGTAACCAAGGCGTCCGCGTGCAGTTTCCACAGCGAGGGGGAGCGTTCGGCTCGGCGCAGCTCTCCCAATTCGGTGGTCATGCGCGCCAGCACGGCAACCATGCGCAGCTGCACCCGCGCCACCGCTGCCCGCACGCTCTTTTCTTCGAGATAATCCGCAGCATAGGCATCGGCCTCGGCCGCTGTGAGGATCAGGTTAAAAAATCGCATGGGAACCACCTGGCGAAACTTCAGGTCGGCGACGCGCACGAACACACGAATGGATTCCTCGACACGACGCAGTTTGACCTCTTCGGTCGATATCTGCTGGGGAGTAACCTGGCTGCGCATGGCGGCCAGATCCACCACGGGACGAACCACGCGCCCCTGGGTGGCGGGGCTCCCGGGCGCAGACACGGAGCGGGGGAATCGCCGCATCGGCGGACGCTGTTCGAGCGTCTTTCTTAGCTTCGAAATGCGCTCAAACCTTTCGGAGGCGGTGGCGTAGTCGGCCAGTAGAAGTTCCGTCTCCTCGAGTTCGTCGACCTGTTCGACAGTCACGTCCACGCCGTCGAGACTGCCCAAAATCGTTCCCCCCAACTCTTTCACCTCGTCGGCAAGCTTCTTGATCTGCGCGGTGGCATTCAAGAAGAGCTGATCAAAGATCCTTCCGAAGGCCGCGTTATAACGAGCGATGCTGGCCAGCACGCCAGGACGATAGAAGGTGGTTCCCAAAGATCGCTTGAATTCGCGAACCCGGGAAATGATTTGCGATTGCAGCAGCGCGTTCAGGTCGGGAAAGTTCTGGGCTTCCTGCTGGCATTGATCGAGCGGTCGGAGTATTTGCGCATGCTCCTCGGAAAGAGGTGGCGTCTCCGTATCGGCAAGAATTTCAATCAGGGCAATTTCAAACGGCGAAAGCGGAAGCGCTCCATCGAGGCCGTAGCCCCGCCGCTCCCATTGTCCGGGAACGCGAGGATGACGATAGAGGAATGTGACCACCAGGTCGGTCTTATCACGGTGCTGATTGGAGGAATCCCGGTTGCGCGTATAGTAACGCAGCATGGCCTCGGCGATTTCCGGGTCGGTGTCGGCGGTCAAGGCGCGGCGTAACATGGCCGGGGTGACTGCCAGTTCGAGCACGCGCAGCCAGCGATGCATGAGAGCCAGCGTTTCCTGAACCTGGTCCTCGGGTTGCGACGCGACGTCTTCGAGACCGGCGGGAAGCGGGACTTTACCGCCTACGAACTGTTCGAGCAGCTTCTCGTAAAAGCCCTGGACGGTCGCCAGAATGGCTAATTCCCATTTCGGATCTTCGAGCACACACCCCCCGCGTTAGTTTTGACCAAGGCACGCTTTCGTACAAGGTCCGACCGGACATGTACCTGGGGGGTGTCTTTTGATTACCCCGCATCCGGCGAGGGCACCGGCACGAAAGACCCGGCGCGGGTGCAGGGTTAGTTTGCTTTCCCCAGGGACGCTAGAAGAGCAGCGGTACCAAGACCAGCCAAAAAGCGATGAGGCAGGAGCAACACAGGGGTGACTGTTCTCGGGCATAGCAGAGAACGAGTACAGAGATATCCGAGGTCGTTCTCAGATTCTCAACACAATCATGTTCTGTGATCACTACTGGGTCAATTCCTCGGTCATTACCGCTCCGCCCATGGATGCGAGAACCGCACTGACCTTCACCACTTTGTGGGTGTCGGGAACAATCCAAACCGTGCGCTTGTCGGAGCCTCCGTCGTCGGAAGAGAGTTCCACCCGAAGTGTCTGGAAGGTGCCGGCCGGCACTGTAACTTCTTCCTTGCCGGCGACGCTGAGTTCAATCAGCTTCACCTTTTGCGTCTCAACATCAAAGTTGCGGAAGGCTGTGCTGTATCCCTCCGCCAACGGCAGACATGCGATCACCTGGTCAGCCGCAGCGCCGTCGGCAAATAGCGGGCCACCCAAATCGGCTGCAATCGGCTTTTCTGAGCCGTTCATGTTCATTTTCCCAGCGGCCTTGTCGCCGGCGAAATCCAGATCGATCGCAATCGGGCCTTGCTTGATGTTTCTCTTCAAAAGAAGCAGGCTCCCTTTCTCGATCGTTCCCGTGTCGGTCACCAAACCTTGGGGCGTGTCCAATTGATCTGTCGCCATCCACCCGCCGGACCCATCCTGAATGGCGGTCGTCACTTTCATTTTCATCTCCTGACCACCCATCGACAGGTGCACCTGATAGTTGTACGTGCCCGCCTGTAAGTCCGCCACGGGTTTGGGTGCACTAACGGTGGCCGCATCGACCTTCTTTGCCAGCACCACAGTCTTCGGGTCAACCGTAATTTCTTTGAGGCGCGCAACCTCTTCTGCCGTGCCGCCCTCCTGATATCGTCCTCCTAGATGTTGCGCCAGGAACTTTTCGGACGCCATGAAAAGCGCCAAATTGTTCACGGGTCGTGCAAACCCGTGTCCTTCGTCTGGAGCAAGAATGTACTCCACCGGGAATCCGCGATCCCGTAACGCGATCACAATCTGCTCCGCCTCCCGCCGGTTCACGCGTGGATCATTGGCTCCCTGCGCTACGAGCAGGGGCGTCTTGATCTTGTCCGCGGAGGTCAGAGGCGATTCCTCGATCAACCTCTGCTTTCCTTCCGGCGTGTTCGGATCCCCCATGCGCACATAGAACATCTTGCGGATAGACTCCCAGTACGGTGGAATCGAATCTAGCAGCGTGATCAAATTCGATGGCCCAACGATGTCCACCGCCGCCGCATATAGGTCAGGAGTAAAGGCCACACCCGCCAGGGTTGCATAGCCGCCGTACGATCCGCCCAGAATGCCCACTCGTTTGGGATCGGCAATGCCTTCCGCGACCAGGTACTTCACGCCCCAAGTCACGTCGTCCTGCATCTTGCGGCCCCACTGCAGATTGCCGGCATCCAGAAACTTCCTGCCGTACCCGGTAGACCCTCGGAAGTTGGGCATCAACACGGCGTATCCCCGATTGGCGAAGAACTGCGCAATGGGGTGGTACCCCCATTCATCTCGCCCCCACGGACCTCCATGCGGCACGATCAGGGTAGGTAGATTCTTGGCCGGCACTCCTTTCGGGAGCGTCAGATAAGCCGGAATCTCCAATCCGTCGGAAGACTTATAGCTAACCGAGTTCATAGGCGCCAGATTCGAACGCGGAAGCTTCTCTCGGACTTTGAATTGCGGCGTCAGAGTGCGGGTCTTGCGGTCGAACAGCAGGGTTTCGCCCGGTTCTGTATCGCTCACCGCAGTGACCAGCCAAGCCTGATCGTCTCTGGTGCGCGAGACAACTTTGATCTCATGTCCAGGGAATTTGTGCTCAATCAGATGAACATCGTTGCCGAACGCCTTGTCCTTGTAGTACTCCTCGACACGATCCGCGACGTACCATGTCTCGACCAGTTCATCTGTCGCTTCGGAAAATAGAGCCCCACCGAAATCCACTTTGCCCAGGGGATCGGATTCGACCGTATCGGTCTTCATCGTCTGCGGATCGAAAAGAACCAGCCCGATCAAATCCGTGCCTTTGTTTGTCTCCATGTAAATTCGCTGGTTGCCCGGCTGAAATTGCAGCGGGTCGCAGGTCTCGAACACCGTGCAGGAATAAACCTTGGTGAAGCCGTCCCCATCGACGCGCAGCATCTCAGTATCGCCGTTCTCCGCGCTACGCATCGCCATGCGCAGTTGTCCCTTCAGATCAAACACCCATCCCGTAATACGCTCTGTATTCTTACGAATTAGCTCCTTCGTTCCCGTAGAAAGCCTCAGCTTGTATAGGTCGTGCCAGGCCTTGTCCCGGTCATTGAGCCCGATGTACACCACATCAGGATCAGCCTTGGGCACATCGTAGATCAGCACGCGCACGCCCTTCAGTCCAGTCAGATCGCGAGACGGCGGCGCCTCTGTGCCGGCGGCCGTCTTGGCCGCCGGGTCGACCGCATAGATGTTGTAGTTTTCATCCCCATCGTTGTCCTTCACGTACAGGATGTACTTGCTGTCACGCGTCCAGAAGAATCCGGCAATCGGGCGCTTGGCCTCCGTCGTCAGCAATCGCGCCGCACTGAACGGCTCCCGGACCTCCTTTACATAGATATTGCGCGTATCCTTCCAAGGCTTGAGGAATGCGATGTATCTGCCATCCGGCGAAATCCTCGCAGCCGCAATCTCCGGATTGCCGAAAATCAAATCGCGGTCAATGAGCGGCGGTGGCACACTGGCCTTGTCTGCGGTGGCGGCCGTGATACAAGCCAGCAGGAAAACAATTACGAGACCCAAGCGCAATTTCATATGCTGCCGTCCTCTCTGTCGGGGCACGGAAAAAAAACGGAAGGACGTTGAACATCAGGGACAAGCGCCATTGTCCTCCACTGTAACCGGTCCTGCAAGGTCCTCGACATCGGGGAGTACCTGGAACCGACTCGCCCAAAGCTAACTCCGTTATGCATGCCCCTTCGCCTCCGTTCTCCCCAGAACTGATTTTGTCCCTCGGCTTTCGAGTCTCGCGACAATGCTCCTCGACCGGCTTTCGAACTCTCCCGTCCGTACATCCGCTACGTTTCAGTCGAGGAGAGGCGGTTGATCTTGGAATTGAGCATGCTCCGGGCCGCCTCCGCTCCGCCGGGGCGGCGCAGGCCAGCAAGGGCAGTTAGTCCAGTTCGAAGGAATCGCATACTGACCAGCACCCGGGTGCAGGTCCGGTGGAAAAGCCAGGGGAAAATGTGGTAGCCTAACTGTGCATTTTGGGAGCAGATCCAGCTATGCAATGGACAACGCCACAAATGGAAGAGATCGCGTTGAATTGCGAGATCAATTCCTACGCCAGCGCTCGCCTATAAGCGGTGTACGTCGAAATCCTGGGCTCAGCCGCCGGGGGTGGTTTTCCGCAGTGGAATTGTAACTGCCACAACTGCCGATCGTTGCGGGCGGGTACGCTTTCTCTCAAGCCCCGCTTGCAAACCCAAGTCGCCGTTAGCCAGAGCCAAAACTGCTGGTTTCTTTTAAACGCCTCTCCCGATCTGCGCACGCAGATTGAACGCACACCCTCCCTCCACCCCCAAGGCCACGGGCGCAACTCTCCGATCCGTGGTGTTCTTCTGACGGGCGGCGACATCGATCAAATTGCCGGGCTTTTGTCGCTACGCGAATTGCACTGCTTTTGCCTCTATTGTGCCCCCTCGATTCGCCGCATTCTCGAGGAAGACAACTCCGTTTTTGGCATGTTGCAGCGTATACCGAATCAGCTCTCCTGGCATGAGATCAGGCCCGGGGCGAGCTTTCCCTTGCTGGACCCGGCCGGTGCGAACTCAGGAATTGGGTGCACGGTCTTCGCCCTAGCCCACCGTTATCCGGCATATGTTCGGCGCGAGCGATCCTCCGGCCTTCCGCCCGACCAGGCTCAGTTCGGCCTGCTGCTCGAGTCGCCCTCCGGCAAAAGCCTCGCTTACCTGCCCGCGGTTGGAGACATTTCTCCGTCCCTCATCGAGCGCCTCTCTCTGGTCGATCTGGTGCTCTTCGACGGAACATTCTGGACGAACGACGAGCTCAGGGAGATCCAAGGCGGCGAATCGAGGGCGGAGGAGATGGGGCATATCCCGGTTTCGGGGCCGAACGGGAGCTTGCGAAAGCTGGCCGGATTGCGCCGTCCGCGCAAAGTGTTTATCCACCTCAATAACACCAATCCCATGCTGGATGAATCGGGCCCGCAATACCGCGAGGTTCGGGAAGCTGGCTGGGAAGTTGCGGAAGACGGCAACCGATACGAGCTGTGACTACCGGGTTCGCGCCGGCCGACGTCGGTCCCGCCGGTTGGTGGCCAAGACCTCGGCGCTGTCAATCAACCACCAATGCGCTGGTTAGGTTTGCGATCTTGTCGACCTGATGCTCGAGACACCAGTTGTGCACTTCCTCGACGATCTTCTCCGTGGCACAGGGATCCCAATAGCTGGCCGTTCCGATCTGCACGGCCGTAGCGCCTGCCAACATGAACTCGACCACATCCACGGCGGTCGAGATGCCACCCATGCCGATGACGGGAATGCTGACGGCTTTCGAGGCATCGTAGACCATGCGCAAAGCAATCGGTTTGATGGCTGGGCCGGACAGCCCGGCAGTGACATTGGAAATCCGTGGCTTGCGGGTTTCGGCATCCACCGCCATGGCCAGGAAGGTGTTGACCAGAGAGACAGCGTCGCCTCCGGCTTCTTCCGCGACCCGCGCCATGTACGCAATGCTGGTCACGTTCGGCGAGAGCTTCACGATGAGCGGACGGTCGGAGCAGCGCCGGGCGGTGGAGACGACCTCGTCGAGCGATCGCGGATCGCAGCCAAACTGCAGTCCTCCCGAGGAAGTGTTGGGACAGGAAACATTCAACTCGTAGGCGGCGATGCCCTCGCCGTCATTCAGGATCTCAATGGTGTCTTCATAGTCTTCGCGGGTGTAGCCGAAGACATTCGCGATGATCACGACGTGTTTGAGTCGGCGCAGCCGGGGCAGTTTTTCCGCAATGAAGGCTCGCGCCCCGATGTTCTGCAGCCCGACGGCGTTTAACATGCCGGCTGCGGTTTCATACAACCGCGGCGGGGGATTTCCGGCCATGGGATCTTTGGAAAGACCCTTGACGACGAAGCCGCCGAGTTTGTCGAGATGCACGACATCTTCGAATTCAACTCCATAGCCGAAGGTGCCGCTGGCGGCGATGACCGGATTCTTAAGTTCGATTCCGCAAAAGCGGACACGCAGATCCGGACTGCGTAGCACGCTATCGGAAGGAGGCATCGCGGTTGTAGTGTACCGCGAGCTTGGGTCGCGCCCCAAACCACCTGGATTCCTAGTCGTGGGTCAGTTTGATTTCCACCCACTCACGATACCCGCGGTAGCCCCGGCAAGCAATCCGGGTATCGCGTACAGGCCCGCGTTAAACAGGCTGATAGTCAGCCATCCGAGCAGACCTCCGAGGAGAGATGCGTTGTCCAGTCCGAGTGCCCAGATCGAGAATGGACACATATAGAGTAAAGGCGTTGTGCTGGGTTGGTGCCCCATTCTATGAGCGATGGCGTAGTAGGTCAAAAGCAACCACGGGACGATGAACCCCACGCCGGCAAAACCAATTACGACTTTCAAGGCTTTGCGTAAGTGTTCAACTTGCCTGCTCCCAGACGCTTTCAGGATAAGCGGCTTGTCCATGCGCTTTGCGGATTGCTTGGAAATTAGACGGACCCACCAGCGAATTCCTTCCGCGGGCTATTTGGCATACATGGTGATCATGGTTTCGATGGCGCGGCGGCAGACGGCGCAAAAATCGTCATAGCGCGTAAACATGATGCAGTTCTCCTGGGGACGATAGTAGCCGTGAGCCTGATAATCGGCGCCCTCAAAGGCACCCACGCGGTGGGCGTATTTGTCTTCCGCCAAAAGAGCATCTTGTTTTTCTTTTTCTTGTTGAAACAGGCGGTTCATCTCGGCCTCCGGCCGATTTGTGGTGCGCAGTTCTTGCCGCTCGGTTTGGATTTGGCGCTCCTGGGTTTCGAATTCCTGCTTGCGCCAGGGAGTGGGAATGGGGGTGCCGGGATTCACCAGGTCCTTCCACTTCAGATTGCTGGGATCGAGGAGCGCGGTGACATTCGGCTCCCAGGGTTCGACGGGCTTCTCCGGGGGCAGGTAGGCCACTTGCGATGTGAAGTATTCATCGGCGAGGCCGGCGAAATGGTGCCCGAACTCGTGAACGAAAACGTAGGGCGCCCATTGGCTGTCGGCCGCCACCGTGGCATACAAGTTGAAAATTCCACCGCCGCCGTAAGTCGCGGCGTTCACCAGGATTTCGATGAACTCGTACGGCGCGTAGGAGGCAATGTCCCGCAACGACCGATTGTCTGAGGTGAGGATGTATCGCTCGGTGTCGAAGGTATCGTAGCTCGTCCCCAGGGGATTGCGCCGGTGAATGCCACGGGAGGGTGCGGAAATCCCCGAGTCTTCGGCTGCCGGACATAGGCCCCAAACGTTGAAATCTTTTCGGTGCTCGTGAAACGGCGATCGCGTGAAGAGAATTTCCGCGAAGCGGTGGGCATCCTGCTCGAATTTCCGGCGCTCCGCCGCCGTATACCCATCCCCCAGAATCAGCAGATCGACCTTCGTTGCCGGCTCGCCGCTCGCCTGAATGGTCAGCAACGGACCGGGAGAAGGTGGGCGCGAGGTGTCGATCGATTTGTTCTTAGGATCGATGGGAACGCTCCAAACCTGATGAAACCCGCTCCCTTCCCGTTTCTCAAGCACCACCTCAACCGGCTTGTCCGGTGCTGGGAACCGCCAGGATTCGGAAAATGTTCGGTGAACGCTCCGCGCCTCATCGGTGGTCGCCCATTCGGCGAAGATCGAGCTAAACCCCCGGGAATAGAGCAAACCCTGGCTGGCTGCGTCCCGCACTTCGAACCGGTAAACTCCTAAATTGGTGTCATCGACGGATTTCGCGAGGTCTCCGGGCCAGGGAAGCGGCTCGACCACAATCCGATCCAGGCTGAAGGTCTCCTCCTGGCTGTTCCCGGTGTGGTAATAGTCCACCCTCATGGTTGCCGGAGCCGCCAGGGCCGGCGACGATAGGATCGCGGTAAGCAGGAAGCATCTGAGTTGGTTTGGTACCGATGACACTCGGTCCTTGGCCATGGAACCTCTTTCTAACCGGCAATGCCGTCTTCGAGCGCCCTTGGCCGGATTCACCCACGAAACCGTTCGGGACTGGGTCCATTTCGATGAACCCCCTCGTTGTAGCATCCGGTTGTAGAATGTTTCCCATGATAGATCAAGAAAAACTGCAAAAGGGTCGTGCTTGGGCATATGTGGCGGGCTTGGTCGTTTTCCTGGTCGTCGCGCTGTGGAAGTTTGTGCTCCGTTAAGCATCCGGACTCGCCGCCACGACCAACGAGGAGAGCGATTCGCTCACCGCCCTTTGTTATGCTTGGCTGTGCGTCAGATTGATAAACGGGCCTGGCTGTTCGTCGTCCTCTCCGCTGGCCTCGAGATTTTGATCTTCCCCTTACCCAATCTCTATGGACTCTGCTGGGTATCGGTCACACCTCTGCTTTTTGCCCTGCTCCAGGCCCGCCACTCCGACCGCCTGCAATTGCGAACCGGCAGGGATCTTCTCCCCGCGAAACCCATGCAAGCGTTTTTGCTGGCCTACGTCTGCGGAGTCCTCTGCTATGGCGGCACCTGCTACTGGATCTACCCCACCATGCGGCATTACGGCGGCCTGAGTACCGCCGCGGCCGCAAGTGCCCTGATTCTGTTTTGCCTCTACCTGGCGATCTATCACGGCGTGTTTGGGCTGCTGATTAGCTTGCTTGCCAGGGGCAATCCCGCGAGTCGGAGAGCTCTCGTGGTCTCGCCCTTTGCTTGGGTTGCCGTCGAACTGGCCCGGACCCGAATTACCGGATTTCCCTGGAACCTCCTGGGCACGTGCCAGGTGGACAACATTCCCCTGGCGCGCGTCGCCACCGTAACCGGAGTCTACGGTATTTCTTGCGAAATCATGATCGTCAATTCGGCTTTTGCGGCGGCGTTTCTGGTGCGGCGGGAGAAGCGCGCGCGCTTGTTGCTGGCGGCGTTGACCGCTGCCCTCGTGTTGCAGGCTGGCCGTCTGGTTCCCGTGCCCCCGGCCCGCGCCGATAATCTGGCGACGCTCGTCCAGGCCAACGTGCCGGTTCTCCAAGGGGCAGATTGGACCAAGGACTACTTTCAGACAACCTTGGATGAGCTGAGCGCGTTCGGTTCGAATCGCGAAGCCGGTGACAATGCTCGTTTCCGCTTGATTGTCTGGCCAGAATCCCCTGCCCCCTTCTATATCAACGATCCCTTCTTTCGCAGTGCGGTAAGCAACCTGGCCCGCCAGCGGGGGTCGTGGCTGCTGGTTGGCGCCATCGGGGTCGAGCAGGGCAGGGAAAATCGAGGGCGATCCACCGAGATCTACAACTCGGCCCAGCTGGTCAGTCCCACCGGGGAGTGGGAAGCACGCTACGACAAGGTCCATCTCGTACCCTTTGGTGAATATGTGCCTTTCGCGCGCCTGTTCTCTTTTGCCGGGGGACTGACCAAAGAGGTTGGGGATTTCTCCCCGGGGACATCGCGGACTCCTCTCGTGGCCGACGGCGTCCGGCTGGGCGTC
>Ga0187783_10004110_pt1 | contig 10785 bp, 8 predicted proteins | sample 1015_SJ02_MP02_2_FD_132471 | JGI IMG/M metagenome (GOLD analysis project Ga0187783, IMG submission 132471) | Tropical peat soil microbial communities from peatlands in Department of Meta, Colombia - 1015_SJ02_MP02_20_MG | ecosystem: Environmental > Terrestrial > Soil > Wetlands > Peat | place...
GAGACACAGAGCGGAGCCAACGTGACGGTCACGAACATGAGTTACAACGGGAGCATACCGGCAGGAGGCAGTTATAACGGGATGGGATTCAACGGGACGTGGAACAACACGACCAACGCTGCGCCAGCGACGTTTGCCGTCAATGGAACCACTTGTAACTAGCTGTCAACGAACGCGAAAACTGCAAAACGAATGCACGCACGGAGCAGGAAAAGTCCCCTTACTTCGTGCATCGAGCAAGATTTCTGAAGGCTGCTGCGCAGAAATCGAAATCGGCAGCGCAGGGATCTCGGCAGAGATGGCTTTACGACTCTCGGAGGCGATTGGCACTAGCCCTGAATTGTGAATCGGGATGCAGGCGCCGGTACGATCTTTGGCGGGCGTCGAAGCAGTGCCGCGCCAAAGTGCCACATTTGGCGATCGCAACAAGATTTACGGGGTGGTCGAGTTCCGAGAAACCATGCATAAGAGGGGAGGAATTCAGGCTCTTTTGTCAGATCTCGTACGGCATGCCTTTTCAGGCGGTCTTATAGACGCGACGAGAGCGAATAGGGTTCTCGCTGGAGGCCTCTGCCTTCATGAAGTCAGCTATTCTCTCGCCCACAAGCATGTTCTCCTTCTGGGCCATCAGGCTCTTCTCTAACGTCTCTATCTCCGAACCCGCTAGGGTAGCTCTCACCTCTTGGATAAGCCTGCCAAGTCGGCGGCGAAGCTCCGCGGAATTCTCTTCCGCCATCCTCAGCCAATAATAGGCCGACTGCTCATTCTTTTCGACATTACGTCCTTCCCAATAGGCCAATCCGAGTATAAATTGAGCTGAAAGCCACCCTTCTCGAGCAGCTCGAAGATAACCTTGTAAGGAATTAGTCCAACCCTCGGTACTCAAGGGTTCGCGGAAGGAATTCTTGTGATGAGTAGAGGAAAGAAAAAGTAATTCCATTCTGTTCGATACGCCCAATTTTTCGTACACGCGGAAAAGATAGTTTTTGACCGTGTGCTCGCTCAACCGAAGCTGGCTCGCAATTTGTCGGTTGGTGTGGCCTTGAACGGCATGCTCGACCACCTCGATTTCCCGCTTGGAAAGCATGCTGATGTTGCCCTGCATCGCGTCACAGGAAGGGCTGCTTCTGAGAGCCTCCAGCAAATACTCGGCTGCGCTATCCCGGGCCCATACTTCTCCCCGGCTCACCTGTTCGATACAGGCGCGAAATTCGGATACCGGTCCTGTCCGGCAGAACACGCCGGTGGCGCCGGAGCGGAATGAAGGGACGACCGACTCGCGTTCCAAAACGTCCAGTAAGATCACAATCCGGATGTTAGGAAGACGCATGTTAAGCATACGAGCAACCTGGAGGCCTTTCCTCGAGCCGACAGGAAAATCGGCACTGATCACAGCTACATCGGGTTTGCGCAGGGTGGCAGCTGACAGTACCTCGGAAACCGCAGGCAAGGCAACAACTTGGTAGTGAGAGTCGCGCTCCAGCGATTCGGCTAACAACTGACTTGCCATGTGATCCCGCTCGCCAATCAAAACCCGAATCTGATGCGAGTTTTCAGGAGGGCCCGGAGCAGAAGACTGCGTCATGAACAGCGACCTAACAGTATCAAAGTGCGACTAACTTTAGTGCGCAGGTCCAGACCAGTCAAGCAAAAACACAACGCGACTCCGAAATCTTTGGTCTGGAGGCAAACGGCCCTAAGCATGGACGTATCTTCCCTCCTCAGCTAACGAGAAGCCCTATCTGACCAGGAAAGACCGAGGGCATGATTAAAATCCCAAAGTACTTAGAAATTATGAGGACTCGTCCTCTCTTGCCGACAGTGGCGAAGGTCCTGATGACCAAGGCCTTTCACCTTCTTGCCCCAGCACGATGACTTCAATAGGATATCGCGAAACTTTGGAACGTCCCCCCGAGTTCGGTGAGCGTTGGGGTTAAGAGAAATCAGTTTCCCAAAAGTTTGCCTCAGAGCAGAGGGCGCCCACTCCTGGGACCCAGAGGGCGGAGCCATGAATGCATTCGTTCGTTGCTTGGAGCATCCAGATGTCAGAGTTGGAAGGGGACCTCACTGGTACGCAGTCCAGACACGTTCTCGCCACGAAAGAGTCGTTGCTGTTCAGTTTCGCGAACGCGTGTAAATCTGTTTCTGCCAACCATGACGAGGATGCAGCGGTAGAGCGACAGGCGAAAATTGATTGACTTCTTTGTTTGCTGGATACTTATTTGTCCGTGCAGCCCGTTGCTCCTTGGATCCGAAGAACGGTGCTTTTACTCGGGGAGTGATTGGATTCGTGGCAATGCAAGGTGAGCCACTGCCCATCCCGAAGGAGCCGATTGACATGGTTAAGGGACTCCTAGTAAGAATGTTCATTAGCGTGGCAGACCCGCTCTTGCAAGTCGGACAGCGGATCCGAATTCGGGCCGGCGCACTCGAACGACGGACAGGAATCCTCGTCCCGCACACCGAAGACAGGAAATTGGTGGTTTCTGTAATATTGAACGATCGTTTTTCTGCTCGCCTTGAATGGATTTGATGTGGAATTGCTCCGACCGACCAGGAGCTGATTAGCGGATACCTGGGAAACCATGGAGAGGAAAAATCCCAAAAAAGAAGCATTCAACAGACGGGAAGATGCGTTACCGTTTTAGCAGAGAGGTTCGAAGTCAGGCGGTGATGGCGAAGTTGTCAGTGCACGGCGGTCCCCTCGCTCTGCATTAAGTTTGCGATCCGGGCGACGTTTTCTGGCGTCACCCCAAAAGTTCGGAATCGCGTGGCGCAGTGCTGTGCCAAAACGCGAAGGTGGAGAGGCGGCTATACATCCCCCAGCGGCTGCTTGCTTAGCTTCTCCACTCTTTTCTTTCTGGGGTCCTCATTTCCTCAATTCAGACTCTGTGGATAAAGTCGAGCTACAAACAGACTATCTATTCTGAGCCGACCGTCGCACAAAACATCGGAAGAGTTCGTCGATGCAAAGGGTTTACTGACGGGCGGCGCCGGATTTGTCGGCAGCCGTTTGGTGGACAAGATCGCCGCACACTGGCATGTTACAGTGCTGGACAATTTTGATCCGTTCCATGACCCACGCCGTCAAGCTGGACTTTGTGCCCCTCTACTCTCCCCATAAGGGTTAACCCAGCTGGGTACGGGTCTTGATGGATGCCAACTCTTATGTCATATGTTTGTATTTCCTCACGGGTTTTGCCACGCGAAGGGTTTATGAAGACAACAGTTTTAGCCGTGATCGGTTCCATCCTGTTAAGTATCGTGCAAGCACCGCAGCGGCTTTTGGCTCAGAGTAGTGCGGCGTTGTCCTCCAGCCCCCAGGAGAAAACGGCTTCAACATCAGGGAGTCCGTCAGAAGAGACTTCTGGGAATAATGCGACGACTCCCGACCCGGAATTGAGAATCGCCAGCGGGGACTTGCTGGAAATCAGCCTTTTTGGAGCGGACTTCTCCTGCGGGTCGGAAAAAGGCGACTGTGATGCTCGCGTAAGCAGCTCGGGCAATATTGTCCTTCCCCTGATTGGAGCGGTGAGAGTTTCAGGATTGACCATTGCGCAAGCCGAGCAACTGGTTGCTGCACGCTTATCTCAGGGGGACTTCTACAACAATCCCGAGGTCACGATTACCCAAAAAGAGTATGCGACTCAGGGCATTTCGGTTTCAGGAGAAGTGACAAAGCCGGGTATCTATCCCCTCCTTGGTTCTCATACCCTGCTACAGGTAATCTCGGCTGCGGGGGGTACGACAGTAAAAGCCGGCAATGATGTGACCATCATTCACCATGATAGCCCGACCCACCCACAGCATGCCGATCTTAACTCGCTGATCGGTGGCAATACTTTGCTGGCCCCAGGTGACACGGTGGTGGTCTCAAAAGCGGGAGTTGTTTACGTAGTCGGCGATGTGAAACAGCCTAGCGGAATTATCATGGAGCGTTCCGGTTTAACGGTTATCAAGGCGATCGCGATGGCTCAAGGCACGAACCCCACTGCTTCCTTGAAGGATGCCAAGGTGATCCGCAACACACCGAAAGGTAGGCAGGAGATACCTATTTCAATAAAGAAAATGCTGTACCAGAAGGCGCCCGACTTAGAATTGCAGCCTGAGGATATTCTCTTTATCCCGAACAGTTTGGCCAAATCGGCAGCTAGACGTAGTCTGGAGGCGATTGTGCAAACTGCTTCGGGGGTTGCAATTTACGGTCGGTATTAATCGGAACGTCCTTGTGAAGCCTATTCGGAGGTAAGCAGAATCTTCGAATCGGCCTGCAGAGGTCATAATCTGGGCCATCACTTTTGTGTGGCAGAGCCTCTGCGGGTTCGGCCACGTCCACAGCCTGCAAGCGATCCTGGCTCTAGGAAAGCATCAGCCACAGCCACCGTACATATGAAACGAACGTCGGTGCAGTCGTTGCTGCGCAAGCTCCGCACCACCCGAACGCGAAATAAGCAGCGTTATCTAACGACGCGATTCAGTAGGAGAAGGCCATGAGCCATTTTGCTGCACCCCCATTCGTCAAATCGATCCCCTTGCCGGACAGCCCGCCGGTGCGCACTTCTACCTTGGATCCGCAGCCAACTCCGGTGTTGCAAGTCGAGTACGGCTTCTATAGCCAGTACAAGTGGTGCTTGAACCCGTTTCTTACGATTCGAGACGTAATCCGTCACCTACGAGAGGAATTAGATCGTCTCATCGAGAGTGAGGCTGGCTGGCAGCTTGATGAAATTTGCAAAAATATTTTCTTGCTCAGTTGCAGCATTACCGATTCTGTCGACGACCATCTCCTTGGTCGCGCATACGATTTTTCGAAGATAACGAACGGGATACCTCCACTTAGTCCTATTGTGTCCCTCGCTGAACGCTTATACAGTCGAGCAGGCAAATCTTCTTTTGGGAACTCTAAGAGCCTAGCCCGGTGGAGGTACCAGTGGCAGCTCGCCGTTGTTCGCGCCCTAGGACTACTACACGCTGGCCGGCCGTTGGATAAACAGGGTCGCGCAGACATCCGAACAGCCTTAGGTCCATTGTTAACCAGCACAAGTTTGGATGCGTTGCTGCACAGACGAATCCGCATTCCCGGTGCTTTTCGCTCACAAGACTTGACTCATTTCGATGTTCTTGCCCTGGGACGAAAGTTTATCTCAAAGTTTCCAGAGCGTCAGAACTCTGTAGTGATCATGGGCCTTCGTACTGCAGGTTCCTACTTTGCTCCCTTACTGCGCAGCTACCTGGAGTCACACAATTACAGCGACGTAGATTCGTTGACGATACGGCCGAAGCTTGGCGCGGGCAAAGAAGAAATGATAGCGCTGGCTAGATGCGCCGCCCAAAAAAGTACCCTGGTCATCATCGATGAGCCTGTGGGCAGCGGTAGCACTCTTCTAAAGGCAGTGCAACTAGCCCAACGATGTTCTGTTGACCGGCAGAAGATGGTCATTCTTGTTCCCATTCACCCGAGTTTTCGTCTCTATAAGGACAAAGGCAGTAGTTACGCCTTGTTGTCCGATATATCCACATTCACCCTCGAGCCTGAGGAATGGTACAAATACGACCGCTTGGATGCGGCAACCGAAGAGTTTGTGAAGGAATACTTCCAGTCCGTCGGCGGGTCGGTGCGTGCTGTAAGCAGGTGCGGTGCGTTGACAGATCGGTTTAATGAAAGTTTGGAAGCATCGTCAGACCAGAAAGGACACACTCGTCTGAAACACGTCTATGAAGTAAGGGTGTCCAACCAGTCCGGATGCGCGGAGACCCGATACGTTCTGGCGAAGAGCGTGGGTTGGGGTTGGCTGAGTTATCACGCATTTCTCGCTGGCGAACGATTGGCACGATTCGTATCACCGATTCTTGGGCTGCGGAACGGCATCCTGTATACGGAATGGCAGGATCCTGACGACATTGCTGCGTCCAAGATCGAGCGCAGCCAATGGATCGACCGGGCAGCATCGTATATTGCTGCGCGTGTCCGAACTTTGCCACTGGAGGATGATCCTGCCCCGGAACTGATTTCCGACACTGGGAATAATGGACTGTGGAGCCTCGTCAGCAACCTTTGCCAAGCTTACGGCGCGCGACCGGTACAATATTTGAGACGTGGCCGCATGCGCCACGAGTTGTCGCGAGCGGTGTGTCCCTGTCCAACGCTGATTGATGGGAGAATGCGCCCTTTGGAGTGGGTTCGCGGAAAAACATCGCTACTGAAGTCCGATTTCGAACACCACGCACTAGGCAAGATTGAAATCAACATGACGGATCCTGCCTACGACTTGGCGGACGCGATGCTGACTTGGCAGTTGTCACTCGAGGAAGAGGAGAAATTGGTAGCACGGTATATCCAGGAATCGGGGGATGTGAACGTTGCTGACCGACTTCTGCTGAACAAGTTTGTGGCCGGAATTCGAGTACGCAGAGCCGCCATTGGTAACCTGGAAGATGCTCGTTTGATACACCGCAGCGAGGAATTCAACCGCGAGTACATTGCAGCTTGGAACTTCCTAGTTTTGCACACTATGCGATACTGCGCCAAGCTGTGTTCCCCACCGGAAAGAACCGGCTATCACTCGCCGCTGGTAGTCCTGGATGTTGACGGGGTGCTGGATAAACAAATCCTTGGTTTCCCATCAACCACCTGGGCCGGAATTCGAGCTGTGTCGTTGCTTCATTCCCACGGTCTTGCCACGGTCCTGAATACCGCACGAAGCATACCTGAAGTAAAGGATTATTGTCGACATTATGGGTTTTTAGGTGGCGTCGCTGAATATGGTGCTTTCGCGTGGGATGCAGGGAGCAACCGGGAGGAAATTCTCGTCAGTCAGGAATCGCTCGATGAGCTCCGGCTGCTAGCCGAACACCTGCGCAAGATCCCAGGGGTCTTCCTCAACGAAGACTATACCCTCTCCATTCGCGCCTATACTTTTGAAGGCGAGATCACGCGAGCCCTTCCCACCCCGTTGATCCGCAATCTAGTTTCCCAGCTCAAACTCAACCGCCTGAGCTATCATCAAACATACACTGACACGGCGGTGCTAGCTAAGGAGACCGACAAGGGCAGGGGACTGCTTGCGCTCCTGGCGCTAATAGGGCAACCCTCTATCGAGACCCTGGCGATCGGCGACTCTGAAGCTGATTTGCCGATGTTTAAAGCGGCGAAGAGAAGTTTTGCACCGGGAAATGTTACATGCCGTAGCCAAGCCAGGGCGATTGGCTGCCACATCGAGGATAAATCATTCCAGAACGGGCTTCTCAACATCGTTCGCCACATTCTTCATCCAGATGGGGATGGTTGTGAGCGCTGCCGGTCTGCAGAACCTCCAACGAGCTCCACTCAGAACCTTGTGCTCCGAGTGCTACAACACGCGGACGAAGGTCAAATGAAACGCTTTTTGCGCACCATATGTGATTCGATGGTGACCAGCAGCTTCCTGGCAAACTGATGCTACTTTCCAAATTTCTAAATTTAGCAAGAGTGACGCCCCAACGAGCGGGATGGTGATTTCGTCGGTGCTTTTCTAGCGGGCACACCAGGCATTCCTCATTACTTCCATTGTCGCAGTGCACACGGCTAGCCAACCGGTCTCTGTCGGAAAGCGTAAGATGGTAGTCACTTCAGTGCAGCAACCATATTCGCAGGAATTGTCGCATCTCAGCACAGTTGCCCCGCACGCTAAAATCCGCTCATTCGAAGTTTCGTTGGGTGCAATAAGGTTGTCTTCCTATCCTAGATAGGATAAATAAAATGGTCACATTATCGCCATGTCCGGTTTGTGGCGCGGTTGCAGAAACGGTCGGCACATCCCTCTACCGCACTTCACTCAACACGTGGCATCCAACAATCATCGTAGAGTGTCACTCATGCGACATCTTCATCCGGGTGCTGCAAGATAGCGACCGCTCAGGTCACTTCTATGCTGCAAGTTATGTTCAGCCCGAACGTGACGGTACGGTATGGAATGAGCGCCGTCAGTTCCTTTGCTCCATATTAGAATTGGCGAACCACCATCTTCCAAAATCCTTTCTGCGACTGTTGGACGTGGGGTGCTCCTACGGCCACTTATTAGAGTTAGCCCGAACAAAGGGAATCGATGCAGAAGGGATAGAAATCAACAAAAACCTACTCGCCCTATGTGAGTATAAGGGACTGACCGTATGGCCGAGTTTGGACAGCATTACGCGACCAGCCGACGTGATCACATTGATTGACTCTCTCTATTACCTACCTCGTCCGGTAGAGTCCGTGTGTCAATTGCGCACAAAGCTTTCATCGGATGGCATCATGGTTATTCGCGTAACCAATCGTAACTGGTTCATTCGTGCCAGAGCCACGATCGTCGGCAAGTATGATTTCGAGTTCCTTGGAGACGCCGAGGTTGGATACTCGGTTCGCGGTATCAGTCGTCTGTTGGAATACGCGGGATTCACGGTCACAGCTATACTTCCGGACAGCCTTACTGGCAGGAAATTGGCATTGAAGACACGCGCCATCGGTGTGCTCACACTTGTCGCTACCAACCTAACATTTCGGCAACGTTTTCTCACGCCCGGCGTCATCGTCATCGCCCGTCCAACCGGGAGAAGCGTTTCATCTTCAATATCGCGTGTTCAATAACTTCAAATGCAGTACAGGTGTGTCTGGTCAAGAGGTTACTGCCATGGATACGCAAGGTTGAAACCAATTCATCATCCCGTATCCCACCTGTAGGCGAGAACGATGTAAAGACTGGGCGCGAACGACTATCTTGTAAAACTCTTCGCAGAACCGCAAGCCGAGTTGTTAATGAATCTATGATCCCTTGCTAGAGCGAACGCCCAGATAGGGCGGAAGCGGCATACGATGGCGAACTTTAACACTTGATCCAGCGAACCATGCTTGTGGTCACGTGAAATGTCCCGTCCGGAACAATTCTAAACAAACTACACTATCGGGGGACGATATGCCAAAACACCGCTATTTCGGTACTCCCAAGAGTTCCATGAGGTTGGGGATTCAACCTCTGTTCAAGCGTCTAAAGCGGAAGAAACGCGAATGGCCTCTTTTGCTACGGACAGACATACTCATTCGAATCGCGGTCGACTTTGTCCTCGTAAATGGCGCAATGGTCGCGTCAGCACTTGTCTGGCTAGCGTTTAGACGTGCGCAGTTTGCAGCCAGCGACGTAGCCGCTCGGGTTACGGGTGGCAGGATTTCCCTTTTTGCCTATTTGGGACTCTGGTCGGTCATCGCGATTCCGGTGTTTCACTTGAACGGCTTCTACACACGAACCCGAGGCTATGCGAGCCGGTACAAGCTTCTGGTGATCGCTCGTGCAGTTACTATCGTGGTTGTACTTTTCGCTGCAGTGGATCGCCTTATACTAATCGGCAGCTTCTCGCGAGCGGTGATCATCATTGCCTGGGCGGTCCTGCTGCTCACCGTAGCGTCTGCCCGCCTGGCGAAGGACTCGCTGCTATCGACCTACAGGATCGAGCCTCGAAATCGTTCCAGTGACAAAATAACGCGAGTACTCGTCGTGGGAGGAGCCGGTTACGTCGGTTCGATGCTCGTTCCGCGTCTGTTGCTCCGGGGCTACAAGGTACGAGTCCTTGACTCCTTTATGTACGGAAGCGCTTCACTGGACAGCGTTAAACATCATCCCGCATTTGAGGCGATGAAGGGGGACATCCGAGAAATTCAGCCTATGGTTGATGCCATGAAAGACTGTGACGCGGTGATTGATCTCGCGGCAATTGTTGGGGATCCCGCTTGCGAGGAGAACCGGCAGTTGGCAGTCGAGGTCAATCGCGCCGCGACTCGTGTGCTGATCGATATCGCCAAAGGCTACGGCATCCAGCGCTTTTTGTTTACGTCAAGTTGCAGCGTTTATGGAGCTTCCGATTTCCTCATGGACGAGTGCTCCCAGGTGGCGCCAATTTCCACCTACGCACAAACCAAAGTAGATTCGGAAAACCTTCTTGTCGCCGCAGCAGATACGAATTTTCATCCTACTATCTTGCGGTTCGGGACTCTCTTTGGGTTGTCGCCACGCCCAAGGTTGGATCTAGTGATCAACCTGTTGACTGCCCAAGCCGTAATTACAGGTAAGATTACGATCTTCAACGGTACGCAGTGGCGGCCGTTCCTGCATGTCGATGATTCTGGCAAGGCTTTGATAACCTGCCTGGAGGCGCATCCTGACGTTGTGTCCGGAGAAATATTTAATGTGGGGGATTATGAACTGAACCATCAGCTTCGAGAAATATCCGAAAAAGTTGCCAAGGTTGTTCCCCACGTCGACACCACTCTTATAGAAAACAGTGACAAGCGCAACTACAGGGTTTCGTTTGACAAAATCCACTCACGGTTGGGATTTCGATGCGAGAGGACTGTAGATGATGGCATCGTCGAAATGTACCAATGGATCAAAGCCATTAATCTTACTGACCTCAGTGCCGTGCAATTCAACAATCAAGCCATGACTCGGGCATTTGCGCAAACTCCTGAGGCGCAACGCTCCACCCTCCGAATTCTGGAGACACTCGCAAGAAGCGCTTGAGCTATCACGAAAGCCGAGCCCTGACCGCCGCGACGTCATTCGGCTCCCTAGCTCTGGAGCCGCGGTTGACAGTCGTTGGAGATTGCGCTACGAAGGCCGGCCGGTTGGCTCGATCGTGGGGGGTAGGATCCTGCGAGCAATCACGGCTGAGAAAATTCCACGTTTCACTGGAAGCTGTTCCGAGATCTAGCTTGAGGCGGCCATCTTACCCGAGCAACGTCCCTCGCACGGCTGCGAGTCGCGCGGGAAACTC
>Ga0187783_10004111_pt1 | contig 10785 bp, 10 predicted proteins | sample 1015_SJ02_MP02_2_FD_132471 | JGI IMG/M metagenome (GOLD analysis project Ga0187783, IMG submission 132471) | Tropical peat soil microbial communities from peatlands in Department of Meta, Colombia - 1015_SJ02_MP02_20_MG | ecosystem: Environmental > Terrestrial > Soil > Wetlands > Peat | place...
ACGGGCAAAGCTGATCGGGGAACGGGCGAATTGCAATGTGGCAGCGGATCAGATTCCCGGGTTCACCGACGCGAAGGGCAGCGACACGATCTACATGACCGTCATCGACCAGGACGGTAACATGGTGTCGCTGATCCAGTCGAACTATTCGGGGTTCGGATCGCTGATCGTGCCCAAGGGCACGGGTTTCGTTTTGCAAAACCGGGGCGCGCTTTTCACTCTTCGGCCCAACCAACCCAACACGCTCGCCGGTCATAAGCGCCCACTGCACACGATCATTCCGGCGTTCATGAAAAAGGGGGACATCGACATCGCCTTCGGTATCATGGGTGGCTGGAACCAGGCGCAAGCGCACGCCCAGTTTGTCGCCGATATTGCCGATTACGACATGAACATCCAGCAAGCGCTCGAGGCCGGGCGCTTCACCAAACAAGACTTCCCCGGCTGCGACGTCCAGATCGAAGACAGTGTCCCCGAATCCGTGCGCAATCAGCTCACCGCCATGGGCCACCAGTTGCGCGTCGAATCTCGCCGTACCTTTTGGTTCGGCTTCGGTCAGGCTGTTATGGACAAACACACTGGCGTCCACTTCGGCGCCAGCGACCCCCGCCACGACGGCGAAGCTATCCCGCAGCCGGGCCGGGTATTCACCTCGGACTGAAATAGCGTGCGATGAATCCGCTCAGGAAGGTAAACCAGGTGTCCAACCTTCCGGCACTGCCGCTACAAGACGGACCCTCCTTTTCCCGCTCGGCTAAATAGTTTTCGTTGTGTCCTCGGCGCAGCAGGTACCCCCGTCACTATCTGTCAGGGCACGTGACGTGCTTTTGCCGGTCTGCTGGGTTTATGAGACCGTCTAGTCTCAGACGAAGTTAATGAATTGGTTGAGACGTTGATCGTTTCCGACGTTTCGTGTTGCTTTGCCTTGCCATAGAACGCCAGGCACCAAGATACGGCCAAAATCAAATTGCTATAGGACATAGAATCGCGACTCTCGCCGAAGAGCAGGAGGGAAGCCCACCATACGGCAATGGCTAGGCCTGCGAAAGTATCCCATGCTTCAACAAACTTCCTCGGTACAGAGGCATCGCAATGGGTGTCTTTCTGCTGCCGTCGCACTCGCCGCATCTGCCCCTCGCCGAACATTCAGGACATTTCGGACGGTCTGAGTTCAGATGTGGGTTCGTGCCGGTACCATTGCAGCCCGGGCATGTCCGGGTGCCTTCGCATCGCGCGCAAAAAGTACCTGAACAGCATTCTGCGCTTAACCCGGTACCCCAAAAACCACCATCAAAACTCCGGAGGATCTTCAGCTTCCGAACTGCAGCCGTTCCAGAATTGGCCCGAGAGCCAAGGACGGCAGGTAGCTCACCGCCACCATGACGATCAAACAAGCAGCGAGCAGTAAGGCGAACACGAAGGAGTGGGTCGGCAGCGTTCCGGTTGTCGCTGGAGTGTTTCGCTGACGCCCAAACAACGCAGCCAAAGCCAGCGCGGGAATCGCGAGCCCAAATCGTCCCACCATCATCGCGACTGCGGTCGTCAAGTTATAGAAGGGAGTGTTCGCACTCAGACCGGCAAAAGTTTGACCGTTGTTGGCAAAGCAGGAAGTGTAGGCGACCAAGATTTCAGTGAAACCATGCGGGCCGCTATTCGTTGTCAGACCGGACAGTCCTGCATGTGTGCTCACAGCAATGGCGGTGAGCGGAAGGACCACCAGCGGCGCTGCCAAGGCATACAACATGATCATTTTGTTTTCCGGCGGTCCTATCTTCTTGCCCAGATATTCCGGGGTGCGACCGATCATTAGACCGCCAAGGAAAACCGCGATCGCGGCGGCCATAACCATGCTGTACAAGCCACTGCCCAAGCCTCCGAAAACAAGTTCACCGAGGAGCAGGTTTATCAGCAGAACCATTCCACCGAGTGAACTGAAGCTGTCGTGCATGGAGTTATAGGATCCGGTTGCCGTGTTCGATGTCACGACGGCTGCAAGCGTCGAACCGGAGATGCCGAATCGTACTTCCTTCCCTTCCATGTTTCCGCCGGACTGGCCTGCACTGCTTCGAAAGTCTGCATCGCTCATCTGCGGATTGCCCCGCTGCTCGAAGCCGTGCACAGCAATCAAACCACAGGCGAAGAGAAACACCATGACGTAATAGAGGACCCATCCTTGCCGCGGTTGACCCACCATCCTGCCGAAAGTGTTGGTTAGCGCCGCTGGCAGAAGCACGATTGCCAGCATCTCGAGAAAATTACTAAGGGGCGTTGGATTTTCATATGGATGTGCGCCGTTCGCATTGAAGAAGCCGCCTCCGTTAGTACCGAGGTTCTTGATGATCTCAAGAGCGGCAACCGGACCTTGCGCAATGACTTGCTTTGAACCCTCGACCGTGGTCGCCACCGTGTATTGATGGAAGTTCACTGGCACCCCCTGATCGACCAGCAAGAGGGCGCCGACCAATGATGCCGGCAAGAGTACCCACAGAACCGAACGCACCAAATCCACCCAGAAGTTGCCCAATTTTTCAGAGAGCTGACGCGCCAGTCCGCGAATGAAAGCAATTCCAACCGCCAAGCCGGCTGCTCCCGCCAAGAAGTTTTGTACGCAAAGTCCCACCATCTGGCTGAAATAGGTCATTGTGTTCTCACCGGCGTAGGCCTGCCACGTAGTGGTCGTCGAAAAGCTGACCGCGGTATTCAACGCCAGATCGGGAGTCAGAGGAGTGGTCTGGTAGGCTGGGAAAAACCATGGTGAGAAATGCTGGAGCCGGAGAATGGCATACAACAGGAGCGTACCGAAAAACCCGAAAAGGATGAAGCAGGTTGCATACTGACCAAACGTCATTTCTGCCGAGGCATCCACTCGGGTGATGCGATAGATGAGCTTTTCGAGCGGAAGGAGAAAGCGATCGAGCGCCGTGCCCTTCCCCGTGAAAACGCGTTCTAAGTATCCGCCCAGAGGCTTTACCAGGATCGTGATGATGACGATGAAGAGTAGATACTGTGCAACGCTATAGACAATGGTCATCGTTCTGATGCAACCCGGACTGAAAGTCGGTTTGAGGACTGGTAGCGGCCCTCAGTCTTTCTGATTTCATCACAGACGTCGCAAAATGTGCATAAAGATTTTCTTGAGCTGGAGCTCCGCTCCCTTCGCCAGGAACTTTTACGAATCCTTTATGGAGCTTTATGCCAATTTTACGCGGGCTGATTTCCAATGGTGGGGTGTGGGTCAGGATGAAGTGCTGGTGCCTGCCCAATTCCGGATCGTGGTGCAGGGCGCCTGAATAACAAACCGCCGAATGCCCGGCCAGTGAACCCTGCGTGCATGAGGGTGTGAGTATCCATGGCTGGCGACTACACATTATTGTCGAGAGATTGAGGGTGCAGGGACTGTCATATGGGTCCCGCAAGAGGGGGATTTCGCGGTCACTCGGACACCCAGCGCCTGATGCTCTCGCTGACGTGTCGCTACCCGCCAGGCAAACGCTTGGCAGGGGTTGTCAGCCTAACACCTTGCGAACAACGATTATCTCCGCCTTGAAATTGGTTTCGATTGCTCCGCCCTACGCCTTCTCTTGGCTGCAAGCAACGGTGGCGGCGGTATAATCCAGCGTCAGGAATCGTGCCGATGAATCCCTGCCCGAGACAACTGTCGCCCGCGCGGGCGTTTCTTGCGATCGTCGCCGTTGCAGCATCATCCAGGATTTCGATCGCGGCTGATCGATTCGACGGCAAGTGGCTCACGACGGTCTCCTGCGCGTCGGCACGGGATGCTCTTGGTTATTCGTTCCGCTTCACCAGCGAAGTGAGGGACAGCAATCTTCGCGGACTGCATGGCACCGAGGGTCAGCCAAGCTCGTTGCTGATTGAAGGCAAGATCGAGGCCGACGGCACCGGGAAGCTTTATGCTACCGGACGTACCGGCTCAAAAGAATACGTGCCAGGACGGGATACCCCACGTGGCACTGAGTATAGCTACACCATCGACGCACACTTTAAGGACAAGACAGGGACGGGAACACGCGTTGAGGGTCGAGCTTGTTCGTTTCAGTTCGAGAAGCAATAGAATTACGAGGTCTCTCATCAAAAAGTCAAACGATGCTTGGAAATAGGAAGCGAACACTGGGTGCAAATCCATCCGCCCTGAGCTAGTCGCCGCCGCAATTCAGGAAGTCGTCAACGATCCCGGCGGGACCACGCCGTTTCCGACCCAGAGACAGAGTACAAGTAAGCCGACGCCATCGCGAGCAGGATCATGATGAAGATGACATCTTCCAGTAGCGCACGAGGGTGCAGCCTGCCGAGTAGCTGTAGGGTAATGCGGGCGCTTACCCAGTCGCCCGTTGAAGACTGTTCTGCGACGTTAATGGGATGCGAACATGAATGGTGGTTCCTCCCATCGGCTTTGATTGAATGAGGATGGTTCCGTTCAACACCCGCACTCGTTCCTGCATGTTAGTAAGACCGAGCCCCCTGCCTTTCATCGCTGCGTTCAGGTCGAATCCCTTGCCTGAGTCCTGGACAATGAGATGAATCTCATGCGCGGTTCCGCTCAATTGCACCGTAACGTGTTTTACTCCACTATGTTTGCCCGCGTTCTGTAGGGCCTCCTGTAGAACACGGAAGAGGCCGAGGGAAATCTCAGACGGCAAGGGCACGTGCAAATCACAACTCCGGAAGTCGATCTCCATTTTATGGTGCTGGCCGAATTCGTCGCACGCGGCTCTCATGGCTGCGACTATGCCCAGAATTTCCAATTTGGAAGAATGCAAAGTATGCGACATGGTTTGAACGTCAGTCGTCAGTTCGGTTGCCTGCTTTTGCAATTCACTCACCCGGCCGAGCACATCTGACGGCGGCGCAGAATCGTTTTGTCGGATTTGATCGAGTTCAATCACAAATAAAGCGAGGCGCTGGCCGATGTCGTCGTGAAGTTCTCGGGCAATGCGAGTGCGTTCCTCATCTTGTGCTTCAATCAGCTTTTGCCTTATGCCCGATAACACCTCTTCTGCCTCTTTACGTTTGGTAATGTCCAACACCTCGCATACGAAATATTGAGGATTGCCTTCGGGACTCCGAATCAAGGTGGCGCTGCTTTCCGTGTAGACGACGCGGCCAGTTTTATGGAGGCAGCGGAGTTCGAATCTCTGGAGACCACGTCCTTCTTCGAGGTCAGCACGTAGTCTTTCGGAGAGGGCGGGCCAGTCTTCAGGGACGGTAAGCGATCGAACGGTCTGCGCGAGCAGTTCTTCCTCCGTGTATCCGAGGCAGTCGCAAAATGACCGGTTCGCGGCGAGAAGAGGTCCCTCAGGCGAGACCATGACCATCCCCACTCCCGCATCCCGAAAGACACTGCGAAACTTTTCTTCACTTTCACGAAGGGATTCTTCCGCTCGCTTGCGTTCCTCCACAAGGGCTGCAAGGAACATGAATGGGGTTGCGGCAAACAGCAAAAAAAGTTGCAGTGACATAACGTCACTAATCGTTCCTCGTCCTACGAACGGGCCGTGTCCATGCACGGCACCCCAGATCGAGAGAAAGGCAACCACGATGATCGAAATGCTAATTCCGGTGATGCCTAGGCGCAGAGCCGACCACAGAAGAAACGGCACCAGGGAATAGAGCAGTTCCGGATGACCTACGCTCGTGGAAATGAATGTAATGTATCCTAAGACGAACAACGCCAACATGATCGCGGTAGCTTCCAGATAGTACCCAGGGGATTGATACCGTCGGCCGAGCACGGCGCGCACTACCCCCACAATTGCAGGCGTCACCGTAAGCAGGGCCAATCCTTCGGTAAGCACGCTGACTCCCCAAAAGGTCCAATAGCTGCCCCGGAACGCAGTAGCCGACACAAATGCCGCAGAGATTGAAGCGAGAATCACCGTGACGAGAAAATACTTTGCGAACGAATTTATGCTGTTCAGGCGGACCATAGTGCCGGAGAGCCTGATGCCTACGGCGGCAACGAGGACCTCGATGGTATCAGCGACGATCAGGGTGCCACTTTGACGAACCGACAGGCCGAACGCCAGCAGGTCGTTCAGCATGAAGCCAGCAAATCCCGCAGCGATGAGGACCGGCCACGCCTTTTTGGGCGTGAGTGATAATAATGCAACCAACAGGGCAGAGCCCGGCCAAAGAGGCCACAGCATTTGAGGCCGCAAGACTAGCGCCCCTGCAAGCTCCGCCGCGAGGTAGCAAAGAACTGTCGTGAGAGCGGCGGCCCTCAGGATTGCAGTTCGAGACTCCAGCTGGATGAGCGGTTGGGAGAGAACCGGACGGGACGGAATGGTCTCCAATGCAGGATGAAGTTGTCCCATGGGGGTATGAGGAATTCAAACCTCAAAATGACGTTGACGGGTGACCATACGTAAAAGTTCCCTCTAAGCTTAAATTGCGCATCGCAGGATCCCCCGCCGGATTGCTAGCTCTCCGCTGGGTTCTTGGAAGATGATACGAGTCTAAAACTAAGTACACAACAAGACCCAACAAAACAAGCAATTCGCTCTTCAGCGATACGCTAGCTCCAATTGGAATAATCTAGATAAAGATTATACTGTTTAACATACACCAGCGACGTTTGATTACGCTCTCATTCGTCGCGCAATATCGGGTGCTCGTTAACCATGAGTCGCCTGCGAGTATCGATCGCGGCAATTCCCAAGTGAGGATCGGGAAATGGTCTGCAATGCTCTTCGATTGGTACAAGCAAACGCCCTAGTGTGGATTGCTAAAACCCTGGCCGACCTTCCGGTACTCAATGAGTGGGTTGGCGATTATGCTCTTATTAACGACCCGCACGGGATCGTAATACCGAAGCCAGTTTAGGAAGACCTACGTGGTCGTCCCTTTGCAAACCCTCCATCAGCGCAGTGGCGAACCGCAGAATTGTGGGTAGGGGAAGCCGGAGCCCAGTTGTGTTGAGCCATCCCGTTTGCTAGGTTGGCGTAGATGCCGTCGCCTGTGCCCGAACAACTCAGCAGGACCATTGAGACTCTTTACTTGTCGGAATCGGGCCGGGTTCTGGCCACGCTCGTGCGTCTCCTCGGAGACCTGGACCTGGCCGAAGAGTCGATGCATGAGGCATTCGCTGCCGCATTGGACACATGGCCGAAGACCGGCATTCCGGACAAGCCGCGCCCGTGGCTGATTTCAACGGCACGATTCAAAGCCATCGATGCCATGCGCCGGCGGGCGCGCTTCGATGGAGCCCAGAGAGATCTTCTTGCCCACATGGAATCGCGCGTCAACGACGCTCCCGGCAAAGACGGAGAGATGGGGGACGAAGAGATTGAGGACGATCGCCTCCGTCTGATCTTCACCTGCTGCCATCCCGCTCTGCCTCCGGAAAGACAGATTGCGCTCACCTTGCGCGAAATATGCGGCCTGACCACGGAGGAGATTGCCCGCGCATTTCTGGTTACGCCGGCGACGCTCGCCCAACGCATCGTACGCGCCAAGGCAAAGATTCGAGAGGCATCGATTCCCTACGAGGTACCAGCGCCGCAGGAGTTGCCCGAGCGGCTGAACGCGGTGCTTCAGGTCATCTATCTCGTCTTCAACGAGGGCTACTCTGCGGCAGCAGGCACCGAAGTAACGCGGGCCACGCTGACCGGCGAGGCGATCCGCCTGGGCCGGCTGCTGACCGAACTCCAGCCGGAACCGGAGGTCATCGGGCTGCTTTCGCTCATGTTGTTGCAGGAATCGCGCCGCGCCGCAAGAACCTCCCCAACCGGCGAGCTGATCTTGCTTGAGCACCAGGACCGCTCGCTCTGGAACCGCGCGCAGATCGCAGAGGGAGTGGCGCTGGTGGAGCGGGCTCTCAAATCCCGCCGCTTCGGCTCCTACACATTGCAGGCTGCCATTGCGGCCCTTCATGCTGAGGCGGAGTCGACCGCTGCCACCGACTGGCCCCAGATTGTTGCGCTTTACAACCAACTGATGCGCATTCAGCCTTCGCCGGTAGTCCGTCTCAATCGGGCTGTGGCCATTGCCATGCGCGATGGCCCAGAGTCCGGTCTCGCACACATCGACGCGTTATTGCAGGGAGGCGAATTGGCGAATTACTACCTGGCTCATTCAGCCCGTGCCGATATGTGCCGCCGTCTCGGCAGGGTGGCCGAGGCTCGGGCTTCTTATGAGAGGGCGCTGGCGCTGACCCAACAGGAACCGGAGCGCCAATTCCTGCAAGAGCGGATTCGGCAGCTGAAATAAAAATAAAGCAGCTGTCGATTTTTGGTCTTCGCAACGACTATCTGATGACAGAACGATGAGCTACGGTTCCTGAGTTAATAGGAAACGCGCCCTCGGAAACGAATCGCAGCAAACAAGGAGGAGAGATCATGCCACAGTATTTGGTTGCTGTTTACCACCCCGACGACTACGACCCGTCGCTCGAAACCGAAGCGACTATCGAGGCGATACACGCACTCAACCGCGAATTGATTGCTGCCGGCGCGAGGAAGTTCGCCTGCGGCCTTTCCCCGGCCGGCAGCGCCAAGTCGCTGCGGATACAGCCCGACGGCAAGGTGCTCGTCACCGACGGGCCGTACACCGAGACCAAGGAACACATAGGCGGTTTCTGGATACTTGAAGCCGCTGATCTGGACGAGGCGCTGGCGTGGGCGCACAAGGGTGCCGTCGTCTGCCGTGCGTCGGGCGAGGTGCGCGAGATTCTTTTCCGCCCGGCTCCGAGCCAAGGACCCGACGGCCGCAGCTGAACGGTCGGCCGCCGCGACCTTCGGAAGATACGCCGTAGTGACTCTAGGATGAACGAGGCAGCGCAAGGCTCTGCTGCTCGCTCCCACCGAGAGGAGAAGGAAGAGGAGAAGAACAATGAAATACCTCTGTTTTGGATACTATGACAAAGGCAAATTCGATGGCATGACTGAGGGCGAGCGAAACGCCATGTTCGACACATGCTTGGAATACGACGACCATCTTCGTGCCAACGGGCACTGGGGTGGTGGGGAAGCCCTTCAGGGTCCGGAAACTGCCTTGACCCTGTACTGCAAGAACGGCAAGGTGGCAACCACCGACGGTCCCTATGTGGAAACCAAGGAACAACTCGGCGGCATTCTCGTGCTTGAGGCGAGGGACATGAATCATGCTGTACAGCTCATCGGCCAGCATCCGGCGCTGACCTACGGCAACATTTTCGAGATTCGGCCAGTGGGGGACATGAGCGAAGTCATGAAGGCAAGTGAGGAGCGGCGGAGACAGGCCGCTGCACACTGAAGACGGTTTTGCTGGGTCACCGGCGGAGTCGACAGAGCGCTGGCACGCGCCAAGAAGGCCGCGGACAGAATGCAGGGATTTTCCTCGCGTAAATTGTCAACGGTTGCCAACAGGGCAAATCACTCATCGGGAGTTCGATTACCGAACCAGTTGACAGACTCGGTGCGCCACCTCGTTCCTCCCGTGCTTCCCCTCTCAGATGCCCGCATACCAGGCGTACCCACCGTCAGGGTTGGCACCGCCCAAACCCTTGCCGAACGATTTGAGGTTGTCCGTCAGAGTCAAGCGGGTGATGTATTTCACATTCTTGTAACCGAGCTGTCGCGGGACTCGCAGGCGCAAGGGACCTCCGAAGGGCACAGGAAGTTCGTTTCCGTTCATGCGGTGAACGAGGAGCGTTTGCGGGTGCAATGCGTCCGCCATGTCGATGCTCTCCCACCAGTCCGGTTGGATCGAGCGGTACACTAGGTAACGCGCCTGGGGCAACGCGCCAACGCGGTCCAGAATGTAAGAGAGCGGCACCCCAGCCCATTCGGCGATATAAGTCCAACCTTCTTCACAGCCGATCATTGTAATCTGCATACTACAGGGGAAACTCCTGATCTCTGCCAGCGAGAACGATGCCGGCCGCGCCGCCATCCCGTCCACAGTCACCCGCCAGTCCACAAAATTGACTGCTTGGAGTCGTTTGAACTCATCGCCCAACGGATCGACTTCATTGGCGAACGGATTCTTCGAAATCTCGCTGGAGGAAAATTCACGGACCTTGGAGTGGCGGGTCAACAGTCGCTGTGCCACGTAGGTGAGCGTTTCCCCGGGGCCGTAAAGTACGCCTGCGTCCGGCGGGATAAGTCCATGCTGCCGCGCGACTTTGGCGGCAACGGCAATTCCCGATGCACCGGCCGCCACAGCCAGTCCCGTGGTGACGAATTTGCGCCGTGAGATATTGCTAATACTCATAACTTCCCTCGATCGGTCAAGGCACGGCCGGTGATCATGGCGCGCATGCGGTCTCGAAATCCCGCAACGAAGACCATCACCAGGTGAACCAAAAGAAAGAGCACCAGTGCAATCGTCATGAGGAAGTGCAGAGTGCGTGCCGTTTGCTGGCCTCCCAAAAGCTGAACCGTCAGGGGAAATGCTGATGTGAACCCCATCGACATCGCCAATCCGGTCCAGATCATAAGCGGGAACAGCACGAAGACTACCAGCAGATACGTCAGGCGCTGCAGCACGTTATACGACCAAGCCTCTTCCCTGCCCGGCCGCTCAAAGCGCAAATGTCGAACCAGAGAACCGCCAAGCTCCTTGCTGGAAAGTTCAGAAGCCGCGGGAAACAGATTGCGCCGGAAATGCCCCGTGATGACACCGAACAGCCCGTAGAGCAAGCCCGTGCCGACTGCCAGCCATGCCGCCTGGAAATGGAGATAGCGGCTCCAGCCGTTCTGGTCAGGGAGTACGTACCCGTAGCCGGTGGGGACCGTGTCCCGGGAGGATGGCAGGTGCAGATTGAGCCACGGCCGCATGTTTACGTTG
>Ga0187783_10004112_pt1 | contig 10785 bp, 8 predicted proteins | sample 1015_SJ02_MP02_2_FD_132471 | JGI IMG/M metagenome (GOLD analysis project Ga0187783, IMG submission 132471) | Tropical peat soil microbial communities from peatlands in Department of Meta, Colombia - 1015_SJ02_MP02_20_MG | ecosystem: Environmental > Terrestrial > Soil > Wetlands > Peat | place...
GCAGCGGTGAAGTCCTCAAACAGTTCGGCTCGCTGGACAAACCATCCTCGATCGCCACAGACCCGAGCACGGGCAACCTCTACGTCGCAGAACTCGGCACCAACAGCCTGCGCTACAGCGAAAAAGAATGGGCCTACGTACACACCAACAACCGCGTGGCGGAGTTCAGCCCTTCTGGGAGCTTCATAACAGCCTTCGGCTCCTACGGCTCGGGCTCCGGGCAGTTCTCCTCTCCCAGGGGAGTCGCTATGAGCTCCTCCCACAAGCTCTATGTCGCCGACACCGGCAATCAGCGGGTCCAGGAATGGGCGCAGGCGCCGTAGGGGCGGTCGACATGGCGGTCCCCGAGAGCTCCGGCGCCGCACAGACGGGCCACAGCTAGCGCCTCAGCGCTAGCACGGATGTGTGGGCTCGGTAAGCAGGATCGCCGCCATCGAGGCTCACTGCCGTTAGCTGCGTGCCTGGCGTAACCTGCGGCTCTATGCGGCGCCCCGCGGCGATCTTGCACCGTCCGGCGCGCCCCCCCGCGTCGCATCGGTGGTTGGCGCGTGATCACGCGCTCTTAGCGTTGGCGGTGTTGCTCGGCGTCGGCTTGGCGCTGCGGGTCTGGTTTCTGCTCGTCTGGAGGCCGGCGATCACCGGGTTCTCTGACAGCGGGGTCTACTTCCAGGGCGCCACCCAGGGATTTAGCCCTGCTGTGGCATCACTGTGGTCGGCGCCCGGCCGGACCGTTGGGTACTCGATGTTCCTGCGCGTGCTGCACGCGATCGCACCGCATCTCATCCTGGTCATCATCGTCCAACACGCCCTCGGCCTGCTCGCAGCTGTGCTGTTCTTCCTTGCCGTGCGCCGCTGCGGGGGACCGCGGGGGCTCGGGCTCGCACCGGCCGCGATCATTGCCCTGGGGGGCGATGAGCTCTTCCTCGAGCACGCAGCATTGAGCGAGACTCTGTTCATATTCCTGCTCAGCGCGATGCTGTACTGCGCGGTACGAGCATCCCAGGCAGGTGTGCGGTGGGCAGCTCTGGCCGGCCTGTGCGCCGGTCTGGGTGTCTGGGACCGCGTAGCCGGCCTCGAGATGGTGGCGGTGATCGCTGTTTGGCTGGTGTTCAGCGCTGGACGGCCCACGCGGCGTACGATCGCCGCCGGTGCACTCTCCCTGCTGGTATCGCTCGCCAGCCTCGGTGTTTACATAGAGTGGCGTCACGCCGCCTCCGGCCTGAACGGGCTCACCACCAACAGCGCCTGGAATCTTTACGGGCGGGTTGCACCGTGGGCGGACTGCACGAAGTTCACTCCGCCACCCGGCACCCGACCACTCTGTGAAACTGCACCGCCCTCACAGCGAGGCCTCCGCCGGAGCTCGTACTATGTCTTCGGGCCGTCGTCTCCCGCGCTGGCGATGTTGGGTCCGTCCTATCAGGTTTCCACCTACCCGCATGCAATGACACTCCTTGCGAGCTGGTCTGAGGCCGCGATCCTCGGCCAGCCGCTGGACTATCTGCATGCGGTCTGGCTGGACACGATCCGGCTCGTCGACCCCAATCACCGCTCCTACGGTGAACTGTCAGCAAACGAAATGATCGCTTACATGCTGTATGGACCAGATCTGCACAGCGGGGTCAACAAATTTGTCACCTCCTGGCAACGCCTGCTTTACCCAAACGACCCCGCCCCGCACCATGGTGACATCGCGCCCCTGAAGGAGTGGGAGCGCATCACACGCGTCGACGGTGCGTGGATGCTGATCCTGCTGGCTTTGTGTCTGGCCGGGCCATGGCTGCTGGTCGGCCGCGCTCGAGCCGGAATGATCCTGTTTGGCACGACCGCCCTGACGCTGCTGTTCGTCCCGCTGTTCACGACCGGATACGAATATCGCTACGTGGTCCCGGCCTTCGCACCGCTGCTCGCGGCGGGCGCGCTTGCAGCGTGGGGCCTCGTGGTGAGGATCCGGCGAAGGCTGCGCCCCTTGCCCGCGTGAGCCGAGGCGTGCGAAAGGGGAGCCCGTGAGTCGATGAGCGGTGCTACCGAGGATGCCCTCACCTCCGCCGAGGCTGGCGGAAAAGTAATCCGCGGCAGCGTGTGGCGTGCCGGGGGCAACACAGCCGGCAACGTGGTGGCGGTCCTAGCGGCCGCGCTCGTCCTTCACTATCTCGGGGTCGCAGAATCGGGCCGTTACGTGACGGTGCTCTCGCTGGTGGCGATTGCGATGAGCATCGCTGACCTCGGCCTGAACATCACGGGCACGCGAGAACTGTCCCTGCAAGAGCCGCAGGGACGTTCGAAGCTGATCGCGAACTTCCTCGGACTGCGACTGGCGATCACGCCGGTCGCGCTTGCAGCCGTCGTTGCGTTCGCGGCGCTGGCCGACTATCCCACGAGCATGGTGATCGGCACCGCGCTGGCTGGCGTGGGGCTGTTCATGGTGTCGCTCGCGGACGCTGTGCTCCTTCGATTGACTGTCGAACTGCGAAACGCCGCTCTCGCGTTCGTCGACCTGCTCAAGCAGGGCATCACACTCGCCGGCGTGGCAGTGCTGATCTGGGTGGGGGCTCACCTGACTCCCTTCTTTGCCATCCAGGTGGTGATCGGGGTAGCGGTGCTGGCGATCACGCCGCTGCTCGTCGGCCGGCACAAGTTCCCTGCTCCGCGCTTCGATCGGCCGATCCAGCGTTCGCTGCTGACCAGCTCTCTGCCGCTTGCGGCGGCGATCGTGCTCGGCCAGCTCTACTTCCGCCTGGTGATCGTGCTCATGTCGCTGATCTCATCTGCCGAGCAGACCGGCTACTTCGGGAGCTCGCTGCGCGCGATGGAAACACTGGCGAGCGTCCCGCTGCTCGTCGCCGGGGTCGCGCTCCCGGTGCTGGCGGCGGCGGCGCGCGATGATCGTGCACGACTGCGCTATGCGATCGAGCGCCTGGACGAGGGCGCCGTGGTCGCGGGAGCGCTCGTGATCCTCGTCGCGTGGCGCGCCGCCGAGCCGGTGATGGTGATCATCGGCGGCTCTGCCTTTCGCCCGGCCGGTGCGGTGCTGCGCATCCAGGTCGGCGCGCTGCTGTTCATCGGCCTGTATCAGATCTGGACCGTCTCGCTCGTCGCGCTCGGCATGCAGCGCAGGCTGATCCTCACCAACGCGCTCGGTCTGCTGGGCGTCGCGGTGTTCGCGGTCGCGCTCGTACCGCCGCTCGGTGCCAAGGGCGGAGCGGTCGCGGGCGTGCTGGGCGACGCGCTGCTGGCCACCCTCATCTACTGGAGGCTTCGTCCGATCGCCGGGAAGGTGATGGTGCGCGCCGGGTTCTTGCTGCGGGTGCTGGTTGCCGCGGCGGTCGCGGCCGGCGCGCTGCTGATCCCCGGCCTCCCTGATCTGGTTGCCGCCGCGCTCGCCGGCGCGCTGTTCCTGGGCGTCGGGCAGCTCATCGGCGCGCTTCCGAGCGAGCTGCGTGACGCGCTCGATCCTCGTCGCATCCTCAGCCGCCAGCCGTGACGCGTGCTCGAGCGCTGCGCGGGCGCACGAGCGCACCAGGGCGGCGTCTATAGTGCTTCGCGATGTGCGCCCGGACAGACCCTCGATTGCAACAGACGCTGAGGTAGTCCCGGGCGCGGCCTCCCCTGGCCGAGCCTCACAGCCGCTCGACGTCATGATCAGCCTGCTCTCGCAGGCGCCCGAGATGACTGGCGCTTACACCTACGCGCGCGAGCTGATCCGCGGCCTCGGCAAGCGCCCTCGCGACGTGCGCGTGGAAGTGCTCTGCAACGAGTACGGTGTTCCGCGCCTGCAGGGATACGTCGAGGCCACGGTCGCGCTGCGCCAGGCGCGTGACTTTCGCGTCGGCAAGTCACTGTCGACGCGCGCGGCCGCGATGCTGAGCGCCGCCGTGCTGCCCGGACGCCTGACGCGCCAGCTGCAAAGCGAACCGGCGGTCGTCCACTACCCGCTCACGGTCGGCATCCCGCGCGTCAGCTGGCCGACTGTGCTGTCGCTGCACGACACCCAGCATCTAGACCTGCCCGAGCAGTGGTCCGCGGGAGGCCGCGCATGGCGCTGGCTCACATACCACCGCGCGGCGCGCGCGGCGACGATGGTCGTCACCGGGAGCGAGTACGCGCGCAAGCGGATCATCGAGCTTGTCGGCGTGCGGGCTGAGCGGATCGTCGTGATCCACTACGGCGTCGATCACGCGCGCTTCAACCCTCAGCCACAGCCAACCGACGCCTCGCTGACGGCGCGCCTGGGTCTGCCCGAGCGCTTTGTGTACTACCCCGCCGGGGTCTGGCCGCACAAGAACCACCGGCGCCTGCTCGAAGCCTTCGCGCTCCTCCCCGACCGGCAGCTCGGCTTGGTGCTGACAGGCGCCTCGACCGGCCGGCTCGCTGGCCTGCTCGAGCGTGCACGAGAGCTCGGCGTCGCTGAGCGTGTGCACTTCGTCGGCTTCGTCCCCGACGCCGATCTCCCCGCGCTCTACCGCCGAGCCCGAGCCGTCGTGTTCCCCAGCCTGTACGAGGGCTTCGGGTTGCCGCCGCTCGAGGCGATGGCCTGCGGCTGCCCCGTCGCCAGCTCACGCCGCGCCTCGCTGGCCGAGATCTGCGCCGATGCCGCCGAGGTGCTCGAGCCCGAAGATCCCGAGCAGATGGCGCGTGCGATCACGACTGTGGTCGATGACGAGCCAAGGCGCGGTGAGCTGCGCGCGTTGGGCCTTGCGCGGGCTGCCCGCTTCTCGTGGGAGGCTGTCGCCGACGCCCACGTAGAGGTCTACCGCGACGCTGCCCGGCTCGGCAGATAGCCAGCGCAGGCCGCGACCAGACAGTCCACGTGATTTCGAGGAGCATCGAGGACTGGCAGCGGGTGTTTGCCCGCGGGGGCTTTCGCTGCCTGGCAACGCGTCGTTATGACTACAACCGCTGTCTCAGGACGATCAGCGCGCTCGCCTCGCCGCGCTCGCGAATGATCGTCGGCGGAAGCCAGCCCGCAGGCGGCACAGGCAACGATGTGGCCGCGGAGATGCAGGGCGCGTCGGGCACGGCTGTGCGGCTGATGCGGCGCGGGGCGATCGCGATCGACGGCGTGCTCGAGCCGCAGCTCGTCAAGCGCGACGCTTCGCTGCCGGTGGTGCACTGTGGCTCTCTGTTCCTCGCAGAGTGAGCCAGATCAGGCGTCGAGGTCGATGATCGGCGGCGGCGCCGGGTTCGTCGTGTGGAAGCCGCCCTTGAGGTGGAGGTTGGGCGCGCGTTGGGGAACGGCGTCGCCCTCGGGCAGGCCGCCGGCGAGGTCGGTTCGCACGAAGAACGCGTTGAGGCCGGCGAGCTCGGTGTGGACCAGGCGGTAGCCCTTCTCCTCGCCCAGCGAGCGCATCGCAGCCAGCGACGCGCCGTAGTAGTCATCGGCCTGCCACACGCGCTGCGGGTCATATCGCTGCACCCAGCGACGGTGCAGTGGCCAATGGCTGTTGTACTCGATCACCACGATGCGCGGCGAGTAGCTGGTGATAGCCCGCCAGATCCAGTAGTCGTTGCCGTCGACGTCGATCGAGAGCACGGCAGGCTCGGGGGGCACGCCCGCGCGCGCGAAGAGCTCCTCGACGTTGTCGGGGCTCACGACGGCTCGCTGGGTGTGCACGGACGCATTGCCCGAATAGCGCCGCTCGAGCGCCGCGTAGGAGCACTCGTCGCCCTCGATGAAAAGCCCCGGCCAGCCAAGCACGTCTGCCAGGAAAACGCAATTGCCCTCGGCCCCGTTCTCGGTGCCGAACTCGACAAACCAGCGACTTCCCGCGCCCACGCGGCGGAGCAGCTCGGCGAGCACCCCATCCTCGCCGTTCTGAGAGAAGACGCGCCGCTCGAAGCGTGTCAGCGGCTGGCCGGCCGACGTGGCCGGCGTCGCCGCGCCCTCGTGAATCCGCGTTACCTCGCCAAGCGCGAGGTATGTGAGGCGGCTGCTCTCGCGCACCCACGGTCCGACAAGCCTCGTGATCAGTCGACCGGCTCGCTCGGAGTCCATCAGCCTCTTCAGCGCCTTGCGCGACAGCCGCTCGAGCGAGCGCGACGATCGTGTGGCGTGCTCTGAGCCGGTCGGCGGAGCGTCCGCACTGTCATCGAGCGACTCAGGATGCTCGGCACCGACCGACATCGGGGGATCGTAGCGACCGTTGCATCGTCGCTGGGTTCATCCGACCGCAGATGCCTCGCGGCGCTCAACGTGTCGTGTAAGCTGCCCGCCGCGCGAGCGACCGTCGGTCGAGGCGAACGCTGCTCCCGAAGGCTCGCTCGCAGCCACGCCATGTTCGAGCCAAGCCGTCTTTTCTCTCCACAGCGAGAAACCTGAGCCAGCCGTGTCGCTGATCCTCTCATGGGTGGTCTTTCCGCTTGCGCTTGCGGCGGTGGGCGCGGGCTGGGGCACGCTGGTCGAGTGGGCCTCCGGAGCGGCGGTCAACGACGCGCTCATCGTGCCGCTCGGCCTGGCCGCGGCGCTCGTCGTCGCCGGTACGTTTACCGCATTCGCCTCGATCGCTCCGGCCGCGGTCCCCGTCACGGCGGCCGGAGGCGTGATCGGGCTGCTCGCTGCCTGGCCGCTGCGCCGTCGCGGCGCAAGGCCTTGGTGGCGCCTGAGCGGGTGGCCGCTGCTCGCCGCGCTCGGCGTCCTGTTCGTCTACGGAGCCCCCGTCATTCTGTCCGGGCAAGCCACGTTCCTGGGCTTCATCAAGCTCGATGACACGGCCACGTGGTTCGATGTGATCGACCGGATCATGACCCATGGGCGCTCGTTTGCGGGCGTGATGCCTTCGAGCTACTCGCTCGTGTTCACCGGAGACGTCGGGCCGAGCTATCCGTTGGGGGCATTCGTGCTGCCCGGGGTCGGTCAGGCGATCACGGGCATCGACATCGCGTGGGTCTTTCAGCCATATCTCGCCTACTGTGGAGCGGCGGTCGCGATGTGCGTATACGCGCTGATGGAGCCGCTGATCAGCTCACCGCGGCTGCGGGCGCCGTTGGCGTTCGTGGCAGCGCAGCCGGCGCTGCTCTACGGCTACAGCCAGTGGGGGGGGATCAAGGAGCTGACGGCCGCGTTCCTGCTAGCGCTCGGCGCGGCGCTCCTCGCTGGTGTGATCCCGCGGGCGCCGCGGCGCCCGCTCCAGTTGCTGCCGCTCGCCGTCGCCGCCGGCGCCCTCATCCAGACTCTGAGCGTGGGTGCAGTCGGCTGGGTCGCGCCGGCGCTAGTGCTCGTCGCCGCACTCTGGCTGTGGCAGGGATGGCGCCTGAAGGAGCTCGCGGCGGTGCCGCTGAGGATCGCGCTGCTGATCGGGTTCACGGCTGCGTTCGTGCTGCCCGTGTGGGCTGTGCTGGGGGATTTTCTCGGCCACGACAGTGGGCTCTTCACCGCCGGACAGTCGACGGCCGAAAAACTCGGCAACCTGATCCACGCGCTGAGCGTCTTTCAGCTTGTCGGGATCTGGCCGATCGGGGACTTCCGTCTGACGGCGCCGACGGTGCCGAGCGCCCTGCTGATCGGTCTCGCGCTCCTCGCGGCGGCCGGCGCCCTATACGCGAGCGTTCGCCGGGGCAAGCTCGGCCTCGCACTCTACGTCGCGATGGCGTTGCTTGGCGCCGCTGTTCTGTACGCGGTCGGCTCGACCCCGTGGGTGATCGGCAAGGCGCTTGCGATCTCATCGCCCGCGCTGCTGGCCGCCGCGCTTACCGGTGGGGGCATGCTGTGGGCGGCGGGGCGGCGGCGCGGCGAGCGAGCGGGGCTTGCGCTGAGCATCGGCGGCGTCACGGTGATGCTCGCGCTCGCCGGTGGCGTGCTGTGGTCCAATGCCCTCGCCTACCACGAGGTAACGCTCGCGCCACGTGCGCGATTGGCCGAGCTTCAGCACATCGGGCAGCTCCTGAACGGCCATGGTCCCACGTTCATGAACGAATACGAAGTCTACGCCGACCGTCACTTCCTGCGCGCCGGAGCGCCGGTGGAGCCGGCGGAGTACAGGCCAGTGACGCTGCCTCTGCGCAACGGGACGGCGTTGACCAAGAGCGCGTGGGCGGACCTGGACTCCTTTCCACTCTCGACGCTGTTGCCCTATCCGTCGATCGTCACGCGACGCTCACCTGTCGAAAGCCGCCCGCCGTCGATCTACCGGCTCACCTGGCAGGGTCGCTACTACCAGCTGTGGCAGCGCCCCGCGCAGCCTTCGGTCACGATCCTCGACCACGTGCCGCTCGGAGAATCAAATGCGCTGCCCTACTGCGGTATGGCCGAGGAAGGCGCAAGCCAGCCCCTGTGCTCTGTCAACCCCGTGGCCACGCCGCCCTGCGCGAGCGTACTGTCTCTCGGGCGCCGGGCGCAAAAGGAGCACGCACGACTCGTCGCCTACCAGCGTGCTGCCCCGATCGTCGCGCGGGCAGATCAGACAGTCTGGCCCGGCGGGTGGTATCACGACCCGGAAGCGCACACGCTGGCGCCGACTTCTCCGGGTCAGGTCGTTGCTCACATCGCGGTTGAAAGCTCTCAGAGATATGAACTTTGGCTGGGCGGCAGCTTCGGTCGCGGCTTTGAAGTGAGCGTCGACGGCAAGCCGGTCGGCACGGTCAAGGACGAGCTGTCGAGCTTCGACAGCTACGTTGAGGTCGCCGACCTGTTCCTGTCTGCGGGGGTCCACACGTTCGTGCTCACCTACCCGCATGGCAATCTGACGCCGGGCAGCGGGGAAAGCGAATACACGTCACTCAGCGCGATCGTGTTGCAGCCGCAGCGCCCGCGCAGCGAAATGCTGGAAGTGGCCCCAGGGCGGGCGACCGGGCTGTGCGGGCGGCCGCTCGACTGGATCGAGCTGGTGCGCGCTAGCTGACCGCCCGGATGCGCATCTGCGTCGTCTATGACTGCCTATATCCCTATACGGTCGGGGGCGCCGAGCGCTGGGCGCGCAACCTCGCCGAGCGCTTGGCGCAGGAGGGCCACCAGGTCAGCTACCTGACGCTGCGCCAGTGGGATCGCGGCGAGCGGGTGGAGCTCGATCGGCGCGTGCGGGTGCTGATCGCCGGTCCCCGCATGGCCCTCTACACCGGCCAGCGACGACGCATCGCGCCGACGCTGCGCTTCGGCCTCGGCGTCTTCTGGCAGCTGCTACGAAGGCGCCGCTCCTACGATGTTGTGCACCTGAGCGCGTGGCCGTTCTTCGCCGCACTGGCCGCCAAGGCGGCCCTCCTGGGCACGCCGACGCTGATCGCGGTGGATTGGCATGAGGTGTGGAGTCGCCGGTACTGGCAGGAGTATCTCGGCCGCCCCGGGGGCGCCGTCGGCTATGCCCTGCAGCGTCTGTGCGCCAGGGTTCCCCAGAGCGCCTTCTGCTTCTCGCGCCTGCACGCCGCTCGTCTGCGCCGGGAGGGGCTGTGCGGCCCTGTGACCGTCCTGGAGGGTGAGTACGCGGGCTCGTTGCAGGCACCAACCGCCAGGCCGGCCGAGCCGCTGGTCGTGTTCGCGGGCCGGTTGATTCCCGAGAAGCGCGCCCCGCTGGCGGTGGCTGCGTTCGCGCAGGCCGCCGCGCGCTTAGAGTCCCTGCGCGGCGAGTTCTACGGCGACGGACCAGAGCGCGAGGCTCTGCTGCGGGCGATCGAGGAGCACGATGTCGCAGAGATCGCCACCGCGCCCGGGTTCGTGCCGGCAGCGAGGATCGACGCGGCCCTGCGCCGTGCGCTGTGCATGCTCTCCACCTCACGCCGCGAGGGCTACGGAATGGTCGTCGTCGAGGCCGCCGCGCGCGGTACGCCGAGCATCGTCGTGGCCGGCGAGGACAACGCCGCCACCGAGCTGATCGAGCAGGGCGTCAACGGCCTGGTCGTGCAAAGCGCCGACCCCGCCGAGATCGCCGACGCAATCCTCGCCGTTCACCGGGCCGGGATGGACATGCGCCAGAGCACGGCGTACTGGTTTGCCGAGAACGCCCGACGCCTCTCCTTGGAGTCCTCCCTGCGCACCGTGCTCGAGAGCTATGGCAGCCACGATCCCGCCGCTTCCCTCGGCGGCGCCGGCGCGCGGGGGTAGGCCCGCAGGCTCAGGAGGACGCCGCGCTCGGTGGCCGTTCCTCCGCGGCGCCGTCCTGGAGTTGCTCGGCTCCGGGCGCGGAACCGTCGGCGACGGGACGGTTGGGGATGCCGTTACGGCGACCGTCGTCGAGCAGCGCGATCTCCTGGATCATCGTCATCACCCGCCGCTCGAGGTCGCTGACGCGAATCGAGAAGTGCAGCAGCAGGAAGATGATGAAGATGATGCCGAAGAAGTACAGCGTGCTGGCCTGTGAGATCGCGCCGATGGCATGGGTGAGGTCGGCCAGCAGCCCTCCCCACGCCGCCAGCGCCAGCAGCACGAGCGCAGTCGTCACCCACAGAACCGTGTACTCCTCCTTCAGGCGTCGCCGGCGGACGAGCTCGATGATGAATGCCAACAGCGCGAGGCTGCCGACGATCGCGATGATGCGCAGGTTGGTGCTGATCATGCTGCGCCTCGCGGCCGCGGCCGCAGGATGGTCACGAAGATCGAGAGCAGCATCTTGTACACGTAGTACAGGCTGTGATGGCCGGAGTGCATCGACTGACCGGGGGAGGGGCGCATCTGGACCGGCACCTCGCGAACGCGAAAGCCCGTGCGGTGCAGCAGGATCAGGATGTCGGCGGCGGGATAATCAGTCGGGTAGACCTCCGAGCAGAAGAAGCGTGCGACCTCGCCGCGCATGAGCTGAAAGCCCGAGGTGGGGTCGGAGATGCGCTGGTGGGTGATCAGCGACGCGATGCGGGCGAACA
>Ga0187783_10004113_pt1 | contig 10781 bp, 10 predicted proteins | sample 1015_SJ02_MP02_2_FD_132471 | JGI IMG/M metagenome (GOLD analysis project Ga0187783, IMG submission 132471) | Tropical peat soil microbial communities from peatlands in Department of Meta, Colombia - 1015_SJ02_MP02_20_MG | ecosystem: Environmental > Terrestrial > Soil > Wetlands > Peat | place...
GTCAGGGTAGGAAACGCCCAGAGGATTCGCGACGGCAGGGTTCGGCGCCGGAGCATCGGCAGGGAATTCGAGAGTGTGAATCACGACCAACCGCCCAGGATCGGGGAATCGAAGCGGCCGCAAGAGAATCCCGTCGACCAGACTGAAGATCGCGGTAGTCGCGCCGATGCCCAAGGCAAGGGTGAGTATGGCAGTCAGGGTGAAGCCCGGATGGCGACGGAACTGACGGGCGGCGATGCGGATGTCCTGCGATGACATTGGGCTGATTATGACAGGAACCAGAGCGACTGTGTTTCGAACAACCGCCGCGCAATTACGTTTGTCACATGAAAAGAAACCAACTCTTGGGGGCCCAGCGGTTCGTTCCGTTCATGTCTCGGACATCCCACGGCAAGGTGATTGCTTGTGCGCTGGCTTGGCGCTCTAGCATGTGGAAGTTCGTGCGAGGGGTCGCGCTCAAGCCGACCTTTCACCAAATGAAAAACAGCTCCCTATTTTGGGTTCGAGAGCCGAGTCCCCTTGTATAATCTCGGCGCGACACGAAGACCTCATGGTGATGCGAATTCTTGAAGCGCGCGGACTGTGCCGGTGCGCCAGGAGGCCGTTGTTCAGGGCGATGAACTTCGACTCTGCAGTGTTTCTTGCCTTGCTGGTCTGCGTCTCTGGAGCCTTTGGGCAGGCCAATTCCTCCTTCTACGTGTCAATACATGGTGATGATTCAAACCCGGGCACGGAAACAGCACCTTGGCGGACGGTTCAACATGCAGCCGATATGGCCCGCGCGGGCAGTACCGTCGATGTGCGGGGCGGGATCTACGAAGAGCTGGTGACCATCAAAGCATCCGGCAACGCGACGGACGGGTACATTACTTTCAGAAGCTATCCAGGTGAGACCGCTATTCTGGACGCAGAGCATCTCACCCCTCAGGGGAGAAGCAGCGTACTGACCATCCATAACCAGAGTTACGTGAGAATCGAGGGCTTTGAAATTCGCAACTACCGCACCGCCGAACACCGAGTGACCCCGCTCGGCATCAGCGTGATGGGGGCGGGCTCTCATATCGAACTGCTGAAGAACAACGTCCACCACATTGAACAGAATTTTCAGGGCCGGGACGCTCCGGGACGAGGCGGCAACGGTTTTGGAATTGCTGTATACGGTACCGACGCGAAGACTCCTATCAGCGAACTGGTCATTGACGGAAATGAGGTGCATCACCTGAAAACCGGTTCGAGCGAATCCCTGGTTGTGAACGGAAACGTCGCCAACTTTCGCATCACGCATAATGTTGTTCACGACAACAACAATATCGGAATCGACGTCATCGGTTTTGAGCGCACCGCACCCGACCCCGCCGTCGACCAAGCTCGTGACGGAGTCGTAATCGGCAATTTGGTCTACAACATCACCTCTCGCGGCAATCCAGCCTACGGCGACGAGCAGAATTCCGACGGTATCTACGTGGACGGTGGCACCCGAATCCTGATCGAAAGGAACGTCATGCATGACGTCGATTTTGGTATCGAACTGGCCAGCGAGCACCGCGACCGAGCCACCAGCTATGTCACTGCGCGAAATAACCTCATCTATCAGACTCATACAGCAGGTGTTTCCATCGGGGGCTATGCTCCGGAGCGGGGACGCACCGAGCACTGCCGGGTCGTCAACAACACGCTTTATGAAAACGACACGTCAGAAACGGGGTCGGGTGAGTTCCAAATGCAGTGGAACATGGAAGACGATTCTTTCGAGAACAACATCGTGTACGCGGGCCCGAACTGCCTGATGACGCTAAATAAGTCTTATGTCGAAGGCAGCCAGCCGCCCGTCACGATCGACCACAACCTTTATTACTGTGTCTCCGGAGCGAAGACAAGCACCTGGAAAGAGGCTTCCGCGACCATCCCAGGATTTGACAAATATGTTCAGTCGACAGGCAATGACCGTCATTCTCGCTTTCTGGATCCTCATTTTGTCGACAGCTCCAGCAAGGACTTTCACCTTCGGGCAGATTCTCCCGCAATTGGTGCAGGCGTGACAGAAGCAATCCCGGTGGGAGACCTGGATCTTGAAGGCTCGCCACGAGTCAAATCCGGGGCCATCGACATCGGCTGCTACCAAAGACAGTAAGGACAATCCGCCTCGCGAGCTAATCTGCATGGCTGCGAATGGCTGAAGATCGCTGGCAGCTTTCCGTTAACGATACTGGTAAGAACGCTTCGCCCTGTAAGACGCGGGCGATGGGCCGGGTGCAGGTCCCCTCGTATTTGGCGGCGAAACCGGCACACGCCTCGGAGCAATGCGGGGGTAATCGCCTAAATGTTCCGGTCCAGCTGAGGAATCTTTACTTCTGCCAACCCCGCCAGTCACTTGCGAGCTGCTGCATCCGATCCTGTCGTAGAACTCTGGGAAGGTATTTTCTGCCACGCAACCATTGCGCTCGTTGTCGCGAGTCCCGCGCAAAGCAGCATAATCAGTCGAAAACCAAAGATAAAAGCCCTCGCGACTGCGGAATGAATCGACGTGACCGCCTGTTGATCCGCACCGGAAGGCGCATTCAGGCTGCCGAGTCTGGCTACATTTGACACAAGTTCGTGAATAAGGTCGGCATTCAAGTTCAGACCAGCAAGCAACCGTCGCAATGTGTGACTGAAAACCGCCACCATAACAGCGCCAAAAACTGCGATGGCCAGTACACCGGCGACTCGGGCTACAGCATTGTTGATTCCTGATGCCGTGCCGGCATGTTCCTGCTCAACCGAGTTCATGACCACGGTTGTTAAGGGCGCGACGCTGATGGCCATGCCCAGCCCCAAAACAATAAAAGCTGGAAAGAACGTGGCCCAGTAATCGGCCCGCACATCCGGTAGGGCAAAAAGAAGGAAACCCGCCGCTGCAATCAGTGGACCTGCAACGAGCGGAGGCTTTGCCCCGTAGCGGGTGATCAGCCTTCCGGACCAGCGCGATAGCAAAAATACCAGCAAAATCATGGGAAAGGCAGCGGCACCGGTCGCGGTCGCCGAGTACTTCTGGATCTGGATCAAATTCAAGGGAAATAGGAAAAAGAAAATGCCCAACGCAGCGTAAAGACATAATGTCAAGAGGTTTGCGCCACTGAAGCTCCTGGAGTTGAACAGCTTCGGCGGTACCATCGGTGTCCGTACTGTCTTCTCGACCAATACAAAAAGAATCAGTGACACAACTCCTAAAATCAAACTGCCGATTACGCGTGGGTGCGTCCAACCAAAAACGGCCGATTCCAGAAATCCGTATACCAGAGCCGCCAATCCGAGAGTCACGGCCGCGGCACCCGGCCAATCGACACTCCTTCGATCCACACTGCGCGATTCCACTATATGCCGCAGCGAGATAACAACAACGAGGGCGGCCAGAGGCGCATTGATGAAGAATATCCAATGCCAGGAGGCATGTTCGATCAACCATCCCCCGAGAACCGGGCCAAGAGCAGTCGTCATTGTGGTGAATCCCGCCCACGTCCCGATCGCTTGACCGCGCAATTTCTCGTCGAAGGATGAGCTGATGATCGCGAGACTGCCCGGCACCAGAAATGCGGCCGCAATCCCCTGAACCGAGCGCCAGAACAACAGGCTTTGGATGCTCGAAGAAAAACCACAGCCGGCGGAAGCAACTGCGAAAGCGCCTACACCGAGCAAAAACATAGCCCGACGGCCCAGTGAATCTCCCAGAGCGCCGCCGACCAGAATCAGAGCAGAAAGAAATAATCCGTAAGATTCGATGACCCATTGGATATCCACCACGGTGGCGTGAAGGTTCGATTGCAGTGCGGGTAAAGCCACATTGACGACGGTGCTATCGATGAATGCCATGCTTGACCCCAGAATGGTGGCCGCCAGTACCCAGGGGCGCGATTTCTCCGCACAAGGAGCGGCTGGAGCTCCGCTGCGGATTGCTGCTTCATCGCACGGCTGCTTCATCTCGAATCTGGATGCTTATGGGTGGCGAACAGATTCCCGGCGCGTAACACATGGCAAGGAACATCGATAGCAACACTTTGGCCCGAATACCATTTTCACACCGGCTCGTGCATTTCCCCTGGAGAAGTGGACTGCGCTACTGCGTGCTACCAGAATCGCGCAGCAGAACGACATCGTCCGTACGCTGTGAGCGCTCGACGGCTAAGGTTTTGCCGTCAGGGGACCAGTGGAAATCGTCGATATGGTCGGATGCGAAATTCGTGATCTGATGACCCGGTGAGCTGTCCAGCGGCTGCACCCAAATGTTATCCACGTCTTTGTCCGTAATGGCATAAGCCACTGCTTTGCCGTCGGGGGTAATCCGCAGGCCCCCAGTAAAGCCTACATTTCCGCTGATTCGCGGATCAGGATCCACCAACTGGGGAGCGTTGGGCGGCGGGTCGAGGCTAAGTATGGCAATTTTTGGAACGGAGCGTTGATTGACGGCATCGGTAAGCTGTTTGCCAAAAATGAGCTGCTTGCCATTCGGCGTGAACAGCACTTTGCCGATCTTGCCGAAGCTGTCTTTCACCGTGGTTCCAGGAACCGGCTCCGGTGTCCCGCCGTCGATCGGAATTCGGAACGCGGGATCTCCGGAATTGTTTCCCCAGTAATAAACCCACTTGCCGTCCGGGGAACAGCTTGTGTAGGAGTCGAATTGTCCCTTCGTGAGTTGCATCGCACCTGTTCCGTCACTGTTCAGGCGCCACAGATTCGTACCCGCTGAATTATCGCGGAATGTCCAAGCCGCAATTATGTAGCGCGGCCCACAGGAGGTGAGATTCAAGATGTAGGCATGCAGATCACTGATCAATGTCGTGGTACTGCCGCCAGTGGGGGCTTCACTGAACAGGCTGGCCCCGTTGCTCACCAACAGTTTGCCGTCGGCGCTCCAATCGAACGCAGAAAAATTCTGCGCATCGGGCAACCCAGCAGCGGTGACCGACCCACCCGAAACCAGATCCAGTTCGTGAGTCAGTTTCGTCTGCACGGTGGCGACGGTCTTGCCATCGGCGGAGATGGTCAGCGTGCGATAGCTGTTGGTATCGCGGGTGATCGGTTGAGGATCCCCGCCGCGCGCCGAAATCCAGGCAATCTGTTGCCGGGCCACAGACGACCCCTTGTGCGCGAAAATCGCTATTAATGACCCGCCGTCGGGCCTCCATTGGATGGCATAGACGAAATCATTTTTGAACGTGCCCAGCCGCTGCACCTTTCTGTTTCCGAGGTCGAATACGTCGATGTCACTCATCACTCCGGGTTCGCCGAAATGGCGATAAGCGATTTGTTTCCCATCCGGAGACCACGCCAAATCTCGCGGAACATCGTCCTTGTTTACGTCTCCGATGTACAAAATGGTCTCGCCCGTTCCGTCCGGGTTCGCCATCATCAGGCGAAATTTGCCGATATCCGGGTCGTTATCCCTCGCAAATGTCATGTGGCTGCCGTCCGGCGAGAACGCCGGACCGGCGTCGGCGTCGTGCGCAATATCCTGTGGCGTACCGCCGAGCACCGGCGCGCGGTAGATATCCCAGGAGGACCTCAGCGCGCTGTTGGCTCTGCGAAAGTAAATGTAGTTTCCGTCCGGCGAGAACGCCAGCGAGCGATAAGTAGTGACCTCCGGCCGAATCACTTGCGTATCGCTTCCCGTGGGGACATTGCGCAGCCACAAACTTGCTGATCCTTTATCGCGCTGCACACTGAGCACATATTTTCCATCAGGCGAAATCGCGGCCTCTTCGGCGTTTCCCGTGTTGGTAATCTGCCCGATCGTGAAATTTTGAAACGGGGCTGGGGCGCTGCGGTTAAGAAACGAATAAATGCCAAACCCCGCAGCCGCAAGGATCAGAATGGCGACGAGCGATCCCAATGCCACGCCGATCCTGTGTTGCCGCGCTACTTCACTGATGGCCGAAGTTGAAGTGTGGGATCGCACCGCCGATGACGACGCACTTGCGACGGCAGCGGAAAGAACGGGGGGCGCGGCCGATACCTGGGACGACAGAGCATCAGCTACGCTGCCGGCGCTGTCCGTTGTTACATGCCGTCCTGAGCCGCTGTCACGCAGCAGGCGTTTCAGATCACTGCGGATTTCCGAGGCGTGCTGATACCTCAGGTCGCGATCTTTTTCCATCGCTTTGTTGATAATGTCTTCCAGGCGCGCTGGCAAACCAGGATTTAATCGCACAGGCGCAACCGGCGACCGATTCAAAATTCCGTCAAAAATCTCAGCCGTGCTCTTGCCTCGAAACGGCACCTGCCCGGTCGTCATTTCGTAAAGCACCACTCCCAGCGAAAACAGATCGGTGCGAGCATCCAGTTCTCTGGCCCGGGCCTGTTCCGGGGACATATAAGCAACCGTTCCCACCGCCGATCCAGGGCTGGTCAAATTCGGATCGGTCGAGTTGGTGAGAGTCGCTTCTCCTGACGGTTTGGCCGTCATCTTGGCAAGTCCGAAATCGAGGATTTTGGCGTGACCGCGAGTGGTGACAAAAATATTTGCCGGCTTCATGTCGCGGTGAACGATTCCCTGACTGTGCGCCGCATCCAAGGCATCGGCAATTTCAGTCCCCAGCGAGAGCAATTGTTCGAGCTCCATCGGGCGGCCCGCGATGACATGCTTGAGAGTTCTGCCATCCAAAAACTCCATCGCGATAAACGCGACTCCATTTTCGTGGCCAATGTCGTAAATCGTGCAGATGTTGGGATGATTCAGCGCAGAGGCAGCCTGTGCTTCGCGTTCAAAGCGGCTCAGCGCTTGCGGATCGTTGGCTACGCCTTCGGGCAAGAACTTGAGCGCGACCAGCCGGTGCAGCCGGGTATCTTCCGCCTTGTACACCACACCCATCCCCCCACCGCCGAGCATTTCAAGCACACGATAATGCGAGATTGTCTGGCCAATCATCCCCAGTGCCTTTTGGATACCGCATCATGTTATGAGTCGTGCCAGCTTGAGTCAACGAGAAGTGCTGCGACCAGTACCACCGAAAGCTGACAAGACCGCGGGTAGGCGTAACGTCGGCATATTGCTCATTGACCCGGGGAGGGGCCCCGAGGCGGGCAGGCGATTCATCGCGTCAGCTGCCGAATGGCTTCTTCCAAGGCGGAGTCCCGCGATGCCTTCATGTCCTCCGGAGTAAAGAACGGTACTTCAGTATCGGGAGGAACCCCGACCGCATCGAACGCTCGACCGTCGGTGGTGTAATAGACCTCGTTGGGCAATCCGAAGGACCAACCGTTCGGGAGGGAGCGGTTGAGGACGTCGGAAAAGACACCTTGGGTGTTGAGACCAATCATCCGCACGTGAGGCTCTCTTCCCATGAGCGCCATCGTGAAAGTCTCGCCCGCGCTGAGTGTGTCGGGACCTACAAGGAGCGCAGCTTCGCCCTTGAACCTAGGTCCCGGACTGGGCACGACCCATACGGACTGCTTCTCGGTAAAACTGAGTGGGGCGTCGAGACGGGCATTGTTGCGAGCAGCCTTCGTATACGCGAGATACTTCCTATCCGTCATGCGGCAGGCAATTTCGACCCCAAGAAGGTCGTCGCCTCCCTCGTTCAGACGAACGTCAATGACCAGCCCGCTCAGTGTTCCCGCGTCTGCGAACATCGAATCCAGGCTTCGTCGGAGGCATTGTAACTCGTCGGCAAAAGTCCCGTCCGCATAGTCATAGAAGGTGGTGACCCGCATATACCCGGTGGAGTTCCGCAGCATTCCAAACTGGATGCGACCCTTGCAATAGGAACGCACTCTCGGCACATACTTTGATTCAATGATTGAAAAGGCTCGGTTCCAATCGGAGTCACTAAGGTGATTGGGACTCGGACGCCAACCGCTAAACTCCGCGTTGATCTCTCTGGCCTCTAAGCCCGTGTGGACGTCGTGCAGCGGTTCGATCATCTGGCGGAAGATCTGAAACAGATCGGCGGGGCTTGTGGCCGCCGTGACGCGAGGCCGGTACTGCTGGTCGACCGCATGCCAGTCAACCTTGCGAAGCGCGAAGAAGGGATATTGCTCGGCAAACGTTTGCCAGAAGATGGCGTAATCTTCTTCAGGTGAATTGGCTGGCTTGTGACCACAGGCCTCGGGAGCTTTATCAGTGCGGCGCAGAATGATATCTGCCGCGGCCCAGTCCCAACGCATACGCAAGGTGTCGGGATCATCGGTGCGGTCAATGGTAATAATCGACCTATCGGCTGCAAAAGCAGAGGTTGAGTTCGAGGAATGAATCGCATCGAAATGTCGGGTTTGTGAAGGGATGCAACTGATCGATGTTATCTGATAGGTGTGCAAACCCGATGCATCTAACTCCACAAACATCCCGTAGCCATCAGCCAACCACAATCCGTTAGGCACCTTGCCCCCGGACTCCTTCTGTGCGGCCGACAGAGCCAATGTAAGGCAAATCACGACAAGCGGAAAATGTCTCATGCGACAATCAGCCAGGATTCAAGAATAACTCATGGGTAGGCAGCTGCACTTGCGCCGGTTCTCAATCGACGGCAAATCAGGACAATTGTTGATAGAGGATGGGGAGAGGGCCGGTGTCACATAGTACCGTCATCGGCTGCCGAGAGAGTTGGTTCAGTTTGGGCGGGCTGGCTTCGCTAACGGCGATCGATGAACGCTACTCCGACCTTGAGGAGAAGGATGCCTGTCAATACGAGTAGTACTCAGTCCCTTGGGTCGTCGCATCCTTGTAGTCGGCGGGCAGTACGAACATGGATGCCGGCACGGGTCCCGTCCGTATCTTTGTTATTTCTCTGGAAATACGCAACACACTCGAATTGCCCTCTTCATTGATCTCGGTCCGCAGTGTGACCTGCCGCAAGGCGAAGCCCGGTATTTGCGCCAATTCTTGCTGCCATGCGTTATCGATGCGTGAGTCACCAGTGGGACGGAAGTAGACCAGCAGTTTGGACGCGCCCGGTTGCTCAATGTCAGAAGCCATCCAGAGGTCCTGATACTCCACGTAGGAGCGGCGCGCGTCGGTTTTGAGAAAGTGCATGGAATAAGAAATCCGTATCTTGTAGTGGCGCGTGGCGTGTCCCTCAAGCTCCTCGCCCGCTTCGGTCAGTATGGTTTCAACTTTGGGTGACTCAATCTGCAAAGTCGTTTGTTTCATAAGAGCATTGAGTCCCTCCATGGCTTGGGCCATTAACGTGTGGGTGTCGACGCGGGCGAATTTTCGCCGCGATGAATCGACCATATAGATGGTGCGGCCGCCATCGACGGAGAACACATATGCTCCTTGTGGGCTATCGACGGTCTTGCTCTCGTCGAGTTCATACCGAAACTTCGTGCCGTCGACGTAACCTTGGGCGGTAGATGACTTACCGCCCTTGTGCTCAGTGAGAACGAAGGTGAACTGTGCCATGGCGGTGGCAGCAGACAGGATGGCCAGGATAAGAGCGAACGCAACCCGTTTCATCGAGCACCTTATTGTTGAGCGGAGGTTAGCACATCAGTGACGACGTCAAACCACACCAAAGCCCATGTCCTGTTGAGCTATCGACTATGGTGCTGAAAAACTTCGGTTGTCCATCGGGCACACCCAAATTGGCCAAACCAAAACCAAACCCTCATCGCTGGCCGCGTTGAGCAATGACCGAACTTCCGCGCAAGCCATGGGTGGACTTAGTCAGAGCTTCGCCTCCGCAGGGATAATGAAGGGGAGTTCCAAAGTTGCGAGCCCTGCCATGATGGCGAACCCGATGATAGGTGGTGCCTTAATGGCCGGCGGATTCTTTGCCTCGCATCACAAGCCGACGGTTACCGACGTCTGGGTGCCGGGCCCAAAGTCTGAAACAACAATTCACAGCGCCCAACCTGCATTTGAAGTCCACTACGACAATACTCCCGGAGTCAACGCAGACGAATATGAACCGGTGCGGTTGAAGTTAGAGTCCACACCCAACAATTTCCGCTTGGTGGGAGCGACCGAAGCCAAGCAGGAATGCGCTGCAAAGTTCAACTGTAGATTGGGGAATTGATTCGTCGTTTGTCGAAGAACGCATACCCGCTCAAGCGACCAAAGCTGCAGCCGGAAGCTACCAGTTACAGGCGGCCTCGGCGTTGCAGCCTGGCGAATACGCTGTGGCACTTCGTCCCATTAATAAGGATAGGAAGTTTTCCGGAATCAGTATGAGTCAGAACGCGGGCGAGGGGCTCTTCTTCACTTCAGTCTGGTCTTTTGAGGTGCAGTGAGGAGATTGCACGATGCGAATACAACGCGATCCACAGAAGCAGCAACCGCCGGTTTCGCAATATCCAGAAGCGAAGCGGAATCAGAAGGTAAACTGCGCTGTCAAATCGAGACGGCGGTTCGCGGTTGTGCCGGGAGAATATGGATATCCCCAGAGGTTGTTGGAGATGTCAAACAGCCTGGAAGAAAGAACTCCGTTTGGATTGGATACATTCACGTTGTTAAATGCGTTGCGAAAGTTGACACCGAAGATCAGATTGTATCGCTGCTCGGAATTGGACGACATGGTAATCGGTCCGCCACCGCCAAACAATGGTCCGTGGTAATGTCCACCACCGCCGGGCCCCTGGCCCTGTCCGGCGGTTCCTTTTATTTTCGTCCCGAAGCCGATGGTCTTGGTCAGGCGCAGGTTCAACACAAAGTGACCCGGGCCAGTTTCGGAGTTGATGGGCAGAAGCCGGCCGGTGGCTCCCGTGGCATCGAAGGTGCCCAAGGGAGTGCAGTAGATGGAACCCGAAGGTAATGTTCCCAACGGGCAAGTCGCGCTCGAAACCAGGCTGGGGCGATCATTGAACTGGGA
>Ga0187783_10004114_pt1 | contig 10775 bp, 10 predicted proteins | sample 1015_SJ02_MP02_2_FD_132471 | JGI IMG/M metagenome (GOLD analysis project Ga0187783, IMG submission 132471) | Tropical peat soil microbial communities from peatlands in Department of Meta, Colombia - 1015_SJ02_MP02_20_MG | ecosystem: Environmental > Terrestrial > Soil > Wetlands > Peat | place...
AACTTAGGCAAATACGTCGCCTGCGGAAACATCGTCGCTAAGTAAGCGCGAATAGCGCGCGGCGTCGATATTGCCGCCGGTGAGGATCGCGCCGACGCGCTTGCCCGCAATGCCCGCGACGCGCTTCGCGAGCAGGGCGGCGAGCGCGGCGGCTCCGCTTGGCTCGACGACCAGCTTCATCCGCTCGAAGGCAAACTGCACTGCGGCACGCAGTTCCTGATCGTCGACGGTCACGACGGCGGTGACGTGCTCGCGCGCAATTACGAAGGTGAGCGCGCCCGGCGCGGTCGTCTGCAAGCCATCGGCGATCGTTTGCGGCACCGCGATCGTGACGCGCTCGCCCCGCGCCAGCGATTGCGCGAAATCGTCGCCGGCTTGCGGTTCGACACCGTAGAGCGCGATCGAAGAGTCGAGGGCGTGGGCGGCAATTGCCGCACCTGCGATCAGCCCACCGCCGCCTACCGGGACGACGATCGCCTCGAGCCCCTGCGCGTCTTCCAGCAGCTCGAGCGCGGTGGTGGCGGCACCGGCGACGATGCGCGGATCGTCGAACGGCGGCACCAGCGTAGCGCCGCGCTCGGCGGCGATGCCCCGCGCGATCGCTTCACGATCGGCCCGTGCGCGTTCGTAGAAGACGATCTCGGCGCCGTATTCCTGCGTCGCGGCAAGCTTGACTGCCGGCGCGTCGGTCGGCATCACGATCGTTGCCGGAATACCCAACAGGCGGGCGGCCAGCGCGACGCCTTGCGCGTGGTTGCCGCTCGAAAAGGCGATGACGCCGCGCTCGCGTTCTTCGGGCGAGAGCGTCGACAGAAAATTATACGCGCCGCGAAACTTGAACGCGCCCATGCGTTGCAGGTTCTCGCACTTTACGAAAACGCTCGCGCCGCATCGCTCGTCTAGAGTTCGCGACGTAACGACCGGCGTGCGGTGAGCCACGCCGGCCAGCCGCGCCGCCGCGGCGCGGACATCGGCGATCGTGACTACTGCGATGCCGGCGCCATGTGGAAATCCCAGTTGATGACCTTTCCGTTCTCGTCGAAGCGCATCCGTTCGACGTACTCGTGCTTTTCGAACTTCACATCGAAGCAGTGCCAGCCGGTCGCGCAGCCGGCGGTCGTTTCCTTCACGGAAAGCAACTTGCCCTGAGCGTTGAGCTCGTCCGACCATTGAGCGACCTGCACGCGGGTGATGGTGATGCCTTTGGCAATGTCGTTCTCCACCGGCTTGAGATCGTTGGCGATGACGGCGCGCGTGATGTTCTGCGCCTCGCGCTCGTTGTGGTTCTGAAACGAGCAACCCGCCAACGTCGCAAGGGTGGCTGCGAGCACTACGCGCCTCAAGTTCATCTTATGCAACTGCCTCCTCCCCAAGGCCGGCCGAAAACGGCACGAATTCCAGCTGCGGATTCCATTCCTGGGCGAGGCGAACGCTCCACTCGCTCTCGAAAAGCGCAACCGGCCGGCCCTCCCAATCCTCGACTAGCTTGGCATTTGACGGCAGCTGCGCGGCGGCGATCCGATCGCGGTCGCCTAGCACGTGACGCGCGAGGTTGTAGGGCAGCGTCGTGAAGCGGGTCTCGACGTTGTACTCCGACTCGAGCCGGTATTGTGCGACGTCGAACTGAAGTTCGCCGACGGCTCCCAGAATCGGCTCGGTTCGCGGCGTACCCCACGCATAGAAGACCTGCACCGCTCCCTCCTCGCGCAATTGCGACACGCCCTTTCCGAACGATTTGTAACCCGCCACGTCGATGCTTCGAACGGCCGCAAAATGTTCCGGGGCGAATGCGGGGACCGGCGGGAAGCTCACCGGCTTGCCTTCGTACAGCGTATCGCCGATCGCGAATGCACCGGGATTGGCAAGCCCTACGACGTCGCCCGCATACGCCGTTTCCAGCGATTCGCGATCGTCCGCGAAGAGCCGCATCGCGCGCGACAGCCGCAGCTGCGTCCCGGTGCGCGAGTTGCGCACGGTCATGTCGCGCGCGAATTCGCCGGAACAGACGCGCACGAACGCGACCCGATCGCGATGCCGCGGATCCATGTTCGCTTGAATCTTGAACACGAAACCCGTGAAGGACGGATCGGCCGGCTCGACGCCGCTGCGAACCGACGGTGGGGGCGCCATCTCCACGAACTCGTCGAGAAACAGCTGCACGCCAAAGTTCGTCACGGCGCTGCCGAAGAACACGGGCGTCGTCGCGCCGCGCAGCATCGCAGCGCGGTCGAATCGTTCGCCCGCGCCGTCGAGCAACTCGATGCCCTCGCGAAATCGCTCGTATGCGTGATCGCTCATCAGGGCGCGCAGCGCCGCATCGTTCGCGTCGGCAACCGAGACTGATGCGCGCGTCGCGCCATGGGCCGAGCGCTCGAAGACGTGAACGGTGCGAGCCCGCCGGTCATAAACTCCCTTGAAATCGTCGCCGTCGCCGAGCGGCCAGTTCATCGGAAAGGCCCCGATGCCCAGCACGCTCTCGAGCTCGTCGAGCAACTCGAGCGGATTGCGGCTGGGCCGATCGAGCTTGTTCATGAACGTGAAGAGCGGAATGCCGCGCTCGCGGCAAATTGCGAACAGTTTTTTTGTTTGAGGCTCGACCCCCTTAGCCGCGTCGATCAGCATCACCGCACTATCGGCGGCAAGCAGCGTGCGGTAGGTGTCCTCGCCGAAGTCTTGGTGTCCGGGCGTGTCGAGCAGATTGATCGTATAGCCGCGATAAGGAAACTGCAGCACCGTGGAGGTGATCGAGATGCCGCGTTCGCGCTCGAGCGCCATCCAATCGCTGGTCGCCTGACGCTGACGCTTGCGCGCGGAGACTTGTCCGGCGACGTGAATCGCCCCGCCGTAAAGCAGCAGCTTTTCGGTCAGCGTGGTCTTGCCGGCGTCGGGATGCGAGATGATCGCAAACGTCCGGCGCCGGCGCACTTCCTCTTGAATGGTCACGTCGAAAGAAAAAACTCCGTCATCGTTGCGCCGGCTCGTAAACTCGTAGCTGGGCCTTCTGCGGCGTTTCGCGAATCACTGCGAGCAAGCCCTTCGCGCGATAGAAGTGCGCGCGCGGCGGTATGCGCAACCGATCGGATCCGCGCACCACGTAGGCTTCGTCCGCCACGATCTCAATTTTGCAGTCGGCGTACGCTAAGACCGCCGGCGGAAGAATCGCCGTCGCACCGGCAGGCAAGTGGGCCCGCACGTAATCGGGCGAGCCGCTCGATTCCGAAATTTGCATCAGGCACTCGGGAAGCGCCGACAGCGCCCACGGCGCGTCGCCGCTTAGCGGCGCGACGGTGCCCTGTGCCGAGCTCGCGCCACCGGCTTTTGCGTGAGCGCGGGCATAAACCGACGCAATCTTAACCCGAATGAGATCGCGATTCGCCCACCCCGCCACCAAAACTGCGATACCCACTACGATGACGGTGGAGATTAGCAAATATCTTCCCATCAAAACCATTGCTCGTGACGGTTCTCAGGGGGTCGTGCAGCGAGGCCTCTGACTTTCCCGCAAAAGACAGGATGTCGTACTTCCTTTGGTGTTGCGGGAAAGCAGCGGAGCAGGAGCGCGCATGGATGCGCGCGACGAGCGTCCGAGTCGCACGACCCCCTGAGAACCGTCACGGAGCAATGGACATCCTCGCAGCTCCGACTGAATAGTCACCCATGCCGTAATAGATATCGAAGACCCGCTCGCCGAGGTCGGGACGCGGATCGATCCCGGTTGGGAAGACGACATTCTCGACGACGCCGCGGCGCTCGCGCCGCGTTTCGGGCGTCATGATCGGGCACGGCGAACGATAGAGAACGCAGTCGGGGCGTTGGAGGTCGTGGATCACGATGCCCGCGCTGTAGCGCAGCTTCGGCTTTCGCCCGCCGATCAGATCGACGCCGTGAAAGAGGGAGAGCCAACACGCAATGCCGTCGAGGTCGATGCGCACCGGCGGCGTTCCGGCGCCGACTTTGATCGACCCCCATTGCGCGTCGGGAGAGAGCACTTGATAGCTCTCGGCTACGTCGCAGAGTTTGCTGCGATCTTTGATAACGGGGTTGAGCGGTACGTACGCGATCCGAATCGATTCGCGGTCTTCGAACGGCATGCGCTCGATCATCGGAATCGAGGCGCGTCCGTCGACGCTGGAAAGATGCAGCATCGGCCGGTGATAAAACGCCAGCGATTTTCGCCCGCCGGGTGAGAGCACGGGTTCGGGAAAAAATGCTGCGTCTTTGTCGTCGCCGGCTACGTTCGCAGTCCCGGCAAAGCGGACCAAGCCCAGGCGCTCCCACCGGCGAGCGTCCTTCGATAGCGCCAGCGCAATCCGCGGGCCGTCCGGCCCAAAGGCCGTGTAGGCCATCACGTACGATTCAAGCACCGCCACGTATGTGACGCGAGGATCCTCGCAGCCATATCCCGGATGCGCGCGAAGCTCATATGGCGCCTCCGGCTGCAGCGCGAAACCCAGACGCACGACCTCGTAGCCGCCGGCGGTAACCCGCGCGCGAACGGTCCCGACGCGCGAGATGTTTCCCTCTGCAACGCAACGCGGATAGATCAGAAGCTCGCGCTTGGGCGTGCGCGTCGCCGCCGGATTCAAGACGCCGCGTGCTTCGGTGGGGTCGCCGTTTGGCTCCATTACCAAACCGAGCCGCTCGACGCGGACGTCGAGGCGCTCGATCTTATCAATTGAAGGCGGCGGCTTTCGCGGCGATATCACGGCAATTTATGGCAGATAGGTTGACGCGATCGCTTCGTCGCTGGGCGTCACGACCTCGACGCGAACGCCACGCCGGTATTCGCTGTTAGGAACGATCCAAAGCGTGTACGAGCGATATGGCGGCGAGGGTTCCCCGCCGTTGGCAGGCTCCTGCTCGAATGCCACGACGCGTACGCGCTGGTCGCTGGCGCGGATCGACTCGACAATCTGCTTGTACCCCGTGCGGTCGTGAGGCCCCATTAGCAGGACCACGCCGAACTCGTGCTTATAATGTATCGGTGCGCGAATTCCGACCTTGCCGAGATCGTCGGCGTCCCGTACTACCAGGATTTGATTCCCTCCTAGAACGGTGGTTGTTCCCGCTGCGAGCGTCTTTACGCGAACCTCGCGACACCCGACCAGCAAGAGAAGCCCCAGGGCTAGACCTGCCGGGGCCAACCAGTGCTTCACGGCCGACCGCTTCGCCTGCCTGCACTCGCGGCCTCCCGTCGCACCAAATTTTCATCTTTCAATTGTCGTTGCCTGTGCCGCGCTCGAAGCCTTACGCTGACTCGCGATGAAGCTGCTCCTGCGCTTGGCGGTGACCGCCGATGCGGTCGTGCTCGCAACCCTGATGCTCGGAAGCTGGACGCGCATCAATGGCGCCGGCCTGACCTGTCCGGACTGGCCGCTCTGCCACGGAAGTCTGTTTCCCTCGATGAACGACGGGACGCTCTGGGAGTGGTCGCATCGCCTGCTGGCCAGCACGGTTGCCCCGCTGATCGTCGCGCTCATCGTGGTTTCGTGGCGGGAGCGCAGGCGCTCGGCGTTCATTGCGCCCACCTTGATCGTAATCGCCGCGCTGTTCTTGGTTCAGATCTTTCTTGGCGCGCAGACGGTGCGTCTCGCGAACACGCCGTACTCCGTCGTGCTGCATTGGGCGACCGCAATGGCGCTCATTGCGGCACTCTCCGCAATGGCGGTATTTGCCGCCGCTTGGGGTGAGCGTTCGCAACGGGCGCAGCGCGCTTCGCGCACGTCTTATGCCATCGCGCTCGCACTCGGCGCCACGGCCTTGGGCGCCTTCGTAACGATGTGCATCGGTGCGTACGTCAGCTCGAGCGGCGCCGGACTCGCTTGTCTCTCGATTCCGGGGTGCGCCGGCAGGGTCGTGGTCTACACGCCGGGTCAGTACGTGCAGATGCTGCACCGCTTTGCGGCCGCCGGTACGCTGATCCTCGCCGCAGGCGCGGCGGCACTCGCTTGGGCATTGCCTGCGTCCGCGCGCGTGCGCGCGACGGTTTTGGTTGGAACGGCGCTCGTCGCAACCCAAGTGATGCTCGGTCTGCTCAACGTCGCGTTGCGACTGCCGCCGAACCTTCGCGAAGCCCATGCGGTCAACGCCGCTTTGGTGTTCCTGACGTTTTTCGTCGCGACGGCATTTGCCGCGACCGAGGCCGGCCCGCTGCGCGCGAGCGTTCTACGCGACTATTACGAGCTTTCCAAGCCGCGAATCATCGTCTTGCTGCTGGTTACAACGGCGGCCTCGATGGTGATGGCGGCGCGAGGCGTTCCGCCGCTCTCGCTGACCTTTTGGACGCTGCTCGGCGGGGCGCTGGCGGCCGCTTCGGCGGGCGCCTTCAACTGCGTTTGGGACGCCGACATCGACCGGTTGATGAAGCGCACGCAAGCGCGACCGATTCCTGCGGGTAGAATCTCCAGGCGTAGCGCTACGGTGTTCGCGATCGTCGCAGGCGTGATTTCGTTCGGTATCTTCTACGCGTTGGTCAACCCGCTGGCGGCGTGGCTTTCGCTGGCCGGCAACCTGTATTACGTGGGAATCTACACGATTTGGCTCAAGCGCATTACGCCTCTCAACATCGTCGTCGGCGGCGCGGCCGGCTCGGTGCCGCCGTTGGTGGGATGGGCGGCGGTGACGCATTCGGTCGGTGCGCCGGCGCTAGGCCTCTTCGCTTTGATCTTCCTTTGGACGCCGCCGCACTTCTGGTCGCTCGCACTGATGACTGAAACCGATTACGGCAAGGCGAAGGTTCCGATGTTTCCAAACGTCTACGGCGCGGATCGCACCAAGCGCGAGATCGTGTATTACAGCATCCTGCTGGTCGGCGCTTCACTCTTGCTCTATCCGCTTCACGTGATGGGCGCGTTCTATTTTGCAGCCGCCGCCGTGCTCGGCGGAGTTTTCGTGCTCGATGCGGTGCGCGCGCTGCGCGAGCAAGCCGGAACGTTTGCGGCGCGCAAACTCTTTCGCTACTCGTTGCTCTATCTCGCGCTGATGTGCGCGGTCATGGTGATCGACCGGATCGTTTCGTGAAACGGTTGCTGTTGACGCTGTCGCTGGGCGTCTTCGCAGGCGCGCTCGACCTGAGCGTGCTTTCGCCCGCGCTTCCGGCATTGGCGCGCGATTTTAGCGTTCAAACCGGCGACCTGGCATGGGTTTTCACGATCTACCTGCTGGTTACGGTGCTTTCGATCGCGGTCGCAAGCGCGCTGGCCGATCGCTACGGGCGGCGTCCGATTTACCTGACCTGTGTGGCGCTGTTCGCGGCCGGCAGCATCGTCGCGATAAGCGCGCCCAGTTACGCGGTCTTTCTAATTGCTCGATCGATTCAGGCACTCGGAGCCGGCGGAATTTTTCCGGTCGCGACCGCGACGATCGGCGACGTGGTGCCGCCCGCGCGGCGCGGCACCGCACTGGGAATCGTCGCTGCGACCTGGGGGCTGGCGGCCGTCATCGGGCCATGCGTCGGCGGCCTCGTCACGCATTTCATTTCTTGGCGATGGATCTTCTTTGCAAATCTCCCGCTTGCGGCCGTCGTTTTTACGCTCGCGCTTGCCGACGTGCCGGCCCATGCGCCGCGCCGGGACGAACCGCTCGATGTCGGCGGGCTGGCCCTGCTGTGCGTCGGCCTGCTCGCGATCATGGACGGACTCATCGCAGCGCGGCCGATCATCGGGATTAGTGGGATCGCGATTCTGGCTTGTTTCGCGATTTGGGAAGGCGCTGCGCGTGCGCCGATCGTGCCGCCCGGCTTGCTGCGCACGCCGCAGCTGATTAAAACGTATTCGCTCGAAATCGTCATCGGCGTACTGGAAGGGTCGCTCTTTTTCATTCCGACCGTGCTGGTGGGAGCGCAGGGCCTCTCGTATGCCGCCGCGGGCTTCGTCGCGGCGCTGGGCGCATTCGTCTTCGTCGCCGTCATCCCAATCTCGGGCCGCGCGCTCGACCGAGTCGGCAGCCGCGACGTGCTGCTCGCCGGCGCAATTGCGACCGAGGCGGGGCTTGCGATCTTTGCCGTCGGGTTCGAGTCGCTGCCGCTGGTGCTGCTTGCGATGATCGTCGCGGGCGCCGGTTTCGGCGCGCTGCTGGGCGCGCCCACTCGCTATATCGTTACCAACGAAACGCCGAGGCGCTCGCGCGGCACGGCGGTCGGACTTCTGAGCCAGGCGCTGATCGTGGGGCAAATCGTCGGAAGCTCGCTGGCGGGCGGTCTCTTCGGTTTGGCATCAAACGAAACCGCCGGCTACCGTAATGCATACCTCGCGTTCGCCGGCGTGGCGTTCATCGCGCTCGCACTCGCTGCGAGCCTAAAATCGCAGCGTGACGAGCGGACGCGTCCCCTCGACGAGGCAGCAGCCGCCGCTACGTAGGGCGAACTTGCCGGTAATGCCGACCCACCGCGTCGAGAACCAGCCGCCGCCGCTCGAGAATTACAACCTCTTTTCGTCCGATCGCGGGCTGGCCGAAGCCGTGGCGCGCGAAGCTCCCGGCACGCCGGCGCACGAGCTCGCATCGCTTGGCGAACTCGCGGGACGCCCCGACGTCATCGCACTTGGATTCGACGCAAACGAACATCCGCCCGAGCTGCGCACGCACGACCGATTCGGCAATCGCATCGACGAAGTGCGATTTCATCCTGCGTGGCACGCGCTAATGCGTTACGCGACACAAGCGGGGCTGGCCGGAGCGCCGTGGGAAGACCGCGCGCCGTATCCACACGTCAGCCGCGCCGCGAAGTTTTTGGTGTGGGGACAAGTTGAATCCGGTCACGGCTGTCCCATCTCGATGACCTACGCGGCCGTCCCGGTTGTGGAAATGCAGACCGAGCTTGCGGCGATCTGGCGTACGCCGCTGTGCCGGTCCGACTACGATCCCGGCTTGGTGCCGGTCGCGTCGAAATCTGCAGCGCTCTGCGGAATGGGGATGACGGAAAAGCAAGGCGGCTCCGACGTTCGATCGAACGCGACCCGCGCCGTCCCCGCCGCGCTGCCCGGTCCCGGACGCGAGTACCTCCTGACCGGACACAAGTGGTTCTGCAGCGCGCCGATGTGCGACGCGTTTGTCGCGCTGGCGCAAGTACCGCCACGAGGCCTGTCGTGTTTTTTGGTGCCGCGCGTCCTTGCCGACGGAACACGCAATCCGTTCGCGATCGTCCGGCTCAAGAACAAACTCGGCAATCGGAGCAACGCCTCCGCGGAGGTGGAGTTCGACGAAACGCACGGCTGGCTAATCGGTGACGAAGGCGAGGGCATCATCCGGATCGTGGAAATGGTCAATCACACGCGCCTCGACTGCGCGCTCGGCTCGGCCGCGCTGATGCGCGCGGCGCTGGCGCAAGCGATTCATCACGCGACCTACCGGCAAGCGTTTGGATCGGCTTTGATCGATCATCCGCTCATGCAGAACGTGCTGGCCGATCTCGCGCTCGAGTCGGAGGCGGCGACCGCGCTCTGCATGCGGGTTGCTCGCGCTATCGACGAATCGCAGCGCAATCCTGAAGCAGCCGCGCTCAAACGCATCGGCACGGCTTTAGCGAAGTACTACGTCTGCAAGCGAGCGCCGGCGGTAGTCGGCGAGGCGCTCGAGTGTTTCGGCGGAAACGGCTACGTTGAGGAATCGATCATGCCGCGTCTGTACCGCGAAGCGCCGCTGAACTCGATTTGGGAGGGATCGGGGAACATCAACGCCCTGGACGTGTTGCGAATCATCGGCAAGCAGCCCGAGTCGCTCGATGCTTGGCGCGAGCAGATCGCGCCCGCGCGTGCCGAGCCGCGCATCGCTGCCCAGGAGCAGCGCCTCGAGCGCGAGCTCGCCGATCCGGAGCCGCTGCGCGCGCGAACGATCGCCGAGCGCATGGCGACGCTTTGGCAGGCCGCGCTGCTCGTACAGCACGCTCCACCGGCCGTCGCGGATGCATTCCTTGCAAGCCGCCTCGACGGCGAATGGGGACGCACGCTTGGAACGCTGCCCGCGCGTAGCGCGATGCCGGCCATCGTCGAGCGCGCCGCGCCTCTCCGGCAACCGGTGATCGCGTGAAAGCCGATAGCCGCGACCCGCGCTGGCGCGCGCTGGCGCGCCGCAGGTGGACGCGGGCCGAGCGCGCGATCGTTTGGCGCGGCCTCACCGGCAGGTTCGCGCTCGCGATCGAGCCGTTGATAGGCGTCGTCTTCATGGCGCTTCTCACCTGGGGCATCGTTTACCGCGCGCAGCACGTGCCCGACGATGCGACGCTGATCAAGGTGGCCTGGATCTTTGCAGTCGGAGCGGTCGCGTTCGGCGGTTATCTGGTCGCGGTGCTCGTCGCGCCGATTACGGCATACATGCAAACCTTTCGACCGATCTACGTTCTCGACGGCTACGTGCGCTATCGCGAACCCGACGCCGGCTCGCGCATCGACGCGTGCGGCTACGCCGCCGCGCTCTTTGCCGATCGTTCGATTGCGGCCGAATGGGAGTGGCTCGGCAAGCGCCGCCTGCCGAATGCGACCATTCCGGCGCTCGTCGAGTTCTCGCTGTACGCCGGGATCCATAAGATCGACGGCAAGCCGACCGGCGTGCTGCCCGACGGCGATCTGCCGTTGCTCGCCATCGGCATCGCCACCCGCCACGGCCGCCAAGCAGATCTGTAACGCCCAGTGTCATCCTGCGCGGACCCTTCGACTCGGCGCTGCGCGCCTCGCTCAGGACTGCGCGCCTGCGGCGCTTGGCGATAAGGAACTTTGTGTCATCCTGAGCGGAGCGACCGTACCAGTGTCATCCTGAGCGGAGCGATACTGAGCGAGCGCAGC
>Ga0187783_10004115_pt1 | contig 10771 bp, 10 predicted proteins | sample 1015_SJ02_MP02_2_FD_132471 | JGI IMG/M metagenome (GOLD analysis project Ga0187783, IMG submission 132471) | Tropical peat soil microbial communities from peatlands in Department of Meta, Colombia - 1015_SJ02_MP02_20_MG | ecosystem: Environmental > Terrestrial > Soil > Wetlands > Peat | place...
ACGGCCGAATGGGTCGGGGCCGTGTACACGCCCGAAGAGGCACGCAGTCCAGAACAGAGGAAACTGCTGACACTTTCGGACACACTCATCGCCGAGCTGGACCAGGCCAACGAATACGTTATTGGCGTCCCGATGCATAACTTCGGGGTCCCGTCGGTGCTGAAGCTCTGGATCGACCTGATTTCACGCGTTGGCAAGACTTTTTCTTATGAGGGCGGAACCCCGAAGGGGTTACTGACCGGAAAGAATGCGACCTTCATCATTGCCACCGGAGGTTTCTACGATCCCCAGACGCAAATGGCCTCATTCAATTTCGTCGAACCCTATCTGCGGTCTCTTTTTGGCTTCTTTGGGGTAACGGAAACGACCTTCCTCACCGCGGGCGGAACCATGGCTCTGAACTACGGACAGGATCGTGATGCGTTTCTCGCGCCGCTCCTCGAAGCCGTGCAGGCGCACGCACAAACGATCTGAGAGGAATGACATGAGAAGACAAATGAAGATCCCAGCGGTCAAGGGCGCGGCCGACGATCACGAACGGAGCAATTATGGGAAAGCTTGATGGCAAGGTTGCGGTGATTACGGGCGGAACGAGTGGTATGGCGCTGGCCATTGCCAAGTTGTTTGTGACTACAAACAGGGCAGGATGAATTTTAGCAAACCGCCGCCAGCTGATCGATCTTATGCGAAATACTCTGGCTCCAGTGTTTTGTGACGAACACCGACTGATCGGCGAGCCAGCTTTTCTAACTCCGGCTTCCTAAGGCTTTCCTAAGACTTCACACGAAGTCTCAGACCTCCGATTTCCCAATGACACGGGGGAAACGGTTTTTCGATAAATCGCTCGTTGATTCCAAAGCATTTGCGTTTTATCATCAACACTGAGAATTTCTTAAGGTGCTTCGGAAGAATCCCCCCCTCTCCGCCAGAAATTCATTCCAAAGAACTTGCACAAAAGCTACACGGCTTGACCTGATTTTCCAGACTTTTCCCGGAACGGCGTAGTAGGGAAAAGCAGGAAAATCGATGCGCCGCAAGCCGAACTCCAACAGACACAGAAAGTGGACGTGGAGGGCGCAATCGAATCCGGAGGAGGAGGCCGCAAGAGCATCGAGCACACTGGGGTGCAGGCGGCCTTGGCACAACGGCGTTTCACGGATGGCAGGAGATCACGCTTAGCAGCGGTCTAACAAACGAATCACCGCGCTGGTCATTCGTGCCCAGAAAGAATGGAGGCGACGGAATGAGAGCTACGATACCTATCGCTCGAGGGTTCCGCTCTTCCTGGATGATGAGTTGAGCGCTAAGGAACTCCAGGACTTTCGAAGACACCTCCTGGGAGCTGTACCAATTGCACGGAATTCCTGGCGGAGGAGCGCGCGCTATCACAACTTCTGCGTCGGACCCGCCCTCTCTATCGAGCTCCGGAAGTTCTCCGCGGGCGTGTTTCCGCTCATTTCGATGGGTGGCACCCAGGCAACGGATTGTGCAAAGGTGTTCAAAGGAGGCGAAGGGTATGACCACACTGTATTCCACAAAAGTTGTTGCAAAAGGGGGGCGTCATGGATCAATCCGGAGTGAAGATGGACTCCTCGATCTCCGCTTGGCGCTGCCGAAAGCTCTCGGAGGGAGCGGAGGCGCAACGAATCCCGAACAGTTGTTTGCTGCAGGATATGCCGCGTGTTTCGAGAACGCGTTGTTGCGGGTCAGTCGTGAGGCCAGGCACCACTTCTCCGATGAGCAGGTCGAGGTCGTAGCCGAGATCGGCTTAAGCCGCAACGAGCAAGGGAACTTTATCTTGTCGGCGTCTCTCTTTGTGACCCTCGTAGGAGTCGATCAATCGACAGGCGAGGAATTCGTCCACCGTGCGCATCAGATTTGTCCTTACTCCAATGCGATTCGGAGAAATGTGGACGTGGCGACCTCGGTCACTGCCCGCTAGGGCAGACTTCCAAACGGAAACGCCGATTTGGACGCCAATTGAACACCGACGTTTAGCTTCTGGCTACAACTTCTCCGACGTGTCGCATCGTGGCCCGCAGCCAAGAGTGAGCCGCGTCCGTATTGAGGCGAGGATGCCAGGTCATCGCATAACGAAAACCGGCAATCTCGGGCGGAGGATTGAGGATCCTGATGGCTGGGTTGTGCATCATTCCGGATACAAACCTACGCGGGACAGTTCCTACAAGCTGGGTTCCTGGGACACAGCGAATGGCAGCCTCGTGGTAAGGGACATGGATAGCGATTTGCCTTTTGTGTCCCATCGTGGCCAGAGCCCTATCCGGAGACACCTGAATCCCACCCAGAATACTGATACTGATGTGTTCGAGTTTCATGTACTGGGCCATTGTGAGCGACTTCGGGAGGCGGCTCTTCGCATCTACAACGCAAACAAACTGCTCGTCATAGATCGTCTGGCTTTGCAGCGGTGACGGAGCTTCTACTGAGCTCGCGGCAAAGGCCAGATCGACGCTGCCGTGCACAAGTTCGTCGAAGCTCCCCCGGTGCCAGGCAACAAAATCGAAGTGCACTTTCTTCGCGATCGCCAAGACTTCGCGGCACAACACCGGCACCAGCATCGCGGCACCATGGTCTGTGACGGCAAGGCGGAAGTTGGCCTGCTCGACGGCTGGATCGAAACGCGATCCGCTCAACAGCCGATCGAGTTTCGGGAGCATGATCTCGAGTTCCTGCAGAACGCGCTGCCCTTGCGGCGTGAGTTCATATCCTGCGGCGGTGCGTATGAAGAGGTTGTCGTGGAACATTTCCCGCAATCGCTGGAGTGCGCGGCTCACGGCGGGTTGGCTCAAAAACAGGCGATCTGCCGCGCGGGAGACGTTTCGTTCTTCGGCGAACACTGCGAAGACAACCAGCAGGTTCAGGTCGGCCTGTCTCAATTGTGCTATACGCATAAGCAATATTAGCACTATGCATTGGATTTATATACGGGAGAGGAGCATTCTTCGTCCATAGACAGCTTCACACCGAGAAGCTGGCGAGAAATGGGGAACGCGATGGCAAAGACAGCAATCGTAACCGGAGCCTCTCGCGGCATCGGGCGCAGGATCGCGAAGCGACTGGCCGCGGATGGATTTTCGGTGGTGGTGAATTATGCGGGCAGCAGCAAGGCTGCGCAGGAAGTAGTGAACGAGATTCGCCATGCGGATGGCGAGGCTCTGGCGCTGCAGGCGGACATCGGCAATCCCGAACAGGTGAAGCAGATGTTCGAGAAGACGATCGAGGCATACGGCCACATCGATGTCGTGGTGAACAATGCGGGGATCATGGAGAACACGCTTATCAGTAAGGGCGATGTAGCGAGCTTTGACAGAGTGATTGCGACGAATCTGCGTGGAACTTTTGTCGTGTTTGCCGAGGCGGCAACGCGTGTGGCAGAGGGTGGACGGCTTATCGGGTTTTCGTCGAGCGTGCTGGGGCTGAATTTGCCGACCTATGGCGCCTATATAGCATCGAAGGCCGGTGTCGAGGGACTGGTACGTGTGCTGGCGAACGAGATGCGTGGGCGTAAGGTCACGGTGAATGCGATAGCGCCCGGACCAGTAGCCACGGAGCTATTTCTGACAGGCAAGACGCCGGAGCAGATCGATCACCTAAGCAAGCTGAATCCGTTGGAGAGGCTCGGACAGGTTGAAGACATTGCCAACGTAGTCTCCTTTCTGGCTGGACCGGATGGCGCGTGGATTAACGGGCAGATTCTGCGGGCGAATGGGGGCATGTCGTGAGAGGTAGCAGGGATTAGGGACGGGGACAGAACCACACGACTCAAGGAGAAGTTTATGAAGTACGTGATTGTGATTACGGGTGCCTCGAGTGGGTTTGGTGCGCTTGCAGCACGCGCGCTCGCAAAGGCCGGACATGCCGTGTACGCCCCTTTCGGTAAGCGGCCGTCGATCCTGCCCAGGAATGGATCAGAGGTTGTGACGACGGTCCTGGATCGCATCCGTGCCGAGTTTGTGCGCCACCTCGGCTTCGCGGACCTTCTCTATCCCGCCAAGCTCGTCTGAGTTCTCAACCTTAACAACAATTCACATCGAACGTTCAGGCTGGCAACGCCGGCCTTTGGAGGAATACATGTTCGCAATTACTGGCATCACCGGAAAGGTGGGCGGAGGGGTCGCCCGGCATCTTATTGCTCAAGGTCATAAGATTCGTGCTGTTGTACGTAGCGAAGAAAAAGGCCGGCAATGGGCTCGTTTGGGTTGTGACGTGGCAACTGCGAGCGTCGAAGATCATGTCGCTCTTTCCAAGGCTTTTGACCATACCGATGGCGTGTTTCTAATGATTCCGCCTAACTTCGACCCTGAGCCGGGCTTTCCCCAGACTAAGCACGCCGCAACGGCAATACAGCACGCGATCGAGTCCGGGCGGCCCACGAAGATCGTCTTCCTCTCCACCGTCGGAGCGCATGTAACGGAGTCGAATCTGTTGAATAATTCTATGCTCACCGAGCAAATGCTCCAGTCGACATCGGTTCCTGTTGCCTTCCTGCGCGCCGCATGGTTTATGGAAAACGCGGAATGGGATGTGGAGTCCGCGCGTGCAGGTGTGATCCGCAGCTTTCTCCAGCCCCTCGACCATGCCATTCCGATGGTGGCTACAGCAGATATTGCCGCGGTGGCCGCCGAGCTCCTGAACGAAACATGGTCGGGCGTTCGCATTGTCGAATTGGAGGGGCCGCGGCGCTATTCGGCAAACGATATCGCGGCGGGATTCCGTCTTGCCCTTGGCCGGGCGGTCCGCGCAGAAGCTGTTCCTCGCGACACCTGGGAATCGCTGTTCCGCTCTCAGGGCATGAAAAACCCAACGCCTCGTATGCGGATGATCGACGGCTTCAATGAGGGATGGATCGACTTTGAATTCGGCGCGGCACAGAGCCGAAAGGGCACCACACGACTGGAATCGGTTTTGGAATCTCTGGTTGACAAAGGTGAGGTAGGGGAATGATCGTCGAGAGGCTCCTAGAGTGGATTTAGCGGACCTTCAACCCGGACTAAGAGTCGGCTTCCCGTTAGAGCGTTGCGGCGGTTTGCCAAACCGCCGTCGCTGACCACTCATTCGTTTGATTTCAACGTTCTATCAAGCTTTCGTTTCACCGGAATGACATCTTTTGCGATCTGGAGTGCACCGAGAGTGCACCATAGCGGGCCAGTGCTGCACTCCTATGCTTTTTCAAAAATCATTTCTACAGCTAGCGTTTTACATTCATGTGGATTAGCTTCGAGTTGCCCGTCAGGCATTTCGGTCAGTGATCTGTACAATGGAAAACTGAGAGGCGCGGGGAGAAAACTATGGCTCGCATCGTCATTATCGGCGGGAGCGGACACGTCGGGACCTATCTTGTGCCCGCGCTCGTCCAGCGAGGACATGAGGTTGTAAACGTCTGTCGCGGTGCAGCGAGACCCTACCGTCCGCATCCGGCGTGGAAGGCTGCCGAACAAGTTGTTGTGGACCGCAAGGTCGTACTTTCCAGCCGTCCTCGCGAAAGAGATTGGCTACCACCAGCCCGAGTTGGGCTTCGTGGTCGAGTGGCGGGTTGGGGGAATGGCCTGGCATCGGCTTACCACGGCCATGGTAACTATCATGGCCACGTTAATTATCATGGCCATGATATTAGAAGGCGATCCCCCTGTCACCACTCCTCGGAACCCCGTCACGTTCTGTGCCAAAGTGCTCCAGCATAAAATGGTCCTTGGTCATGTCTTACCGAAAAATCGTTCATATCGACATGGACGCGTTTTACGCCTCGGTGGAACAGCGGGACAACCCGCAACTGCGCAGCAAACCAGTCATCGTGGCGTGGCGCGGAAAACGCTCCGTGGTCTGCGCGGCTTCCTACGAAGCACGAACATTCGGTGTGCGCTCCGCCATGCCCGCCGTTCGTGCCGAACGCCTCTGCCCGGATGCGGTGTTTCTCCCCCCGGACTTCCCGCGCTACCGAGCGGTTTCCCACCAGGTGCGCGACATTTTCAAACGCCACACCGACCTAATCGAACCACTCTCGCTCGATGAGGCCTACCTCGACGTCACCGAAAACAAAACCGCTCTGCCCACGGCCACCCAGGTGGCGCGCACGATTCGTGAGCAGGTTCGTGCCGAACTGCAGTTGACGGCCTCGGCGGGTGTGGCTCCCAACAAATTTCTCGCCAAGATTGCGTCGGATTGGAAGAAGCCAGACGGACTCTTCGTGATTCAGCCCGAGCAAGTAGATTCGTTTCTATGCCCCTTGCCCGTGGGACGCGTTCCCGGCGTCGGAAAAGTCACGGAAGAAAAACTGTCCAACCTCGGAGTGCGCACCATCGGCGAACTACGAAGTATCGCCTTGGACGCCCTCGAAGCAAGATTCGGACGTTACGGAGCTCGTCTCTACGAGCTCGCCCGCGGCGTCGACGAGACTCCCGTCGTCCCCAACCGACCGACGCAATCGATATCCTCGGAGGACACCTTCGAACACGATGTGCCCCTTGCCGAGACGGAGCCCATGATCCGCCGCCTTGCGGAATACACCTGGGCCGCATCCCGGAAGGAATCGCGGGTTGCCCGTACCGTCGTTCTCAAGCTCAAGACTAGCGATTTCCAGATTCTTACGCGCAGCCTCACGCCATCTTCCCCGCCCTCGTCCTGTGAAGAACTCACAACCATCGCTTTGTCGTTGCGAGAACGGGTCGGGCTTGGCGCGGAGCAGCGATTCCGCCTGGTCGGAGTGGGGCTCAGCAATTTCTTCGATCCGGATACCGTTTCGACGGGGCCGCGTCTCTTCGAGTGACGTCGCTTCAGCGCCCTCGACGCGTGCGCTGCCAGTCGATCCGCCAGCGTCCGCCACGAACCGGCACCCAAACCAGCTTCTTCGCCGAGGTGTCTCTCACGTGGTGGTAGAGCACCGTGGTTCGCTCGGACATCCTGATCCTCGCTCCTATCCTTCGCCGCAAATCGGACAGTGAGGACGAAACCGAAGAGCGTCCGGCTGCTATCGCCGGATTCCGCGCGGCCTACGTCTTCGATGTCAGTCAGACCGATGGCCAGGAGCTGCCGCACATCGGCATCGTTGAGGGCGATCCGCGAGAACACGCCGAGCATCTTCGCAGCTTCGCAAACGCGCAAGGCATTGCTGTCGAGTATTCTGACGCGATCGCACCCGCCCGCGGCGTGTCGAGCGGCGGCAAGGTCACGCTGCTTCCCGGCCAGTCGCCAGCGGAAGAATTCTCGACCCTTGCACACGAACTGGCCCATTTATGTGGTGTTGGCAGTTATGTGGCGTAGGACTTGGGAAATGGCGTCTCCTCTGGTGATTTCCATTCCGAACAGCACATAACGTGGGTTAGTTAGGACTTGACCTTGCACACAAGGCTGTCGGATGAAGTCGCACTGGTCAGATGAGCCCCATGTCTAAACTTCCGAATTGCCCGTTAGAACGAAGCCGCTTGTGCGGCGGACGCTTCGCGTGAGGCGACCAGAGTGCGGGTTAGCCATCGCGGGTCGTGACGGCAGTCGTAGCCCACAATCGTTCCCTTACGAGGGTACGTCCCAGCTAGCGAGTGAGAGGACCTGAAGGCTTGCGCTAGTTCGGTCGTTGACCCCACACCGCCACGCCCCCGCCGCCGAACGCCCAAAAATCCGGCGACTTAAGAAGTCCAAGTGCTTCGTCCAGCCGGTCCACACTAAGCTGTCCCGATTCGATAATTCGTTCGCGCATCTGCTCCGCTGTCAAAGAAAAAAATTCGGCAACCGGCGAGCCGCCTTGCAGGACAGAAAAGTCGCCTTCGCCACCGACCTGCCGAAGGCCCATTCCCGCCACCATTTCCGGCAACGCGCGCGCCCAGAAGCAATCGCGTCCGGACGCTCTTACAACGTTTCCGGTCAACGCAGTCATAAAATCAACATAGAGCTGCGACGTTGAGGTATGAACCGGAAAGAAGTCAACTTCTTCCAAGAGCAACCATCCGCCTGCGCGGAGGGCCTCGATCATCCGGCGAATTGCCAGCTCTGGTTTCGGAAGATGGTGGAGCAGCCAGCGACTGTGTACGACGTCAAAACCATTCTCGGGCGGACCGTCGACAGTGATGTCATGTTTTATGGCCTGAAAGTTCGACAGCTTTATACCTTCGAGCAACTGGGTGTTGATGTCGGTGGCAACAACTCGGCCGGTTGGCCCGACTTGCTCACACAGCCATGCCGCCACCGAACCGCCCCCAGCACCTACTTCCAGACACCGCGATCCAGGAGGAATTCCGAGCGCTGTCATTCGCCGCTTTGTCATGGGATCGAGGTGTTGCTCGAGCAGAGAAAGTCTGCGCCCAGCTTTGTCCCAGGAATTGTCGAGAGCGTAGTCAGCCATATAGCCGCCAAAAAATAATCAGGTCTTCGTCGGGCGACGCCCCACGAGACATTATCGGGCGAGGCTTTTGCCAGAATCAACTTCGTTTGTTACCTCTGGGCAGGCATTTAGTCTCCAGCAATTCCGGATTCCAGAACCCAAGAAACCTGTGTTGCAAAGACGAAAGACCGGTTTCTGGTCGGATGGCCGGCAATGCGGAAGTTGAGAGTTGATCGCGATGAGGCTCGCCACAAGAGCGTTTGTCAGAAAGATAGAGACTGATTGACTCTGTCCGTCAGGTCGGGTTCAGGTCATTTCACATAACGACTTACGGATACTTGGGTGGTTTCGATTTCCACGCAAAGGAGACCCCCCCATGTTTGAAAAGCTTTTGTCCCGTCGGTTTCACATCATCCGTCACTACAACGGCCCGTTTAGAATCATGCGTAGAAACTGCGTGGGTTCAGATGGACGATGCGTCGAATACTGCGTAGAATAAGCGTAGATTATGTCCTACATATATAAACATGCGGGCTGGCCGCGTTTCACGTGGGACGCGGATCGTCTCGTCCCTCAGCTTTCGGCTGCCCGCTACAAGCAAGGCCTCCTACTCGGCAAGATGAGGGATCTCGGCTACGGACTGAAAACTGAAGCCACTCTCGAGGCTCTCACGGAAGAAACCGTGAAATCGTCGGCGATCGAAGGCGAGGAACTCAACCCGGAGAGCGTCCGGTCTTCATTCGCAAGAAGGATGGGTCTCGAAGCCGGGGGGACGCGACCCGTCGATCGAAATGTCGAGGGCGTTGTCGAGATGATGTTCGACGCCACGCAAAAGTACGCGATGCCACTGACCGAAGAGAGGCTGTTCGGCTGGCACGCGGCGTTGTTTCCCACGGGCCGCAGTGGAATGCGAAGGATCATAACGGGTGCCTGGCGCAAGGGCGGGATGGACGTGGTTTCGGGTCCGGAAGGGCGCGACAAAGTTCATTTCGAAACACCCGGGCCCGAGGCGGTCGCGCGTGAAATGAAAGGATTTCTGACTTGGTTCGAAAATCCGAAGACGGGAACGGAACCGCTCATCAAGGCGGGGCTCGCGCACCTTTATTTTGTGACGATCCATCCGTTTGAGGACGGTAACGGGAGAATCGCGCGCGCCATCAAGGAGATGTCTCTCGCTCGCCTGGAGGATAGCGCCCAGCGCTTTTACAGCATGTCCTCGCAGATCCGCGAAGAGCGTAAGGGCTATTACGCGATCCTCGAATCGACACAAAAAGAGGGAATGGATGTTACCAAGTGGCTTGAATGGTTTCTCGATTGTCTAGCGCGTGCGATCGACAAAGCCAATGAATTAACCGCCGGGGTTTTGGCCAAGGAAGCGTTTTGGCGTCACCTGAAACACGAGTCGATCGAGGTGAGTGAGCGACAAAGAAAGATCATCAATCGGCTGCTCGATCGATTCGAGGGGAAACTCACGACGGAAAAGTGGGCGAAACTGGTGAAGGTTTCTCACGACACTGCGTTGCGCGACATTCAGGACCTAATCAAGAAGGGCATTCTGAGGCAGGAAGACAGTGGTGGCCGGAGCACGGCATACACGTTGGTGTATCAGGAAACGCCCGTTGGCCACGATAGGATAAAGAGCTCAACGCCGCGGAGATGAAGAAACGGTCTGATGGATATCTATCTTATTGACGGAACCTACGAGCTGTTCCGCTACTTCTATGCCGTACCGTCGTCCAAGGACGCCTCCGGCCAGGAGATTGGTGCAGTTCGCGGCGTGCTTGGATCGATTCTCACGATGATTGAGGGAGGAGCGACTCACATCGGAGTTGCGACCGACCATGTGATTGAGTCCTTCCGGAACGACCTTTATTCCGGCTATAAGACTGGCGAAGGTATAGATGCGGCACTCGTCTCGCAATTCCCCATTCTCGAAGAGGCGCTGCAATCGATGGGAGTGCTGGTATGGCCGATGGTCGAATTCGAGGCCGACGATGCACTTGCCTCGGCCGCAGCGAAAGCAGCGAAGGATAAACGCGTCCGGCAAGTTATCATCTGCACTCCCGACAAGGACCTCAGCCAATGCGTCGTGGGGTCACGCGTCATCCAACTGGACCGCCGGCGTGAGGTTCTTCGCGACGAGGCTGGCGTCATCGCGAAGTTCGGAATAAAGCCGTCCTCAATTCCCGACTATCTGGCTGTGGTGGGCGACAGCGCGGATGGTTATTCCGGTATTTCCGGATGGGGGGCCAAGGCTGCGGCGGCTGTCTTTTCGAGATATGCACATCTGGAAGATATTCCGAAGGATTGGCGTCGCTGGGATCCGACGATGCGCAGAGCGCGTCCACTTGCAGAGGCGCTTTTCGCCGCCTGGGGCGATGCGCTATTGTTTCGCACTCTTGCGACTCTTCGAGTCGACGTCAAGGTGTTCAGGTCCAT
>Ga0187783_10004116_pt1 | contig 10771 bp, 8 predicted proteins | sample 1015_SJ02_MP02_2_FD_132471 | JGI IMG/M metagenome (GOLD analysis project Ga0187783, IMG submission 132471) | Tropical peat soil microbial communities from peatlands in Department of Meta, Colombia - 1015_SJ02_MP02_20_MG | ecosystem: Environmental > Terrestrial > Soil > Wetlands > Peat | place...
ACCCGGCCGGCCATGAACGCGAGCCGGCCTGACCGACCCGGCTACCTCAGCGCGGGCCCATCCGCAGCGCTCCGTCCAGCCGGATGGTCTCGCCGTTGAGCATGGGGTTCTGCACGATGTGCGCCACCAGGTCGGCGTACTCACCGGGATGGCCGAGCCGGGCCGGGTGCGGCACCTGGCCGCCCAGCGATCTGACTGCGTCCTCCGACAGGCCCGCGAACAGCGGCGTGTCGAACAGGCCGGGCGCGATGGTCATCACCCGGATCTTCAGCCGCGCGAGGTCCCGGGCGACGGGCAGCGTCATGCCGACGATGCCGCCCTTGGAGGCCGAGTAGGCCGCCTGGCCGGCCTGGCCGTCGAACGCCGCTATCGACGCGGTGTTGACGATGACGCCGCGCTCGCCGTCCACCTCGCCCGCGTGGCTCATCCGGTACGCGGCCAGCCGGATGACGTTGAAGGTCCCGATGAGGTTGACCTGGATGACCCGGGAGAACACGCCCAGCGGGAACGGCCCGTCCTTGCTCACCGTCCTCGAGGCGGTCCCGATGCCCGCGCAGTTGACCACGATCCTGGGTACCCCCCCGGCCAGCGCGCCCGCGGCGTCCAGCGCCGCATCGACGTCATCCGGACTGGTCACGTCGCCGGAGACGAACGCGGCCCGGGCGGCCATCCCGGCGGCGATCGCGTGGCCATCCGAAGCGGGCAGGTCGAGGATGACCACCGACGCGCCGGCCTCGTGCAGCCTCCTGGCCGTGGCCAGTCCGAGCCCCGACGCCCCCCCGGTGACCAGGGCGATGTTTCCTTCGATCTTCATCTGAGCCTCCGCTGCCGCCAATCCGTCGTCCGCCCTGCCGCCACCCTAAGTCCCCGCCGCTCCGCGTGCGGGTGCGGCGGCAGCCACGCTCACTCAGGCCAGTCCGCGCACCGCGCGAGCGGGCGGGCGATCACCGCGGATGGCCGAGACCATGTCCAGCACCCGGCGGGTCTGCGGCACCTGGTCCACCCGGAACACCTGTGCGCCGAGCCACGCCCACACCGCCGTGGCGGCCAGCCCGGCGGCCAGCCGCCCCGCGTCCGGGCCCGGCCCGGCGACCGAGACCAGGACCGGCCACCCCGCCGCCGCCATCTCCTCCAGCCGCCTGGTGGCCTCGTCCGAGGGCCGGGTGTCCGTGCCGGCCTCGACCAGCACCCGCGCGGGCTCCACCCCTGCGGCCACCGCGCGATCGACGTCGCCGCACACCAGGCCCGCGCCGCATTCGGCGACCACCCCGGCCAGCCGTTCACCGGGGTCATCGAGCAGGTCCGCGCCGGCCGCGCACAGCTCGCGTGCCGTCTCGTGCCGCCAGGCGCCGGCCACGATCACCAGGTCGGGGTAGGCCACCCGGACCGCGGCCACGAACGGAACGGCCCACCGGGTTTCCTCCGTCGCGGTCACCGCCGTCCGGGGCCCGGCCGGCCCGCCGCCGAGGTCGACGATGTCCGCGCCCTCGGCCACGACCGCGTGCACGCGGTCCATCGCGGCCGCCTGGTCCCGGGCCGAGCCGCGCGCACCCGGAGTCCGGCAGGCCCTGGCCATGATCAGCCGCTGCCCGGCTCCGAACGACCGCCTGCCGAGCCGCAGCACACCCGGGGAAGTCACGTCCGGCACCGTCCCACGGTACGTCACCGCCGTCCCGCCGGCCCGGTAACAGAGCGTCCCGTTGCCGGGCGGGGTGCCCTGTGTCAGCATGGCGCCATGGCTGAGTGGTGGCCCTTCGATCGTTCGCGTACCGAGGAGTGGAAGCGGAACCTGACCGAGTTCCTCGCCATGTCCTCGGCTGCGGCCGCGTCGCTCGGCCTGCCCCAGCCCGGCACTCTGACCGGGGATCCGTTCGTCCTCGTGGTGGACGCCGCCCGGGCCTGGCTCGTGGGCAAGACCCAGACGTTCCGCTTTTCCGGGCGCGACCTGACCATGACCCTGTCCGACATCTCGGTGGACGGCGCCGACCTGGCCAAGGTCGTGGGCCAGTACGGTACGGTCCGCGTCTACGCCCTGGACGTCCACTGGGACCCCTACCATCTGGAGCGGCTGGATATACGGGCCCACAACATGCACCTGCGGCCGGGCACCCGGCCCACGCTGGTGGCCGCGCCGGTGTTCTGCGAGGCATTCATCTCGGCCTCGTTCGCCTCTCGCTGGCTGGCCCGCGTGTCCCCGTGGCTCGAACTCGTGCTGCAGGCCGGCGTCCCCCAGGTCGGGGTGGCGGGGATGCCGTGGCTGCGGCTGGAGATGGAAACGGGCGCCGAGGGGCGGTCCATCCGGCTGCGGCCGCGCGCCCTGCACCTGTTCGAACGGCGCGTCTCCCTGCCGGTCCCGGCCTTCCACATGTCCGTATCGGATCTGCCCGACGGCTTCATGCTCACCTCGGTCGAGCCGGCCCCGGGAGGCTTCCTGGTCCGGGGCGTGCTCAGCGACTGGCAGCGATCGCTGTCGCGGGACACCGTCGAGCGGCTGCTGGCCGGGATGCGCGCCGGGACCGAGCCCATCGACATCTGACCCGCGCGTGCCCCTTGACCACCATTAGTCCGAACGGGCCGTGGTGCTTGCATCCGGCCACCGCAGCCTACTTCCGGAGGTGGCGCCCATGAGCGGACCGGGACCTGGTTCACCGCACCCGCGCCGCGGGCCGCTGGCCGGCGTGCGAGTGCTCGAGCTCGCGGGCATCGGCCCGGCGCCCTTCTGCGCCATGATGCTGGCCGACGCGGGCGCGACCGTCCTGCGCATCGACCGTCCCGAGCCCGGCCGGGGACGGCCCGAGCATGAGCTGCTGAACCGCGGCCGCCGGTCCGTGATCCTTGACCTGAAGCATCCCCGCGCGGTGGACGCGCTGCTCAGGCTGATCGATACCGCCGACGTCCTGCTCGAGGGCTTCCGGCCGGGGGTGACCGAGCGCCTGGGCGCCGGGCCCGAGGTCTGCCTGCGCCGCAATCCCCGGCTGGTGTACGCGCGGATGACCGGCTGGGGCCAGCAGGGGCCGCTGTCGCAGACGGTCGGGCACGACATCGGGTACATCGCCCGGGTCGGCGCCCTGCACGCCCTGGGCCGGGACGGCGGCCCGCCCCAGTTTCCCGCGAACCTGCTCGGCGACTTCGGCGGCGGCGGGATGCTGATGGCCTACGGCATCTGCGCCGCCCTGGTCGAGCGCGCCTCGTCCGGGCGGGGCCAGGTGGTGGACGCCGCCATCGTGGACGGAGTGGCGTCGCTGCTCGCCATGCCGCTGACGCTGATGGCCCAGGGCCTGTGGCGCGATGAGCGGGGGGTCAACCTCCTCGACGGCGGCGTGCCCTGGTATGACGTCTACCAGACGGCGGACGGGAAGTGGGTGGCGGTCGGGGCCCTGGAGCCGCGGTTCTACGCCGCGCTGCTGTCCGGCCTGGGCCTGGCGGACATGCCCGACCGCCATGACCCGCGGAACTGGCCGGAGCTGCGCGCCCGGCTCTCGGCGCGGTTCTCCGAACGCACCAGGGACGAGTGGGCGGCCGCCTTCTCCGGGAGCGAGGCGTGCGTGGAGCCGGTCCTGTCGCTGCACGAGGCGGCCCGCGACCCGCACCTGCGCGCGCGGCAGACCTACGTCACCGGGGACGGCGTGATCCAGCCGTCTCCGTCGCCGCGTTTCTCCCGCACCCCCGGGCAGCTGCCCGATCCGCCGTCGGCGCCCGGCCAGCATACGATCGAGGCGCTGACCGAGTGGGGCCTGGGCGACGCCGAGGCCCTGGTCGCCTGCGGCGCCGCCGTCCAGGCGGGCTCCTAACTCGGCCGGCTGGACGATGGCGGCGTCGGCGATGTAGCGCCGGAGGGCGATGCCCTCGATCCGGTCCAGCCGGCGCAACAGGTCGCGCAGCTCGTGCAGGAAGCTGGCCCGCCGCTTGGCCAGATCCTCGCCTGGCTCGAACAGCCCGCGGTTCCTGGCCAGCTGAAGTCCTGTCTGGAACAGCAGCACCGAGACCGACTCCGAGCTGCGCAATCGGCCCTGGGCCACGTACTGCTGCCCCAGGCCCAGCGCCCGCCGGGTCACCTCGGCGTCATCGTCCGGCGGGTCCTCGCTGGCCAGAACGTCGGCGACGAGCCGGTAAGCCTCGACGAACGGGCGCACGATGACGTGGGAAACCAGCGGCCGCATCCGGGCCAGCAGGGCGTCCGCCTCGTCAGGACCGGCCCTGAGCCGCTGTTCCCAGGTGGCATCGTGCCGGTCCATCTCCTCGTGCACCGCGCGCCGGTGCTCGTCGCGCTCGGGGAAGTAGAACTCGAACTTCAGCAGGTCGCGCAGGTAGGCGATCTCGGCCCAGAACGCGCCGACCGGGTCGGTGCTGTCGTCCCTGGCCCGGAGCACGGCCACCTCGCACAGCGCGGTGTCGAGCAGGAAGTGGATCAGCGAGTTCCGGTAGAACGTGGCGGCGAGCTGGTGTTCCGATTCGATCAGCCAGACCGGCTCGCGTCCTTCCGCCACGTAGCTGACCAGCCCGCTCTGGCGCAGCGCGTCGAGCGTCGCCCGCACCGGGTCGGCCGCGCTCAGCGCCCGCGCGCTGGCCGTCATGGGGATGGCGCGGCTCTGCAGGTAGTCAAGCCCATCGGCCAGGCCCAGCCGGATCTGGTCGAAGGTGAGGGCGGTCCCGCGCATGGCCAGCAGGATCGTGGTGATGATGGCGGTCGCCGTGACCGGCATGCCCTGGTTGATCCGCCAGGCCACCTCGAACGCGGTCTTCTGCAGCGCCAGCCGCCGGGCGGATGATTCGGTGGCGAGCTCACCGGACGGCGCCCCGAGAAAGGCGCTGAGCGAGACCGGCTCGCCGAAGCGGATGTAGACCTTGCCGTAGTGGCGAGCGCCCTGCGCCTGGATGAAGCTGTAGAACCTGCCGAAGCCTTCCGGTTTCTTCTGCCCGCCGCGCGCATAGCCGGCGTACTCAGTGATCTCATCCAGTTGGTCGAAGGTGATCGATACCGGCAGCAGCAGGATGTCGTCCACGCGTCCCTGCAGGTAGGCGTCGGCGGCGTAGGCGAGCAGGCCGAGTTTCGGGGGGAGCATCTTGCCGGTGCGCGAGCGGGTGCCCTCGATCGACCAGCTGAGGTTGAACCGTTTCTCGAGCAGGTAGCCGACGTATTCCCGCAGCACGTACTTGTACAGCGGGTCATCGCCGATCGAGCGCCTGATGAAGATGACGCCGGTCCGCCGCAGGATGGGTCCCATCGGCCCGAAGGCCATGTTGATGCCCGCGAAGACATGGGCCGGCGGTATGCCGTTGTCCTGCATGGCGACGGCGAGCACGAGCTCGTCCAGATACGACCGGTGCGACCACAGCAGCAGGCAGGGATGGCGCTGCATGGCCGCGCGCAGCCGTTCGACCTGGCTGTCGTCGTAATCGATCTGCGGGTCGTAGCCCCGCCGGTAGATCAGCCGGCCTAGGGTCGGCATGATGTCGATGAACCTGCGGCTCCAGCCCGCCGCCAGCTCGTCGAGGATCCGGCTCGCCTCGGCCAACGTCGGCGGCGACCCGTCGGCCTGGCCCGGGCCTTGTCGCACCCGGCGGAGTCCGGCGCGGAACCTGCGGGAGGACAGGATCTCCTCCTTCACCAGGCTCGGCGTCTTGTACCTGGGCCCGAGGAGCTGGTACTCGGCCCGGTCGAGCGCGAGCGTGGCCCGGCGGGCCACGTAGGCGCCGAAGTCGGCGGGCTCGCCGCCGCCGGTGGCGTCGGCCCAGTGCTGGCGCAGCGAGGCGATCGTCGCGGGCTCGCCGACGAGCACGGTGGCCCGGTCCGGCTGGCGGGACAGGATCCGCCGCTGCTGGTGTTCGCTGGGGTGATACGGGTCGCGGCCCGGCATCAGGTCGCTCACCCGGGCCATGCGGCTACCCTCATGTTCTTCCGGCAGCCAGGCCACCCTGACCGGCACCAGCCGGACGGCCTGGTCGCCCTCCAGGAGCGCCTGCGGAAGCCGCGCACCCGGGCTTCCCGGCGCCCCCAGGCTTACCTGGGGGCGTCCCAGGCCGCCGGCCGCGGCGATCCGCTCGGAGATCAGCCGGGCCTCGGTGGGGGTTGAGGCCTGGGTCAGCAGCACCGTGTCGGTGCCGTCGGCCATCAGTCCGGACAAGCTGGATTCGGTGCTCATGACGGCCTCCCGTCTGGCGACGCGGGCCAGTCGGCGAGCGTCTCCAGGTAGAGCTCCCGTACCTGCTCGATTCGTTTCGGCAGGTCATCGTGAGTCCAGTCGCTGACATCGATGGGCGGAAGGACCGCGATGTCGACCGTACCCGGACTGAGCCGGTAGGAATTGCGGCCCGCCACCTCCTCGGAGTTCCGGATGACGATCGGGACGACCGGCAGGCCGGTGGCCATGGCGATCCGGAAGGCGCCCTTCTTGAACGGGCCGACCGTCGGGGTGTCCGCCCGGGTCCCCTCCGGAGCCACCAGGATGGACAGGCCCTTGCGGGCCGCCTCCTCCACGCCCTTGAGGGCCGCGACCGCCGAAGCGCTGTCCGCGCGATCGATGAACGCGGCGTCGAGCAGTTTTCCGAGCGTGCCGGCCAGCGGGTTGCGCTCCAGCTCGGCCTTGGCCACGCCGGTCCAGTTGTCCCGGACCAGCGCGGCGACCATGAACACGTCGAAGTTGTTACGGTGGTTGAACAGGAAGGTGGCCGGCCGCCGCGCGTTCACGTTCTCGGCCCCGCTCACGTTCAGCTTCACGCCGTTCAGCGCGAGCACCGCTTCGGGCCAGTACCTGGTCAGGAAGTTGACGCCGGTCCGCTTGCTTCGCGTCAGTACGCCGATGCCCAGCGCTCCCGCGGCCAGCGGGCCCAGCGCCCCGATCCCGGCCAGCGTGCGGACACCGGACAGCAGGTTGTCGGCGCTCCGGCTGCTGAACCGCAAGATGGGCCAGCCGCGGCGGATGGCCACCCTGGTCAGCTTAGGTCCGGGATTGGTCGGCCGGGGATTCCCCACCAGGTACATGAGGCCGAGATCTTCGTCGCCGTCGGCGTAGAAGTAGCTCAACCGCAGGTCGATCTCATGATCGGCGGCGAACCGCTGGACGCTGGTGGCTTTCGTGGGGCCCCAGATGATGGGGCGCTCGATGTCACCGGTCAGCATCCCGTTCTCATCGACCACGAACCGGTTGCACACCACGTGCTTGATGCCCAGGTAGCGGGCCACCGGCTCGGCCTGCATGCTCAGGGCCGACGAGCTCAGCACCACCGTGTGGCCCCGCCGCTGGTGGGCGCGGACCAGTTCGCGCATCTCCGGGTAGATCCGGTCCGCGACGGATTGCTGGAAGACCCTTTCGCCCAGCTCCTCGACGTCCTCGGCCAGCCGTCCCTTAGCCGAGCGCACCGCGCCTTCGATCACGTTCTCGAACTGGTTCCGCCCGAGCCGGTACTCCAGTGCGAGCTGCATCATGTGCAGCAGCTCGCCCGCCCCGACTTCCCGGCGGCGCAGCCGGTCCTTGGTGACGGCCGCGACCGTGAATCCGGCCACCAGCGTCCCGTCCAGATCGAAGAACGCGCCGACGTGCGGGCCTTGCGGGCTGGCATCGACCTCGGCCACCGACCCGGGCAGCCGGATCCGCCCGGCGCCGCCGCCGTGCGGTGCGGAGGTCATGAGGTTCCCCGCCTGGCTGCCTGCGGCGCGGCGGGCCGGGACCGCGTGCGTGGCCGCGGCCGCGGGCGCCCCAACTCGATCACCTCGTCGAACCCGAGCTGCAGGCATTTCTCGAGCTGATCGGCGACGGTGAACGACGCCGTGTCGTACCGGAACGTCACGGTGCACGTGCCGGCCCGGGAGATCAGCACCGCCATCATGGCCACCCGGGGCAGCGGCCCCATCCCGTACTGCCGTTCCACCTTCGCGCCGGCCAGGAAGGTCTCCTGCGCGTAGCCGGGCACGTTGCTGGCCTGGATGTCCGCCGCCGTGAACCGCTCGGCGATCGGCAGCAGCACCGCGTCGGGCAGAACGCTCAGGACCGGCGCGAGCCGTCCGATCACGTCGATCGCCGGTTCGCTCCGGCGGGCGATCACCTGGTGGCGGATGAGCCGCATCCGCTCGGCGGGGTCGGATTCGTTCATCGGCGCGGCGATGGTGACGCCCGCGAACCTGTTGCCCGACGCCGGGTCGTCGCCGGTGCGCAAGCTGACCGGCAGGGCCAGCGGCACGGCATCGACCGGCACCCCCAGCGTCTCGTGGTACCGTCCCAGGCCCCCGCACAACGCGGCCAGGTAGGCGTCGTTGACCGACCCTCCCACCGCCTTGGCCGCTGCGCGGAGCTCGGAGAGTGGCACCTCGAGCACGTGGGTGCGGCTTACCAGGCTGCGCCGGCGCAGCAGCGGCGACGGCTCGGCCGGCAGCCCCCCGAGCACGCGCAGCGCCGACCCGGTGAAACCTATCGTGTCGGCTACCGTGGGCCCAGGGTGCCGTACCAGGCGGCCGGCTGCGCCGACCACCCGGCCCAGCGTGTTCCGGTAGGCCGCCAGGGCCGTCGCCGGCAGCCGCTCCAGACCGCCGCGCAGCAGGTCGTCGCCGCTCATGTCGAGCGGGATCGGCAGCGGCGGCATCGGCCGCGGTTCCGGGTCAGGCTCAGCGTCGTAGATCTGCTCGAACAGGGCGAGTCCGCCGAGCCCGTCGGTGATCGCGTGGCTGAGCTTCATCAGCAGCGCCGCCCGTCCGGATTCCAGGCCCTCCACGTATAGCGCCTCCCACAGCGCCCGGGAGGTGTCCAGCGGGGACTGCAGCGTGACCTCGGCCAGATCGAGGAGCTGACGCAGCGTGCCCGGCGCGGGCAGTGCCACCCGGCGCAGGTGATAGTCCAGGTTGAAGTCGGGATCGATCACCCACCGCGGGGCCGTGATCGGGACCGGCGGGATCACCACCTTCTGCCGCATCCTGACCACGACCCGGCTGGCGCGGTCGAGCGCCTCGTGCAGCCTGCTCCAGTCGGCCGGACGGTCCAGGATCTCCACGTCGAGGAACGCCGATCGGGTGGCCGGACGCGACTCGCCGCGGTGCAGCAGGTAATCCAGCGGGCTGAGCTCGTCGGACTGTCCGACGGGCGAAGGATCGGCCATGATGTCCCCAAGTGGCGCGAAATGGACGGTGACCCGTGCCGAGCACATCCATGCGCTCGAGCTGGGACTCCGCTGTCGGCGTGCCTTCCTCATCGGCCATTATCGTCTGGAGCGCCGTGGCCCTGGTAGTGTCCCGTGCTTCCGGCCTGGCACCGGGTCGGCCCGGGCGAGGATGCAAGCGAGGTGAGCGATGAAACGGCAGCGGCGCGGCCAGGTGATCGCGATGAGCGCCGGGGAACTGGACTCTTTCCTGGGCGAGCAGCGGACCTGCCGGGTGGCGACCGTCGGGCCGGACGGCCCGCACGTGGCGCCGGTCTGGTTCGCCTGGGACGGACAGGCGTTGTGGCTCTACTCGCTCACCCGCAGCCAGCGCTGGGCCAACCTGTCCCGTGATCCCCGGGTCGCGGTGGTGGCCGACGTGGGCCACCATTACCACGAGCTGCGCGGCGTGGAGATCGAAGGCCGGGCCGCCGTGGTCGGGCCCGTGCCGCGGACCGGCGGCGAGGAGCCCGAGGCGCCCGAGCTCGCCGAGCCCGAGCGGCTGATGGCCGCCAAGTATTTCGGCGGCGGCGGCATGATCCACGACGGTCGGCACGCCTGGCTGCGGGTCACCCCGCTGAAGATCGTCAGCTGGGACTTCCGTAAGCTCGCCACGCTGCCCGGCGAAGCCCGGCCGGACCCGAACATGCGGAGATGAGATGAGCAACGAGGTACTGGTCGAGCGCCGCGGCGCGGTGCAGGTCATCGTCATCAACCGTCCGGAGGCGCGCAACGCCCTGAACGGGGCGGTCGCGGCCGGCATCCGCGACGCCGTCGACGAGCTCGACGGACGGGACGAACTCCGCGCCGGAGTGCTCACCGGAGCCGGTGGCACGTTCTCCTCCGGCATGGACCTCAAGGCCTTCCTGAGCGGGGAGGTACCGTCGTTTCCCGGCCGCGGCCTGTGCGGCATCACCCAGACTCCGCCGCGCAAGCCCCTGGTCGGCGCGGCCGAGGGCTGGGCCCTGGCCGGAGGGTTCGAGCTGCTGCTGGCCTGTGACCTGGTCGTGGCGGGCGCGTCGGCCCGGTTCGGCGTCCCCGAGGTCAAGCGCTCGCTGGTGGCGGGCGCCGGCGGGGCGCTGCTGCTGGCCCAGCGGGTGCCCCGCGCCCTGGCCCTGGAGCTGCTGCTGACCGGCGACCCGATCGACGCGGCCCGGGCCGCCGAGATCGGGCTGGTCAACCGGGTGGTACCTGAGGGCGGGGCGCTCGAGGCGGCGATCGAGCTGGCCGACCGGATCGCGGCCAACGGGCCGCTGGCCGTCATGGCCACCAAGCAGATCGCGCACCAGGGCGGCGACTGGACCCCGGAGCAACGCTGGGATCAGGCGGCCGCGCTGACCATGCCCGTGTTCGCCTCGCAGGATGCCAGGGAGGGGGCGCGTGCGTTCGCCGAGAAGCGCCCCCCGGTGTGGCAGGGAAGATAGCCTCCCCAGCCGGGTCGCCGGTCACCCGTCAGCCCGGCACCCCGGGAGCCCGGTCCCCCCGGGCGCCGGTCAGTCAGCCTCCGGCCGGCTTGGCAGGGGGCGCGCCGGGGATGCGATGGTGTCCCGGCTAACGGTGGGCCCTGCGGCCGGCGCGCGCTCTGCGGCCGGCGCGGGCTCTGCGGTCGGAGCGGGTCCTGCGGTCGGCGCGGGTCCTGCGGCCG
>Ga0187783_10004117_pt1 | contig 10770 bp, 5 predicted proteins | sample 1015_SJ02_MP02_2_FD_132471 | JGI IMG/M metagenome (GOLD analysis project Ga0187783, IMG submission 132471) | Tropical peat soil microbial communities from peatlands in Department of Meta, Colombia - 1015_SJ02_MP02_20_MG | ecosystem: Environmental > Terrestrial > Soil > Wetlands > Peat | place...
AGCGGCGCGAGTCGCTCGCCCCGATAGAGCGCGGCGGGTGGCGCCGCGGCCGTCAGCACCAGCTTGACGTTGCGGTCATAGAGCTCATCGACGAGTGCGATGAAGCGCCGCGCCTCGTCCTCGTGCTGCGCGTCGAACAGCGGTACGCCGGAGACGATTACCGTGTGGTACTCGCGCGCGATCTCGATGTAGTCGTTCTGGCTGCGCGGTCCGCTGCAGAGCGCCGCGAAATCGAACCAGACGACCGCGGCACTGGCGCGCAGCACCTCGAGGGCGCGCCCCTCGATCTCGATGCTCCCGCCGCGCGCTGCTTCCCGGCCTGCCAGCTGAGCGAACAACGCCTCGAGCCGCGCGAGGGTGTCGGGGGCGTCGGCCGGCAGATAGATGCCCGCCTGAGTGAGGCGACGCAGGCGGTAGTCGGTGTCGCCGGCAAGACGCAACACCTCGAGATGCTGCTCGAGCAGAGCGATCGCCGGAAGGAAGCGCTGCCGCTGCAGTCCGTCGCGGTAGAGATCGGCGGGGCGCACGTTGGAGGTCGCCACCAGCGTCACGCCGCGACGCAGCAGCGCCGCGAACAGGCCGCCGAGGATCATGGCATCGGCGATGTCGGCGACCTGCAGCTCATCGAAGCACAGCACCCGCGCCTCGCGCGCGATGTCGGCAGCGACGATCTCGAGCGGCGCGCGCCGCCGCCCGATGCGCGCGAGCTGGCGGTGCACCTCGTGCATGAAACGGTGAAAGTGCCGCCGGCGCACCAGCGATGGCGGCAGGCTCGAGCAGAACAGATCCATCAGCCAGGTCTTGCCGCGCCCGACGCTTCCCCACAGGTACAGTCCCTTGAGCGGCGGCGGTGGCGCGCCCGCGAGGGCCGCGAGCCAGCGCGGCAGCTGCGCCTGGCGTGCGCGAGGTGTCTCGAGCAGCGCGCGCCGCAGCTCCTCGAGCCTTGCCACCAGCGCCTCCTGTGCAGGGTCCGCCTGATAGTGCCGCGCGGCGAGCTCACGCGCGTACAGCTGCGGCAGGTTCTGCGGCGCGGCGACGAGCTCGGGCGGCGCGGCGGTTGCGCTCGGGTGGGCCTCGCTCACGGGGCTTCAGGACTGGAGCTCGGGCAGGTCGCGGAAATGCTCGAGAGCGCCCGGATTGGCGAGCGCGTCCACGTTCTTCACTGGGGCACCGTGCACGATGTTGCGCACCGCGAGCTCGGTGACTTTGCCCGAGAGCGTGCGCGGCAGGTCGGGCACGGCGATGATCTTGGCCGGCACGTGCCGGGCCGTGGTGTTGGTGCGGATGGTGTTGCGGATCTCTTTCTTCAGCGCCTCATCGAGCTGCGTGCCTGCATTGAGGCGCACGAACAGCACCACCCGCACATCGCCGTGCCAGTCCTGGCCGATCGCGAGCGCCTCGGCTATCTGCGGCAGGCTCTCGACCGCGGAGTAGATCTCGGCGGTACCGATACGCACGCCACCCGGGTTGAGCACGGCGTCCGAGCGACCGTAGATGATCACCCCGTCGTGCTCGGTGAGCGCGGCATAGTCGCCGTGGTACCACACGCCGGGGAAGCGCTCGAAGTACGCGGCGCGGTACTTCGCGCCCTGCGGATCGTTCCAGAATCCCACCGGCATCGAGGGAAAGGGCGCGGTGCACACGAGCTCCCCACGTACGCCCAGCACGGGTCGTGCGGCCTCGTCGAAGATCTCGACCGCCATACCGAGGCCGCGGCACTGAATCTCCCCGCGGTACACCGGTCGCGTCGGACAGCCCAGCACGAAACAGGAGACGATGTCGGTGCCCCCGGAGATCGAGGCGAGCTGCAGGTCGGACTTCACCGAGCGGTAGACGTAGTCGAAGCCCTCGGGGAGGAGCGGTGACCCGGTCGAGAGCAGCGTCCGCAGCGCCGTGAGGTCGACGCTCCCGGCCGGGACGAAGTCGCTCTTCTGCAGCGAGGAGAGGTACTTGGCGCTCGTGCCGAACACCGTGAGACGCTCCTCCTGCGCCATCTGCCAGAGCGCCGCGGGGCTCGGATGAAACGGGCTGCCGTCATAGAGCACGAGCGTTGCGCCGGTGGCGAGCGCGCTCATCAGCCAGTTCCACATCATCCAGCCGCAGGTCGTGAAGTAGAAGAGGCGGTCGCTGCGGCGCAGATCGGTGTGCAGCAAGTGCTCCTTCTGATGCTGCAGCAGCGTGCCGCCCGCGCCGTGCACGATGCACTTCGGCACACCGGTGGTGCCGGAGGAGTAGAGGATGTAGAGGGGGTGGTTGAACGGCAGCTGTGCGAACTCAGGCGCGGCCTGAGGCGTGCCGAACTCCTCCCAGGCGCGGGCACGCGCCGCTGCGGGGCCGAGCTGCGCGAGCCGCGGGTGCGCTTCGACGTAGGGGATCGCCACCACCTGCTCGACCGAGGGCAGCTGCTCGAGCACCTGCGCCATCGGCTCGAGCGAATCGAGCCGCTTGCCGGCGTAGAAGTAGCCATCGGCGGTGAACAGCACCTTCGGCGCGATCTGCCCGAAGCGCTCGAGCACACCGCGCACGCCGAAATCCGGCGAGCACGAGGACCAGATGGCGCCACAGCTTGCCGTGGCCAGCATCGCGACCGCGGCCTCGGGCAGATTCGGCACGAAGCCGGCGACGCGGTCTCCGGCGACGACCCCCGCGGCCGCGAGACCGGCGGCCACGCGCGCAACCTCGGCACGCAGCTCGCGATAGGAGAGCGTGCGGCGCGTGCCGCGCTCGTTGCGGAACACGAGCGCTTCCCTGCCGTCGGCGAACCTCAACAGGTTGGCGGCGAAATTGAGCTGCGCGCCAGGGAAGAACCGCGCGCCCGGCATGGCGTGCGGTGCGTCGATCACCGGCCCCGCGCCCCACTCGGCGCGTACGTCGGCGAAGTGGGCCAACTCCGTCCAGAACTCCGCCGGCGAGGCGAGCGACCAGGCGTACAGCTCCTCGTACGGACCGAGGTGCAGGCCGCGTCGCGCGTTCACGCAGCGGGTGAAGCGCGTCAGGTTCGCATCCGCCACGCGCGCGGCGGACGGGCGCCAGAGCTCGGACATGTCAGCATCCGCCATGCCACGATGTTACAACGACTGGTAGTTCGGTCCGGAGCCCCCTTCGGGCGTCGTCCAGGTGATGATCCGGTACGGGTCCTTGATGTCGCAGGCCTTGCAGTGGACGCAGTTGGCGGCGTTGATCTGCAGGCGGCGGCCACCCTGACCGTCAGCGACCATCTCGTAGACGCCTGCCGGGCAGAAGCGTTCGCAGGGGTTGCCGTATTCCCGGGCGCAGCGCTCCGCGCAGATGCTGGTGTCGGCCACCTTGAGGTGCACCGGCTGGCTCTCATCGTGCACATTGCCGGCGAAGAAGACGAACGAGACGCGATCGCGCGGGGGCAGGGTGCGCTCGACCCAGTGCCGCTCGGGCGAGGTGAACTCATCGAGCTTGGCGAGGCGCGACCAGTCGGCGGTGTTCCTGAGCGTCCACGGCGAGTGGCCGCCGCTCAGCATCTCCCACGAGGCGTTGAGGAGTCCCGGCCACAGGCCGCGCTTGAAGGCGGGTTTGAAGTTGCGTACCCGCCGCAGCTCCCTGGCACCTTCCGACGCGCGCCAGGTCGCGTCGAAGCCTGCCGCCGTACCACTCCCTGCGAGGTGCTCGCCGGCGAGCGCGCCGCAGCGGATCGCCTGATGCACGCCCTTGATCTTGGCGAAATTGAGCGTGCCGCCGGCATCGCCGACGAGGATCGCCCCGGGCATCTCGAGCGTTGGCGTCGACTGCCACCCGCCCGCTGCGATCGCGCGCGCGCCGGCCGACACGATCTCCCCGCCCTCGAGCAGCGTCTTGACGCTCGGGTGATTCTTGTATTGCTGGAACGCCTCGAAGGGCGCCAGGCGCGGGTCCCGGTAGTCGAGGCCGACGATGTAACCGACGTAGACCCGGTCGTTGTCGAGGTGATAGAGGAAACTGCCGGCGTAGGTGTGCGGATCCGCCGGCCATCCGAGTCCATGCTCGATGCGTCCCGGGCGCACGCGCCCGGGCGGCAGCTGCCAGAGCTCCTTGTACCCGAGCGCGAAGGTCTGCGGGCAATGGCCGCGGGCGAGCTCGAAGCGGGCAATGAGCTGCTTCGACAACGAGCCCCGCGCCCCCTCGGCGAGCACGGTGACCGGTGCGTGGATCTCGGGGCCCGCGGCGAAGTTGGGCCCCGGCCGGCCCTCGCGATCGAGGCCCATGTCGCCGATGCGCACACCGCTCACGGCGCCTTGTGCGTCGAACAGCGCCTCGGCCGCGGCGAAGCCCGGAAAGATCTCCACGCCGAGCGCCTCCGCCTTCGAGGCGAGCCACGGCGTCAGCTGGCCGAGCGAGATGATGTAGTTGCCATGGTTGTTGAAAGGAGTCGAATAGGTCATCGAGCGCGGCAGCAGGCGGATGAGCCAGTCGGGCACCAGCCTGTAGGAGCCTGCGCGCGTGAAGATGCGGAAGTCGTCCTCGGTCGCAGCGACTTTCATGCCGGGATACTCGCTGCGCCACTCCGGCAGGAGCTGCTCAAGCGGCCCCGGCTCGAGCACCGCCCCGGAGAGCGACTGTGCGCCGACCGCCGAGGCCTTCTCGAGCACGCACACGCTCACAGTGGGCTTCAGCTGCTTGAGGCGGATAGCGCAGGCAAGACCTGCGGGTCCGGCCCCGACGATTACGACGTCGTACGGGAGACGATCGCGCTCGATCGAGCCGCTCGCGCCGTCGGTCTCTGTCGCGTTCCCCTGAGCCGTCATGGCCTGCAGCGCCAGCCTATTTCGGCTGCATGCGGATCGCGCCGTCGAGTCGCAGAGTCGTGCCGTTGAGCATCGGTATCTCGAACACGCTCGTCACCAGTTGTGCGAACTCTTCGGGTTTCCCCAGGCGCGCCGGGAACGGCACCTGGGCGGCGAGCGATACCTGAACCTCGTGCGGCATGGCGTCCATCATCGGGGTATGAAAGATTCCCGGCGCGATCGCCACACAGCGAATACCAAAGCGTGCGAGCTCGCGCGCGATCGGCAGCGTCATACCGGCCACCGCGGCCTTGGTGGCGGCGTAGGCCGCCTGGCCGATCTGTCCCTCGAACGCGGCAACCGAGGAGGTATGGATGAGGAGGCCGCGTTCGCCGTCGGCGGCGGGGGGGTTGTGCTGCATGATGGCGGCGGCGGCCTTGTCGCAGAGGAAAGTGCCGATCAGATTGATGTGGACCACCTTGGTGAAGAACTCCCCCGCCATGGGACCGTTCTTGCCGAGCAGCCGGCCGGCGCCGACGACACCCGCGCAGTTGACGAGCAGGTTGAGGCCGCCGAGCCACGCGCGGGAGCTCTCCATGGCCGCGTTCACCTCGGCCTCGGAGGTGACGTCGCAGCGCACAAAGCTCGCCGCGGCGCCGAGCGCCGCGGCGGCGGCCCGGCCCGGCCCCTCCTGCACGTCGAGGATCACGACCTTGCCGCCGGCGGCGGCGATGTGCCGCACGACGGCGTTGCCGAGGCCGGAGGCGCCACCGGTGACGACTGCGCGCGCGTCATGAATCTTCATCGCCGATCCCCCGCAGTGCGCCGGCTCTAGATCATCTCGACCGCAACGGCGACGGCCTCGCCGCCACCGATGCAGAGCGAGGCGATGCCGCGCTTGCCGCCGCGACGGCGCAGCGCGTGCACGAGCGTCGTCAGAATGCGCGCGCCGGTCGCGCCGATCGGATGACCGAGCGCACAGGCGCCGCCGTTGACGTTGACGCGCGCGGGGTCGATATCGATGTCGCGCATGGCCGCCATGGTGACGACGGCGAACGCCTCGTTGACCTCGTACAGGTCGGCGTCGTGCGGCTTCCAGCCGAGCTGCGCAAGTACCTTGCGGATCGCCCCCACCGGTGCGATCGTGAACCACTCCGGCTCCTGGGCGTGACTCGCGTAGGCGACGATGCGTGCGAGCGGCTTCACTCCCCGTGCGGCGGCGGTCGGCGCGCTCATGAGGATGAGTGCCGCCGCACCGTCGGAGATCGAGGAAGAGCTCGCGGCGGTCACCGTGCCGTCCTTGTTGAAGGCGGGCTTCATCGTGGCGATCTTGCTCACGTCACAGGTCCCGGGTGTCTCATCGCGTGCCACCACGGTCTCACCCTTGCGACCCTTCACCGTGACCGGCGTCACCTCGACGTCGAACTCGCCCGCCTGCAGCGCCTGCATGGCGCGCCGCACCGACTCGGTGGCGAAGGCGTCCTGCTGCGCGCGCGTGAAACCGTAGCGGCTCGCGGTGGCGTCGGCGAAGCAGCCCATCGCCTTGCCGTCGAAGGGGCTCTGCAAGCCATCGCGCATCATGTGATCGACCAGCTCACCGGGACCCATGCGGTAACCGGTACGTGCCTTCGGCAGCAGGTAGGGGGCATTGCTCATCGACTCGAGTCCGCCGGCGGCGACGATATCGGCGCTGCCCGCGCGGATCTGGTCAGCCGCCATCATCACGGCCTTCATTCCCGAGCCGCACATCTTGTTGATGGTGGTGGAGGGGGTGGCGACCGGCATGCCGGCGCCGAGCGCCGCCTGGCGCGCCGGGGCCTGGCCGAGGCCCGCGGGGAGCACACAGCCCATGATCACTTCCTGAACGTCGCCGGCGCCGATACCGGCAGTCTCGATCGCGGCCCTGATGGCGGCGCTGCCGAGCTGCACCGAGGTGAGCGGCGACAGCACGCCGAGGAACGCGCCGATCGGGGTACGCTTGGCAGAAACGATGACGACATCCGGAGCAGACATAGGGGGCCTCGCTTTGACTCGAGTCAGCGCGCCATGGCACCTCGCGCTCGCCGCCGCGGCGGGGCACGGGCAATCTGGGGAGTGCTGCCGCGCGGACGCAGCCCCCCCTCGAAGATGGCGACGAACGCCTCGGCGATCTCGGCGCCGGACATGGACCGGTCCTCACGATACCAGTGCGCGATCCAGTTGAGGGCGCCGGCTAGGGCAAAGGCAGTCATTTTCGGATCGCACGGCCCGATGGAGCCGTCCTGGACGCCCTCGCGGATCAGCCGGCGGATACCGTGGTCGATCTCGGACTTGAGAGACTTGATGTGCCGGCTCATCGCCGGCGAGAGGTCCTGGTGCTCGGCGCGCACCATGCACCAGCCGAACTCCGAGGCGACCGCCTCGCCGTAATGTCGCAGCACCGCATTGAGCCGCTCGCGCGCCGGCACCCTGAGGTGGCGGACATCGCGGAACGCCGCCCGAATCTGCTCGACCCCGGCGACGAAACACTCGAACAGCAGCTGTTCCTTGCTGGTGACGTAGTAGTACACCGTGGGCTTGGTGACCTCGAGGCGGGCGGCGATGTCGTCGAGAGAGGTGTTGTGGTAGCCCTTGCGGTTGAACTCCCGCGCCGCGGCACGGATCACGGCATCGCGCTTGACCTCGCGGTCGCGCAGCCGCTCGCGGCTCGCACGCCAAGGGGAGACCCCGGGGAGCACGCTCTTGCTTGCGGAGGCGGGGTTGCGGCGGCTGTTCATCGGTGAAGAGTATTATAGCGTTGCGGGGTGGGTGGGTGATTGCCGCCACAGGCGGGCGGCACCTCGCCGGGCGCGTTGACCCATGGCTAGGGCCGGATCATACTGGAAAGTAGACCTTTTTACCGGCGGGTAAGAAACCTCCGCCCCGGCCGCAACGACACAGGCAGGAACAGGCACATGAACGCCGGTCTCGAAGGTGGCGCAGCGCGGGCGAGCAGCGCGCCCGCCGTGGCGCGTGTCCCGCTGCGATTCGTCTCGGCAGCGTCGCTGTTCGACGGCCACGATGCCGCCATCAACATGATCCGCCGCCTGCTGCAGGCGCGCGGCGCGGAGGTCGTGCACCTCGGTCACAACCGCAGCGTCGCCGACATCGTGCGCGCGGCAATCGATGAGGACGTCGACGCGATCGCCGTCAGCTCCTATCAGGGCGGCCACAACGAATACTTCACCTACATGGTCGACATGCTGCGCGAGCGCGGTTACGGCCACATACGCGTCGTAGTGGGCGGGGGCGGCACCATCGCGCCCGATGAGATCGCGGCGCTCGAGCGACACGGGGTGGAGAAGATCTACACTCCCGAGGACGGCCGGCGCCTGGGTCTCGCCGGGATGATCGACGATGTGTTTGCGCGCGTCAGCGCGGTAGTGAAGCCTGCTTACGAGTTCCGCCCCCTCAACGCCCGCGATCACGGTCTGATCGCACGCACCATCTCGGTGCTCGAGGGGGCCGACGGCACGGAGGCCGCCGGTACGCAGCTCGAGCAGATCCGCCGCGCACTCGCGCGCTCGCGCCACAAGGTGCCCGTGGTCGGCGTCACCGGCACGGGCGGTGCGGGCAAGTCGAGTCTTACCGATGAGCTGCTCGCGCGCCTGGTGCGGCACTTCCCCGAGAAGCAGATCGCGGTGGTGGCCATGGACCCGACGCGCCGCCGCAGCGGCGGGGCGCTGCTCGGCGACCGCATCCGCATGAACAGCCTCGCGGCCGAGAGCGTCTTCATGCGCTCGCTCGCCACGCGGCGTGCGCACCTCGCGACCTCCGCGGTGCTGCGAGAGGTCATCGCGCTCTACAAGGCGGCCGGCTTCGACCTGGTGCTCATCGAGACCGCCGGCATCGGGCAGTCGGATACCGAGATCGCCGACCTCGCCGATCTCTCGCTGTACGTGATGACCCGTGAGTACGGCGCCGCCAGCCAGCTCGAGAAGATCGATATGCTCGATTACGCCGACTTCATCGTGCTCAACAAGAGCGAGAAGCGTGGCGCCGAGGACAGCCTGCGCGATGTGCGCAAACAGTGGCGACGCAACCATCCCGAGCGCGCCCGGCTCGCCGACGCCGACCTGCCGGTGTTCCCGACGATCGCCAGCCGCTTCAACGACCCGGGCGTCAACGGCCTGTTTGCCGCACTGTGCGCTGCGCTCGAGGAAAAGCGCATCGGCAGCGGCTCGTGGAAGCTCGCTGACCCCGGACCCACCGCGCTCAGCGCGCGCGCCCCGCTCATTCCGGGCGCACGCACGCGCTACCTGGCGGAGATCGCACAAGCGGGCCGCGCCGCCCGCGCGCGCATCGAGGCCCAGGTCGAGGCGGCGCGGCGCGCCTTCGGCCTGTACGAGTCACTGCGGGCGCTTGCGGATGCGCCGCTGCCCGCTCCGCTCGAGCGTTATCCGCAGGAGGCGCTCGGCGAAGGCGGCGCCGACGCCACGCGCCGCGCGCTGCGCGCTGCCTACAACCGCGCCCTCGATGAGGTAGGCGCCGAAGCGGTGGCGGAGCTCAAGGCATGGCCGGAGCGGGTGCGCTCGGCGACCGACGAGACCTACTCCTACAAGGTGCGCGAGCGGCTGGTGAAGGGTGAGAACTACACCGAGAGCCTCTCGCGCTCGGCGATTCCGAAGCTCGCGCTGCCGCGCTTCCGCGACTGGGGCGAGCTGCTGCACTTCATCCTCAGCGAGAACCTGCCCGGCTCCTATCCCTATGCCGGTGGCGTCTACCCCTACCGCCGCGAGGAGGAGGACCCGACGCGCATGTTTGCCGGCGAGGGCGGCCCCGAGCGCACCAATCGTCGCTTCCATTACCTCGCGCACGGGCATGGCCCGCGCCTGTCGACCGCGTTCGACTCCACCACGCTTTACGGCGAGGACCCGGACACCCGTCCCGACGTCTACGGGCGCACCGGTAACTCGGGCGTTTCGATCGCCACCCTCGATGACATGAAGAAGCTCTACTCGGGGTTCGATCTGTGCGATCCGGCGACCTCGGTCTCAATGACGATCAACGGGCCGGCGCCGATGCTGCTCGCCATGTTCATGAATACGGCGATCGACCAGCAGGTCGAGCGCTATCTGCGCAGCTCCGGCCAGTGGGACGAGGCCGTGCGGCAGATCGCCGCGCGGCACGCGGCCGATGCGGCGCGCGGGATCGCGCCGCCGCGCTACCGGAGCACGCTGCCGCCCCACCACGATGGCTCGGGGCTCGCGCTGCTCGGGGTGAGCGGCGATGAGCTGCTCGAGCGCCCGACTTACGAGCGCATCCGCGCCCAGGCGCTGCAGGCGGTGCGCGGCACGGTCCAGGCTGACATCCTCAAGGAGGACCAGGCGCAGAACACCTGCATATTCTCGACCGAGTTCGCGCTGCGCATGATGGGCGATGTGCAGCAGTACTTCATCGACCGGCAGGTGCGCAATTTCTACTCGGTGTCGATCTCCGGCTATCACATCGCCGAAGCGGGCGCCAACCCGCTCTCGCAGCTCGCCTTCACGCTCGCCAACGGCTTCACCATCGTCGAGTACTATCTTGCGCGCGGCATGAAGATCGACGATTTCGCGCCCAACCTGTCGTTCTTTTTCTCCAACGGCATGGACCCCGAGTACGTGGTCATTGGCCGCGTGGCGCGACGCATCTGGGCGCGTGCCATGCGCGAACGCTACCAGGCGGCCGCACGCAGCCAGATGCTCAAGTACCACGTGCAGACCTCGGGGCGCAGCCTGCACGCCCGCGAGATCTCCTTCAACGATATCCGCACGACGCTGCAGGCGCTGTACGCCTTGTTCGACAATTGCAACAGCCTGCACACCAACGCCTACGACGAGGCGCTCACCACCCCCACCGAGGAGAGTGTGCGCCGCGCGGTCGCGATCCAGCTCGTCATCAATCGCGAGCTCGGTCTCAACAAGATCCAGAATCCGTGGCAGGGCTCGTTCGCCATCGACTACTTGACCGACCTGGTGGAGGAGGCGGTCTACCGTGAGTTCGAGGCGCTCTCCGAGCGTGGCGGCGTGCTCGGGGC
>Ga0187783_10004118_pt1 | contig 10766 bp, 8 predicted proteins | sample 1015_SJ02_MP02_2_FD_132471 | JGI IMG/M metagenome (GOLD analysis project Ga0187783, IMG submission 132471) | Tropical peat soil microbial communities from peatlands in Department of Meta, Colombia - 1015_SJ02_MP02_20_MG | ecosystem: Environmental > Terrestrial > Soil > Wetlands > Peat | place...
GGCTGCGCGTTACTTGCCGCTTTTGCTGCTCGCCCTCGCATGGGAGGCTGCGGCGCGGCTCAACATCGTCGATTCGGCCGCCTTGCCGCCGTTGAGCAAAGTGGCGGTCGCCTGGGTCGATCTGATCGGCGACGGCGAATTGATCGACAACGGTGCGGTCTCGCTCTATCGCGGGTCCATGGGGCTCCTCATTGCCATCGTCGTCGGCGGCGGCCTGGGCGTGGCGATGGCGCGCTGGCGCCTGCTCGACGCGTTCGCCAATCCGCTGGTGGAGTTGTTCTATCCGCTGCCGAAATCGGCGCTCATTCCAGTGACCGTGATTTGGCTCGGCTTCGGCGACGGCTCGAAGATTTTGCTCATTTTCCTGGCCTGCATGATCCCGGTCACCATTGGCGCCTACAACGGCGCGCGCGGCAGCGAACAGGCGCTGGTCTGGTCGGCGCGCAGCATGGGGGCCAGCCGGCTGCGCATGATGTGGGACGTGGTGATGCCGAGCGCACTGCCTGAACTCCTCAACGGCATCCGCACCGCGCTTGCCTTGGCCTTCATCCTCTTGGTGAGCTCCGAACTGATCGTATCGCAGCAGGGCTTCGGCTATCTGATCGGCTATCTCGGTTCCACCGGCTCGTATGAAGGCATGTACGCGGTGGTGCTGACCGTAGCTTTTCTCGGCTTTGCCGCCGACCGGCTCTATCAATCCCTCATGCTATGGCTGCTGCGATGGCGCGACTAGAAGACCAGGCCGCACTGGCCGCCGCCGAAGCCGACCTCACGCAAGCCGCGGCGCGGCGACTCGACGTGGTGTTCCGCAGCAGCGCCGCCGTTGTTTCCATCCTGATGCTGTTGATCGCCTGGGAACTGTTTGCCCGCAGCGGCAAGGTGACGATGTTTATGCTGCCGCCGTTCACGGTGGTCGCCAACTACATCGCGACGGACGCCATTTCCGGCGATCTTTGGATCAACCTAGAACTGACGCTCTATCGCGCCATGACCGGATTCTTCGTCGCGACAGCGGGCGGGATCGCGCTCGGGACACTGATGTCGCGCGTGCGCCTGGTCCGCTGGTTCTTCGATCCGATCATCTCGGTCGGCTTTCCGATGCCGAAGATCGCCTTTCTTCCCGTCATCATGTTGTGGCTCGGCCTGTACGATTTCGCCAAAATCTCCATCGTGGTGTTCGACGCGATTTTCCCGGTAGTGACGGCCACGCTCGCCGGCATCGCCGCCGTCGACAAGGAGCTTTTGTGGTCGGCACGCAACATGGGAGCGAACGAGCGACAGCTGATGTGGCAGATCGTGCTGCCGGCGGCGTCGCCGCAAATCCTGACCGGCCTGCAGGTGGCGCTGCCGATCGCGCTCATTGTCGAAATCGTCGCCGAGATGGTGATGGGCGGCTACGGCCTCGGCGGCGCCATGATGACTGCTTCGCGTTTCGCCAATTCGCCGGGCGTGTTCGCCGGCATCGTCGAGATCGCCATCGTCGGCTTGGCCTTGATCAAGGCGATGGCGATCGTCCGCCGCCGGATTCTAATTTGGCACCAGGAGACGGCCGAGCATTCCTGACGGCCCGTTTGGCGGCGATGCGGCAAGTCACCGGCTTGCCTCGGATCGCGCTTTGCGCCCACAATCGTTCAGACGACAAGACATCCAACGATGCCACATTTCCTGCAAAACCATAGAAGATTCGGGGGGAAATCCATGCGTGCAAAGATAGGCTTGGCCGCCTTTGCTTTGCTGGCCGGCACGGTCATGGCGCGGGCGGAACCGGTGCAGATTCGCGTGGCGTGGGTGGCGCCGATCTCGAACTGGATTTCGATCTGGCTCGACAAGAAAGACCTCACTAGGCATTTCGGCCAATCCTACGCGTTCCAACCCGTGCATTTCGCCGGTACGCCGCCGATGGTCACGGCGATCGCCAATAACGAGGTCGAAATCGGCGATCTTGCTTATTCGACGCTGCCGATCGCCATCAAGAATGCGGGAATGGAAGACGTCCGCGTGATCGCCGACGATTTTCAGGACGGCGTCGACGACTATTGGACGATCCGCTACGACGCGCTCAAGGATGGCCCGATCAAAAAGGTCGAGGATCTCAAGGGCAAGATCCTCGCCACCAATGCCGAAGGCAGCGCGGTCGACATCGCCATGAAGGCGATGCTGCACAAGCATGGGCTGGAGAACAAACGCGACTACACCGTCATCGAGGCGCCGTTCCCGGCCATGAAACCGATGCTGACGGAACACAAGGTTGATTTGATTCCGGCGGTCCTGCCGTTCGCGCTCGACCCAGAATTGCAGAACCTGTCGACCACGTTGTTTACCGCCAAGGACGCGATCGGCGTGTCGCAATTCGTCAGCTTTCAGGCTCGCAAGCCGTTTATCGATAAGAACCGCGCCGCGCTGGTTGACTGGCTCGAGGATACCCAGCGCATCCTGCACTGGTACATGGATCCGAAAAACCACGACGAAGCGGCGCAGGTCGCCGCACGCCTGATCAAGGCGCCGCCGGAGCGCGTCGGCTGGGTCTTCACCAAGACCGATGCTTATCGCGATCCGAACATGCTGCCGGACCTCGCCGCGCTGCAGCGCAACGTCGACATGACCAAAGAACTGGGCTACGCGCAGGCGAGCTTCGACGTGAAGACGTATTCCGATCTCAGCATGGTCGAGGAAGCGGCGCAGCGTTTGAAATAAACTGCGCGCGCCGCGAACGCACCCATTTGGAGGAGACGATGCACGCCCTCACCTCCTTGCGCCCAGGCCTTTGTGGCCTGAGTCTGATACTATTTTGCAGCGTGGCGCATGCCGAGCCGCTGAAAATCCGCGGCTCCTGGGTGGCGCCGGTTTCCAACTGGGCCTCAATCTGGCTGGAGAAAAAGGACCTCGCCGCTCACTTCGGCAAGTCGTACGTTTTTGAAAGCATACGCTACGCCGGCACGCCGCCGATGATCACGGCGATGGCCACCAACGAACTGGAGATTGGCGATCTCGCCTATTCCACACTGCCCATCGCGATCGAGAACGCCGGCATCGACGAGTTGCGCGTCGTAGCCGATGAGTTTCAGGACGGCTACGCGGGCTATCGCGCCGACGACTTCGAAGCGCTGGCCGACGGTCCCATCCGGAAAATCGAGGACCTCAAGGGCAAGGTGGTCGCCACCAACGCTGTGGGCAGCGGCGTCGACGTCGCCATGAAGGCCATGCTGCACAAGCATGGACTGGAACCGAATCGCGACTACACCGTGGTCGAGGCGCCGTTCCCCGGCATGCGCGCTATGCTAGCGGAAAAGAAAGTGGACATGAACCCGACGGTGCTACCGTTCGCGCTCGATCCCGAACTGAAGAAAATCGCGCGGCCCCTGTTCTCCATCACCGACGCGATCGGCGTCTCGCAATTTGCCATGTGGGTTATGCGCAAGCCGTTCATCGACCAGAACCGCGCCGCTCTGGTCGATTTCATGGAAGATTCCATGCGCATCGAGCGCTGGTATCTGGATCCGAACAATCACGACGCGGTGGCTGCAATCGCCGCAGCGGTCACCAAGCAGCCGGCGGACCACTTTGGCTGGCTGTTCACCAAAAACGACTATTACCGTGCGCCAGACATGCGGCCGGACCTCGCCGCGTTGCAGAAGAACGTGGATATGACCAAAGATCTGGGATTCGTCAAAGCAAGCTTCGACGTCAAGGCGCATTCCGACCTCAGCCTGGTCGAGGAAGCGGCGCAGCGGTTGCAGTAACGGTTAAACTTCCGTCGCTCATGAAACGGGCGCCCCGCAAGGGCGCCCGTCGGCGTCAGTTCACCAACACGTTGCTGAACTGCCAGGGATCGTCGCGGTCGACGCTCTCCGGGAACAGCCGGCCGCGGTCCTTAAGCGGCGTCCAGTCGGTGTAATGTCCAACCACCGGCCCGAGATAAGGGCGCTGGATTTCGAGACAGCGGTGGAAGTCCATCTCGTCGGCCTCGACGATGCCGCGATCGGGATTTTCCAGCATCCAGACAATGCCCGCCAGCACCGCTGAGGTGACTTGCAGGCCGGTTGCGTTCTGATACGGCGCGAGCTTGCGCGTCTCCTCGATCGACAGCTGGGAACCGTACCAATAGGCGTTCTTGGCATGACCGTAGAGCAGCACGCCGAGTTCATCGATGCCGTCGACGATGTCATCCTCGCTGAGGATGTGCCAGGTCTGCTGCGGCTTCCATTCCGTTCCGGCCAACTCATGCAGCGACAGCACGGCATCGTCGCATGGATGATAGGCGTAATGGCAGGTTGGCCGGTACACAACCTTGCCGTTCTGCCGCAGCGTAAAATAGTCGGCAATCGAGATCGACTCATTGTGGGTGACCAAAAACGCCTGCTGGGCTTGTGCGGTCGGGGTCCACGAGCGCACGCGCGTGCCGGCGCCCGGCCGCGTAAGGTAGATCGCGGCATCGCAGCCGAAACCATGGCGATGGCCGCCGGGCGGCAGCGCTTTCTCGTGCGTGCCCCAGCCGAGCTCGGACGGTTGTGAGCCTTCGGCAATAAAGCCTTCGACCGACCAGGTATTGATGAATTTGCCGCGCGGCTTGGGTATTGCGGCACGCTGGGTGTCGCGCTCGGCGATATGAATGCCCTTGACGCCGGCGCGTTGCATCAAGCGCGCCCAGTCGTCCCGCGTCTGCGGCTCGGCGAAGTCGAGCTTCAGGTCGGTGGCGATATCGATGAGCGCCTTCTTGACCATCCAGGACACCATGCCCGGATTGGCGCCGCAGCAGCTCACGGCGGTGATGCCGCCGAGCCGCCGCCGCCGCAGGTCGAGCACGCCCTCGCGCAGCGCATAATTCGAGCGCTCCGAGATCGAGCGGGTGCCGTCGGTGTAGAGGCCGGGCCAAGGCTCGACCACCGTGTCGATGTAGAAGGCATCGATGTCCTTGGCGAACTCCATCAGGTCAACGGAACAGGTGTCGACCGACAAGTTGACGATCAAGCCGCGTCCGGGCCCCACCGTTAAGAGCGGCGCGAGCACGTCGCGGTAATTGTCGCGCGTTATCGCTAGGTGCAGGAACCTCATCTGGCGTTCGTCGAGCAGATGGCGGTCGCGGTCGTCCGGCGCGATAATGGTGAATCTCGCGCGGTCGAACGCGATATGCCGCTCGATGAGCGGCAGGGTGCCCTTGCCGATCGAGCCGAAGCCGATCATGACGATGGGCCCGTTGAAGCGGGCGAGCAGCTCGGAGTTTTTCATTGTCGCGTACTCCCGTTGCAATGATGGATTGATTGCGATCAGGCGGCGCGCCGCACGAGCGCAGGACACGCGCCGCCCTCAGCGGCGATCAGCGCCTTGAGATCGGGCTTGGGCTCGATCTCGCCGGCAGGACCGATGACGCCGTGCGCATCGGCAAGCGCACCGCGACACAGCTCCAAGCCGAGCAGCCGGTCGGGGTCGAAACGGCCCGGCATCCACAGCCGGCCGGTGAGCGCGGCCGAAAAGCCGAACCGACCGTAATAGGCTGCGTCGCCGACCAGAAGAATCGCGCGATGGCCGGCGAGCCGGGCGCGCGTGCTGACCCGGCGAACCAGCGCCGAGCCGATGCCGCGATTGCGATGCGCCGGGTGGACCGCCAGCGGCCCGAGCAACAGCACCTCTCGACCGGCGCCGGCGTAGATACGCCAAAGCCGGATCGTGCCGACGATGCAGCCCCGCTCGACGGCGACGAGCGACAGCCCGTCCGCCGGCAGACGGCCCTCGCGCAGCCGCTGCGAAGTCTTGGCCAGGCGCGCCGCGCCATAGGCCTCGTCGAGCAGAGCCTCGCGGGCCGCGATATCGGCGAATTTCTCTTCCCGGATGGTGACCATAATCCCGCTCCTTCCGCTGCGCCCTGCGCGGCCAAAGCCGCACCGGGGAAACGAGGGTCCGCCGCAGTTTTCAGATGTGGAAAGTCCGCAGCGGGGGAAAGCCATTGAAGGCCACCGCTGCGTAGGTTGCGGTATAAGCGCCGGCACCTTCGATCAGCACCCGGTCGCCGATCTCGAGGGTGACCGGGAGCATGTACGGCACTTTCTCGTACATCACGTCCACCGAGTCGCAGGTCGGACCGGCGAGCACGCAGGGCACCGTGGCGTCGCCGTCCCGCGGTGTGCGGATCGGGTAGCGGATCGACTCGTCCATCGTCTCGGCGAGGCCGCCGAACTTCCCGATGTCGAGATAGACCCAGCGCACGTCGTCCTCCTCGCTCTTCTTCGAAACGAGGACGACTTCGCTCTCGATCATGCCGGCATTGCCGACCAAGCCGCGGCCCGGCTCGATGATCGTTTCCGGGATGCGGTTGCCGAAGTGCTTGCGCAGCGCCTTGAAGATGGCCGCGCCGTAGCTCTTCACCGACGGCACGTTCTTCAGATACCGGGTCGGAAAGCCACCGCCCAGATTGACCATAGTGAGGTTGACGCCGCGCTCGCCGCATTCCCTGAACACGGCCGCCGCCGAGGCGAGCGCCCGGTCCCAGGCGTGCTGGTTGCGTTGCTGCGAGCCGACGTGGAACGACACGCCGCAGGGCTCGAGCTTAAGCTTGAGCGCGTGCTCCAGCACCTCTACGGCCATCGCCGGCTCACAGCCGAACTTGCGCGACAGCGGCCATTCCGCTCCGACGCAGTCGGACAGGATGCGGCAGAACACCCGCGATTCGGGTGCGGCGCGACCGATCTTTTCGACCTCGGCCTTGCAGTCGACCGCGAACAGCCGCACCCCGAGCGCAAAAGCGCGCGCGATGTCGCGTTCCTTCTTGATAGTGTTGCCGAACGAAATGCGGTCGGGCGTGGCGCCCGCCGCGAGCACCAGCTCGATCTCGGCGACCGAGGCGGTGTCGAAGCAGGCGCCGAGCGAAACGAGCAGCGACAACAGCTCGGGCGCCGGGTTCGCCTTGACGGCGTAGTACACCCTGCTGTCGGGCAAGGCCTTAGCGAAAGCCAGATAGTTGTCGCGTACGACCTCGAGATCGACGACTAGGCACGGACCGTCGTTCAGGCCTTCATCGCGGCGACGACGCAGGAATTCGCGGATGCGCTCGGTCATTGGCGCGCTCCTTCATCCAGGTTCGAGGGGCCTTTCGGCCCAGCGTTGCGGTTCGGCCGCGCGCGTTCTCACGCGCGCGTCCGGCGTCAACGGCTTTAGCTTTCACGCGCGAGCCGTGCGTTGGGGACACGGGTGCAGGCGCGCGGCTCTTCAGCCGATATGCTGCCTTGGATTGGAGCGGGAGAACCCGTTCCGCACGGCCGGCAAGATTGAACAAGCCTCTGCGGTGCTGACCTTTGGACGGCCAACGAGACCAGAGAAGCCCGCTCCGTCGTTGCTTTAAGCCGCGTCCCCCGTTGAGCGCGGGGTGCGCCGGTTTCGCCTCCGGCTGCCGATCACGTAGTGAGGTCGTAACACCGGCCTCAGGCGACTGTCCGGCCTCTTGTCCGGATGCCTACCGATCGACACACGGCCACAGGCACGTGCGAATTTGGGCGAGCGGCACATAGTCGCATTGGACTCTCATTGCAAGAAAAATCGACGCGACCGTTAAAAATTTTTGCGTCGCGCGCGGGAGCGATGAGCCGACCGCTCGCGGATGACGGCGCGGGGAGACGTGTGTGATAGTGCACGCGCCCTAAGCAACTCGGCCCAAAGGTGCCCCCGATGCCTGCCCTGCCCCTCACCTTCGCCTGCGGCCTCTACGACCGCATGCTGGCGCTCGCTATCGGCGCGATCAAACCGGACGGCATCGAGCTGAATTTCCTCGCCATCGACGATCCGCGCGAGATTTTCGACCGCATGTCGGGCCGGCTGGAGTTCGACGCCTGCGAAATGTCGTCTTCCGAGTACATCAGCCGCTTTGCCGCCAACAAGCTGCCCTTCGTGGCGCTTCCGGTGTTCGCCTCGCGGATGTTTCGCCACGGTTTCATCGTCGTCAATCGCAAGTTCATCACGACGGCGAAGGACCTCGCCGGCAAGCGCATCGGCGTTCCGCTCTACACCCAGACCGCCGCGATTTTTATCCGCGGGCTCATGCAGCACGATCTCGGCATCGACCTGTCCGGCATCGAATGGGTGCAGGGGGCGGTCAACGAGCCGGGCAGCTACGGCCATCCCGCGGTCATGCCGTTGTTAAAGCCGGTCAACATCACCGAGAACCGCAGCGGCAAATCCTTGAGCGACCTGCTCGCAGCGGGGGACGTTCACGCCATCATCGGCTCGAACCTGCCGCATGCGCTCGGCCGCCACCCCGACGTGGTGCGGCTGTTTCCCGATTTCCGCGCCCGCGAACAGGACTACTACCGGCGCACCCGCATTTTCCCGATCATGCACCTGATCGTTATCCGCAAGGACGTTTACGAGCGCCATCCGTTCGTCGCGACCAGCCTCCACGACGCGTTTGGCGCGGCGAAGGACTGGGCGCGCGAAAAAATGCGCTTCGTCAGCACGCTGCGCTACATGCTGCCGTGGCTGCCCGATGACATCGAGGAGATCGACAGATTGTTCGGCGGCGACTGCTGGCCGTACGGCATCGAGCCGAACCGGCCGACGCTCGAGGCGCTGGTGAGCTACATGGCCGAACAGGGCCTGATCCCGCAGCCAATGCCGGTCGATAAACTGTTCGTCCCGGTCTTCGGCTAAAAAGGCAGTCCGAACCGGCTGCCCGCGGATCGTCACCTAGACCGCTTTCAGGTGCGCGTCCCGACGCTGATGCAGCTTTTCGTCGGCATAGCCCATGACCTCCGGCTTGCCGCGGCCGAGCATCACCTGAAAATAGACCGGCGCGAGCGAATTGTTTTGGAAGCCATGGATGACGCCAGCCGGACACGAGATGCATTCCCAAGGACCGAGCCGCGTGGTGAGCCGGCGACCGGTCTCGTCCTCGACAAAGACGTCGAGGAACCCTTGCAGCACGAAGAAGCACTCCTCGACCTCGTGGGTATGTGCGGCATTGCCCTGACCCGGCTCGCAATAGACGACCGACAGCGTGAAATTGCCGGGCGGGATCACATTGGGATCGTCATGCTTGCCGGAAGCGCCGGCGCCAATGAAGCGGTGCTGGGCGCGCCTAAAGCCTTCGATATTGGCATCGGCAAAGGCATTCCAGTCCGGCTGCTTATCCCGGAATCGGCCGACATATTTTTTGATAATCTCTTCGAGTGGAACGCCCTCGAGCTCCTTTGGGCGCGGATGCCGTGCGACGCTCATGGCCATGCTCCTGTCGTCTAGACAGGCTTGAAATCTATTCCCGCCGCCAAGACGGCGTCAATGAACCCCGCGCCGCTCCCTGCAGTAGCTGCCAGACCGCGCCCGGCGTGAGCGGCAGATTGCGCGGCTCGACGCCGAACGCGACGAGCGCGTCGGCCACCGCATTGGCGATGACGCCGCCGACCGGAATAATCCCGCCTTCGCCCGCGCCTTTGGCGCCGAGCGGATTGATCGGCGAGGGATGCGATTCCATGACGAAACCGCGGATTTCGGGAAAATCGGCAGCCGTCGGAATAAGGTAGTCGGCGAGCGAGCCGGTAAGGAGCTGGCCCGCTTCGTCGTAAGCGAGCTGCTCCATGAATGCGCCGCCGAGGCCTTGCACCACGGCACCGACGAGTTGGCCCTTGAGCGTCAGCGGGTTGATCATGCGGCCGCAATTCTCCACCGCGACGTAATCGATAAGCTGCACATGGCCGGTTCTCGGATCGACCGCAACATAGGCGGCATGCGCGCCATAGGCCCAGGTATGCTTCTTGTTGAGAAAGGCACCTTCCATCGTAATGGGCTCGGCGGCAAGCTCGGCCCAGCTGACGGAGTCGCCGTCCGGAGCGTGCGCGCGACCCTCGGCAAGCGCCACTTCGGCTATCCAACAATTCAATCGCCGCGCGGCTTGCGCGCACATCGCCGCGCGCAGCTTGGCCGCGGCGTCGAGGATCGCCGAGCCGCCCATGACGATCGAGCGCGAGTGATAAGAGCCGTAGCCGTCGCTGACGTAAGCGGTCGAGCCGTGGAACACGTTGTTGATACGGTCCATCGGCATTTCCATCGCGTCGGCGGCAATCTGGGCAAATGCCGTTTCGAGCCCCTGCCCGACGCCCGAAGAGCCCATATACACCGTGAGCGTACCGTCGGATTCGAGTTTAAGCCGGGCGGTCTCTTTTGGTCCGGCTGCGCCGCCCTCGATGAAGCAACCGACCGCAAGGCCGTGATAGCGGCCGTCGACGCATTGACCGCGCAGTTTCTGTCGATCGGCCCAGCCGATTTCGGCCAGGCATCGATTCAGCGTCACCTGATAATCGCCGCTGTCGAGCTCATCCTTGCTCTCGAACGGCGTGACGGTCGCGACCGTGTGCGGCATTTCCGCTTCGCTCACGAGATTGCGCCGCCGGAATTCGACCGGATCGATCTTAAGATCGCGCGCCGCCATGTCGAACAGACGCTCGCGGAAGAAATCGGTCTCGAAGCGGCCGGGCCCACGGTAAGTGCCGACCGGCGTTTTATTGGTGAGCAGCAGCGACACGTCGATGTCGATATTGGGCACGCGGTAAGGTCCCGACATGAACTGGGCGATGTTGCGCGCGCCGACCGCACCATTGGTGCGCATGTAGGCGCCCATATCGGTGTGCATCTCGCCGCGGAGCGCAATGATCGTACCGTCGCGATGGCAGGCAATCTCCAGATCGGCCTCGGTCTCGCGGGCGTGGTTCATCGCCATCAGGTTCTCGCGGCGATCCTCGATCCATTTCACCGGGCGGTTGACGTGCTTCGCCGCAAACGGAATCAGA
>Ga0187783_10004119_pt1 | contig 10765 bp, 9 predicted proteins | sample 1015_SJ02_MP02_2_FD_132471 | JGI IMG/M metagenome (GOLD analysis project Ga0187783, IMG submission 132471) | Tropical peat soil microbial communities from peatlands in Department of Meta, Colombia - 1015_SJ02_MP02_20_MG | ecosystem: Environmental > Terrestrial > Soil > Wetlands > Peat | place...
GACCGCTGGGACCGCAGGCTCAATGAGGACGAGAAGCAAACGCTGGCTTTCGCGCGCGTAGTGCTGCAGCGGCCGAAGTGGCTGGTGGTGAACGGGGCGTTCGAGCAGCTCGATGCCTCCACGCGCAGCGTGGTCGAGGCGCTGTTCGCGGGTCCACTCGCCGACATTGGCCTGATCCGCATCAGCCAGGACGGTGAGAACCCGTTCTTCACACGCAAGTTGCGTCTCGTGACGGATCCACACGGCCCGACCTTCAATCCGGCCGATCACTGCGCGATGCCTGCGACATAGGAAGGTTCTTCGATGTCAGATTCCGTCCGGTCCCGATCTCGTGTCGAAGTCCCCAGGCCCGGCCGCCGTCTCGCCGACGAGCAACTTCTCGAGCTGGTCCAGCACCAGACGTTTCGCTATTTCTGGGAGGGCGCGCACCCGGTGAGCGGTCTGGCGCTCGATCGTTGTCACCGACGCGCGGCGGACCTGGAGAGCCCGGTGGCCATCGGCGCTTCAGGCTTCGGCGCCATGGCCCTGGTCGTGGCCTGCGAGCGCGCGTGGGTGACGCGCGAGGAGGTCCTGGCGCGCTTCGCCCTGATGCTCGATTGCCTGGAAAAGGCCACCTGCTATCACGGCATGTATCCGCACTTCATGCGCGGCGACACGGGCGCCACGATCCCCTTCAGCCGCAAGGATGACGGCGCCGATCTGGTCGAGACGTCCCTTCTGTTTCAGGGACTCCTGTGTGCGCGTGCCTACTTCGACCGCGACGTGCCCGCGGAAGCGCGCTTGCGCGAGCGCATCACCTGGTTGTGGCGCGAGGCGGAGTGGAGCTGGTACACGCAGGGTGGCCGCAAGGTGCTCACCTGGCACTGGAGTCCGACCAACGGATTCGCACTCGCCCACGAGATCCGCGGCTGGAGTGAATGCCTCATCACCTACGTGCTCTCTGCCAGCTCGCCGCGCTATGCCGTGCCAGCCGAGGCTTATCACGAAGGCTGGGCGATGGGTCGCAATTTCATCAACCGTCGGACCTACGAGGGCATCGAGCTGCCCCTCGGACCGGCCTGGGGCGGCCCGCTGTTTTTCGCGCACTTTTCCTTCTGCGGTATCGATCCGCGCGGGCTGAGCGACGCGTACGCCGACTACTTGCAACAGAACCTGAGTCACACCCGCATCAACTATGCGTACTGCGTGCGCAATCCGCATGGCTATAAGGGCTATGGGCCCAACTGCTGGGGGCTGAGCGCCAGCGACAGCATCAGTGGCTATGTCGCGCATGCCCCCGATAACGATGTGGGCGTCATCACGCCCGCGGCCGCGTTGTCGAGCTTCGCCTATGCGCCGCAGGAGGCCATGGCGGCGCTGCGGCATTTCTACGAGGATCTGGGCGACAGGATCTGGGGACGCTTCGGCTTCGTCGAGGGCTTCAGCGAGCAGCATGAGTGGTATGCCGACACCTACGTCGGGATCAGCCAGGGATCGATCGTGGCCATGATCGAGAACTACCGCAGCGGGCTCCTCTGGAAGCTCTTCATGGGTATCCCGGAGATCCAGGCGGGGCTTAAGACACTCGGATTCCGCGGCCCGCATCTCGCAGCAGCGCATGTCCGCACTCGATGATTGGATTGCCGCAGAGGCCCAGTACGCAACGCAGACGATGTTGGGCGCAATCTCTGCGACCCATCTCGTCATGGAGCGCCCTGGCTTTGGACAGCGGGTGATTCCGCGACCGGGATCGATCCTCGCGTCCCCGGTGCCGGCCCACTACGATCCGGACCCCGACTACTTCTTTCACTGGTTCCGGGATTCGGCGATCGTGATCGAGGCACTGCGCGTGGCGCTCATCACGGGCTACACGGACCGTTCGGTGCTCACTCGGTTGCGGGAGTTCCTGCAGTTCAGCCGCGCGCTGCACTCTTTGAACGGCGCGGAGTTTCTCCGCCGCACCGACTTCAGGGCCCGCGTTCAGCCCGATTTCCTGCAGTATCTGCGGCCCGATGCCGAGATCGCCGCGCTGTCGGGAGCGGGCGTGCTGGCGGACGTGCGCGTGAACGCCGACGGCACGCTCGATTTCATCCGCTGGGGCCGCCCGCAGACTGACGGGCCGGCGCTGCGGGCGATCACGCTGCTGCGCTGGAGGCAGCAGTTCCCCGAACTCTGCCAGGATGCGACGCTCCGCGCCGACTTGAGCGAGGTCATCAGGGCTGACCTCGCCTTTGTACTCGCGTTCGTGCCAAGGCCATCGAACGACCTCTGGGAGGAAGAAAGCGCTTATCACTACTACACGCAACTCGTGCAGGCACAGGCACTGATCATGGGCGCCGCCTGGCTCGAGGAGACCGGACAACACGCGCGCGCCCAGCAAGGCCAGGCGGCGGCGGCCGAGGCGCTTTCACGACTCGACCTCTTCTGGAGCGACTCGAACGGGCTCTACCGCTCGCGCACCGCCCAAGAACCCGTCGCGGCGAGGAAGGATCCGGACATTGCGGTCGTCCTCGCGGTGCTGCACGCCGCGCGCGCCGGCGGCCGCCACAGCGTGCTCGACCCCAAAGCGCAGGCGACCCTCACGGCGCTCGAGGAGCTCTTCGAAGCGGAATTCGCCATCAATCGCGAACGCCCCGCAGGCCGTGGCCCCGCCCTGGGCCGCTACGCGAACGATCGCTACTACGGTGGCGGTGCGTGGTATCTCGCGACGCTCGCCGCTGCGGAATTCTATTTCAGGCTGGCGGCGGCGCTCGGTAGCGGCGCGAGGATGCCGGTCACGCCGGAGAATCTGCGCTTTCGCCAGCGCCTCGGGCCGGATGCACCCGTGGGCGGCGATGGGAGCCTGATGCGGCTCGCCCTGGAGCGCGGCGATGCGATCATGCGCACCGTGCAGGCGTTCACACCCGCGGACGGTGAGCTCTCGGAGCAGTTCGATCCGACGAGCGGCGCACAGACCTCGGCGAAGCACCTGTCATGGAGCTATGCCGCTTTCATCACCGCGGCGGCATGCCGGGCACAGGCCTGCCATTCCATGAAAGCTGCAGGCCGCGCAACGAATCCGGCAGGGTCGGCGTGACGATACGCGTGCCGAAGCGCCGGCGCACGCCGAGGGCGTGGCCGACGAGCACGTTCACGTAAACGCCGGGCCCGCTCGAGTAGATGCGCCAGCCGCCATCAACCGCAATCGTCCGCTCGCTGACCCGCGTCCACTCGGCGCTCGCCTGATAGCGGTCGCAAAAAGCGGCGTCGCTGCTGCTGAAGTAGGCATTGCACTGCCGCAATGACGCTTCGGGGAGGCGGTTCGCCAGCGCGACCGGGTTGACCCGCAGCAGGGCGTCCCACATGTCCGGCGCTTCACCGAGGACGGCCATCGCCTGCGCGTGGCGCAGATGGGCGTGCGTGTACATGAGCCCGATTTCGCGACCGAAGAATGCCGCTGATTCGGCGCGCTGAAACAGTACCTGCGGGCCACCGTGGTAGGCGATTGGCCGGTCCATCAGACGTACGCCATCGGGAAAGCGCAGATGTCTGCGGATGATTTCGAGGTGGTGCCGCGCCTGCTCCGGCGTGAAGAGCCCACCGAGCATGGCCTGCGTCATCGGCAACAGCGAATAGCGGACTCCCGTGCGACGGTCAGCCGGATGGAACAGAAGCTCGGGCAAACCGCCGGCGGGGGTAAACACGCCGTAGCCGGCCACCGTGCCATCACGGATCAGGAGACGATTGAAATCCTCGCGCATCGCCCTGGCGAGTCGCTCCTCGGCCGAGCCGTCGCTGCGTCGCGCGCGTCGCAGGACCTCGGCATATCGGCACAGCTGCTCGTAGAGCAGCGCGACGGTCCAGCTGCTCACCATCCAGTCGCGCTTCGCGAGGTCGACCGGCTGGAGCGAATCGTTCCAGTCACCGTTCCCGTAGCGAATCAGATGAGTGCCGGGAATGAAGCGCTCTCGCACCGTGGCGATCAGCTTCTCGACGTGGGCCGTAACGGGATCCGCCTCGGCGGTCTTTTCCAGGTCGTCCTCGCGCCGCCAGGGCACCCGCTCGCCCAGGAAGGCGAAGTCGCCGGTGGCCTCCACATAGTCGCAAAGCGCCTTGAGCGGCCAGACGATCACATCCCCGTGCGACTCACGGCTCTGGATCGCCGAGTACGGCTCGAGCATGAACCACTGTGGCCAGTCGCCGCGCTGCACGTACTGCTGGGCGAAAAGGATGCGCAGCAGCTCGCTCGCCGGCTGGTCGTGCTCCAGCGTCAGGAACAACTCGAGCGGCCCCTGGCAGACGTCACGCGTTCCCCAGGCGCCCCCGTTATATTGCTCGAGTCCGTGCGGCACGCTCACGTGCACCAGCGCGTCATGCACCAGCCAGGGGAGGATCGTGTTGACCGCGTTGACCTCTGCTGCAGCGGGCGAACTCTCGATGTCCGGCTTGCCGATGTCCGACCCCCCGATGCGGATATCGCGCGTGACGTTGCGCCAGTGGCCCAGCGAGCCTGCCCGCAGAGTCGCCTCATCGACCCGAGCGGCAAACTTCGAGGCGAGTTGTTCCGCGCGCGCCGGATCGGTGAGCGATCCTACTACCGCAAACGTGAATTCCCGCGTCATCAGTGTCTGCAGCGCCGCGTAGGCGCCGCTGCGACGTTTACCATCGGCGTAGAGAAGCTCGTCAGCGCCGATTTTCTCGATGCTCTCGGGGGTACTGGTCACGAGGTGATAGACCGCGTGCGGATAGCGCCGGCTCCACAGGCCGTCCGGCTCCGGCCGGAAACTGAATCGCTTGCGCCTTGCATCGATCTGCCAGGGCGCCGCATGTGCGTACTCCTGCTCACCGAGGACTAGATGGCCGAAAACGAGAAACCGGCAGGGCGGGCCGTCGACGGCTACGCGCCACTGCACGGCGGACTCGTCGCCGGAAACCGCCACCGCCACCGTGACCGTCCGGGCAGCCAGCCGGTAGATCCAGCGGCAGTCGCTCAGCCCCATCTCGAAGGCAGAGGGCACGGTGAGCAATCGCCAGCCCGTACCGGCATCCACCAGCATGCGCAGCCCGCTGCCGCGGGTCATGTTGTAGGGATCGCGCGAGATGGAGAAGAGTCGGTGAAATGAGGTATTGCCGATCGTCAGCTGCGCGCCAAACACACCGTGCATCCAGCAGGTGAGGCACAGCGTCGTATCGTGGGGCAGCATCTCTTTGCCGCTCATCAGTATTGCGCCGTGACGGCGCAGCACGCTGCGCTCCTTCTCGCGCAAAACGATATGGCGGCTGCAGGCCTCCCCCGGTGCAAAGAAAGACAGCAGGCGGGCACCGGGCTTCTCACGATGCATCTGCTGCGGAAACCGCTCTCCTATGCTCTTCTCATCCAGCGGATCGGCCACCGCGCACGGTGCAGTCTGCAGAGCACTGCGTGTCGGCGACGCGAAGGAGATTGCGACGCGAGGCTGGGCGAGACCGTTTCCTGCGGCGCGGTCGATGAGCGCAAGATCAGCCTCACTGGACGCGGCCGGGTGATCGGCCTGGTAGATGCCGAAGAAGCTCCAGGATGTCGTCGCGCCAGGTGCCAGCGTCACCTGCGGCGACTGCAGCGCCGCGCAAGCCGTCTCGTACTGCATGCGGATCGACGGCAGGTTGGTCGCGAAGGGGATCGCGAAGTCATCGCCGTCGCGGTGCGCGGGTCCCATCACCTGCCGCAGGTCGGTCGCAAAGCCGACCGCCCCCTCGACACAGCCGTGCGCCACCCAGGGGTAGCGCCCACCTTGCGGCAAATTCTGCCGCGACAGGAGGACGTGGCCCATTCGGGGGTGGCCAGCGACGTATTGGTCGAGATACTGGCTCGCATAGGCCTCGTTATTCATGAGGAACCCGGGTTCACCCAGGCCGAGGTCCTGGATGAGGATCAGGTCGCACCGCACGGGGTCCGCGCGGGTGTTGTGCACATCCGTTCGCCACACCCAAATATTCTGCTCGGCGCGCAAGTGCAGGCTGACTTCATGGCGAAGTCCATCGCTGTCCCCGCGCCAGACGAAGCGGTCGTCCGTGACGCCGAGCTGGCAGCGCGCCCTCGCGCCAGCGACCGTCAGGTTCGTCGGTGAGCTGCCGCCAACGCGCAGGCACACACTTCCCATGCCGCCGGCGAGCGGTGAGCCGAGCACCTGGTTGATCATGATGCGGCGCTGTTCCTCGACGTGCTCGATCGCGAAGAGCGCGCCATTCGGCAGCAGGCTGATTGCAAGCCCGGAGACGTTGCCGATGCGCCTGAGATCGAGCTCGGCGCGGTGCGGCGTGGTCAGGTGCTGGCAGCGGTCGGAGGTTGGATCTTCAGCTCCCACGACGGGAGCCTAGTACCTCGGGTGGCCGGCGTAAATTGTCAAGACTGAAGTGACCTGACGCGGCGCCGTGCGCGCCACCAGTGCACGATGCGGCGATCGATCGTGGGGCGACGCGACCTCACCGGGCGGCGTACCTCACTCAGGCGATATCCTGCATCCCGCGAACACCAGGTCGCCGCACCCACGTAAACGGCAAACAGCGCGCCGGCAACATAGAAGGAGGCTTCGCTCATTCGCCCTCCAGGGCCACACACAGCGGGAGAAGCTTAGTGCGGGCCCCGTCGGGGCCGTGTTAAGAAAATCGCACCCGCGCTGGGCCTCGAAAACCACAGGACCCGGACGGCCCCTACGCCCGTGCGCGAGGCTCCGCTGCGGGCTCAGGAAAGCGAAACGCCGAGGAGCGAGCCGATTCCGTAAGTGACCGAAGCAGCCACACACCCAAAGACGGCCTGACGTACCGCGGAGAACCACGGGCTTCGGCCGTTGAACAGCGACGTGAGAAGCCCGATGGCGCAGAGCGCGGCGGCGCTCAGCCCGACGCTGACGGCGATCGCCTGCATCCCCCGCAGCCATATGAAGGGCAGGATCGGGAAGATCGCCCCCGCCGAAAAGAGCGCGAACGAAGTGATGGCTGCTGCCAGCGGATTACCACCGAGCTCCGCAGGGTCGATGCCGAGCTCCTCGCGGGCTAGCGTGTCGAGTGCGGCATTCTTGTCGCTCATGATCTCGGCGGCGACGCGCTCGGCGTCCGCCTTCGGCAGCCCCTTGGCCTGATAGATGAGCGACAGCTCGTGCTGCTCCGCCTGCGGCGTCTGTTCGATCTCCTCGGCCTCCCTTGAGATCTGCGTCGCGGCGAGCTCGCGCGCGTTGGTCACGGAGAGCCACTCCCCGAGCGCCATCGAGCAGGCACCGGCCACGAGCCCGGCGAAGCCGGTGAGCAGGATGATCCGGTTGCCGGTACCCGCACCCGCAATGCCCATCACCAGGCAGAAGTTCGAGACCAGACCGTCATTGGCGCCGAGCACCGCCGCACGCAGATTGTTGACCGATGCGCCGCGGTGCCAGGGCTCGGCGCGCGCAATGTCAGGTCCTGTCACGGCACCACGCGCCGGCGCGCGCGCCATCTCCTGGACTACCGCCGCATGCCCGCGCTCCTCCGCCGAGATCGAGCGCGCGTCCGTCTGGCGCGCGTACTTGTTGCGGTCGGAGAACTCGGCGGCTGCGATGGTTGGCATCACGAAGGCGGGGCCAAAGCGCTGTGCCAGTTTCCCCAGGAGCCGCGTGCGAAAGCTCGGAACGTACCGCTCTTCCTTGAGGCCGGCTGCGGCGAGCTTCGCACGCCAGATGCCGGCGTGCTTCGCCTCCGCCTGCGCCAGCTGCAGAAAGAGATCCTTGCGGATCGGGTCGGGTTCGGCCGCGGCGAGCGTTGTATAGAGAGTGGCCCCGTCGAGCTCATCGCGCAGATTGTCGCGATACCGCTCGATGTCGTCGCTCGCCATGCACGGTCCTCACCCTCGTCATGACATGGACTCCCCCTGCTGCTCTTACGGCATCGGTTGTGCCAGATTGAAGACTTGCGGGTCGTTCAATCACAGAGCAGGAGGAGTCGCGATGAAGTTTACTCGCTGCGGGCTGGACATTGCGAAGCAGGTCTTTCAGGTGCACGGCGTGAATGAGCATGGGGGAGCCCTGCACGCAGCTCAGGTGCTCGCGTACCTGGAACCCGAGCTTTGAGTGAAGCGCCAGTGATCGACGGTGGTAGCCGGCCTGCACGAGCCGAACCCCGGCAGGCCCTTTCTGCTCCGCGCGAGCGCAGTGCGCATCAACCGCTCACCCAGGCCGTGGTTCTGCACTGCGGGATCCACCGTGATCGGCCCCAGGCCCCAGATCGCACCACGTTCATCAACGACGTTGCTGCCAACGACCTTGCCGTCGAGCTCCGCTACGATCACGTTGAACCCTGGGTGCCCGAGCAACATCGCCATCAGTCCGGCCGCGACTTCGGCATTGGGAAAATCCGGAGCGAAGTTGTGAGCGTTTGCGATTGCGGTAAATGCCTGGTAGCAGATGCGGCCGCACTCGGATGCATCACTCGCCTGCGCCGGGCGCACCGTGATGTTCTTCATCGTGCCGTCCCCCGTGATGCTGGCGGTGAGGCGGCCCTGCAAGCGTTCGCCGCAGCGAGCCGGCAGCCGCGCCGACGCTCGTGATTGCTGAGCCCGGTCACGCCTTGGTTTTGTGTTGTATACCTTCGCGCCTTGGCTATCATTGATCTCGATCGGCCGAAATTGCCGATCTCAATCTTATCGCCCAGGCTACGGCCTGGCTTTCCAATCGTCGCCGGCGGGAGCATATAACATGAGTGATCCGAGGACTCCGTTTCTTACCGACGTAAAGACGCTGCGTGACCGCGCCCGACAGAATCTCGGCCATGGCGCAGTGACCTCGACTTACGCGGCTGACGTCAACAAGACGATCGAGATACTGCAGAGCGTGCTCGCGACGGAGATCGTGTGCGTGCTGCGCTACACGATGCATTCGATCGCCGCGACCGGACTTGCGAGCGAAAGCGTGAAGGCGGAGTTCGCGGAGCATGCCAAGGAGGAGCGGGAGCACGTGGACGCCGTTGCCGAGCGCATCAACCAGCTCGGCGGCCGGCCGAACTTCAATCCCGAAGGCCTGACGAGCCGCTCGGCGAGCCAGTACGTCGAGGGCGAGAACCTGGTGGACATGATCAAGGAGAATCTGATCGCCGAACGGATCGCGATCGATCATTATCGTGAGCTGATCCGGTATTTCGGCGACAAGGACCCGGGCACGCGCGTCATGCTGGAAGGCATACTGGTCGTGGAGGAAGAGCACGCCAACGACATGCATGACCTGCTCGTCGCCCACGAGGGCCGTCCGATGCTCGAGCGCTGAGCGCGCTCGGGTAGCGGCGCGGCCCAGGCAGCTTCACGACTTCGCTTTCACGACCTCGCCGTGGCCGCCACTGCCGGCCGGCGCTTGAAGAGGTTGCGCAACGGTGTCGCGGCGCTGGAGTAGCCCTCCCACGGCTTCGACTTCGCGAGCAGGGCCGGCGCAGTCTTGACCGTGTAGCGGGTCGGATCAAGACCCTTCCTGACCTGCGCCCACGTGAGCGGCATCGAGACGGGCGCGAGCGGCCGTGCGCGCGGGGAAAGCGGCGCGACCGCCGTCGCCATGCGATCGTTGCGCAGGTAGTCGAGGAAGATTCGCCCTGAGCGCTCCTTCTTCGCCATCGTCGTGAGATAGCTCTGCGGGTCGTCGGCGGCCATGCGTACGCAGACCTCGCGCGCGAAACCCTTGGCTTGAGCCCAGCCGTCCCGGTCCGTTCTCGATGGCGCGAGCGGCGTTACCACGTGGATGCCCTTGCCTCCGGTCGTCTTGCAGAAGGCGGCGAGTCCCGACACCTCCAGTCGCTCTCTGAGCTCGAGCGCCGCCACGACGACACGGTCGAAGGCGACATCGGGAGCGGGATCGAGATCGAAGACGAGCCGCCCCGGAACCTCCGGGCGCCACGGGGCGCAGTTCCAGGGATGCAGTTCCAGTGCGGCGATCTGCGCCATGGCGGCGAGCGCCTCCACCCGGTCGATCTCCAGGTACGGGTTGCGATCCCCGGGGACCTTGACGAGGTTCACCAGCTGCGACATGCCGCGCATCGCGTGTCGCTGAAAGAACTGCTCACCCCCGATGCCGTCGGGCGCGCGCACTATGGAGCAGGGACGTCCGCGGATATGCTCGATCAACCACGTGCCGACGGACTCGAAGTACCTGGCCAGGTCCAATTTGGTAATGGCGTTCTGGCCGCCCGTCGCCGGCCAAAGCACCTTGTCCGGATGGGAAATCGACACGCCGAGGACGCGGGCCGGCGCTGCGGTCGCGGGCGTCATGTGCGCTGCGCGCCGCGGCCACGTGAGCGGCGCGATCGAGCGCCGCTCGAGAGCCCCGACACCCTGGCGCCCTTGAGCATGAAGGGGCGTGCTTTGCGCCCCGTTCCCGCCGCGATTTGTGCCATGGACCGGCCGGAGGCCACCGAGCGATCGTCCGCCAGCGCCGCGTCGGCCTCACCTGCATGCGCGAAGTTGTCGTGCCGCTTGATCAGGAGCCAGTTGATGCGCTTGCTCTTGTACCTGTCAGTGCGTAAGCGCACGAGCACCCAACCCCCGTTGAGACGCGCGCCGTGCAGCTTGAAGGTCAGTTCGCCCTTGCTCAGCATCTCCTCGGGCGAACGCGATCCGTCGGGCTCCCAGTAGCCCCGATCCCAAAGCTGCACCGTACCCCCTCCATATTCCCCCTTGGGTATGGTGCCCTCGAAGTCTCCGTAGTCGAGCGGATGATCCTCGACCTCGACCGCGAGGCGCTTGACACCGGGGTCGAGCGAAGGCCCTTTCGTCACCGCCCAGGATTTGAAAACCCCGTCGAGTTCCAGGCGCAGGTCGTAA
>Ga0187783_10004120_pt1 | contig 10764 bp, 9 predicted proteins | sample 1015_SJ02_MP02_2_FD_132471 | JGI IMG/M metagenome (GOLD analysis project Ga0187783, IMG submission 132471) | Tropical peat soil microbial communities from peatlands in Department of Meta, Colombia - 1015_SJ02_MP02_20_MG | ecosystem: Environmental > Terrestrial > Soil > Wetlands > Peat | place...
CGTCACGGCGGTTTATCTCACCCTTGATCTGGCGACAGGCGATTACCAGATATCGTCGGCCGGCCATCCACCGGCTGCGCACTTCGAGGCCGGCAGCGGCCAGTGGCGGCTAACCCGCGCGCGCGGCATCGTCCTTGGCGTGGTCTCGGACCTGCGGAGCAGATCAGAGAGCGGCACCTTGCGTCTCGGCGATGCCCTGATGCTCTACACCGACGGGCTGGTCGAGGTACCGGGGCGTGACATTGACGCCGGCATCGATCGCCTGCTCGGCGAGGCTGACCTTCTGGTTACCAGCGGGTTCGGGGGAACCGGCGCGGCGTCGCTGGTGCAGCGCATGCAAGGTAGTGGCCGGACGCCGGACGATTGCGCGCTGGCGCTGATCTGGCGGTCATAGCCGGCCTACGCCGAGCTCATGACCTCGCTGTCGCTGATCAGCCTGATTGCGTACTCGACCAGGGTCACCAGCACATCCCGGCAGGACGCCCGCTGCCTGGCGTCGCACAGGACGACCGGCACGCCTGGGTTGAGGTCAAGCGCTGCCCTGACGGCTTCTGGCCGGAACCGCTTGGCGCCTTCGAAGCAGTTGACCGCGACGACGAACGGGAGGCTTCGCTGCTCGAAGTAGTCGACCGAGGGGAAGCTGTCGGCCAGGCGGCGAGTGTCGGCCAGAACCACTGCGCCGAGGGCGCCCAGGGCTAGCTCGTCCCACATGAACCAGAAACGGTGCTGGCCAGGCGTGCCGAATAGGTAAACGACCAGGTCGTCACGGACCGTGATGCGGCCGAAATCCATCGCCACCGTGGTCGTCGTTTTCTGCTCCACCCCGTCCAGCGTGTCGACCAGGACACCTGGCTCGCTGAGCTCTTCTTCGGTCCGCAGCGGCTTGATCTCACTGACCGACGTCACCAGCGTCGTCTTGCCTGCACCGAACCCGCCGGCGATGAGGATCTTGATCGACACCGGGCTCGGCGGAAAGTCGTCCTGGTTATAGCTTGCGGAGAGCATTAGCGACGTCCTTGAGGAGCTGCGGGTCTGCTAGCCGAGTCCGGGTCGGCTGCCGAATGGTGACCAGTCCGTTCTGCCGCATATCAGACAGCAGGATCCGGACAACGCCCAGTGGCAGGTCAAGATCGGACGCGAGGTCCGCGACCGACTTTGGCTGCCGACATTGCCGCATGACTTCCAGGTACTCAGGTTCCAGCAGCATGTTGTCGAGGTAGCCGACATCGACCGAGGCCACCAAGGCAAGCAGGTCGAATGTCTCGCCAATCGGGCGGGTGCGGCCACCAGTGAGTGCATAGGGCCGGACGACGGGACCCGCGTCTCGGTCGAGCCACTGACCGCCTCGCACCGTAGCTCACACCGCCTCAGCGGTGCTGGCAGGCGGCCGCGCGCCAACTGCCAGGTGCTCTCCCACTCGCCGGACGAGCACCGCCATCTCATAGGCGATGTGGCCAGCCGCGTCTGCGTCAGCGGCGGCCAGCACGGCCAGGCAGCTGCCTTCCCCGGCCGCAGTGACGAACAAGAATGCCGACTCCAGTTCCACGATCGTCTGCCGTGGCGGGCCGCCGCCGAAGTGCTGGCCTACGCCCCTGGCCAGGCTTTGGAAGCCGGCGGCGACGGCTGACAAGTGCTCGGCATCCTCCCGGCTGAGCCCAGCCGATGCGCCGATGGCAAGCCCGTCGCGGGACAAGATAACTGCTTTGTCAATCTGCGCAACCCGAGACACCAGGTCATCGAGCAGCCAGTCCAGGGCGCCGGTGCGGCTCATACTGATCTCCCCACCCGTTGTAATCGGTACTACTCGCCGTCGCGCTGATCGACGCCATCCTCCTGATCTGCGCGACTCTCCTGATCGTCCTGCTCCGATCCAGTGGCGTCCTCCGGCTCCGGCCGGTCGAACGCCTCTCCGGCCTCGGCCCGGCCAAGCTGCCAGCCTCGCTGCAGAGCGCTCATTGTGTTCCGTGCGGCCTCGGGTGAGGCCGCTGGCGCGGCAGCAGATGGCGGACCGAGCGATGACTGTGCCGCAAAAGACCTCGCGGCTACGCTGCCGTTGCCAGGTCGCCGCGCCAATGGCGGCGCCGCTGGCTGTGAGTCGCGTAGCTGCGGCGCCATGCTGGCCTGCCGGACCCGGACTGGCAATCCCAGCTCGGCGAGCTCGCCGGTGGTGACCCTGGGGTCCGCGTCCTCGCTGACCGAGGCGTCCAGGTCGGCATTGACCCTGGCAGCTGCGTCCTGGCCGACGTGGGCGTCCAGGTCTGCGCTGACCGCCGCGACTGCATCCTGGCCGGCCTCGGCGGTCAGGTTCGCGCTGACCGGAGCTGCCGGTGGGATCGGCTCGCCTTCGGTGGTGACCCGGCCGGTCAGGGCGAGGCTGAACCCGGCGTAGTCGGCAGCTGGTCCCGCTGCCGGAAGCAGGCCGGCCTGGCGGATTCGATCCGGTGCCTGGATAAGCGCGTGGCGGCCAGAGACGCGATCCTGGTGTGCGCCGTTCCCGCGGCCAGCGGGCAGCGCGGGGTCGCGCGCGTAGGAGTCTTCTTCCACCACCAGCGGCGTCGGGATCAGCACGATGGCCGTGGTGCCGCCATAAACCGACGGGCGCAGCGAAATCCTGATGTCGTGCCGCTGCGCAAGCTGGCCGGCGATGAACAACCCGAGCCGGTCACTGCCCGACAGGTCGAACTGGGGCGGGTTGGCCAGGTTCGCATTGATCTCGTCCAGCCGCGCCTGGGAAATGCCCAGGCCGCGGTCCTCGATCTCGACCGCGAAGCCACGGCCGACGATGTCGCCCTGGATCCGCACCGGCGTGTTCGGCGGGGAGAACACTGTGGCGTTCTCGGCCAGTTCCGCAACCAGGTGGATGACGTCGGCAACTGCGTGCCCGGCCACCGCGGCGCCAGTACGGCAGAGCACCCTGATCCGGGTATAGTCCTCAACCTCCGCCACGGCCGCCCGGAGCACGTCGACCAGCGGCACCGGTTGCCGCCAGCCCCTGGCTGGGGCGTCACCGGACAAGATGATCAGGCCCTCTGCATGCCGTCGCATGCGAGTCGTCAGATGGTCGATGCGGAACAGGTCCTCTAGTTCATCGGGCTCGGTGGCACGCCGCTCCATGCCGTCCAGCAGAGTCAGCTGCCGGTGCAGGAGCGACTGGCTCCGGCCAGCCAGGTTCCTGAACACGTCGCTGATGCCGCGGCGGAGCCGCGCCTCGTCGACCGCTGACTGGATCGCGGTCTGCTGCACGACGCTGAAGGCGTGCTGGACCTGCTCGATCTCGTTATTGGTCGGGACCTGACCTGGCGCGTACTCGGCCACGTCCACCTGTTGCCCGGCCCGCAGCTGGCCGATGACGCTCGGCAGCTTGTCGTGTGCCAGCGTCAGGGCTGATTCCCGCAGGTCGTGTAGCTGGCGGACGAGGCCCCTGCCGATCACCAGCGATAGCGCGATGGACGCGATAATGCCGAGGAGGCCGAGCCCCGCGGCCAGGATGAGCAGCAGGAACACGGAATTGGCAGCATTCTGAGCCTGGCTCTGCAACTTGGCCACGGCGCTGCCGAGCGCGGTGTTGAGCGCCTTGGAGTACGTCGTGAACGCGCCAGCGTCGGCGACGAGCTTGGCAGGGGGTGCGCCCTGCCGCCATGGCGTGCTGATCACGGCGGCCTCGACCGTGGCGAGCGAGTGGCTGACCGCTGGCGTGAGGCTTCGCGTCACGAGGGCGCGGTATGTCGGCTGGAGCTCGGGCAGCGTGGCGCTGATCAGCGCCTGACGCTCATTCGCGAGTTCGGCGAACATGAGCCGGTCGCCAGCCGGGAAGTTGAGCTGCGCTATGTCACCGGCCAGCAGGTCGCTCTCGGCCAGCGCGGTCTGCATGGCCCGGTCCAGGTTAACGACATTGAGTCCCTGGGTGACAAGAGGAGCATCGGACTGGGAATCCAGTGCCTCGTCAAGAACAGTGAAGCCAGCCGACTCGATCGCGTCGTAGGCGGTCAGCGTGCCGATCATGCTGATCGCATCCGCGCTAACCTCGCTACGAAGATAGCTGAGGTGATCGGCCTGGCTGAACAGGCTGCGGATGGCTGTTCGCTCAGCGGGCGAGGCGTTCGCTGTCACCCGAGGTGCGGTGAGCGCGGTCAGCGCCCGCTGGGTCCTGGCCTCTTGCGCCCCCAGCTGTGACTGCACTTGCATATTCATCGGGCTGGCAACGTCCAGCACGGCCAGGTGCCGCTCGGTAGCCAGTGCCGACTGGAAGTTGCTGACCGGGGTGATCAGGTCGGCCATGATGGTCTCGGCGCGTGCCTGCGCTTGTGCGCCGCCGAGGGTGATGCCCGCCGCGAATGCATACAGGCCGATGAGGCAGAGCACGGGAACGATGACGAGGATGCCGACCCTCAGTCGGATGGACCGGTGACGCAATCCCATGGCTGAAGGTCCCACTATGAGAAGTTTCCGCCGTCTCGCCCGCAGCCAAAAGGCCCTGGCAGGCGAATCGGAGCGTAACATCCCATTGCTTAGCCCATAGTTGAAACAGGGATTAGCAATCCGAATTACGCGACCAGCGCCGCTAGCTGCTAAGCACGAATTGCGTTGTGCGAGCATGCTGCGTTGTTTTATAGCCTCGCTAAGAAAAATATCTTGTTTTCTATGCTTTACGCATGATCTGCTGCCGCGGCTCGCAAGGTCTGGCGAGCAGTAGTCGCACGATCGGTGAGCCGTGCGCTGAGTTTCGCTAGAATCCGCGTGCCTGCAGCAACGGACGGGGTCGAGTCAGGGCCTGTTCGCGGGGTGGTCGGGGGGTCGACCGACCGGGGATCGGCGTGACGGGGGATCGGGCATGGCGCTGGTACATACCCACGGGAACGTAGTCGTGATCGGCGGCGGGCTGGCTGGCATCACCGCTGCCATAGACCTAGCCGAGGCCGGATTAGACGTCAGCCTGATCGAGGCGAGGCCGTGGCTGGGCGGCGCGACGTGTTCGTTTGTCCGGCGCGGCCTGACGATCGACAACGGCCAGCACGTGTTCTTGCGCTGCTGCACCGCCTACCGGGAGCTCCTGGCCAGGCTCGGCGTGACGAGTTTGTGCTCCATCCAGGATGGTCTCGAGCTCACGGTGCTGGGGCCAGAGACTCAGGCGAGGCTGCACCGGTCAGGGCTGCCGGCGCCTCTGCACCTGGCTAGCTCGCTGGCCGGCTACCGGCTGCTGTCAAGGGTCGAGCGGGTGAAGGCAGCGGCTGCCGCCGTCGTGCTTCAGTTCACTGAGTTCGGCGGGCGTGACGGTGACGAGAGGAGCCTGGGCGACTGGCTCGCTACCCGGTTCCAGGACGAGCACGCCCGGCGCGTGTTCTGGGACATGCTCGCCGTGTCCGCACTCAACGTGGCTGCCGACGACGCCGACCTGGCCCTGGGCGCCAACGCAATCAGGACCGCGGTGCTGGCCGGCCGGGACGGGGTGGACATCGGCATTCCGCTGGTGCCGCTCGGCCAGGTGCACGGCGGCCCGGCCGCCAGGCTGCTTGCTCGCCTGGGCGCGACCATTCGCCTAGGCGTCAAGGCACTGACCGTGCAGGCCAGCCCGGCTGGCGGCTACGACGTCCTGGTCAGTGGCGACGGTCTCGGTGGAGACGGTGTCAGTGGCGAAGCGGCCGGCGACGCGCACGAGGCGCACGCCGTGCTAGAGCGGATCAGCGCAGCGGGAGTGGTACTAGCAGTGCCGTCCTGGGATGCCGCCGCGCTCGCGCCGGCCGAGCTGGATGCGGACGCGGCCAGGTGGGCACGGCTAGAGCCCTCGCCGGTCGTCAGCGTCCATGTGATCTATGGCAGCCGGGTTACCAGGCTCCCGTTCGCCGTAGCGGTCGGGTCGCAGGTGCACTGGGTCGTCGACAAGACCAGCTCGGCTGGGCTGCATTACGGGCAGTATCTGGCCATGTCGGTGCCGGCCGCCGACAGTTATGTCGACCTGCCAGCGTCCCGGCTGCGCGAGCAGTTCCTGCCGTTGCTGGCGCGGCTATTCCCGGCCGCGGACTCCGCCGGTGTTGAGGATTTCTTCGTAACCAGGGAGCGCCGGGCGACAATCCGGCATGCGCCGGGGTCGCAGCGATGGCGCGCGGCGCAGTCGGATGGCCTGCCTGGCCTGGCGCTAGCCGGGGCGTGGACCGATACCGGCTGGCCGGACACGATGGAGGGCGCGGTCCGCAGCGGCCAGTCTGCCGCGGCGAAGCTCCTTGCGGACCTGGCGGGCAAGGGCGCGCTGGCGGCTAAGCCGGATGTGACTCCTGGCCAAGGCGATCAGACCACCCCCGTGACCGCTGTCCGCCACTAGGCCCGTAGTTCACGATGAGGACGGCGACATGACCACGCTGGCAGATCAGGCTGGCCAGCGGGCCGCGGCCAGCGCGGCGGTGCATCGGGCCAGCCAGATCGTGCTTGCGCGGCAGGGCGCTGACGGCTGGTGGTCGGGCCGGCCATCCGGTGCGGCCACGCTGGCGGCGGAGGGCCTGCTGGTCAGAGAGTTTCTCGGCCTCCGGACGCCCGAGCTGACCAGCGCCGTGGCCCAGCAGATCAGGTCGGAGCAGCAGACCGATGGCAGCTGGGCAGACGGCGATCTGCCGGGATCCGTGCTGGCCTATCTCAGCCTGCGGCTAGCCGGAGATTCGGCCGACGCTTATCACATGGCCTGCGCGGCGGGGTGGATCAGGGATGCTGGCGGCATCGCAGCCACGACGCCCGCGACCCGCGCCTGGCTGGCGATGTTCGGGCTGACCGGGTGGGCGGAGGTCTGCGTTCCCGCTCCTGAAGTGATCTTCCTGCCCGCACGATACTGGCCTGGCAATGCGGACTGGGCAAGCTGGAGCAGGCAGGCCCTGGTGTCGCTGGCTGTTATCGCTGCAGTCCGCCCGTACCGCCAGCTGTCGTTCGACGTGCGTGAACTGCGGGCTAGCGGCCAGGATGCGGGGGGTCCTGACCGGCGGCTCCGGTTCCGGCCGCGGCCGCTCAGCGCGGCCAGGTCGGCGGCGGAGGCCGTAGCGCTGCGCAGCTGCGGGCAATCGATCATCGACTGGCAGCAACGCGATGGGCTGCCGGCCTGGCAGCGGCCGGCCTGGCCATGCTCGCTGGTGGCCCTGCACTCGCTGGGCTACCCCACCTGGCATCCGGTCCTCGCCCACGGACTGGACTGGCTGGATGCAGTCACGGGGCCAGCGCGGCGAGCCATGCCGGGGCCCGGCCCGACTGCACGGCAGCCGCCAGTCGGCTGCACCACGCTGGCAATCGAGGCGCTGGCTGATGCTGGCCTGCCTGGGACCCACCCGGCACTAGTGGCCGCGGCAGGCTGGCTGCTCGCACAGCGGATTGAGGGTCCGGCCGATGGCCACGCACCCAAGCCCGGCCCGGCGCCGTCTGGCTGGTGCTTCGGCACCGATGGCTATCCGGCAGTCGCCGACACCGCGAGCGTGCTGACCGCGCTCAGCCGCGTCGAACTGAGCGTCCTGCCGAGCCAGCCGGCCATCGGCAATGCGACCAGGTGGCTGACCGGGGTTCAGGGCCGGGATGGTAGCTGGGGTGGCTCGGCCCTCGTCACCGGGCAAGTGCTGCGCGCGCTTGCCGCGCATTGTCAGCCCGATGCCCGGCCCGTCCGGCGCGCCGCGGTCCGGCTGCTGCAGGCCCAGCTAACGGACGGGTCCTGGTCAGTCCGGTCGGGTGAGGGCGATCTGCGCACCACCGCGACAGTCCTGATCGCGCTCCTGTCTGCGGGGGTTGTGCCGACTAAGCCGGCCATCAGGACCGCCGTTGACTGGCTGCTCGCCCGGCAGAACCTGAACGCGGGCTGGGCGTCGGGATCTGACAGCGCGCCGCGCGGGCGTGCCAGCACATCCGATCCCGTTGGCACCGCCTGGGCGCTGGCCGCGTTGCTGGCGGCTGGCGGCAGTCAGGTCACCGACAGCGTTGATCTGGGCGTTGACTGGCTCATCCGGGCGCAGCAGGCCGACGGCGGCTGGAGCGAAGGTCCGCTAGGCCGCAACCCACATCAACGCAAGGATGCGCTGCTGCTGCCGACGTTGCTGCCGCCGCTGGGTGCACTTGGCCGGTATGCGGCTGATGGCCGGGGCTGACGGTCGTCCTGACGCGTGCTGCTACCTCGCAGATCGCTTTCAGCATCCGCTCAGGAAGCTGCACCATTATCAGTACCGCCGCAGGCTGAGCGCTTGCAGCAGGCCTGCGACATGCGGTCTCGCCCACGCCGGGTCGCAGAAATCACCGGTTTCAAGGAGGACGGATGTTCTTCACCTACCTCGGTCGCGAGCTGCGCCGTCGCGCCCGGCAGGCCAGCATCATTGCCCTCGGCCTAGCTCTGGGCATCGGGCTGGTCATCACGGTTACCGCCTTGTCCAGCGGCGTAAAGAACGCGCAGGGCGAGGTTCTGCATTCGCTATACGGCATGGACACCGACATCACGGTGAGCAAGGCTCCAACCTTCGGTGCCGGTTTCGGCGGCAGCGGATTCTCGTTCCGCGGCGCCTTCGGCGGCAGCAGCGGGACCCGGCCGAAGGCTGGTACCAAGGTCAGCGTCGACACGCTCAGCGGTAACACCCTGGGCGCGCTGACCGACGCCGACGTGGCAAAGGTGGCCAGGCTGGCCAATGTCGCCGCCGCGTCGGGCGGGCTTACTCTGAGCGATACGAAAGTCAGCTTCACCATCCCGAGCACAAGCTCAAGCAGCAGTAGCGGCGGCTCGCGCGGGTCGGGAGGCGGCGGATTCTTCCGCGGATCGGGCAGCTTCCCCACACCCATCAGTGTCTACGGTGCGGACGTGTCCGGGACTGGCGCCGCGCTCGGGCCGCTCAGCTCAGCCAAGCTGGTCTCAGGCAAGACCATGACCGCGTCGGATGCGACATCGGACGTCGCGCTGCTCGACTCCAACTACGCCCGGAGCAGCAAGCTTGGGGTCGGCTCGACCGTCACGCTGGCCAAGACCAACTTCAAGGTCATCGGCATCGTCAGCCAGTCGGCCTCGAGCGTGTCCACGGACGTGTACATCCCGCTGGCGCGGGCGCAGGATCTCGGCACGGCCGCGGGCAAGAGCCTCAAGGGCGAGGTCAACACGATTTACGTGGCGGCCGACAGCGCGCAGTACATCAACAGCGTGACCTCGAACATCAAGAAGGCGCTGCCTAACACCACGGTGCAGAACTCGAACAGCCTGGCCAGTGAGCTCACCGGGTCAGTTGCCAACGCCTCCAGCCTCGCGAACAACCTGGGCCGGTGGCTGGCCATCGCGGTGCTCGCGGCGGCGTTCCTGCTGGCCAGCCTGCTCACGATGGGGGCGGTTTCCCGGCGGGTCAGGGAGTTCGGCACGCTCAAGGCGCTCGGCTGGACTAGCCGCCGGGTGGTGGGCCAGGTCGTGGGCGAGGCGATCAGCATCGGTATCGTCGGCGGCATCGTCGGCGTCGGTCTCGGCTTCCTTGGCGCTCATTTGGTCAGTCAATTCGCGCCCACGCTCACCGCTTCGATTCCGCCGGCCACCGGCTCCGCGACGCCCGGCGGGGCCAGGTTCTTCACCGGTGGCGGCGGATTCCCCGGCGGTGGCGGCGGCGGCGCCGGGTTCCGCGCGCTGGCCGCGGCCAACACGCCCACCGTGCACGTGCCCCTCAGCGCTCCGGTGACCGCCACGGCGATCATCGCCGCGGTGGTCCTGGCGATCGCCGGCGGCCTCATCGCTGGCGGGTTCGGCGGCTGGCGTGCGGCACGGCTGCGGCCAGCGGCTGCGCTGGCGAGGGTCGAATGAGCGACTACGCAGTCACAGACATGGCAAGGACCGGCGTGAGCAAGCGCACGATCGCGGATGTCACCGCGGCCAGTCAGGGAGAGTCTTGATGTACAAGCTGACCGACGTTAAGAAGGACTACCAGAAGGGCCGCGGCGTTGTTGCCGCCCTGCGCGGCATAGACCTCGTCATCGGAGACGGCGAGTGGCTGGCCATCCAGGGCCCGACCGGGCATGGCAAGACAACCCTGCTGCAGATGCTGGGTGGCCTGGATCGGCCGACGTCCGGCAGCATCGTGTTCGGCGACAACCCGCCTGAGGACCTAGCCCAGCTGCGCGAAGGACAGGTGACGAAGGTCCGGGCCGAGTCGATCGGGTTCATTTTCCAGACGTTCAACCTGGTGCCCACGCTGAGCGCCCAGGAGAACGTGGAAGCCGCGCTAGTACCGCTGCACGTATCCACGGCCGAGCGGCGGGAGCGAGCCGCTCAGGCGCTGGCTGACGTTAGCCTGGCCGACCGGGCCAGGCACTTGCCGTCGGAGCTGTCCGGCGGCCAGCAGCAACGGGTCGCGATCGCCAGGGCGCTGGTGAAGCAGCCCAAGGTGGTGCTAGCCGATGAACCTACCGGCAACCTCGACGAGGGCACCAGGGACGAGATCATTTCGCTGCTGGAGAAGCTCTGGCGGGAGAACGACCTGACGCTGGTTCTGGTCACCCACGACAGTGCCATCGCGCGCCGGGCGCAGCGGATCGGCATCCTGAAGAACGGCAAGCTGTCCATCAGCCAAGACACCAGGAGCCAGCCCGCCGCTGCGGGCTGGGCAGCAGGCAGCGAGCCGCCAGCCGGTGTGGCCGGCCGCGAGTAATTATCTGCCGATCAGGTCGGGCACCGGCAGCTCGCACCAGACGACCTTGCCGGAGACAGCTCGCCTGGCTCCCCAGCGTTGCGCGAGCTGACTGACTACCTGCAGGCCGCGGCCGCGCTCGTCGGAGTCGTCCGGATGGCGC
>Ga0187783_10004121_pt1 | contig 10761 bp, 9 predicted proteins | sample 1015_SJ02_MP02_2_FD_132471 | JGI IMG/M metagenome (GOLD analysis project Ga0187783, IMG submission 132471) | Tropical peat soil microbial communities from peatlands in Department of Meta, Colombia - 1015_SJ02_MP02_20_MG | ecosystem: Environmental > Terrestrial > Soil > Wetlands > Peat | place...
ATAAGGCATTCACCAACTCCATGATTGCCGAAATGCAGGTATTGAAGTGCCAACGTCCCTGAAAGTCGTCGCTGACGCGCTTGATCGTCTGATGCAACTTGCGCTGGATGGCTCGCGCTTCGATAGACAACTCGGCCGCCACCGGCCGGTGCGGGTCAGCGTGATCGCGACGCACATTCCGCACAAAGAAGCGGTAGACGCGCCCCAGGAAGCGTTGGATCCCTTCGATGCCGGAATCCTGCCAGTCAAGATCGCGATCCGGCGGCGCGGCGAAAAGGCTATACAAGCGCGCGGCATCGGCGCCATAGCGGGCGACCATTTCGTCCGGGGAAACGACATTGCCGAGGCTCTTCGACATCTTTGCCCCGTCCTTGATCACCATGCCTTGGGTGAACAGGCGTTCGACCGGTTCGTCGTTGGTGATCATTCCGAGGTCGCGCATGAACTTGGTCCAGAAGCGCGAATAAATCAAATGCAGGATGGCGTGCTCGACGCCTCCGATATACTGATCGATGCCTCGATCGCCAAACCAGTATTGCGCGATCTTGCCATCGAAGGGAACGCGGTCGTTGTGCGCGTCGGTGTAACGGTAGAAGTACCACGATGAGTCGACAAACGTATCCATCGTGTCAGTCTCGCGTCGCGCCGGACCACCGCACTTCGGGCACGTCGCGTTGACGAACTCCGGCACGCGACCCAATGGTGAACCACCGGTGAGGGTGATTTCGACATTTTCCGGCAGCATGACGGGCAGATCCTTTTCGGGCACCGCAACGATGCCGTCTTGCTGGCAGTAGAGCATCGGGATCGGCGTACCCCAGTAGCGCTGACGCGAGATGCCCCAGTCTTTCAACCGGTACGTAACCGTGGCCTTGCCGAAGCCTTTGGTTTCGGCGTCCGCAGACATCTTCTTGATCGCCTCGTCGCAACTGAGGCCACTATAGGGACCGGAATTGATCACGCGACCATCGTGCGTTGTGAAGGGCAACGGCGGTTCGGCGACTGTTTCCTCCGGATCTTCCGCAACAGGGACGATCACCACGCGGATATCGAGCTCGTATTTTTTCGCGAAGTCATAGTCGCGTTCATCGTGCGCAGGAACGCTCATGATGGCGCCCGTGCCGTAATCCATCAGGATGTAGTTCGCGATCCAGATCGGGACCTTTGCACCGTTGAACGGATTGATGGCGTAGCGATGGGTGCTGACGCCGTGCTTTTCGATGTCGCCGATGTCACCTGCTTCTTTCGCTTTACGCTGCTCGGCGATCATCTGTTTCACTCGATCGGCCAGCGCCGGGTTGGGGCGGGTCAAGTCGGCGACGAGCGGATGCTCGGGCGCAAGCTGCACCGACGTCGCACCGAAAATCGTGTCGACCCGCGTGGTGAAGACTTTGATGGTCGGACCCGCGGAAGCGGCCGGACCCTCGAGCTTGAAATCGACGAGCGTGCCTTCGCTGCGGCCGATCCAGTTGCGTTGCATGACGCGGACTTTTTCCGGCCAGCCTTCGAGCTTCTCGAGATCGCGCAACAATTCATCGGAGTACTTCGTGGTGCGCACGAACCACTGCTCCAGCTCGCGCTGCTCCACCAGCGTGTCTTCGTGGCGCCAGCAGCATCCGTTGCTCAACACCTGTTCATTCGCCAGCACCGTCGCACACTTGGGACACCAGTTCACCTTGCTCTTCTTGCGGTAGACCAGTCTTCGCTCGTACAGCTTGAGGAAGAACCACTGGTTCCAGCGATAGTATTCCGGAAAGCAAGTGGTGATTTCACGCGACCAGTCGTAGGCGAAGCCCAGGCGCTTCATCTGCGCCTTCATGTTGGCGATGTTGCGCAAGGTCCATTCGCGCGGGGGCGTGTTGTTCGAGATGGCGGCATTTTCCGCCGGCAAGCCGAACGAGTCCCATCCCATGGGATGGAGCACGTTATAGCCGTTCATCCACATGTAGCGCGCCAGCGCGTCGCCGATGGAATAGTTGCGCACGTGGCCCATGTGGAGCGCGCCCGAAGGATAGGGCAACATCTCGAGAACGTAGTACTTCTTCTTCGTGGAATGGGGTTCCGCAGCATAGAGCGAGGCATCCTGTCGCCAACGCTCGAACCACTTCCTTTCGACACGCTGGGCGTCATAGCGCTCGTCGTTCGCACGAGAATCGGCTGTGGCTTCTGCGCCGTTGGTCACTGCGTTGGCGGATTTTTCCCCGATCGCCATAGTCACAAGATACCGCCCATGGGTAAACCTTTATTTTACACGGCCGAACTGAACTTCCTGTTGACGATCGACGTCGGACCTCAGGACTTTAAGCTCGCGGTCGGCAATCTCGGGTTCTGACAAGGCTCTTAGCCAACCACATTGACCAGAGTTCCGATTGCAGGAATGGTGATACGGATTTCATCGCCAGACTTCAGTGTGAACGAATCCGGAGGAACGATGCCGGTGCCGGTCAGGAGAAAACATCCGCACGGGAAACTGTTGGCGCGATAGAGATATCCGGCCAGTTCTTCGGGCTGGCGCTTCATTTCCTTGAGGGTCGTGGCGCCGGAGAAATGCTTCTGGCCGGCGCGGCGAATCTCGATGACAATCTCGGTCGAGAGAGGTAATGGCTCAATCGCGATGAGGAGGCAAGGTCCGAGGGCGCAACTGCGATCATAAACCTTGGCTTGCGGCAGGTAGAGCGGGTTTTCCCCCTCGATGTCCCGCGAGCTCATGTCGTTTCCGATCGTGTACCCCGCAATTTTGCCGCTGGGCGAGATGAACAAAGTCAGTTCCGGCTCAGGTACGGACCAGGTAGCGTCGCTGCGGATGGCGACGTTTGCTCCCGGCCCGACGACGCGATGCGGCGTAGCCTTGAAGAAGAGTTCCGGGCGCTGGGCATGATAAACGCGGTCGTAGAAGTCGCCGCCACCGGCGCTCTTTGACTCTTCCATGCGGGCATTACGGCTGCGGTAGTACGTAACTCCAGCGGCCCAGACTTCCTGATTGCCGATGGGCGGCAACAGGTCCTGGGGGGGATGATCTGTGGCTTGGGTTTGCCCTATTCGGCCGGAGAGGTAGGCGGGCAGGTCCTCGCGGACCACAATCTCATCCCAGGACGAGGCTTGAATTTCGTAGAAACGATCTGCGTCTTCGACCACCACACCGTTGCCCGTACGATAGAGCTTCATAATTCGCGAGGGTCTCCTTCCGGAGGTCTAGAAGTTGCCTTCGAGAAGGCCTGCAGTTTTGGCGTGACTCAGGATCTCCCACAATCCCCAAAGTGCAGCCGCCGGGCCGCCCCAAACATACAGAAAAGACTTCCATCCCAGCGCGGCAACGATCTCGCGCTGACTCTCGGTGGAAATCACGAAGGGACCGTGGCCTTTCATCAGGATCACCGAAGGATGATAGTCGAATTCTGGTGTGGGGACGGCGCTTCCGGCCGGAGTTACTTTTTCGAGCACGGGAAAGACCTCCTGCCGCAGCAGATCAGCTTCGTTCTGGCTCACGAATCCGGGACCAATGCGCGAGAGTTCACTGCTTTCGTCGCACTTGGCCCAGGGATTCTCCTGCAGGTCTCCCAGAACAAAAAGCTGGTCGCCGGGTCGAATGCAGTACTCCTGTAGAAACTCCGCCTCGCCCTCCAGCGGGAGCCCTGCCAGAGCAAGGCCGGCTTTGCCCCGGTCTTCTGTCTGGTCCGAGGCTTCTATTTGAAGGTCGCAGTGGGTGGGATAGATCATCACCTTACCGGTGCCGTCATCCAGGAAAAGCGGAGCGCACAGTTCGCGCATCTTCCAATTTTTCAGGTTAGCTTTCGGGTTTGACTGACCCGCCACTCGATAGTAGAGGCAGTCCGATCGACTGATGGGGGCGACCAAGGTGTAGGGACCGACCGCTTTCCCGCTGATCTCTATCGGACCGAGAGCAGCACTTCGAATCGTGGAGCGCGGGATATCCATAATCAGGCGCTTGCGTTCGAGAAGCCGGAAGCCGCGCACGAACAGCGCAGGTCCTGCCACGACCGCCAACGCCGCCCAGAACAGACGCTGCGACAGCAACCCGGCAATCTGCTGGATCATGAGAATGGCTAAGAATACATCACGGGGAATGCCCCGGAGGGAACTACCTGGAGTTCCGCACCAGCTTCTTCAGCACGGCCACGTTGCGGCGGTCGTCGCCGGGCTGGTCAATCGGGGTTTCAGCAATGAAAGCAGCGTGGGCAAGGCGAGGATCATTGAGCAGCTTGCGGAAGGTTTCTTTCCCGATCGTTCCTTTCCCGACGTGCTGATGACGATCGAGTTTCGATCCGCGAGCAGCCTTGGCGTCGTTACAGTGCCAAACTTTGACGCGGCTGAGGCCGATGGTGGATTCCAGATGTTCGAAGGTCTCGCGCAAGCCTTCTTCGGTGACGATGTCGTATCCGGCGACGTGGGTGTGGCAGGTATCGATGCAGACGCCGACGGGGACGATTCCCTCCAGCCGTTCGAGAAGCTCTGCTACCTGTTCGAAGCTGCCACCAAGAGAAAACTCAGCCCCGGCTGTGTTCTCGATCAGGATGGTGAGTCCGGCTTTGGCGAGATCCATACCGTGGGTCGAAGCAGCGATTGCGGCGGCGGTGCGCAGCAAGCCCTGCTCGCGATCGGCGCCGCGGAACGATCCGGGATGCAGGACGAGGTAGTCGGCGCACAACGCGAGAGCGCGTTCGACTTCGCCGCGGAAGGCCTGCATCGATTTATGGAGAAACAGTTGGTTCGAGCTTGCCAGATTGACCAGATAGTTCGTGTGAATGACCAGCGGCTTCAGGTCGTGTTGCGCGCGCAGGCGGTTCATCTCGTCACATTGCGGGCGGCCGAGCGCGTAGGGCGCCCACTGGCGCGGGCTAGAGGAGAAAATCTGAAAGGTATTGCATCCCAGGCGATAGGCGCGTTCGGCTGCGTTCTGCACTCCCCCGGCCGAGGAGGTGTGAATGCCGATGCGGCGCGAAGTAAGGCGAGGAGGCCGCTTCGGCGCGGCATGTTGGAGAATGTCTTGTTCCCGCGCCATGGAGCGCTCCATGGGAACAGTGTCAAGTTTCGGGGTTCAGGTTGCAAGTCGTTCGGATTCTCGAAATTCGAAACCGGGGCCGGGAAACTTGTGGAATGGCGCTTGATTTGCGGTGCTAACAGCGTCACGTTAGACTTAGGTGTCGGCTTTTTCCGCAGCCGCGCAAGTCGGGCTTCGCCCGATGGACAGGCGAGGGCGACTGTCCGCCACGGTCCGTTCCAAGGTGAACCTATGCTGGTTGTTATGAAGGCGCAAGCCACGGAAGAGCAGGTGCGCGCCGTTTGCGAAAAAATCGAAAAGCTGGGATACCGGGCGCATCCCATGCCAGGCGCGACCCGCACCGCCATCGGCATTACGGGTAACAAAGGCGAGGTCGAACAGGGCAGTTTGGAAGAGATGCCGGGCGTGCAGGAAGTCATCCCCGTCTCCAAGCCCTACAAGCTGGTTAGCCGCGATGTGAAAGAAGAAAACACCGTCATCCGGTTTGCGGGAACGGCCGGCACGCTGGGCGGGACGGGGCTGGCAATTGTCGCTGGCCCGTGCGCCATCGAGAGCCGGGAGCAGGCTTTCGCCGTGGCCGAGCGGGTGTGTCGCGCGGGGGCTCAATTCTTTCGCGGCGGCGCCTACAAGCCCCGCACGTCGCCGTATTCGTTTCAGGGACTCGGTGAAGAAGCTTTGCGCATCATGGTCGAAATCCGGCAGCAGTTTGGGATGAAGATCATCACCGAGGCGATCGATCACGAATCGCTCGACCTGGTGGAAGAATATGCCGACGTCATTCAGATCGGCGCGCGCAACATGCAGAATTTCTCGCTGCTCAAGCGCGCGGGGCGGGCCCGCAAACCGGTTCTGTTGAAGCGCGGCATGTCGGCAACGCTCGAAGAATTCTTGATGGCCGCCGAATACATCCTGAGCGAAGGCAACTACAACGTGGCTCTGTGCGAGCGCGGCGTTCGGACTTTTGCCGATCACACGCGCAACACTCTGGATCTGAGCGTAGTACCGGCGGTGCAAAGGCTGAGCCATCTGCCGATCCTGGTCGATCCCAGCCACGGGACCGGCAAACGCAACAAAGTCACTCCCTTGTCTCGCGCGGCCATCGCAGTGGGCGCCGACGGATTGCTCGTCGAAGTTCACCATCATCCCGACGAGGCTCTGTCGGATGGCCCGCAGTCGCTCCTTCCTGATCAGTTTGATGTTCTGATGACACAGGTTCGCCAGATCTCTGCCGTCGTGGGAAGAACTGTGCCCGAGATCGGGGTGAGGGAGACGGTGGCCGCGAGCGATTAGAGTCAGACCGTCAGCATCGAGGCGACATTCCGGTTCGTGGCCTCTATGCCTTTTCTGTGCAGCCGCATCTGTTTGCCGCTCTCTCGCGCATGGCACAAGAAAGTTCGCGCGGGCAGCGAAGGACAGAAAAACCTGTTCTCGTCGAAATCCTTGTCACCGTTTGGTTGCTGCGCACCGAGCCACTAAAATGTATTTCTGCTAATCTTTTTCTTCTCCACCGACGCTGCTTTGAGAAAACTCCTTCTCATCACTGTGCTGCTTCCCATCCTCGCCGGGATCGGATGGTGGTATTTTCGCGAACAGTCGCTGGCCGGTTACGGGCCGGCGTTTCGAGAGTACGCCTATGTCACCAATGGCAAGAGCAACACCGTCAGCGTGATCGATTTGCGGACGTTTGAGCTGGCCAGGACCCTGCGCGTTGGTAGCGAGCCCACGGGCATTGCGGCCAACAGCAAAAAGAATGAGATCTACGTTGTGAACAGCGGTTCAGCCAATGTCAGCGTCCTCGACGCCGAGAGCAACGCGTTGGTCGCGACCATCGGGGTGCATGGGCGTCCTTACTTCATCGACGTTTCAAGCGACGGCAAGCGTGCCTACGTGGCGAACTCGGGATCGTCGAACGTGAGCGTGATCGATCTTGACCGGCGCGGCGTGATCGGCAACGTGCGCGTAGGATCATCTCCGGGTTTGGCGCGCGTTACGCCAGATGGCTCGACCGTGGTGGTTTCCAATCGGGGAGACGATACCGTCTCGCTCATCGATGCAAAGCTGTTGCGGGTTCGCAGCACAATTCCGGTCTGCCACCAGCCCGAAGACATTGCCATCCTTCCGGACTCGACCAAGGCGTTCGTTTCATGCTCGGGTTCGTCGCAGGTGGCGTCGATCCAATTGCAGAGCGCCGCGCACCAAGACGACCGCGTGCTCGCGCTGCTTGACGTCGGCCGCACCCCGGTCAGTCTCACCATGAAACCCGACGGCGGCGAGATGGTTGTTTGCAACTTCGACTCCGACAGCATTTCGATCGTGGAAACCGGCAACGACGAGGTCGGCAGCAGCCAAGAGATCGGGCGGCATCCGTCGAGAGGCGTAGTCACGCTCGACAACTCCCGGCTCTACGTCTCGAACTTCGGGTCGAACACCGTCGCCGTCTACGACATCGATATGGGTCGCCTCATCACGACGCTGACGGTCGGCAGCCGCCCGGACGCGCTGGCGCTCACGCCCGACCAGAATTATCTGTTGGTGCTCGACACCGAATCGGGCGACGTCACCATCATCCAGAAACGTAAGCCCAAGCGCGAGTTAGAAACCTCGGAGTACTCGCTTCTGACCCTAATTCCGGTCGGCGTCCAGCCGAACGCGATCGTAGTAAAGGCATTTATGGCCCGGGTGCCCGATAAATAGTCCCCCGGGCCGTTGCCGACGCACCCGGGAATCTGCTTCATCGGAGCTGCCGGCAAGCGGATGCCTGGTCCTTTCGTCCCGGGAATTGCGATAAAGGTCAGGATGACACTGGCGCACTGCAATACTTGTCGAATGCTGCTTTTAAATCTGCTGCGATAGCCCGGGCTTCCCGCGATTCAATGTCGCGGCGGGGCATCATGTACACGAGCTGGCCGTCGCGCAGGATCGCGATCGATGGCGAAGACGGTGGATATCCCGTGAAATAGCTCCGGGCGCGCTCGGTGGCATCCCGGTCTTGCCCAGCGAAGACGGAGAACGCTTTTGCGGGCTTCACGGCATTTTCGAGCGCCATGCGGACAGCAGGGCGCATACGTCCGGCAGCGCATCCGCAAATGGAGTTCACCACGACCAGCGCTGTGCCCGGACGGTTCCGCAGTGCCTGATCCACATCGGCAGCTGTTTTGAGCTCCTCAATACCCAGCCGCGTTAGTTCCTCGCGCATCGGGACAACCATGATTTCGGGATACATCGGCATGGCAGTTGATTCCTCTCGGTTGGTATGAATCTATTGTAGCGTGAGCACCGCTGTGTATAGTGAATGCGGCCCATGCTGGTTCAGGAAGATATTCCACTCGCGCCGCTGACCACCTTCGGTGTCGGAGGGTCTGCGCGATTTCTCGTGCAAGCCGAATCGTCTGCGGATGTGCGGGAAGCAGTGGCATTCGCACACTCGCGAGATCTTCCTTTGTTCGTGCTGGGCGGAGGCAGCAACCTGGTCGTCGCTGACGCCGGATGGCCGGGTCTCGTGCTGAGAGTTGCGATTGCCGGCATCGAAAAGCGCTCAGGCTTCGAGGACGGCAAAACTCTGTTCCAGGCCGGGGCCGGCGAATCGTGGGACGGATTTGTGGCGCAGACCGTGGGGTCGAACTGCGCCGGCATCGAGTGCCTTAGCGGCATCCCCGGCAGCGTGGGGGGAACGCCGGTTCAGAATGTGAGCGCTTATGGGCAGGAAGTCGGCGACACGATCGCTTCCGTCGAAGTTTTCGATCTCAAAGACGGCCAAGTACGCGAGCTGTGCGGGGAAGCTTGCGGGTTTGCTTACCGCTCGAGCATTTTCAACACCACGGAGCGGGGACGGTTCATCATTTTGCGCGTCTTCTACGCCCTCACTCCCGGAGGCCGCCCGCACATCGAGTATGCGGATCTTAAGCGTCATTTCGAAGAACGGGGATCGTCGCCTACTCTCGCTGAGACGCGAGCAGCGGTCCGCGAGATTCGCGCTCGCAAAGGCATGCTGATCATCGAAGGAGATCCGGATTGCCGGAGCGCCGGATCCTTCTTCAAGAATCCGGTGCTTACCGGAGAACAGCATGGCGAGTTATCGCGACGTGCCGCGTCCGAGGCCTTAGTCCTGCCCAGCTATCCTGCGCTGGAAAAGGCGCACAAGGTTTCAGCCGCATGGCTGGTCGAGCACTCCGGCTTTACTCGGGGGTATCGGCTCGGAAACGTCGGTCTCTCGAGCAAGCATGCTCTGGCCATCGTGAATCTCGGCGGAGCCACAGCCGCGGAGGTCTTGGCCCTGAAAAATCAGATTCAGCAGCGCGTCGAGCAAACCTGGGGCATTCGGTTGGAGCCAGAGCCAGTATTTGTGGGTTGAGGGTTGGGGGTATAGGGGTCAGGGTCAGTTGCATTGACCGGGTTGCAAGCAACGCCTCTACCGAACGTTCTCTCTCCAGAAAATTCCTTGAACAAAATCAGGCACCGGACGTCTTCATGAACGAGGACAAAGTCGTGGTAGCGGGAGAAGCGATCCTGAGCGGCGTAACAACGGATCTCAGCAAGGCCGAGCGTCGCCCGATGGAACGGGCCGACGCCGAGCCGACCGACGATTTGCCCGAGAGGCTGGTTCGCGAGCACTCCCGGCTGGTCTATCAAGTTGCTTACACCGTGTTACGGAGCCGTCAAGATGCGGAAGATGTAGCGCAGGAGACATTCGTTCGAATGCTTCGGCACAGTTCCGAGCTCACCTCAATTGTGGAGCCCAAGGCCTGGCTGGCCCGTATTGCATGGCGAATCGCCGTGGACCGGCGGCGACGACAGGGGCGAGTGCAGGAAATACCACTCGAAGATCCAGGAAAGCCGTGGGCTGAGCCGGCGTCGACCATAACCCGCGCCGACGAAGCCTTCGAAAGCGCACAAGTCGGGGCACGGTTGGAAAGCTGGATCGATGCCCTTCCGGAAAAACTGCGAAATCCGCTGATTTTGTCCGCGATGGAAGAGATGACACCTCGGGGAATTGCCTCGATGTTGGGAATCAACGAGGCCGCTGTCCGATCACGCATCTTCCGCGCGCGGCAAGTCCTGAGAGAAAAGCTGGCGGCATTAGAGAAAAGGCGATGACCGACGACACTCATAAATTCGATCTGACTAAGGGCGAGCCCTGGGATGATCAGATTGATGCTGCATTGGCGAAGTACGCGGCAGTTGAGCCGAGGGCAGGGCTGGAGGAGCGCGTCCTCGCCCATCTGAGGGCGCAACGGAAAAGTTCGACGAGCATGGCTTGGTGGCCTCGGGCAGGAGTTGCTGCGGCTGCGATCCTGATTGCGACCCTTCTGCTCTGGAAACTGGAACGACCGAGGGAGGAACGGAGTGTTCGACATCAACCGGGTCTTCAGCAACGGGAACAGCCGCAGGTTGCAGTCCATCCCGTTCTACCGAAGAGCGAGCAACCGGCGGTGCGTGTTTCGGTACGGCGCTCGCGAAGGCATCTAGCACGGGAGACGCCCGTTCGCAGCTCGGAACCCACTGTCACGAGGCGACATGAGCCAGTTCGGCTGGCAGCGACGCGTGTTGCGCAGCCGAGGAAAGTGGTCGCGGCAAATCCCAAGCTCGATCAGTTCCCCTCGCCGCAACCGTTAAGCGCGGAGGAGATTGCCCTGGTCGAGTACGTACGGAATTTCCCGCAGGAAGCTCAGCTCGTCGCCCAAGCGCAGGAAGAATTCGAGATCGAGACAGAGAAAGAAATGATCGATGCCGGCTCAGAAACC
>Ga0187783_10004122_pt1 | contig 10760 bp, 9 predicted proteins | sample 1015_SJ02_MP02_2_FD_132471 | JGI IMG/M metagenome (GOLD analysis project Ga0187783, IMG submission 132471) | Tropical peat soil microbial communities from peatlands in Department of Meta, Colombia - 1015_SJ02_MP02_20_MG | ecosystem: Environmental > Terrestrial > Soil > Wetlands > Peat | place...
AAAGTAGAGCCGATCGATCGGCCCGCCGGCCTCATAGAGAACTTGCGAGTCGGCGAACGTGACCCGTTCGAGTTCGGCGTAGACGCGCTTTTGCGTTTTAGGCGGAAGCCGCGAAAGCACGCGATTCGTACGATCGCCCAGAGGGGACTCCAAGAAAGCTATGGGTCCGTCGCTCGACGTCACCAACGCCCACAGGTGTTACCGACCTCCTCGGAACCCTCCTATTCACAACGCTAAATTTGTTATGAGGAACGTCAGCTAGCGAACCGACTGTCTGGCCGAAATCTTGTATGCTAGGGCCATGCGTGACGACACGGCCGTGGGACAGCACTACGTCGAGCTGGATGGCGAGTACGATCTGGCCCGCAAAGACGAACTGACCGCAGTATTTGCTTCGATCACAAACGGGGCTCCAGTCACGATCGACATGACTCGAGTGACCTACGTTGATTCGAGCTTCCTTAACGAGCTCGCCACAATGCGCGTGCGGCTCAACGGACGGCCCGTGACCCTGATCGGGGTCCAGCCGAACATTGCGAGGGTCCTGCAGATCACAAAGCTCGATCGCTTCTTCACGCTTCAAGCGGCGCAATAGGACGGTCGCGCCGCGTCAAGCCCATGGTTTTGGGTATGATGCGGCCATGAGAAGCACTTGGAAGCCCCACGAGCGGCACGGCCGGCTGACTCGCCAGAGCGATCTTCCCGACAGCGTTTACGCCTTCCCAAAGCAGCGTGAAGAACCGCTGACCGATGCACGCCACGTCCGCAACGCCGTCGCGCGATTCGATCAGGTCACCGACGTAACCGACTCCGACCGCGCCTTGGCGTTCGCAACATCAAGAGGGCGGCAGACCATTACGGCGTCGACCTCTCGGAAGCGAATTGGCACGACCTTGGAGTTCACCCGCAGCTCCATCGCAAAGAAAGCTCGCGCAAGGCGGCTGCGACGCGAAAACGACGCCGGCGCGGCTAACGTATATTCGTCAGAGGCTTACCGAGCCGCGTTTCTGAACCTCCAATGCCGTGCTGTTGCTCGGCATCGAGACGTCATGCGACGACACTGCCGCCGCAGTGGTGCGCGACGGGCGTGACGTGCTTTCCAGCGTCGCGACGAATCAAGACGAGTTTCACCGGAAATACGGCGGCATCGTTCCCGAGATCGCGAGCCGCCGCCACGTCGCGCTGCTTTCGGCCGCGGTGGAGGACGCGCTCGAACGCGCCGGAACGACGTTTCCCGATCTCGATGGCATTGCCGTAACCTGCGGCCCCGGGCTCGTCGGCAGCCTGGTCGTCGGCGTCGCGGCGGCAAAGGCATACGCCTATGCGCTGAAACGCCCGCTGTACGCCGTCAACCACTTGCATGGACATATTTTCGCGCCCTTTCTCGACCGCCGCGAGCCGCCGCCGTACCCGTTTCTCACCTTGCTGGTTTCCGGCGGTCATTCGCAGTTGGTTGCCGTCGAGTCGGCGTCGCGCATGAAGGTTCTGGGACGTACGCACGATGACGCAGCGGGCGAAGCGTATGATAAAACGGCACGACTGCTCGGCCTTGCGTTTCCCGGTGGACCGGCGCTGGATGCCCTCGCGCAACGCGGCAATCCCGCAGCGCACGCTTTTCCGCGGCACCGACCGCCGCCCGATTCGCTCGATCTGTCGTTCTCGGGATTGAAAACGTCGGTGCGATACTTCTTGGAATCGGAAGCGGGAAAAACTGCCGCGCCGGAAGACGTGGCCGCCTCGTTCCAGGCAGCGGTGGTCGACGTGCTGATGGCTCGGCTGCGGGCTGCGTACGAACGCGGCGCGTACCACGGGGTTGCGCTTACCGGAGGCGTTGCGGCCAACTCCGCGCTGCAATCCGCGTTTCGAGCCTGGACGCAGCGCAATGGTATTGCCGACTTCATTCCGCCACCCAAATACTGCACCGACAACGCGGCGATGATCGCTTCTGCCGCCTACTGTCAGCGCGACGCGGTGAAAGCCGACCCGATCGGGCTTGCGGCCGATCCGAATCTGCCATTCGAGCTTTAACATCGCGGTCGGAGGGACTCGAACCCCCAACCTACAGGTTCGAAGCCTGGTGCTCTATCCGATTGAGCTACGACCGCGCGTCACGTTTAGTAGAGATCTCGCCGCGTTGCCGGCAGGTCGACGCGCCCGTCTGCGTCGGGGCGCGCCAGCAGCGACTGGTAGACGGCGATCCTGCCGACCCGGAAACCCTGCGCGCTTCCCGCCATGTAGAGCCGCCACAACCGATAACTTCCCTCCCCGGCGGCGGCAACCGCTTCGGCTCGATTCCGCTCCAGGTTCGCAACCCACGCGCGAAGCGTGCGCGTGTAATGCTCGCGCAGATTCTCGACGTCGCGGACTTCGAATCCGGCGCGTTCGGCAGCGCGCAAAGCATCGCCGACGTTCGCCAGTTCGCCATCGGGAAAAATGAAACGCCCTAGAAACCCTCTTGCCTTTCCAGTTCTGCGGCCGTGCTCGTCGGCAATGGCATGGTTCAAAAACAGACCGCCCGGCTTCAGCGCGCGGTAGACGGTTTGAAAGTACTCTGCAAAGCGCGCGCAACCGACGTGCTCGAACATGCCGACGCTTACGACCTTATCGAAGCGCTCGGCGCCCAGCTCGCGGTAGTCGCAGAGTTCGACCCGTGCCCGATCGCCGACGCCGGCCGCCAGGATCTGCCGTTGCGTCTCTTCGTACTGCAGCCGGCTCAACGTGATCCCTAAAACCTCCGCCCCGAGTTCGGCCGCACGGACCACCAACGCACCCCAGCCGCACCCGATGTCGAGCAGCCGCTCACCGGCCCGCAGCCGAAGCTTGCGCAACGTGTAATCGAGCTTCAACGACTGCGCAGCGTCGAGCGTCGCGACCCCGTCGTCCCAATATGCGCACGAGTACACTAAGTCGCGGTCGAGAAAGCAACGATAAAACTCGACGGGCTGATCGTAGTGAAAGCCGATCGCCGCGCGGTCGCGAGCCCGCGAATGGATTCTCCCGCGAAGTCGAGCTTCGCGCAAGCCGGGAAGCGCCGGCCGCGGCAGCCTGCGCACCAAACGGATCAAGCGCAGGAAATCGAAGCCGCGCATCGATGCGCTGGCGCGCAAGAGCGCGTCGACCGCAGACTCGAGGCTCCCTTCGACGTCGATCAGCCCGGCGCCGAACGCGCGCCCCGCCGACAGATCGAACGGCGGCGTAAAAGCCGCGCGCAACGCGCCCGGCGCATTCACGCACAGCGCGAAACGCTCACTCGACGAGGCATGGATTCGCGTGCCGTCCCAGAGGCAAATCCCGAAGTCGCGCGCGTAGGCGTCTCCGAAGAGCACCCGAAGCGCGGTTACGACGACTTCCTTAGCGCTCAAACGCGACGATTTGATTCGCCTCGCGATGGTTCGTCCAAAACCTGGAGCCGTCATACGCGAGCGCTCGCGCCGCAAACGGTATGCGGGCCAAATCCTCCGACCGCGTCGCGCCGTTTGCGGCGACGCGCGTCAGGAAGTAGTCGTCGGTATTTTCATCGTCGGTGGTCACTAGATAAAAACTTCCGTCGACGTAGCATTGTCCACAGATCTCGCGCGGAACGGCGATCTCCCGCACGATCCTTCCGTTTTCGTCCAAGCCGAGGATCCGGCGGTTATACCACTGACTGAGGTACAGCAGCGTGCCGTCGTAGCTCAGCTGTGAGCCGGTAGCATCGGGACAGTCGATCGCTCCCTGCGTTTTAAAGCCGTGACCGGGGACGAAGCGGCGAATGACGCGGTCGTCGTTCTCGCCGATCCCGCACACGACGCGCAGCTCGTCACCCACGACGGTCGCTCCCCACGGTTTTCCCGGGACGTTCGTTTCATCGATAAGCGTCCATTGCTGCGGGTTGATGGCGTAAAGCCGATCGGTCGAGATCGAGCCCATCCAGAGTTTGTCGCCGTCGAAGGCAAGCGCCTGGGGTCGCGGTGCGGGGGACGGCAGCCGAAGCGCCTCCGAAACGTCATGCACGCTTGGGAGCATACGTCGCGGGCTGTTGACCACCTCTCCACGTTATTTGGTAAACCTTGACGGGGACCGGGGCGCGTGCTATGGTTGCGGCCATGTCCCAAGGCGCGAAGAGCAAGATGCTCTATATCGGCTGCTCGGCAATGCCGGCGGCAAGGGCGATCGCGAAGCGCGTAACCTAAAGAGTTCCAAAAGTGCTTCTCGAGCCCCTCGCCGAAACGACGAGGGGCTTTTTTCCTCGCTTTCCCATCTCACCAGGAGGCTTGGACGATGAAACTAACGGTCGGCGTCGGATTGCTCGGGTGCGGAACCGTCGGCGCGTACGTCGCGGATCGGCTCGAACGCGAGCGTGACGCGATCGAGCGCCGCAGCGGAGTTCGTTACGAGCTGCGCGGCGTGGCGATACGCGACCCCGGAAAGGCCCGTCCGGAGTCTGTCGAACGCGCGCTTTTTACCCGCGATGCACGCGCGATCGTCGACGATCCGCACGTCGATCTCGTCGTTGAGTTAATCGGCGGCACAAGCGATGCGGCCGAGCTGGTCGAGCGGGCATTAGAGCGCGGACGTCACGTCGTCACCGCTAACAAAGATCTGCTGGCCACCCAAGGTCCGCGGCTCTTCGCACTGGCGGTTTCGCGAGGCAGCTCGCTGCGGTTTGAGGGCGCGGTCGCCGGCGCGATTCCGGTCGTGCGAACGCTTGGCGAGGCTCTTGCGGGGGATGAAATCGAGTCGATCTGCGGCGTCATCAACGGCACCTGCACTTCGATTCTCGCAGCGATCGAGCGAGGCGCGAATTTTGACGAGGCATTGAGCAACGCGCAGCGCCTGGGTTACGCCGAGGCCGATCCGTCAAACGACGTGGAAGGCACCGACGCGGCTCACAAGCTTGCGTTGATCGCGCAGCTTGCTTTCGACCTTGCGGTCATCTCGCCGCGAATTCCACGCACGGGCATCGTCGGCATCGAGCAGAGGGACGTCGCCCGCGCCCGGATGCTTGGATTGCGTTTGCGGCTCGTTGCGGCGGTCCGGCGCACTTTCGGCGGAATTGGCGCGGAAGTTGGACCGGTTTTAATTCCGGAGGATCATGATTTCGCCGCAACGTCGGGTCCGGAAAACGTGGTGCACGTTTTTGCGCGCGACGCCGGGCGGCTTACGCTGCGCGGCGCCGGCGCCGGAGGCCCTGCCACCGCGTCCGCCGTGCTTGGCGACGTTGTCTCCGTGCTGCGAGCGCTCGGCGAACGGCGAGACCCGGCCGCGAAAGGGCGAGTGCGTGCGTTAGCGCCCGCATTCGAGGTCGCGCCGTTCTTCGCAGCAGCCGGCTCGATTCCCGAGCTGGCACGATATCCGCTTTGGAGCGATCCCCCGCTGACGAGCTCGCCTGCACAAGCCCTCGCGAACGCCTAGGTGGTGTGCTCGAGCAAACCGTAACGATCGGCGATCTAGTGCTCGACTGCGGCGAAACGCTGCCGGCGGTCGAGCAGCGCGTCACCATCTACGGTCAGCCGGCCAAGGACGGCACCAACGTCGTCTTCGTAGCGCACGCGCTCACCGGCTCGAGCCGAGTCGCAGATTGGTGGCCCGGCATCGTGGGCGATGGCGCACCTTTCGATGCGAATCGGTGGTGCATCGTCGGAATCAACGCGTTGGGCGGCTGTTACGGCTCGACCGGGCCTACGTCGCTCGCTTCCGACGGGCTCCCGTACGGCGAGCGCTTTCCGCGCCTGAGCGTTGCGGATCTCGTCCGAGCCGCGACCCGAGCGCTGGACGCAATCGGGATCGACCGGGTCGCTTTTGCTATCGGAGCGTCGCTGGGCGGCATGCAAGCACTGCAGTTGGCGCTCGATGCGCCTCGGCGCGTCGGCACCGCCGTAATGATCGGCGCGCACGACCATCAGAGCGCGATGGCGATCGCGCTCAATTCCGTGCAGCGCGACGCTTTGGCTATCGATCCGGTGCGGGGCTTGCGGCTCGCGCGCAAGATTGCGATGCTCAGCTATAAAAGCGACGATTTGCTGCGCGCGCGTCACGACCGTCGCCCCGATCGCCGCGGGCAGCCGCGCTTCGACGTTGAGGGATATTTAGAATACCAGGCCGACTTGATCGAAAACCGGATGGATCCCGCAACCTACGCAGCGCTGACTCACGCGATGGATTCGTTCGACGTTCGCGATCTGTACTCGCCGCGCGACGGCCCCTCGCCCAAGCTGATCTTCGTCGGGATTACGTCCGATTGGCTTTTTCGCGCCCGTGACGTAAAAGAAGCCGCGCGGCGCTTCGCGCTACGCGGCTTTTCCGCGCGCTATCTCGAGCTAAACTCCGAGCATGGGCACGACGCATTTTTGGCCGAGCCGCACGCACTACGAGCGCTGCTCGAGCCACTCACGATCTGAAGAATTTTAGATTGCAACGCCTCGTGTCATGCTGACGACGCCTTCGTCGTCTTCATCTTCTTCGTCGTCGTCCTCGTCGTCGGCGGGCGAAACCGCCGCAACGACCGCGTGGATCTCCCGATACATTGCCCCGATTTCTCGGCCGACTTCCTGACCGCTTTTGTCGTCGGACTGATTCTCGAGCCAGCGGTCCAGGGCGGCGATCGTCAGGTTCATCGCGATTACGTCGTTGCTTGGCGCGTCGAGTTCTTCGTACACGTTTACCTCTTTATCAGCGTGCTTTCCGTAACCAACGTACGCGACGATGGTTAAGGCGCCGCTAAGGAAGGATTATGACCGGAACGTCTACCTCGCGGCGGATGCGCTAGGGCGAGGCTGCGGGCGCGGGAGCCGTATTGCTACAGAGAGCGGCGCTCGACATTACCGACTTCGCGGCTTCATTTTCACGCGTGGCCGTTTGGTCGATCGTCCAATGCAGGGCTTCGATCAAGCGCGTCATCGGATTGTATCCAAGCGTGAGACCCGGAATAGTTGCCGGATCGATGTCGTACGGATTGGGCGGAAGCCCCGCGTAGTTTGGATTTGACTGCAGCGGGCTGCCTCCATTAGGAGGGGGCGTTGACGTCCCGTTTTGCACGTCGGGCTTGCTGAACTGGCTGATGTAGGCTTCGTCGGCGTGCTGGAGATCCGCCATCGACTGCGTGTCGACAAAGCCGCTGATAATGTCGAGCGACGCGTTTTGAGCCGCCAGCGCTTTGAGCAGCTTCTCCCGGATTTCCTGCAGCTGTTTGTCGTCCTCGGGTCGCCCGGTTCCATTGAGGAGCGCCGGTGAGTCGAGAGCAGTTTGGATGGCGATGATGTTGTTCGCAATCGGGCGGATCAGGTTCTCCATCCCCTGCAGCGCGATGCTCTGCGCGGGGTTCGAAGTGCCGCCGGGGTCGCCGGCGACCGGGTTGTTCTGGTCCGTGCCGCCCATGTCTTTACCGTAGAGCGCCGCGTCGTTGTATTGTTTGAAGAGCGCCGGGCTCTTTTTGATCGTCGCATCGTTCTGCAACATCATGCCGACCGCCGGCGCGATGTGCTCGTGTAGCTCGCTGCAGAGCGGGCGCGTGACGATATGGTAGATTTGCGGCGGCGGAGTCGGGGTGGCTCCCGCCCCGAGCAGCGCGACCATCATCGCAACAGTGCCTCGAAACACCGATGTCACTAGCGGTCTCTACTCCGTCAACAAGCGGCGGGACCTGCTTGTGACCGCCTTCGACTCCGGCGCTGGGCGCCTCCGCTCAGGATGACACCTAGATGTAACGGCGCAACCAGGCAAGGATTAAATTCAGCCGCTCGACTCGGTGGATAGGCGAGCCCGTCCGGGAGAGATCGTGATTCTCGCCCGGCACCGCGACGTACTCGACGGTGCGTCCTAGAATTTTCAGCGACGTGTATTCGACGAGTGTCTGGTCGATCGGCGCGCGCGTATCCTCGTCGGCGTGCAGGATCAATACCGGCGTGCGCACGTTTGCAACGTACGTCAGCGGCGAGAACTTCGCATAGTCGACACTGGCCGGATCCCAGGGCGGTCCCCAGGTATAGTAACCGCCGCCCAGACCGTTCTTTGCGGCAAAGTCGGCACCGAGGTTTTCGGTTTGTAGAATGCTTACGGCGCGTTCCGCGACCGCCACTTTGTAGCGGTCGGTATGCGAAATCACCCAGAGCGTCGCATAGCCACCATAGGATCCGCCCAGAACTCCAAGGCGGGAGGCGTCGACGTCCGGTCGTTGGACCGTCGCATCCATTACCGCTTCGACATCGCGAAACATCGCGTCGCCGTAATCGTGCTCGAGCGCTTCCGTGAACGCAAAGCCGTGACCCGTGCTTCCCGCCGGATCGCAAAAGACGACATTGTAGCCTTCCGACGTGTAGACTTGAAATTCGTGAAAGAACGAATCGCCGAACTGCGTCTCGGGTCCACCGTGGATGTTGAGCAAGGTCGGATGCTTCGTGCCTGGGGATCCCGTGGTCGCCGGCATGAACCAGGCTTGCACCGTAAAGCCGGCCGAGTCTTTCACCGTGAACGCTTGCGGCTGCGACAACGTCACCGAGGCCAGATATGCGGCGTTGACGTTGGTCAGTTGGCGGGGCTCGCCGCCAACGCCGGTCACGTAGAGATCCGCCGGATGCGTGAAGTCGCTGTAAAGGTACGCGATCCGCGAGCCGTCGCGCGAAATCGAACACGACCACGCCTCGCCTTTGGGCGGGGTGAGGTCGGCCACCGCACCGCTGCTCAGCTCGAGGGTGCGCAGGTTCGCATAGCCGGGTCCGTCGACGTTCAACAAAATTTGCTTGCCGTCGGGAAGCGGCCATCCGCAGAATCCGCCACCTTCTTTCATGTCGGCGAGCAATGAGTCGCCCCACGAAACGGTGTTGCGCGCAACGACCACGCGCCGGTCGGATCCGTCAGGTCGTACCGAAACGAGCTCCGGAAGCTCCGGCGCCCACGTGCCTATGGCGGCACTAAACATATACACGCGGCTTCCGTCGGCACTAAAAGATAGTCCGTTGTTCGCGGGCAGCGGCGAAGGGATCTTGGCTATCGGACCGCCGGTCGAGGCAATCGTATAGACATCGTTTGGGCCGCCGTCGACCGATTCGTATTGCAGCGAGTCGAAGAGGATCGTGCGATCGTCGGGCGACCATGCGTCGAAGCCTTCGGAGTACTTGCCCGATGTGAGCTGTTTGGCAGTCGACCCGTCGGCGCCGATCGTCCAGATATGCTGATGATCCTGGTAGGTGTAGCCTTGCCCGTTCGTTTCAAAGAAGAGCTGGTCGATGACGTGAATGTCGCTCTTCTTTTGCGAGACCTTCGGAGTGAAGCCGGCCTTAGAAAAATCGATCTGCGCATCGGGCGCGGGATCGGTGTCGGTGATCGTGAGCGCGATGCGATCGCCGGCGTGGGATGGGACCGGCGACGAAACGCCCTGCTTGATGTGCGTGAGCTGCGCGACGTGCCCGGTCGCCAACGTGTAGCGGTAGAGCTGCGGCTTCTGCTTTTGCACCGTGCGGACGAAGACGAAGCTTTGGCCGTCGGGCATCCAGGCATAGTCGCCGTCGCCGACGTGCTTGGTAACGTCGTGCGTGAGCCGGCCGGTCGATACGTCGACCAGCTCGATCGTTCGATCGTAGGTGTCCTTCGGGCCGTTCATACGAGCGGCTTCGACCAAGACGCGAGTACCATCGGGCGAGATGACCGCGTTGCTCAATAACGTCAGCTTGAAGAGATCCTCGGGTGCCACCGGCGCCGCCGAGACCGCGAGGGGGTAGAGCGCCGCGATAAGCGCGGCAGACGACAAGAACCGCATGCCCCTCATACCTACCACGGTCCGCGACGGTTTCACGTTCCCTTCTCGCCGCCCGCATAAAAGATGAGCTTGAAGATAGCCTGCGGGACGGTAATCAGCGTGTTGGGATCGCCATAGGCGGCGTAGATCTCCGCGCGGCGCAGGCGCAGGTGATAGGCAATCGAGATGTTGGAGCAGGTGCCTTCGCAGTTGCCGCCGCCGTTGGGCTGCGGCGGGTAGCCGACCACCCGGCGCACGCCAATGGCAAATGACGAGTTCGAGCTCACCTGATAGGCGTACGCAATCCCATCGAACCATTGAACGTTGGGAGAAGCGGCGTGAAAATACTGCGCCGTGTCGTCGAGCGTGAGCGTCAGCGCACCGCGATTTCCAACCCGGATCGTCGAGTTGCGAAACCACGTGTCGAGGCGGCCGCCGACGCCGTAGTTTCCCGTATAGAACTGAATCGTGGTGGGGGTGGCCGAGGATCCGTGGGTCGGAAAGTTGTTCAGGTTATTCTGCATGCCGCTGTGATAGGTGAGACTGAAGCCGGCGTTCTGCGAGATCGGCGTGAGCTCCGACCCAAAGCGCCAGTAATCGGATCCCGAATAGAGCTGCAGATCGATCGTGCCTTTGGTCAGAAAATCGACTAAGACTTGATTGTCGCTCTGAGCCTGCCCGTACTGCGGCCCCTGGTAGCGGTCCATGAATCCCGAGACGCCGATCGACGACAGGAAATCCCTCGGCGCAAACGTCCAAACCCGGGCTCCGTAAAATGCGTAGCCTTCGATCCCGGGATGGGAGTCGAAGCCGTCCACCGGATTGAAGTAGGTGCCGACGTCCCGGAAGGAACCAAAGAGCGCGTACTGCTGATTGACGAAGCCGCCGCCCGCATCGAGCCAGTTTCCCTGCCCGGGATCGAGGACGTTGGTTCCGCGATCGGTGGCATAGTTTGCATAGGCCGAGAGATACTTTCCGTTCCACCAGCTCAGACCGGCCTCGTCGGAGACGTCGCGCACGCCGGGAAGATCGGCCATGACCTGCTGGA
>Ga0187783_10004123_pt1 | contig 10757 bp, 9 predicted proteins | sample 1015_SJ02_MP02_2_FD_132471 | JGI IMG/M metagenome (GOLD analysis project Ga0187783, IMG submission 132471) | Tropical peat soil microbial communities from peatlands in Department of Meta, Colombia - 1015_SJ02_MP02_20_MG | ecosystem: Environmental > Terrestrial > Soil > Wetlands > Peat | place...
CCAACTCGGCCACATCGGGCAGGTTCTCGACCAGCCCCCTGACACGCGTCTCGAACTTGACCGTTCCCACGACCCCGTGCCTTGAGACCGAAGTTTCGCAACGTGCCACGGAGGTCATTGTCCAGGGCAATGGCCTTCGATTGCACAAGCTTGGCAATGGGTCAAAAGCATCCGCAGCTTCTGACTGCGTAACGTCGTGACATGGACCGGGCGATAAAGTTCCACTCGCATCATCTGCGCCATGCCACGAGCGTCATTGCGGTCCGTCTTGTTGATCTGCCGCCTTCAACACCGCCCGCATGTGCCGCGTCTCGCCACAGATCACCGGCAACCCGGCTTCGGCTAAAGCGCCGTAAAGCCATTGCGACAACGGTCCCGCTTCCAGTCCGATCCGCTTGAAACAGTTTGGGGCGTTCCTCAGTACGGCCAACAGCGCTCGTTTCACCATCAGCCTGAAGCGCACCACCCAAAATCTCTTCAGCTATCCACAAGCTGCCGGCCGATTACCCCATCTTTCGGTCATAAGCGGACATTACGCGGACCTTAATGCGATGACCACTTTTGAGCCAAAGCAGACATCAGGAGGCCTATCCAACCACCGACCGTGTCAGTCAAAGAATCTCAACGCACTTTCGGTCCAGCATTGATTACCGACCAGACCCGCTGCGGCGTTGCCGGCATGTCAAGGCCCGAAATGCACTGCACGCGCCAGAGCGCATCAACGACGGCATTCATTACGGCCGGGCATGACCCGATGGCACCAGCTTCGCCGGCTCCTTTAACGCCTAGTGGATTGTGCATGCAACGGACGTTGCGAGTTTCGAAGCCGATGGCCGGCACCTCGTTGGCCCGCGGAACGGCATAATCCATCAGGCTCGCGGTCACGAGCTGACCGGTGGCAGGATCATAGATGGCTTGCTCCATGAGTGCCTGGCCGATGCCCTGCGCCGTGCCGCCATGGACTTGGCCGGCGAGCAGCAGCGGGTTGAGCGTCGCGCCGAAATCGTCCACGACAACGTAGTTGACGATGTGAGTTTCCCCCGTTTCAGGGTCAATCTCGACCTCTACGATGTGTGTGCCGTTGGGGTAAGTTGCCTGTGGTGGTGTAAACGCATAGGCCGCGATGAGACGATCGCCGGCATCTGATCGCTGCGCAAGCGCACTAAATGAGATCACGCGATCGGTGCCCTTAACGCGCACTGTACCATCCGCGATCTCCAGATCATCTGCACTTGCTTCGAAGGCTTCGGCCGCTAGTTCTTTGAGATTGTCAGCAAGTTTTTCGGCCGCGCCGGCCAGTGAGGCGCCACCGCATGGGATCGAGCTTGAACCTCCGGTCCCGATGCCACTGGCAATGCTGTCGGTATCGCCTTGCACCACGTTCACCTGTTCGGGCGGCAGCCCCAAGTGGTCGGCCACGAGCTGTGCGTAGGCGGTCTCATGACCTTGTCCTGTCGATTGCGTGCCGATCAGAAGGGTGACGGAGCCATCAGATTCGAGTTTTAGGGTCGCCGTCTCCGCTCCGGCGTTGCCACAAGCCTCAATATAGGTCGAGAGCCCAATCCCGCGCAGTCGCCCGGCCTTCTTCGCTACGCGCAGCCGCTTGGGAAAGCCTGACCAGTCGGCGAGCTCCTGAGCGCGTTTAAGATGGGCGGCAAAGTTTCCTGAATCGTAGTTCTGGCCGGTTGCGCTCCGGTACGGCATTGCGCTCGCGGTGATGAAGTTGCGCCTGCGCAGCGCATCGGGCGCAACGCCAAGCTCACGAGCCGCGTGGTCGACCAATCGCTCGATGACGTAAGCCGCCTCTGGGCGTCCAGCGCCGCGATAGGCGTCGACCGGAACCGTGTTGGTGTAAACGCCTCTGACGCGGACGTGACAGGCGGAAATATCATAGACACCCGGCGACAACACAGCGCCGAGAGTGGGAATAAGCGGGGCGAATTGTGATAGATAAGCTCCCATATTGGCGACGAGATCGACGTCGAGGGCGAGGAATTTATGCTTTTCATCGAGCGCAAGACGGGCGGTAGTTATGTTGTCGCGGCCCTGGGTGTCGCCAACAAAATGATCGGAACGGTCAGCGATCCACGTCACCGGTCTTCGTAGTTGCTTTGCAGCGACAGCAGCCAGGGCGTATTCGCGATACGGAAATAATTTGGTCCCAAAACCGCCGCCGACATCAGGAGTCATTACCCGCAGCTTTTCAGGCGGCAGATTAAGAACTTGGACAAGAACGTCGCGGATCGCATGCGGTCCTTGGCTCGACAGATTGAGCGTCAGTCGGTCGGTGGCAGTGTCGTAGTCGGCTACCACACCGCGTGTGTCGAGATAATTCGCGACGACACGCTGATTGACGAGCGTCAGCGAAATAATTTTCAGGGCCTCGGCAAAAGCTCGATCAGTCGCATCCTTATCGCCAAGGGTAACATCAAAAACGACATTGTCCTGGTGCTGCGGCCAAACCAAGGGCGCGCTGGGCTTAAGCGCCTCGGTCGCGTCAGTCACATGCGGCAATTCTTCCCAATTGATCCCGATCGCTTCCGCCGCATCTTTGGCTTGTTCTGGGGTATCGGCGACGACAAAGGCAATTGCATCCCCTACATGCCGCGCCACATCACGCGACAGGATAGGGTATGGCGGCACGTCGAGCTTGGTATTCGGTAACTCCACCGTACATGGCAGAGGACCGAGATCGTCCGTCTCGGCCGCCGTAAGCACAAGTTGCATCCCGGGCATCTCGCGCGCCTTCGTGACGTCGAGGTAAAAGCGCGCGTGGGCGTGGGACGAGCGCAAGATGACCGCATGCAGCGTCTCGCCCGGCGCAGCCTCAGCGATATAGCGGCCCCAGCCGCGCAGCAGCGGATCATCTTCCTTACGTGGGACTGATTGGCCGAAACCGAATCTCAGCGCTTGCATGGCGTCGCTTCACCGGCAAAAATTGGCATGCTGAACTTAACGATTAAATTAGAGCTAAGAGAAGGATGCTGTTCCATGTACACTGTTTCCGTTCCAGTCTTCATTCAATATCTGAACGACCTCATACTGGTTCTCGATAAGGCCGCAGCCTGGGCCGCCGCGCGTAAGGTCAGCGAGAATGATCTTTTGAATATGCGGCTGTCGCCCGACATGTTCAATATGGCGCGGCAAGTAAGGGCAGCTACCGATCATGCCGCCAACGCAGCGGGGCGTTTGGCCGGCAAGTAGCTTTTGAAATTTGCCAACGACGAGAATACCATTGCTCAATTGAAAGAGCGTATCGCCAAGACTATCGAATACCTCAAGAGCATCAAGCAGAATGAGATCGATGGCACCGAGAATAAAGCGATCAGTATCACCTTTCCTAGTGGGCAAACACGGCAATTCACTGGCCAGGGCCTACTGCTCGGCCACAGCCTACCCAACTTTTATTTCCACGCCACCACAGCTTACGACATCATTCGCCAATGTGGCGGGAGATCGGAAAGCGCGATTTTATGGGCGCACCGCCCTCGTGAGTCAAAAAAGCATGACGCACGCCGTCTCGATCCACTATTCAAAGAAACGCAACCGAGCCCCGATGGGAGGAAGTCCATGCACTACAAGGCCAAAAGCATTAGCGCTCTGCACATAGCTCTTGGTGGCTTGCCGGGTCATATGCGGATCGAGAAGGAGCCGGGCGTCGCCGTGTCTGCAAAGACGGTTGACGAACTGCGGAAGGTAACATCGTGGCCCGAGAATTTGGTGATCACAACGCCACAGGAACACTATGCCGAAAGCGTGGTAAAGGTGAGCAAGGTAATCTTAGCCACACATTACCCGCCGAGACGGTAGGGTAACGTTTGCTCACCGCCAACATTCTCTTCCCGCCGGAATCGCGACCGCGGCTGCCTTTGTCGCATGCGGAATGTTGACCTGAATCAATTCAAATATTCGCATTGAACCGGCTAATGATCTGCGGCCTGCTCAACGTCCTTAGCGGCAGCATCTGGTGAAGCCATGCAGAGAAAAATAATAATCTCGTGCGCGGTGACCGGCTCGGCCGACACGCCTGGCCGCAATCCAGCAGTACCGGTAACCCCCGAGCAGATCGCCAATTCAGCGATCGATGCGGCCAAGGCGGGCGCCGCCATCGTGCACATCCATGTGCGTGATCCGAAAACCACCAAGCCGAGTATGGAAACTCTACTGTACCGCGAGGTCGTCGAGCGGATCAGATCAAGCAGCACCGATGTCCTCGTCAACCTCACCACCGGACCGGGTGCCCGTTTCACGCACGACGATACTGACCCTTCGAAACCAGGTGCCGAGAGCGTGCTCAAATCTCCCGAAGAGCGCGTGCGCCACGTAGTAGAACTAAAGCCTGATATTTGCAGCCTCGATATGGGTAGCCTCAACATGGGAGACCGGGTGTTCGTCAACACGCCCAAGCACCTACAGGCGATGGCGGCGGCGATCAAGGATGCCGGTGTAATGCCCGAACTTGAAGTGTTCGAGACTGGCCATCTGCTTCTCGCCAAGCGCTTCATCGAAAACGGCTTTATCAAACCGCCCGGGATGTTTCAGATTTGCCTGGGTATCTCCTGGGATCAGCTGGCAACCACCGAGGCGATGATCTACATGCGAAGCCTACTGCCACCGGATTCCCCTTGGTTCGCCTTCGGTATTTCGCTGCATCAATTCCCGATGGTGGCTCAGACAATTCTGCTAGGCGGACATCCGCGCGTCGGACTTGAGGACAACATCTATCTAGAAAAGGGCAAGCTTGCGCCGAGCAATGCGGCGCTCGTCGAGAAGGCGGCAGAGATCGTTGAGATCCTGGGTGATCAGGTCGCGACGCCTACCGATGCGCGGCAGATTCTTGGATTAGTTGCAGCTAACTCTTGAAGTTTGCGGTATTTGTCCGACACAGAGTTTAACTACGCAGCCGGCATGCGCTCAGGCCCGCTTGTGGCACAAAGCGGACATGCTGTTCACGCTCGGCGATGTCTGCTTCTCTAATCGGCCGGTAGAACGTTGTTCGCACCATCTGGTTTCCGCACCGCGATATCGCGCCGGTTCGGTCGATCTCGCCCGCGCAGGTCAATCCAAACACCGCCCCGACCGACTTGGACTTTCGGAACCGAACGGGTACGTCAACTGTGGCCCGATAGGTCAGCGCCACTACAGGGCCGACACCGGGGAGCGTTATCAGACGCCAGCACACATCATCGTCTCGGACGATGGCCAGCAAGCGGCGGTGCAATATGCCAAGCTGCGCGCGAAGGAGACAATGAGCAACGGCTCGACCAACTCGGCCACATCGGGCAGGCTCTCGACCAGCCCCCTGACACGCGCTCGCCACATGAACGTCCGGAATGTCATCTTATCCGGTGTAACATCGATGATCGTGAACCCATTCTTCTCGGTGATCTTGAAGCCTCACATGGCCACCAATTCGGAAGGTGTGCTTTCAACAGAGCGGACCTGCGATGGAAAGGCATAGTCTCCGGTGTCAAGCGTGCCACCCAAAACTACGTAGACTGGGTTTCCGATTAGGCTGATGTCGCCTACCCGCATCATCTTGCCCGCTGCCGAGGAATGGAAATCTTCTTCGACGATCACCGGGCAACGTTGCGTTTGCTTGCCCAGTGCACCAATCAATCGCTGATGTTGAGCAAACCACCCGTCTTGCCAGCCGGGCTTCGGCTTATAAAGCACTACGTGGCCTTGAGGGAAGCTCCCACGCTCGCGCGTGTCGTGAACGGTTGGTCGATGAACACCGATACGATGGGTGTCTACGGCAACTACTATTTGAAGCGCGCCATCGTCGCGCAGCTCGGGCTCGGCGCAAACCTCCCCGAGGATGTACGCGCTGCACTTCGACAAGGGCGAGATGCCACCCGCAGATGCCCTTCTGGTCGATCACACTGTATGACGCCGAAGGCTTCCCGGTCGCGAACTCCCTTAATCGGTTTGACCTCGCCAGTTGGATGCCATTGAAACACAACGCAGACGGATCACTCGATCTGTATTTCCAGAATGAAAGTTCTGGCACTGACAAGGAGGCCAACTGGCTTCCCGCCCCGAAGGGCGCATTCAACTTGCTGATGCGGCTCTACGCACCAAGATCGGAGGCGCTCACCGGCAAGTGGAACCCGCCTCCCGTCACGCACGCGTCTTTGCCGAGCATAGGCGGTCAATAGAGTTCATGGCCTGAAAGAATGCCGGATGTCTGCTTATGGCACAAAGCGGACATCCAACTATCGCCCGGCAATGTCCGCATTCGGGGGTAAAGCGGACATCATCTTGACGCTCCCCGATGTCTGCTTTTGACCCAGAGCGGACATGAGCGGCATAGGACTGATGCGCTGCAACTGGCCAGAAACCCCATTCCAACGGCCGCAAATCCCTGCTGTAATTGAGCCGCTGTAAGCAAAGTCGGCGCAGTCTTTGAGCCTCGGGGAAGGCAATGCGGCGACGCGATTTTATCAAGCTAGTTTCTGGTTCGACGATTGCTTGGCCGCTTGCGGTGCGCGCTCAACAGAGCGAGCGAGTACGGCGGATCGGACTTGTGATGGGCTTTACCGAGAGCGACCCCGCGGGGCAGGCTCAAGTTAACGCGTTCCGACAGCAACTTCGGAAGTTCGGTTGGATTGAAGGGGTAAACATCAACATTGATTATCGATATCCAGCCGACGATCCCAGCCGCATACGGGCAGCGGCCGTAGAATTGTTGGGCTTGGCGCCGGACCTGATCGTGACCAGCACCAATATGGTGACGGCGATCCTGAAGTCGGAAGTCCGCGCCGTTCCACTAGTGTTTCTTTACGTCTCCGATCCGATCGGCAGTGGCTTCGTCACCAACTTGGCCCGGCCAACCGGCAACGTCACGGGATTTGCCAATTACGAGCCCTCGATGGGCGGCAAATGGCTTGAAACGCTTAAAGAGATAGCGCCGTATATTGAACGTGTTGGGTTTATTCTAAATCCTGAGACGCCGCCTAATGTCGGCTTCTTGCAAACCGCTGAAGCCGCAGCTCCTTTGCTCAAAATCAAGCTGAGCGCACTCGGCGTTCACACCCGCGACGAGATTGAACGTGCTGTAACGGGCTTCGCTGATGAGCCAAAGGGCGGTCTCATTGTTGCGCCACACGCTATCACTGTGACAAATTCCCATCTTATCGTCGAGCTAGCAGCGCGGCATCGGCTACCGTCGATATATCCATTCGCGTTTTACGCCAAGGCGGGCGGTTTGGTTTCCTACGGGTTCGATCCGGTCGACCAGTTCCGGCAGGGAGCAGGATACGTCGATAGAATACTTCGGGGCGCTCAACCTCGCGAGCTGCCAGTGCAAAACCCAGCGAGATTTGAGCTTGTCATCAACCTCAACACCGCCAAAGCCCTCGGTCTGGCTGTTCCGCCTTCGATGCAGCAACTTGCCGACGAGGTGATCGAATGAGGCGGCGCAAGTTCATTGCGCTTATCGGCGGCGTGGCCGCTTCAGGCCCGCTCGCGGTACGCGCCCAAGGCCCACCTGGAAAAATTGCACGCATCGGCATCATCGACGATTCACCGAGCTGGGATCCGTTCCGACAGCAATTACGCGAATTGCATTATGTTGAGGGCCAAAATCTCGCTTACGTGTACCTGCGCACCAACGGCGAGCAGGATCAATTGGATGCTGCTGCCTCGGCGCTTGCGAAGATACCGGTTGATGTAATCGTCGTATTCGGTACGCCGCGGGCCAAGGCTGCGCAACGGGCGACGAAAACCATTCCTATCGTCGCTATATCCATCGGCGATCCGGTGGCGGCCAAATTGGTAACGAGCCTAGCGCGTCCGGGCGGCAATATCACGGGAAGCACCATTCTCGGCCCAGACGTTGTTACCAAGAAACTGCAAATCCTCAGAGATGCAATTCCCACTGTGGCGCGCATTGCCTATCTTTGGAATCCGGACAATCCGGCTACGGCCGACATTTTAGAAGACCTGCGCAAGGCGGCGTCGCTCTTTCACATGACTGTTGTGTCCCTGGAAGCCCGGACTGTGGTGGATTTCAACCGGGTCTTTGCGCAGATGTCGTCTGATCGTCCCGATGCCGTGCTGATCACAAGCGATCCGGCGCATCAGTCGCACATGCCGGCGATTATCGACTTCCTTATGCAGAACCGAATCCCGGCCTTGTTTCAGGTCCGAGAGAATGTGGTCGCAGGCGGGCTAATGTCCTATGGCGTGAGTCTGTCGGATTTATTTCGTATGGGCGCGCTCTATACCGATAAGATTCTGCGTGGCACCAAGCCCGGAGACCTGCCCATTGCACAGCCGGTCACGTTCGAATTCGCTATCAACCTGAAAACCGCAAAAGCCATCGGTCTTGAGATTCCTACGACGGTCATCGCCCGTGCCGACGAGGTGATCGAATGAGGCGCCGCGAGTTCATAATTCTTCTAGGGGCAGCGCGGTGGCGCCGCTTGCGGCACGGCGCGCAGCAGAGCGAACCGGCAGGCGGATCGGAGTGTTGATTTCTAATGAGGAAAGTGATCCCCACGGACAGGCGCGCGTCGTAGGAGGCCACTAAATTTCAGCTGGTCATTAATGTGAAAACGGCCAAGTCGCTCGGCCTCACGGTACCTCCAGCGCTGCTGGCCGCGGCGGACGAAGTGATCGAATAGGACGCTTTTTTGCTGCGGTGCGGGAGTCCGCTTCTGGCACAAAGCGGACATACCTGACGCGCTAACGAATGTCCGCTTTCGGGGGTAGAGCTGACATGGCGGACGCACCTCGATGTCCGCTAATGACACAAAGCAGACATCCTAATTTAATTGCCGGAGTTATCGGCTGTACGCAAACCGTAGGTCCTTGTTGCGTAGTCGCGCAGGTCTGCCGTCGTCAGGCGTCGCTCAATAAACAGGTTTCCGGAGTCCGCAGAATTTGTGAGACTGTCGAGAAAAGCTGACAAGTTTCTTGAGCCATGTTTTGATAATTCCTCGGTAGAAAGTTCAGGCTTCGCACGTCCGGATAGTTTCGATATCTCCGCCGGCGCAATTTCAAGATTATCTGCCAGGATATTTTGGTCATCTTTGTTTGGCACAATTTGCTTTAGGCCCGCGTAGTCCAGCACAAACAGCGGGATCACTCTGCTCATCTCAACGTCGCGGACTAATGCAAACCACCGATTGTCCAGCACGTTCCAGTCTCCGTTGAGACGGGCCGCAACGACAGCATGACCCTGGTTTGTTGCAAGATCTTGCACGATGATGAGTTTCACATCCTCTTCGGAGACGCCCGCCTCGACGAGTGCGACATATTTGGCGATCGCGTAATCTTCACAATCGCCGCGACCCGTCGAAAACGTTTCGAGCAGAGAACTCCAACGATCGGGCACTCCCCACTGGGCGATATCGCTAGTTGCCCGTATCGCCACATCGACAGCCCGGTTGATCACACCAATGCGCGCGCGGCCATCACGGGCACGACCTTCCTCAATGATTTCAAGAAAACGCTGCGCTGCCGGCGGACAGCTTTCCATGTGCTCACGGCAACGCGCCAAAATCTCAATGTCGGCGCGAATGTTGACCTCAACGTTCCGCCACTTGGCTTGAACCTCTCCAACGACTGTCGGCATTGCGTCAAGACCGAACGGCTCTAGAGCGTGCTCAATCGGAACATGAGGAAATGGCCGGCGTAACCGATGCAATATCCTGTTTTGTATCGTCCTGAACCGGCACATTATCGTGCATGGCCTCAGCACGATGTGGCACAGCTATCGAATCGAAACTGCTCGGCAGAATCGCGCAAGTAGCCAGCACGGCAAAGATATATCTGGCCACATTGCACCCGATAGCGTGAGAACATCGGCAACGCCAAAGCCCTGCTCTGAAGCGATTGCGTACCAAAATCATTCCCGTTACCGGAGGCGCGGCGCGTCTGTGTAGGAAACACTTCGGAACGTCTCGACGAGAGTGTCGGTGAGATGTAGAAGAGTTTCCCGACTGTCCCGACGAGGGGTTGTTACCCAAATAATTTGTCATCGGTTTGGCGGAACTTACTGACGCGCTAATCACCATATTCCTGGGTAACATGCGGACTTTATTCAATTGTCCACGCCATCATCCACAAAGACGTCACCTTCTAGTCCCAATCAAAGAACAGCCGTAAAGAGAGTCAGCGAGGCTGACCAAATGGCTCATCGTCCCGCAGCCAAAAATTATTTGAATACCCCTGCGCACATCGAATGTTCAGTAGGTGCCGATTTTTCCGTTGGCCGAAAGCTAGGCGCTCGGCTGTAAGTGCGGCTAATCAGATGGGGCTGTATTTTGCTGCAGTGCGTGAGTCCGCTTTTGGCACAAAGCAGACGTAGCCTCAGCTCTCGACTATGTCTGCTCTCGGGGGAATGCGGCGGACATTATAAGCATTCACCTTGATTGATTGCCCGATTGGAAGTTCACGCCGGTAAAGACCCCGAACGCTCGCAATTATTCCCGCGGGCTGAGCATTGACGCTCCCTCGATTTCAAAGAGCTGTTATGAAAATAAATTGAGAAGGCATCGGGAATAAAACGTGAGCTGTCGGGTTGTCACAACGCCTACATTTTAGCTTTGCACAAGGTCGTTATGGGGAAAGCCGCTGTGAGTAAAGGAGTGCTTTATGGGAAGGCTTATGATTCGATGTCCAAAAACAGATCAGGCAATTTTCACTGGCACATTTGTTGCAGCGGAGAGTTTCCATTCCAGTCCAGTATTTTTCAGCCGCACATATTGCCCACACTGCAATTTGTTCCACGAATGGTTTGCTCAAGA
>Ga0187783_10004124_pt1 | contig 10756 bp, 5 predicted proteins | sample 1015_SJ02_MP02_2_FD_132471 | JGI IMG/M metagenome (GOLD analysis project Ga0187783, IMG submission 132471) | Tropical peat soil microbial communities from peatlands in Department of Meta, Colombia - 1015_SJ02_MP02_20_MG | ecosystem: Environmental > Terrestrial > Soil > Wetlands > Peat | place...
CCCGTTCTGCGTGCCTTCGGCCATGCTACCGTGGCAGGCAGCACAACCGCGCTCGGAAAACACGCGCTCGCCGACCAGCGCAGATCCGGTTGGCTCGAAGTAACGCAGGCTGGCGAGAAACGTGAGCAGGTCCGCCATCTCGTTGCCCTGAAGCTGAGGAGCGGATATCCCGCTTTCGCGGCCCTGCTGGAGCATGGCGGGGGCGTGGTTCCACATGACGCTGGCAAACTGCGCCGTGGTGAGCGGCAGATCGCGCTCCGGCCCTAGCTCCGGTCCCAACGTTCCACCCTGCCCGCGGACGGAATGGCACTGTGCACATCGGCTTTGAAACACAGCCCAACCGCGCTCAGCGTTGCCGGGCATTTGGCTAGTGTTGGACGCCGGCTGAGGAGCACTGTGGCTCACGTACGCGATAAGATCATTCATTTCACTGCCGGAAAACTGCGGCCACTGACCCAAGGCACGGCTGATGGGATCAACCATGGATCCAGCATGGTTCAGCATGGCGCGTGTCCACGCATTGGAGTCGCCAGCAGTCGCGATGCCCGATAACTCGGGCGCGGTCTTGCCGCCCGTTCCGCCCACGGAATGGCAGTAGGCACAACCCTTCTCGTTGAACACCCGCTTACCTGAAGCGGCGTCGCCGGGTCGCTCTAGCGTGCTCGCTTGGTAGAGGAAAGCCAGGATGTCCGCCATTTGCTGCGCGTTCAACTCCGGGTAGGGCTGGTTCTTCCGGCGGATCTGACGCCACATGCCAGGTCCGTGGTTCCACAACACGGTCACGATCCAGCCCATCGCGGGCGTGCCGGGATGCTGGCCGGAGAGATCAGGGGCGACACGTCCCCCGGAGCCGTTAACGGAATGGCAAACCCCGCACTGCTTGTCACCGTAGAACAGCTTGGCGCCCTTCTCAGGCGCACCGACGATGTACAGTGCGCGGCGCATAGTTGGCGGTCGCCGAATCTGGATGTACACCGGGACCACCAAGGCTACTGCGACCAAGACTGCGAGAATCCAAAAGAGAAGCTGTTTGCGCCCGCTGAGTTTAGCCATACACAAACCTCCCTTCTTGCTCTGGCGCCTGAAAATTGTGAGCCGACACCCTTCGGCTGGCCAACCCGCCAGCCGAGAATCGGCAAAATCCCGAGATGAAGCGCGTCACCTCTGTTCCAACTGCCTGATGTAAAGCCCCAGCCCCACCAGCACAAGAGCAATCGCCACCACCGAAAGCCCAAGTCCAACCCGCCGGAACCTCCATTCCTCCATAGCCTTTTCTCCGGCAGCGTAGGTCTGACGCGTCACAGCAAGTCCGGCATCGGTCTTACGCTTCAACTCACTATCGCGGAAGGCATGCACGGTGACGCGCGCCTTCAACAGCGCATCGCGAGCTTGTGCCGTCTGCAGCTTGGCCTGACTGACTTCCATGCCCTGCCGTTCCGCCTTTCCCAGCAACTCGTCCGAGGCGGCGATCGCCGTGGCCAGCTCTGTCAGCTGGTTGTACATCGCTTCCGCCTGTGTAGCTCCGGGATCCCCTTGAGTGTGACAGTTGGTACACACCGCATTCGGACCCATGCCGGTCATCTCGTCGGTGGGATGCTTGATAGCGTGGTTGCTGTGGCAGGTGACGCAACCCGGCAGGCCCATGGTGGCAAAAGCGTCCTTGTGCGGACTGGTTGCGAAGAGTTGCGCCTGGAAGACGTGGCAGTTGGCGCAGACAGCCGTTACGTTGGCGACGCCCGGGGGCGTGGCTCCGTGGTTGCCGTGGCACGTGGTACAGGTCGGCGCACTTAGGTCACCGCGCACCACCATAGCGTCGTGGTGCACGCTTTGCTCGTAGTTGGCGAACTGGTCGGTCTTGATGCCGTACGGCTTCATGTAATCGGCATCGGCATGGCAATGCGAGCAGGTGGTGGCGATGTTGCTGGGATGCACTCTGGAGCGCGGATCGGAGGGCGCGAGCAGGTCATGCGCACCGTGGCAATCGGTGCACACTGCGACCTTGCTGTCGCCCTTAGCCCACTTCATGCCGTGCACGCTGGTCTTGTACTGCTGGAACTGGTCGACGCGCAGGCTGGGGTTGTACTTCTTCATCCGCTCGGCATCGGCGTGGCACGAGGCGCAAAGCTCCGGAATCTGTTTGCGTTCGATCTTGCCCTTCCATCCCGCGGCACGGCTCATCGCCTTTTCAGGATCATCGCTGTTGGCGTCACCGCCATGGCACGCCGCGCACGTGAGTCCCTTCTGCGCATGGATGTTCTGGCTGTAGGTCGCACTGACGCCCAGCAGGTTCGGTAAATTGGCGTGGCAATCGAGGCAGGAATCCTTGGTCTGGGCGAAAGCCATAACGCTTCCAACAAGCCAGACAGCCGCAACGGGTGGAGCCCCTCTTTGCCATGCCGCGAGATTGCGAACCCTAACCACGTAGCCTCACTTTGCCACCCAGCCGTACACGGTCATGACTAGCATGTAACCGAGAAACACACAAACTAGGCCGGTGATCCAGCGCCGCGTGTTGAACGGCTTCTCGCGGTCGAGGAAGGGCAGCAGCAGAGCCACAGCACCAATCATTCCGAATGCCAGGATGCCCAACATTTCGCCGTCCATGCGCAGCACCTTGGCGGGGATCAGTTTCAGGGTCTGGAACATGGCCAGGAAGTACCACTCCGGCTTGATGCCCGCTGGCGCCGATGCGAAGGGGTCGGCCTTCACGCCGAGGCCCCAGGGGAACAATGCCGCCAGCGCGCCCAGCAGCCCAAGCGCCACGTACCACGCCATCAACTCCCGCAGCACGAAGTTGGGGAAAAAGCGGATATCGCGCTTCTCCGGCGGAAGCGCCTGCCACTCCGCCTGAAGGCCGGGCGGTACGCTCATGCCGAACCACTGAATCAGCGCCAGGTGCACGCCGATCAGCAAAGTTGCTACGGCCGGCAAGATCGCAACGTGCAATCCGAACATTCGCGTCAGAGTACTGCCGGTGATGTCTTCGCCTCCCCGCAAAAACAGCAGAAGGGGACGGCCGACAATCGGGATCTGCGCCGGGATCTCCGTGCCCACCTTGGTTGCGAAATAGGAGAGCGTATTCCAGGGCAGCAGGTATCCGCTAAAGCCAAACCCCAGCATCAGGAAGAGCAGCAGGATACCGCTCACCCACGTCAGCTCACGCGGCTTACGGTAAGACCTAAGGAAGAGGACGCTGAAGAGGTGGGCGAAAGCCATGAAGATCAACAGATTCGCCGACCACGCGTGCACCGAGCGGATGAGCCATCCGAACTGCACCTGGGTCATGATGAACTGCACACTCTCGAAGGCTTCGTCGGCCCCTGGACGGTAGTACAGCAGCAACAGCGCTCCAGTGAGCACTTGTACGCCGAAGAGAAACAGCGTCATACCGCCGAGGAAATACCAGTACGAATAGCGATGCACCGGCACTTTCTTTTTCAGCGCGAGCGCCCTGATGTCCTCCAGGGGAAAGCGTTCGTCGAGCCATTGGCGAACGCTGTAAACCGGGCTCGCCATCAAGCCTCCTGCTTACGGCGCACAAAGATGTCGTCGCCGCGGACCTGGACCTCGAATACCTCCAGCGGACGCGGCGGTGGGCCGGAAATGTTGCGGCCGTTCAGGTCGTACATGCCGTTATGGCAGGCGCACCAAATCTCGCGGAGGTCGGGACGATACTGCACGGTACAGGCCAGGTGGGTGCAGGTTGCCGACATCGCGCGATACTCCCCTGTCGCCGTCTGCACCAATAACCCAGGACGGGCACCGAAGCGAAACATCTTGGCAGTGTTGGGCTTCAGCTCCGCGACATGTGCCGCCAGCACCGCGTCGCCACCCAGGTCGGGAAGCTTGGGCGGAACCAGATAGCGCAGGATGGGGTAAAGGAATGAGGCTGCGGAAGCTACCAAACCAGTTCCCAACAGAATGTTCACAAACCGGCGCCGCGGTGCGTTTCGAGGTTCGGGGGCTGCCGTGCTGGCGCTTGATGCCGAGTGCATCAAAACCTCCTTGTTACTTGCCCAGCTCGCGTATGTACTTCACCAGCGCGTCAACCTGCTCGGGTGTCAGCGACTTGTATGAGGGCATCTTGCCCTTGCCATTGACGATGGTGTCCTTGAGATTGGCATCCGACTGCTTCTGCACGTCGGGCGACTTGTAGCTCTTGATACCCAGGTTCTTCCCCATCGTGGTGTTTGCGGTCCCATCAGGCCCATGGCACATCGCACATTTGGACCTAAAAAAGGCAGCGCCATCGGTTGAATCCGCGAGGCAGTTAGCAGAGGCGAGAAGGACACACAGCAATAAGATTGGTTTCATTTCATTCCTCCAAGCGTGAAAGTGGCAGCCCCGTCTTCAAACGAACGTTTCCATTAAAAGTGGACGAAAAATAGCATCCGCGGTAAACGTCAGGCTGTGATGATGGTCACGTTTGGGTGTGACGGGAGACACGGGGCTATCCTCCATTTTTAACAGAAGGCACCAGAATCATGCTGAAACATCGGTAGTGGATAGCCCGTCACCTGCCCGTGGACCTCATGAGACTGTAAGCTGTCTGGTTGTTGACGACAGCGGGAAGCAAGACTTAGGATTCGCGCCGAAGACTCGGCGCGATGCCGACACTTAAAATCATGCGTGAGCGTGCGTCATTCCGAAAGCCGTTCCTGGCAACATTGGCGACCCTGTTTGCCGCAGTTGCTATCGCCTATGGTTCCCTCTGGATGTACGCTGTGCGTTACCCGGGCACGGGGGTGGAGCTTGGCTTCAATAACCACCACAACCCTCAGTATGACGAGAGAACGCACTCGCAAGCAGTCGAAGATGTAGTGGAAGGAAGCCCTGCGGAACGCGCCGGCCTGCGCGTTGGCGACCGCATTGTCGGCGTGAATGGGCGAGCCCTGGACGCCGACATTGGTTCCACCGAAGCCTATGTCCGTGGCCGCCCGGGCGACCCGGTCGAGTTAACCGTAGATCGCGCCGGTGAGCCCAAGCCGCTGATTTTGCATGGCGTCTTTCGGGTTACCGCGCAGGCTGGAACGCCCGAGGGCCTGGCCAAGTCCTCCGCGCTGCAAGTCAAGAAGTTATTTCCCGTTCCCTTTCTTCTGGTGGCATTCGCGGTCCTGTTCCTGAGGCTGGAGGAACTCAATGCATGGCTTCTGGCATTGCTGTTCTGCGCGTTTGCTGCCGCACCAGGTTTTCCCAATCCCGTGATCATCTCTCCCACACTTCGCGCATTTGCGTTTGCTTTCCGCGCGGTGTTCGTGGGAATGCTGTGTCCGCTTTTCAATCTTTTTTTCGCGGTTTTCCCGCTGCAGTCGCCTCTCGATCGACGCCTCCCGTGGTTGAAGTGGATGGGGCTTTTGTTCGGAGTCTGTACTGTCTTTCCCGGGTTGCGGACCGGGGATCCAAGCCTTCCACGGGTGGCAGCTCACCTGGTGGGCAGCCACAACGCCTATGTCATCCTCCTTTCCCTGAAATACGCCTTGCTGGCCCTGGGCATGATCTCTCTGGCACAAAACTCATTCATGGCCGCCGTCCCCGCAGAAGCGCGGCGCAAATCACGAGTGATGTTATGGGGAACCGTGGCCGGCGTCCTGCCGATCGTGCTCGGACGCGCGATAGCGGATTTCACCGGCTATCGACCCTCATTCTGGCTCGATACCGGGCTGGTCCTGGTGTTGTTGCTGTATCCCCTCTCGTTTGCTTATGCGGTGGTGAAGCACCGCGTGATGGAGATTCCGGTGCTGCTGCGGCGCAGTGCGCGGTACGTTCTGGTGCAGAGGGGCTTTTTCGTTTTGATGTTCATAGTCGCGGCTTGCGCCATTGCGCTCTTCACGCACGTTTTCTCGCGATTCCTCCGCGCGGATACGAATATCGGGATGGCTTTGAGCGCAGTATTTGGGATTCTCCTAGTCTGGACATCGGCGCCCTTGGTCAAGCGCGGAACGATGCGTATCGACCGGGCTTTCTTTCGCAGCGCTTATGATTCTCGTGTCATTTTGCACGACCTCGCGGAGAAAACCCGGACAGTAGGCGACCCTCGCCAGCTGGCTTTGCTCATCGAGCGCCATGTGAGCGAAGCGCTGCACCCGAAAACCCTGGCGTGTTGCCTGGAATCAGGCAATGGCCGGCTGGCTGCGATCTCTGGAACGCTCCCCGCGGCGCTCGAAACGCTCTCCTCCAGCGCACCGGTTTTCGTCGAACTGGTGCACCGCGGGAAAGCGTGGGAAGCGCCGTCCGGCTCCGCAGAGTTAGCCGCTCTGGCTCCGCTCGCGCCGGAATGCCTGGTGCCGATCCTCGGCCGTGAGAACAACCTCATCGGCTTGCTCGTTCTCGGCCAGCGGCTTTCCGAGGAACCTTATTCTGGTGAAGACAAGCAGTTGCTCGATTCGGTGGCGGCCCATGCGGGCGTCGCTTTGGAGAACATACGTCTCGCGGAAAAGATGGCGGAGCGCATGGAGGCCGATCGCCGCACCGCTCAGGAAATGGAAATTGCCCGGCAAGTGCAGGCCAGGCTTTTTCCGCAAAAGCTGCCGGCGATGAAGACTCTCGAATACACAGGTGCTTGCATCCAGGCCCGGAAGGTGGGTGGAGACTACTACGACTTTCTGGAGCTTCGCCCCAGCCGCTTGGCGCTGGTGCTGGCCGACATTGCGGGCAAAGGGGTGTCTGGCGCCCTGCTGATGGCCAATCTGCAAGCCAACCTGCGCAGTCAATACGCGATGGCGGTCGACGACCTGCCGCGCCTGCTCACCTCCGTCAACCGCTTGTTCTTCGAGAATAGCGACGATGCCAGTTACGCTACCCTATTCTTTGCGGATTACGACGATCCCAGCCGCAAGCTCCGCTACGCCAATTGCGGACATCTTCCCCCGCTGCTGCTGCGCGCCGGCGCAGGTTCGCAGGGTCAGGCCCCGAATGTAGAGCGGCTCGGTTCGACCTGCACCGTGATGGGATTGTTTGAAGACTGGCGTTGCGAGATTGCAGAAGTGCAGCTTGCTCCAGGTGACATGCTGGTGCTCTACACAGATGGAGTCGCCGAAGCCACAAACGCGGATGGGGAAGATTTCGGCGAGTCCCGTCTGCTCGACAGCCTCCGGAGCAATTTCCGCCTTCCGGTGGAGGGCATCCTCCAAGCAGTTGTTGAGGCGGTCAAGCAATTTAGTAGCGGTAGCGAACAGCAGGATGACATCACTCTGGTGATTGCGCGCTCCCTAGCGTAATCGGATCCACGCCGCAAGAATCTCGGACCAACAATGCGATAGCTCCCGGATTGTCGGCTACTCGAAAACTGAGCCGAAACGATTTCCTTTCGGCACGGTTTGGAGTGCCGCACTATTTGCAGCGGATGGATGACTTGCTCGCACCGGTCACTCGGCCTGAAGCGAAACAGTGCCGTGGTTCGCTCAGCTATCGAATCACCGAGAAAGCCCAGAGTTGGGAACTTTTAGGACGCCGATGCGCCACGACGGTCCGATTGAACTGCTGCATGCCTGTGTAAATGCGGTTCAAAAAGCCACTGAGGGATTTCGGCACACCTCATGGGGAAATACACTTGTCCTATCGATGGACGGTCCGGCCATCGGAACCCCCGAACTGTCCGATTACGTTTATCGGGCAAGAGGTGGGCAACGGGATCAAAAGGCACCTGTACCGTCAATCACTTGCCGTGAATACCCGTTACCGAATCCGTAATTGGTGAGACCCTTTTCGATAGGTCATGGAGTGGGAACCCGACCTCGGCAGTCATCCCTCGACAAACCTTGTTTCCCCTAGCGCGTTTTTGGCCAACTTCCGGTTTGCCGACAATTCGCCAGGAACAATTTATAACGAGGTCAGTTTGGTTGTCCCAAGTAGAGGTCCAGCCAATTCAGAGTTTCCTTGATGAGCTCATTTCGCGGGACAGCGTGACCGGTGTCGTAAACCACGCGTTTCTTCTGATCCTTCTTAGATCCCAGCAGGTTATAGAAAGGCACCTGGGTCGCCTGCTCAGGAAAGAAGAAATCGTAATGCCCGTTGAGCATCAGCACGGGCTGCTTCACATGCGGAAGAAAGTTGATGGTATCTACTTCGGGAAGGGACCGCCCGAAGTCGAGACCACCCAGGGCGATGATGACAGCCTTGATACGCGGGTCCACGGCCGGAATTATCGCTCCCATCACTGCACCCCAACTGTAGCCGTAGTAAGCAATCTTGTTGTGATCGAGGTCAGGCCGTGTGTCCGCGTAATCAATGGCGCGCGACGCATCTTTAGCCCACATGATGACGTGGTCTCGCCAGTTGCTACTCATGTCGGTCACATCCGATTCCATGCCATCGCCGCGCTCGTAGGTGCTCTTGTACACCGGATAGAGAACCGCGCGTCCGCTGCGAAGAGTGGCATCCAGCGAAGCTGACGGGTACACAGCAAAGTGGCGGAGGTTCAGAGCGGCGGATCCGGGGAAGAACAACACGAGCTGGTATGGCGGCTTACCCCTCTTTGGCAAAAACAGATAGGAGATGGCCTGCTCGTGACCATAGGCCGCCGTGTAGGTGATCTTCTGTACCGTCCAGTCCTCGTCTTTGCTGTCTACTGGTTCGACGGACGCGTTCAGGGGTGTTTTGTCGTAGGAGTAAAGCCCCCGATAGGCTTGGAAAATCTGGTTCGAAACCGGCTTCTCTTTCGTCAGGTCGCGGCGGGGCGATGGCATAGCCGCGAATGCTTCCTTGGGGATCGAACCCGGGTCGATGTACTTGACGCAACGGAAGCCGATGTTCGCGGCGCGCAGAAACGGCGACTGAGCGTCGGGATCGACGAACATGTAGTTGGGCTCGTCCCAGCCGCCGCCCATAACATAGCGGGTGCCGGCTTCCGCTTCTGTCCAGATCCATTCCTTCACGTTGCCCGCCATGTCGTAGGTACCCCACGGACCCATGTCCTGCCTGCTGCCGACGGGCAGGACCCCTGCGCTCCCGAAATTGCTTGCCGGTACGATCAGCGATGCCAGGTACGGCCCGGCGGCACGGTTCCAGTGATAGATCGTGGGTAAGCTCTTGCCGGCAAATTCCGCATACGCCGCGGCTTCGTACCAACTGATGCCGGTGACGGGATAATCATCCTGGCCTTGGGGATATTCGCCCGCCACCCAATCCTTAGGCCCCGGACGCCCCGCAGCATCACGGAAGAGGGCCATCGCCTCTTCCCAGCTGAGATGTTTGCTGTCGCGCACGAAGTCAGTCTTCCAGTACTCACGTTTTTGGTAGCCGCGCTGATCGACGAAGACCTTGAACTGCCGGTTGGTTACCTCGTACTCGTCGATCCAATAATCCTTCAGCGCCAACTGCGGCATGCCATCGTAGCCGGGGATAAATAAGGACTTGAAGTATTTTTTCAGTTCGACGCGGACCATGCCGGGTGGAATTCTTGCCACTTCGTCGAGTGTGACCTGCCCCTCAACGGCTTCGCCAGCCGGAATGTAAACTCGCGGTATCAGGGCCGGGGTCAACCGCAAAACGGTGCCGTAACCAGGCTTTTCAAATTTCCAGATAAACACGCCGCGCGGCTGGCGGACATTCTTCAGCGGAGTACGACCGACATATTCCCACGAGTCATTGCTGCCGTCGTATTCGCGGCGATAAACACTGGCGCCGGGAGGATTCGACTCCAGCGTCATCGGATAGGAGATAAGAGGCCAGAGCTTGGCAAGGGCAGGATCGCCGGGGATTGCTTGCTCGGCCCTGGTGGCGAGCTTAAACGCCGTGCCGAACTCCCCCTGAACGGCCGCGGCGCCGAATTTACCCTGATCGTACAGTTGCAAGATCTCAGGCAGCGCCACCTCGCGGGCCCAACGCGCATCGCGGGAGCGCTTCACAATCCGGCCGATTCCCGCGCCCACCAGGATGAGGAAAATGAGCAGGGGCACGAGCACCCGTGGCCGTTTAGCCGCTCGCATAATCCGAGCCGGAGTCAGAGCTGCACCGGACTCAGGAAACAGCAGGTCACGACATTGGCGAAGATCCCGCGCCAACTCAACGGCAGAGGGGTAACGCTCCGCCGGATTCTTCTTCAGACAGCGAGAGACGATGCGCCTCACTTCCGGGGGCACGTCGCGCTTGAGTTCGCCGACTGGCGTCGGGTCATCGCGCATCACAGCAGCAAGCAATGCCGCGCCGGACGGGGCATCAAAGGCGCGCTTGCCTGTCAGCATCTCGTAGAGCACGGAGCCGAAGGAAAAGACGTCGCTGCGGGCGTCCACGGCCTTTGCCTCTGCCTGCTCCGGCGACATGTAAGCAAGCGTTCCAAGAATCATGCCTGGGCTTGTGGCAGCACTTGCCGTCATGGTTGCACCCTGGTCCCCGGCTGCGGGTGGTGCCACCGCAATTCTGGCCAGCCCGAAGTCGAGCACCTTCACCAGCCCGCCCTCGTCCACCATGATGTTGGCCGGCTTCAGGTCGCGGTGCACGATTCCCGCGGAATGGGCGCGAGCCAACGCATCGGCAATCTGCACCGCGTACTTGATCGCCATACTTGCCGGCAAGCCGCCCGGAGGAATGATGTGGTTGAGCAGGCGCCCCTCGACATATTCCATGACCATGAAGTCAATCCCGGCTTCAGAGCCGATGTCGTACAGCACGCAGATGTTGGGATGTTGCAGCCCCGAGATGGCCTTCGCTTCCCGCACAAATCGCGCGTGCTGGTCCGGGTTTGACGAAAGGTGTGCTGGAAGAACCTTGATGGCCACAGTACGCTGCAGACGGGTATCACGGGCGCGGTAGACCTCGC
>Ga0187783_10004125_pt1 | contig 10756 bp, 9 predicted proteins | sample 1015_SJ02_MP02_2_FD_132471 | JGI IMG/M metagenome (GOLD analysis project Ga0187783, IMG submission 132471) | Tropical peat soil microbial communities from peatlands in Department of Meta, Colombia - 1015_SJ02_MP02_20_MG | ecosystem: Environmental > Terrestrial > Soil > Wetlands > Peat | place...
CCACCGACGCGGGAGCGAGCACGCGGTCCGCCAGCAGCAGCCGGAAGTTGCGGATCGCGAGGACCGGCACGCGGCGCGTGAGCTCGAGGCGGCGCGACCGCGGGACGCGCGCGAGCATGGCAACCCATCCGATCACGATCCGAGGAGGCGGTACCGGCGACCTTACCCAGCCGGCGACCTGCGGCAAAGCGAATTATCACGGCGCCGCGCCGCCTCCCGCCGCGCTCGGCTTGGCCGGCTTCCAGCCCGGTGCCCCGCGGGCGACCCGCCCAGCCGGACCGGTCGGAGCCGGCCGCCGCCTGGCCTGCCGCGGACGCTTCCGCCCGGAGGCATCCCGGTTGACACCGGGCTGGCCGGAGATGGCACGCTCTGGAATACCGCGAGATACGGCCGGGTTCGCGGAGTGTGGGCAGGACCGAGCTGCCCGGCGAGAGGAGCTGATACTCAGGTGAGCATCCTGGGCACCCGCGTCCTGCGGACGGAGGATCCACGGTTCCTGACCACCGGCGGCGTGTACGTCGAGGATCTCGTGGACGAGCGGCTCGAGGGCGCCTGCCACGTCTTCTTCGTCAGGTCGCCGATCGCGCACGCCAGGGTCCTCAGCGTCGATGCCGGCGCGGCCCTGCATGCCCCCGGCGTCGTCGCGGTGTTCACCGCAGCGGACCTGGCAGACCTGCCCGCCATCCCGCCGGTCGGGCCGATGAAGCCGGAGATGCAGCAGCACCTGCTGGCCACCGACAAGGTCCGATTCGTCGGCGAGCCGGTCGCGATGGTCGTGGTCTCCGAGCCCTACCAGGGGGAGGATGCGCTCGAACTGGTCTCGGTGGACTACGACCCGCTGCCCGCGGTCCTCGGCTACGACCCGGGCGATGACACGCTGCTGTTCGAGGACGCGGGCACCAACGTGGCTGGCTGGTGGGGCAACCCCGCCGACCTCAAGGCCGACCTGTTCGACGGCTGCGAGGTGGTCGCCAGCCAGACGATCGTCAACCAGCGCGTGGCCCCGGCGCCGATGGAGACCCGCGGCGCGGCTGCCGTCTGGGGCGAGGACGGCCGGCTGATCGCCTGGATCCCGAACCAGGGCGCGCAGGGCACCAAGTCCGGGCTCGCGAGGATGCTGGCAGTCGAGCCGAGCCAGGTCCGGGTCATCACCCCGGACGTCGGCGGCGGGTTCGGGGCGAAGTTCGGCGTGGACCCCGAGCACGTCCTGGTCTGCTGGGTCGCCGGCCGCCTCGGCCGGCCCGCTCGCTGGAGCGAGACCCGGTACGAAAACCTGATCGGGATGACGCACGGCCGGGCGCAGCAGCACACCATCACGATCGGCGGCAGCCGGGACGGCGACGTGCAGGCCTACCGCCTGGAGATCGTCCAGGATGCTGGCGCCTACATCCGGGCCGGCGGGTTCCTGCCGATGCTGACCAGGCTCATGACCAGCGGACCGTACGACATCCCGCGGGCCGAGTCGGTGGCCAAGGTGGTGGTCACCAGCACCACGCCGATCGGCGCCTACCGTGGCGCAGGGCGGCCAGAGGCGTCGGCCGCGCTCGACCGGGCCATCGACCTGTTCGCCGCCGAGGCGGGCGTTGACCCCGCGGACGTGCGGCGCAAGAACCTGCTGCCGCCGTTTACCGAGCCGCACCGGACCGCCTTCGGCGCGCTGTACGACACCGGCGACTACGTCGTCGGCCTCGAGCGGGCGCTGGCGGCGGCCGACTACGTCGGCCTGCGCAAGGAGCAGGCCGAGCGCCGGGTGCGGGGGGACGTCCGCCAGCTCGGCATCGGCCTGTCCAGCTATGTCGAGATAACCGGCATGGGCGAGGGCGAAGGTTCAGGGCCGAGCGAGAACGCGACGGTCGAGGTGCACCCGGACGGCACCGCGACGATCCTCACCGGCACCTCGCCGCATGGCCAGGGCCACGAGACCGTGTGGGCGATGATCGCGAGCGAGGAACTGGGCATCCCGGTCGAGAAGATCACGCTCAAGTGGGGTGACACCGACCTGATCCCGAAGGGCGGCGGCACCGGCGGCTCTCGCAGTCTCCAGCTCGGCGGCTCCGCCGTGAAGCAGGCCAGCCAGGAGCTGATCGAGGAGGCCAGGCAGCGGGCTGCGGCGCAGCTCGAGGCCAATCCGGCCGACCTGATCTTCGACAAGACCCGCACCGCGTTCAACGTGGCCGGCGACCCGGACGCCGTCGTCCCGCTGACCCAGCTCGCCGAGCAGGAGCGGCTGCTGATCCGGACCGTGTTCAGCGGGCCTGGCGCCACCTTCCCGTTCGGCACGCACATCGCGGTCGTCGAGGTCGACACCGAGACCGGCAAGCCGACACTGGTGCGCATGATCACCGTCGACGACGCGGGCACGCTGCTGAACCCGCTGCTGGCCGAGGGCCAGCGGCACGGCGGCATCGGCCAGGGCGCCGCCCAGGCCATGGTGGAGGAGGTCGTCTACGACCCCGACGGCAACCCGCTGACGGCCAGCTTCGCCGATTACCCCTTCGTGTCCGCGACCGAGCTGCCGAGCTTCGAGCTGGCTGACAGCGAGACGCCGACCACCTACAACCCGCTCGGCGCCAAGGGTATCGGCGAGGCCGGCAGCATCGGCTCCACCCCGGCCGTGCAGAACGCCATCATCGACGCGGTCAGCCACCTCGGCGTACGGCACATCGATATGCCCGCCACGTCCCGCCGGGTCTGGCAGGCCATCCGGGCAGCGCAAGGACAGGAATCGGAGCACGCATGACGCACATCGAGCTGACCGTCAACGGTGCGAAGCAGTCCGGCGAGGTGGAGCCGCGGCTGCTGCTCATCCACTACCTCCGCGAGCACCTGGGGCTGCGGGCGGCGAACGTTGGCTGCGACACGACCTCGTGCGGCGCGTGCACGGTGCTGCTGGACGGCACATCGGTGAAGTCGTGCACAGTTCTGGCCGTGCAGGCCAACGGCCACGAGGTGACCACCGCCGAAGGCCTGGCCACCGACGCCGGGCTGCATCCAGTACAGGCGGCGTTCCGCCAGAACCACGGACTGCAGTGCGGCTTCTGCACGCCGGGCATGGTGATGGCCACGGTCGCGCTGCTGGCAGAGAACCCGCACCCGACCGAGGCGGAGGTGCGCACCGGGCTGGAGGGCAACTTCTGCCGGTGCACCGGCTACCACAACATCGTCCGGGCCGTACTAGCCGCCGCGCAGGCCCAGGCCGAACAGGCGCAGGCCGAGACCGCCGAGGTGGGCGCGTGATCCCCGCGCAGTTCGACTACATCGCCGCGGAGTCGGCCGGGCACGCGATCGAACTGCTCGCCGAGCACGGCGACGACGCCAAGGTGCTGGCCGGCGGGCACTCGCTGCTGCCGATGATGAAGCTGCGCCTCGCGACGCCGGAACTGCTCATCGACATCGGCGGTCTGGACGAGCTGGCCGGTGTCGCCATCGACGGCGCGGACCTCGTGGTGGGCGCGACCACTCGGCATGCCGACCTCGCCGCGTCCGAGCTGGTCAGGGCCGAGGCGCCGCTGCTCGCCTACGCGGCCGGCCAGGTCGGCGACCCGCAGATCCGCCACCGCGGCACCATCGGCGGCTCGCTGTCGCACGCCGACCCGGCGGCCGACCTGCCGATGGCGCTGGTCGCGCTCGGCGGCACCGTCGTGCTGCAGGGCCCGGCCGGGAACCGGACCGTCGGCGCGGACGACTTCTTCGCCGGTTACTTCGAGACCGCTCTCGCACCGGACGAACTGCTGACCGCCGTCCGCATCCCGCGCCGGCCCGGCGTGCCGTGGGGCTATCAGAAGTTCGTCCGCCGGGCCAACGACTGGGCGATCGTCGGCGTGGCCGCGATAGACGGCCGGATCGCGCTGGCGAACATGGGCCCGATGCCGCTGCGGGCCACCGCGGCCGAGGACGCGCTCAGGGCGGGGGCGAGCCCGGCCGAGGCCGCCGAGCTGGCCGCCGACGGCACGTCGCCGGGCGAAGACCTGCACGCCGACCGCGAGTACCGTCGACATCTGGCCAGGGTGCTGACCCGCCGCGCGCTGGATCACGAGGCGGCGTAGCCACCCCGCCTGGTGGCGCCCGGCGGCGCCGCGCCTACCGTGGAGCGTGTCGGACTACGTGCTTGACCATCGCCAGCAGGGTGAGCGACACCGGCTGGCGCTCATGTCGCGGCTGCTCGACCCGATGCACTGCCGGCTGCTTGACCAGCTGGGAGTCGCGCCGGGCGCGCGGACGCTCGAGGTCGGCTGCGGCAACGGCTCGGTCTCGGCCTGGCTGGCCGGGCGGGTCGGCCCGACTGGGCGAGCGGTGGCGGTCGACCTGGATCTGTCCCTCACCGCAGACGTGTGCGGGGTCGAGTTCCGCCAGGCCGATATCCTCGCCGGCCCGGTAGCGCCGGCCGACTTCGACGTGGTGACATGCCGCGCCGTCCTCCATCACATCGGCGACGTCCGGTCAGCGGTGGCAAACCTGGTGGCCAGCGCGCGGCGGGGCGCGGTAGTCCTCGTGATCGAGCCGGACTTCCTGCCGGTCAGCGTCGCCGAGCCGGCGGCCGTTCGCGACTTCTGGCAGGGCTGGCTGGCCTGGTCGCGCGAGGAGGGCATCGACTACTTCCTCGGCCGCCGGCTGCCGCAGCTGCTGTCAGCGGCGGGTGTACAGGATATCGCCGCGACGGCAGAGACGGCGCTGTACGACGGGGGCTCGCCGTGGGCGGCGTACTGGCAGCAGACCATCCGCCAGCTGCGGGGCCGGCTTCAGGATTCTGGCATGCTGCACAGCGAGAGCATCGACGGCTTCCTGGACCGGTGCGCCGATCCGCGGTGGTGGACGCAGACCATTGCCTTCACCGCGGCCTACGGGCGCGCTCCCGGCCGTCCGGGCAATGATCTACGGAGCGAGGGGTAGGGGGTAGCGAATGAGCTCGCCTGACTCACCCAGCGGCAGCGCCGAGCACAACGGTGCGCTCCCGCAGCGCGTCGCGGAGCTCGCCGGCGAGCTCACCGAGGCGCAGGAGGAGTCGCGCCGCCGGCGGCTCGCCCGGCAGATTTCCGAGCTCGCCAGCCGCGGCAGCCAGGCCTCGCGGCGCGGCGTGGCGTCCGGGACCGGCGCGGCCTGGCGCGGCACGCAGTCGGGTGCTGGCGCCGCCCGGCGCCAGCTGCGGTCCGCCACCGGCGCAGCGGCGCGCCGGGCAGGCCCCGCCCGTGACGCCGCCGGAAAGGGCGTGCGAGCCGGCCGGGACATCGCGTTCCGGCGCGCGCAGACCACCGGCACGGCGGCCGGCGGCCGCGTCCGGTCGAGCGCCCTCGCGACCTGGCACGGGCTGCGAGCCGGCGGCGAGTGGCTGGCCACGCAGGCGATGGACATGGCGCCACGAGTGCCGATCCGCTGCATCGCCACGCTGCAGCAGCAGCACCCGGGCCTGGCTGGCGACCAGCTCGCGGACCAGCTCATCGCCGGTGCCGCCCGCGCCGCCGCGGGCATCGGAGCCGCGGTCGGTGCCGCCGCGGCGGTGCCGTTCGTGCCGACCCTGCCGATGGAGCTCGGCGTCGAGACGCTCGCGCTCGTTGCCGTCGAGCTCAAGCTCATCGCCGAGCTGCACGAGGTCTACGGGCAGCAGGCGCCCGGTTCGACCAGGCAGCGCATGCTGGCGTACCTGATCGCCTGGTCGCAGCGCCGCGGAGTCCGGCTGACCGCGGATGGCATCTCGCTCGCGGTGGGATCGCCGGTGCGCCGCCAGCTGGAGCGGCGGCTGCTGGCGAAGGCGAGCCAGGGCGCGTTCGCGCTCGCGCCGCTGCTGACGGGCGTCGCCGCCGGCGCCGTGATCGACCACTACGAGACCCGCAAGCTGGGCAACGCGGTTCGCCGCGATCTGCGCGGGCGATCGGCAGCGCCGGCGCGCTAGCGCCCGGCTGCGGTCAGAGCCGGCCGAGCTCCTCGGACAGGTCACTGAGCCCGAGCGCGCCGAGCGAGAGCGCGGCCATGTGCCAGGCCTTCAGGTCGAACCCGGCCCCGCGGGCCGCTCGCGCGGCCGCCCGGCCGGCTAGCCAGGCCCGCTCGCCCAGCTTGTAGCTGATCGCCTGCCCCGGTGCGCTGAGATACCGGACGATCTCGCTCGCCACGAAGTCCCGCGGCCGGCCGCTGTGCGCCGCGAGGAACTCCAGCGCCAGCTCCGGCGTCCACGGCTGCCCGGCACCTTGAGCCCAGTCCGGCGCGACCGGGAGCCCTAGGTGCATGCCGACGTCGACGATCACCCGGATGGCGCGCATGAGCTGGGCGTCCAGGTATCCGAGGCGGGCGCCCGGCGCGGCCAGGAAGCCCAGCTCGTCCATCAGCCGCTCCGCATAGAGCGCCCAGCCTTCCGAGCACGCGCTCACCCCGCCCAGGCTGGTCTGGTACAGGGAGAGCTGCCGGGCGAGGTAGCGCCACTGCGCGATCTGCAGGTGGTGGCCGGGCACGCCCTCGTGGTACCAGGTGCTGTACAGGTTCCACATCGGGAACCGAGTCCGGCCGAGGGTAGGCAGCCAGGTCCGGCCCGGCCGGGAGAAGTCCTGCGACGGCCCGGTGTAGTACGGCGCCGCCGCGCTGCCCGGCGGGGCGATCCGGGCCTCGACCACCTTGATCGGGTCAGCCAGATCGAAATGCGTGCCCGCGAGGCTCGCCATGGCCGTGTCCATCAGCTCCTGCAGCCGGTCCCGCACCGCGTCGACGCCCTCGACCGCCTCACCGTGCGCATCCAGGTGCGCCATCGCCTCCGTCGGGGTCGCGTCAGCGAGGACCCGCGCTGCCTCCGCTTGCATGGCAGCCGTGATCTCCCGGTACTGCGACCAGCCCCAGTCGTAGACCTCGGCGAGATCAAGCTCGGCTCCGTTCCAGCCCCGCGCGCCGAGCAGGTACCGCTCTTCCCCGACGCCGTCGGGTGTCCCGGCCGCGCCCGGCAGGTACCGCGCGAGCAGCCAGTCGCGCAACTCGGCCGCCGCGGCGTCGGCCGAGGCGGCGGCCGCGGCCAGCTCGGACCGCAGTGACTCCGGCGCATCCGCGGGCGCGCCGGAGCTGAAGTCGGCGAACCAGCCCGCGCCGCCGCCGGTAGCCTGCCAGTCGGCGAGCTGCCCGGCGACGGTCTCGACCTGGCGTGGCGCGGCGTACAGACCACGGCGGGCGCCTTCGGCCAGTGACTCGCGATGCTGGGCGAACGCCCCCGCCACGCGCGCGAGCCGCCGGGCTATGACGGCCCAGTCGTCCGCCGTGGCGGTGGGCATCAGCAGGAACGTGCCGCGTACCTGCTGCGGCGGCCCGAAGATGTTGGACACGGCCCGGAGCGGCTCCCCGGCCGCGCTGATCGCCAGCCTGGTCTGCAGCCGCTCGCGCAGCAGCCGGGCACAGCGCCGTTCATCAGCGTCGGTGAACCCGGCCGCCCCGGCCGCCTGCTCGAGGCCGGTCAGCGCCGCCAGGGTCGAGCGGGCCAGGTCGTCGAGGGCCTGCTGGCCAGCCGGGGACAGATCGGGCAGCTCGTCCTGGCGCTTGCCCAGCCCGAGGGAGGTCGCGGTCAGCGGGTCCAGGTCCGCGTACCGGTCGACGAAGGCATCGGCCGCATCGCGGACGGGCCTGGCCGGGGCGTCGAGGCCCTCGGAGGTCTGCGTCATGGGTGTCATTATCCCGGCTACCAGTGGGCGAAGCCGGGAAAGCCGGACGTTAGAGTCCTCGGGTGACTAACCGCAAGATTCTGGTTACAGGCTCCTCGCGCGGTATCGGCCGGGCGATCGCGGTGGCGTTCGCCGCGGCCGGCGACCAGGTCGCCGTGCATCACCGGGACAACGCGGCGCTGGCCGCACACGTCGCCGGCAGCCTGCCGGGTGACGGGCACGTCGTCGTCCAGGCCGACATCGCCGACGCCGACGCCGTCCGGGGCATGGTCGACGCGGCCGCCGCGCAGCTTGGCGGCCTGGACGTGCTGGTGAACAACGCCGCGAGCTACGGCCGCGCGGCACATCCGGTCACGGAGGTCAGCTACGAGCGGTGGCAGCAGGCGTGGCGGGACACCATCGGCCTGAACCTGATCGGCGCCGCGAACGTGACCTGGTGCGCGGTGCGGCACATGATCGCGCGCGGCGGCGGCCGGATCGTGAACGTGTCGTCCCGCGGTGCGTTCCGGGGCGAGCCCGGCCAGCCCGCCTACGGCGCAAGCAAGGCGGGGCTCAACGCCCTCGGCCAGTCCCTGGCGGTCGCGCTGGCACCGCAGAACATCACGGTCGCGGCGGTGGCGCCCGGCTTCGTGCAGACCGACATGGCCGCGCCGCACCTCGACGGCGAGGCCGGGGCGGCGATCCGCGCGCAGAGCCCGTTCGGCCGCGTCGCCCGGCCGGACGAGATCGCGGCCGCGGTGCTGTTCCTCGCCTCCCCGGAGGCAGCCTGGGCGAGCGGTGCGATCCTCGACCTCAACGGCGCCTCCTACCTGCGAACCTGATAGGCATGCAGACAACGACCTTCAACGTGCACACCGGGCGCACCCCGGCGGTCGCCGACATCACCCGGCAGTGCGAGCAGTTCGCCCGGCAGGCCGCTGGCGGGGGTGACGGCCTGCTGCACGTGTTCGTGCCGCACGCGACCGCGGGCCTGGCCCTGCTGGAACTCGGCTCGGGCAGCGACGCCGACCTGCTGGCCGTGCTGGCCGAGCTGCTGCCCGCCGACGACCGCTGGCGGCACGCGCACGGCTCGCGCGGTCATGGCCGGTCGCACGTGCTGCCTGCCTTTCTCCGCCCGGACGCCACGGTGCCCGTCGTCGGCGGCAGCCTGGCGCTCGGCACCTGGCAGTCGGTGGCGCTGGTGGACCTCAACGTCGACAACCCGGATCGCCAGGTCCGGTTGTCCTTCCTGGTCTAGCCGGTGCCCGGCGACGAGGGCGTCGGGCCGATCTGGCCACCATTCCGGCGTGACCAGCCCTGGCACGATCCCGGCGGCTGGCTCGGTGACGCCCGGCTGAGCCTGCCTGTGGCAGTATCCCCTGCAGATCGGACGACAGAGGGGATGCCGGATGGACGTGCGCGAGGCGCTGTACACCACGAGGGCGATGCGACGGGTCCGGCCCGACCCGATCCCGGCCGACGTGCAGGCGCGCATCCTGGACGCGGCGATCCGGGCACCGAGCGGCGGCAACGCGCAGGGCTGGCGCTTCCTGCTGATCGACGATCCGGCCGTCAAGGCCCAGCTAGGCCCGCTGTACCGGGACGCCATCGCGACGCTCTGGCAGACCGCGTACGCCGACCGGCTGGAGCGGGCACGGTCCGCCCCTGCCGATCCGGACAGCGTGTCCCTGCTGAAGGTCCAGTCATCCGCGCAGTACCTGGCGGACCACTTCGAGCAGGTACCGCTGTTCCTTGCCGCGTTCTCCCGTGGTGACCCGACCGGCGGGTCGATCTTCCCTGCGGTGTGGAGCGCTCAGCTCGCGGCCCGCGCCGAGGGCGTCGGCAGCGCCCTGACGTCGGTGCTCGGTTTCTTTCATGCCAGCGAGGTGAACCAGATTCTCGGTGTGCCCGCCGCCAAGGGGTGGACCATGAACTGCCTGGTGTCGTTCGGGTACCCCACCGGACGGTGGGCGGTGGCGCCGCGCCGGCCGGTGCACGAGGTGGCCTACCGCAACGCCTGGGGCAGCGACATCGGCATCACGATCGGCGAGCCGCTCTGGTCGGCCGACGCCGGCTGAGCCTGGCCTGGTATCAGCCAGCTCGGGAGCCGGCCCGGTTCCGAGCGGCCCCAGGCGGCACGCGCACGAGCAGCGCGCCCGGCAGCACCCGCACGGACAGTCCGTCCGATGGCTCGATCAGCTCGCCGTCCAGCTGACGCGGCAGCCCCCGGCCGCCGGGTCCGCAGGCGTCCTCGGCGTGGATCTCAACCGTGCTGGCCTGGTACCGCTCCAGCTGGCGGTCGTCGCGGCGGCTGCCCGCCGCCACCCTGCGCCCGACGTCCGCCCAGCCGAGCAGCCCGGACGGCGCCAGCACCACGACATCGAGCCGGCCGTCGTCCAGGCTCGCGTCGGGCATGATGGCGAACCCGCCGGGCAGCGCGCCCGAGTTTCCGACCGTCACGCACCGGGCGTGCCTGGTCAGCGGCGGGCCGCCGTCGAGCCGGATGGCGAACGTGACCGCGCGCCGGAGCAGCTGCCCGGGCGCGGCCGCCGCGTAGGCGGGCCAGCCGGTCAGCCGCTTGGTCACCCCGCGGGCCCGGCCGACCACGGCAGCATCCAGCCCGAGCCCGGCCATCGCGACGAACACCGCGCCGTCCGCGCTGCCGAGGTCGATCCGCCGGTCCCGGCCGCCGAAGGCCACCGCGAGCGCCGAGCCGACTCGCCGCGGCAGGCCGAGTGCGTGGGCCGTGAGGTTGGCCGATCCGGCCGGGACGACCGCGAGCGGCACGCCGCTGCCGGCCAGCGCCTGCGCGCAGGCGCGCACCGTGCCGTCGCCGCCGACCGCGATCACGAGTGCCGCGCCGGCCTCGACGGCCTGGCTGGCCTGGCCGGTTCCGGGGTCGTCCGGAGTGGTGGGCAGCAGCAGCGGCGGCTGCCAGCCCGCCGCCGCCGCCGCCCGCTGACACGCGGCGCACAGCCCGGCAGCGTCCCGAACCCGCGCGCCGTTCACCACGACGGCGGGCAGCGCGCCAGCGCCGTGACTCGCCCGCGCCGGCTCGATCGGATCGCCAGCCACGCCTCCATCATGGAAGACACGGCCGCCGGGCTGGCACACTCGTCGGCATGACGACGCCGTCCTGGCCCGCCTGGCCG
>Ga0187783_10004126_pt1 | contig 10756 bp, 11 predicted proteins | sample 1015_SJ02_MP02_2_FD_132471 | JGI IMG/M metagenome (GOLD analysis project Ga0187783, IMG submission 132471) | Tropical peat soil microbial communities from peatlands in Department of Meta, Colombia - 1015_SJ02_MP02_20_MG | ecosystem: Environmental > Terrestrial > Soil > Wetlands > Peat | place...
GAAGGTCCTTGCCCGACCCTGCCTGGCCTGGGTTCAGCGCCCACTCGTAGACGAAGACGGGGCAGACGTCCATGCACACGCCGTCCGCGATGCACGCGTCCCAGTCGACCGCGGTCTGAGTCCCGTGGATGCCATGGGCCGTCGGCGCCGGCTTGCCCTCGGCGTCCAACCTCTGCATGCCTGCCGCCCTGACCTTGTGGCCGTTGTGCTCTCCGGTGATCGGGTACTCGGTCGGCTTGGAGAGGAAGGCCTGGTCGATCGGCTTGGTCTTGAATCCTACGTCTCTTCCCATTTCGGAACCTGCCTCGTTATTACGCAGGTTATAAAGCTGTCCTCAGTTTCTGGATTCCAGGGCCTGGAACCCTCCGTCTTGCGCTATCTTGTAGACGGTGATGGGCCTGACGACGAAGATGCCCACCTCGACCACCCCTGGGAGCGCCTTGATCTCGCTCTCCAGCTGAGCCGGGTCTCCTACCGGCTGGAAGGCCACGTCCGTCAGGAGGTTCCCGTTCTCCGAGTAGGCCGGGAACCCCCTCTGGTCGAGCCTTATCTTGACGTCTCCCTTCATCTCCTCGAGCCTCGCCTTCACGGTCTTCCTCGCGAACGGGGTCACCTCGACGGGGACGCGCACGTCGTTCATGCACAGCTTCTCCGCGAACTTCTTCTCGTCCGCGATGATTATCGAGTCACGGGCGCTCGCCAGGAGCACCTTCTCCTTCAGGAGGGCGCCCCCGCCCCCCTTGATGAGGTTGAGCTTCTCGTCCACCTGGTCCGCCCCGTCGATGACCTTCGCGACCTTCGCCTCCGGGAGCGGGAGCGTCGGGAGCCCCAGCTCGCCGGCGACCAGCTGTATCTGCAGCGATGTGGGCACCCACGTCGTGCCTATCTTGTCCTTGCGGAGGATTCCCGTCAGGACTGGGAGGAGCGCGGCTATAGTAGAGCCGCTCCCCAGGCCTAGCAGGTCGCCGTCGTGGATCCCCTTCGCAATGTTCGCGGCGATCTTCTCTATCGCGGCCTGGCGCTGGCTCAGGCTCCCTCCGCCTCTTTCTTGGTGTCTATCTGCTCGAGCCTGGCGAGGGCGTCCATCACCTCGTCCCGGATGGCCCTTACCCTCCTCTCTCCCTCGGTGTCGTCCCTCTTCGGTGCCTTCCTCTCCACGACCCTCTCGAGCTCCTCGGGCTGGGCCGGCTGCGGCCTCGTGGGCCTGGGCGCCTCGGGCTTGGTCACGGGCGCCGCGAGGGCGGGGAGCCTCTCCTTGGCCTGGTCGAGGCGCGCCTCGATGTTCTGGATCCTCTCCTGGAACAGCGTCACGAGCTCCTCGCGAAGCTTCTCGAGCTCCCCGACCTCGACTATGAGCTCCTTGTCCCTCAGCTTCGCCTCGAGGTCGCGTATCTGAGTGCTGTACCTCCTGGCTATCTCCTCCCTCTCCTCCTTTGTGATCTGCCCGTCGCTCTCGGCCTCGTAGACCTTGGTGAGGGCGGCGGAGAGGAGGTCCCTCTCCAGGACGAGGGTCCTCATGTCCCGCTTGGACTTGTCGAGCTCGTCCGTGGTCACCGACTTCCTCCTCAGCCGGCCCGTCTCGTCCCTCTGGAGGACCCGCACCTTCCTCCCCCCGCGGTAGAACGTCAGGTAGGATGCGCCGAGCCCGACCGCCCCGCCCGTCGCGACCCCGATCAAGAGAGTTGTAGCGTCGACCGACATACGCGCGACGACTCTCCTAGTTGGGATATTAACCTTAGGCGGCAAAACCTAAAAGAAACTCGGATGTGGCGAGACGACGACGATGAGGTAAACCGCCGTCCCAGTCAGAGCCCTGGTTAGCTCCAAGGGCAGATGTTGAGCTCGCGACGATGCTGAGTCACAGACCTCGGAACCTTTTCAAGCGGCGAGGGCCCGGGGCCGTCGGATGCTTGTCGTAAAAGGGGTCAAGGTGCATCAGGACACGCACAGGGTGCTGAAGCTCCTGAAGGAGAGCGGGAGGAGGAAGAGCATGGACGAGGTCGTCAGGGCGCTCATCAAGGGCGCGACGGGCAAGTCCGTCGAGCAGTACGGGGCCCCGAGGGGGACCGTCAGGCTCACGAGCTTCACGGACGTCGGAACACAGAAATAAACACCGGGGGAGGCCCGCCCGATGGCAAAGTTCGACGGGATCGTCGAGAAGAGGCTGCTCACAGTCACCGAGAAGGAGGGGGAGCTCACCCTAGTCTTCGAGGACAACAGGTTCCTGTTCGTCACGCTGAAGGACGGAAGAGTGCACTCCGAGAGCGTCCCAGAGTGATCCAGTCTAGATAGAGAGCTGCTCTTCCCGGAAGCCGGACTTGTCCAGTGTGAGCAGGTCAACGCCGTTCCCGCTCATCGTGTCCCTCGCGACCCCAGCCCTGATGGAGGCCAGCGCGAGCTCCCTCGCGTCCTTCTGAGACATCGCGTTGCTGTACCCGGCCTCTATCACGCCTGTCGCGAGCTCCGCCCCCGTCCCGACCGCGGCGTACACGTCGGCGAGTAGGCTCCCCAGCGGGTCGAGCACCCAGAGCTTTGGCTTGGCCTCCACGCCGCCGAGGATGACCTGCGTGAGCAGGGGCGCGAACCGCCTCTCGAACATTATCACCGAGGTGAGCTTGGCCACCGCCGTCGGCTTGAGGGGGCGCTGGGCCTCGAGCTCCTTGAGCTTGGCGTAGACCCCGACCTCGCGGACGAGGTTGCTCATGTCCGCGACCATCCCGGCGCAGACGGCGCCGACCGTCTCGGTCACCTTGAATATCTTCTTCCCGCTCTTGCTGATGACGAAGTTCCCCAGGGTTATCCTTCTCTCCGCGCCCAGCACGACCCCGTCCTTGTATGCGATCCCGACCGCGGTCGCGCCGGGGATGTAAGCGTCGAACGACAAACTGGTCCTCGCCGACTCGACGGTCTTATTAGCTATTTTGCTGTCGCGGGGGTTATCTCGACCCGAAGGGCGCCGCCCGCCTCCCTCGCCTCGTAGGACGCCCCGGTCAGCTGCCTGGCCACCTCGAGGCTCGTCCTGAGGTGCCCGGTCGTCTCCGGCGTGAGAAGGGAGGACCCGCCCTCCGCCAGGCAGAGGATGGGGGCGAGCATGTCGGCTAGGTGCGCGTCGACAGTCGCACCGCTGTCGTAGAGCTTCACGAAAGCGTGCCCCGCCTCGGCGCCCACCCTCTCCGCCGACTTTTTCGGCGAGCCGATGGAGTCTGCCCCCAGGTAGCAGCCCTCCCCGACGAGGGAGACCAGGATGGAGCTGCCGGGGGAGAGGGAGTCGCCCTGGATGACCTCCGCCTCGCCGGGTCCTATCCCGCGGCCGCGGAGGACCTCGGAGGCGGAGGCGGCCTGCCTCTCGGCGACGTGGCGAGGGAGCTTCCCGCACCGGCTCACCATCGAGAGCACAGGGGATGGTGACCTCTCGTTGAACTGGACGGGCCTCGCCCTCCTGCAAGGGTCGATGTGGACGCTCGCCCTCCCGCTCCCGTTGGGATAGTACCCCCGCCTCTCGACGGTCGAGGAGAACACTATCCCGGTGGCCTCCAGCGCCGGCCGGAGGACCCTCTCGAGGTAGTCGAAGGTCGGGCTCCAGGGGACGTCCGTCCCCCCGACGATGTCCAGGTCCATCGACGTCCCCGCGAGGGCGACCGCCGGGATGACCGCCTGGAGGACGAGGGGGATGCTCGCCGCGGTCTGCAGGTCGAAGGACATCCGCCTGCTCTCCACCCGGCCCGGGACGAAGGTCACTTCCGTGGAGCCCACGGTGTTCCCGAGGAGCTGCCCTCCGGAGACCTCGGCCAGGATCTTGAGGGTGGCGCAGTGCTGGGGGCGGAGCCCCGGGATGGTCCTCCCCGCCCGTATCCTGGTCACGTGGATGGGAGCTCCGAGGACCACGGAGAAGGAGGCTGCAGTCCTCAAGATCTGGCCTCCTCCCTCGCCGAAGGAGCCGTCTATCTCGGTTGGCTGCATGAAAGTACCGTTCGAGCGCCAACCTCTCAAAACCTCTTAAATAGTCACCGGAAGCCGCAACCGAAGAAAGCGATGGCCGTCGGCGTACTGGTGGGAAGGTTCCAGCCGTTCCACAACGGGCATCTGGCCGCGGTCAAGCACGCCCTCGGGAAGGTAGGCTACCTCTACGTCGTCGTCGGGAGCTCCCAGAAGAGCCACGAGCGCGACAACCCCTTCACCGCCGGAGAGAGGATCGCGATGATGAAGGCGGCACTGGACGGAGCCGGCGTGCCCCCGGCAAGGTGGATGGCGATACCCCTCGCGGACACGGTCTCCCACTCCCTTTGGCCCGCGACCCTGAAAGCTACCGTCCCCCGGTTCGACGTCGTCTTCACCAACGATTCCCTCACCACCCGGCTCCTGAGGGAGCAGGGGCTGAAGGTCCAGTCCGTCCCCTACCTGAGGCGCGACAGGTACTCCGGGACGAACGTCAGGAGCGGGATACTGGAGATGAAGAACTGGGAGACGCTCGTCCCCGAGGAGGTCGCGACCATGGTCAAGCAGGTCCGCGGCGTCGAGAGGGTGAGGAGCATGATGAACAAGGACATCCAGGGCGAATAGGCTGAGCTACCCCAGGAAACGCCTGCTGATGATTCCGGGGCCTACGAACGTCCCCGAGAGGATAATGAACGCGATGCTAAAGCCGATGGTCAACCACAGGTCCGCGGACTTCACCGCCCTCTTGAAGAGCATCACGGAGAAGAGCAGATACCTCTTCCAGACCAAGGAGCACACTCTCACCCTCTCCGCCTCGGGGACGGGAGGGGTCGAGGCCGTGGCCTTCGCCCTGGTCAGGCCGGGGGACGGCGTCGTCGTCCCCGTCTTCGGGGAGTTCGGTCAGCGCCTGGCGGAGGTCGTCGAGCTCGCGGGAGGCAAGGTCGTCCGAGTGAACGCGGAGCTCGGGAGGATCCCCAAGCTGGCGGACGTCAAGGACGCGATAAAGAAGACGGAGAGGCTGAAGGCTGTCTGCCTGGTCCACAACGAGACGAGCACGGGGTGCGCCGTCCCCTATACCGAGGAGGTCGCGAGGGCGGCCCACGAGAAGGGCGCATTCTTCGCCCTGGACGCGGTCTCGAGCCTCGGCGGCTACTCCATCCCGGTGGACAGGTGGGGCGTCGACATCTGCGTCACGGCGAGCCAAAAGTGCTTGGCGGCCCCTCCAGGCCTCGCCCTCCTCTCGCTGAACGCGAAGGTGGCCGAGTACCTCAAGAGGACCCCTCCCGCCGTGAGGTACTTCGACCTGGGGCGCCAGCTCGAGTTCCTCGAGCGCGGCGAGACGCCCTTCACCCCGGCGATCCCGCTGTACTACGCCCTCGAGGAGGCGCTGAACATGCTCATGGAGGAGACGCTCGAGAGGCGGGTCGCGAGGCACGCGAGGTGCGCCTCCCAGCTCTACTCGGTCTTCGAGGCGATAGGGCTGAAGTGCTTCGCGGACAGGGAGTGCAGGTCGAACACGGTCATCGCCGTGAACTATCCGGCGGGCATCGAGGACGCGCAGTTCAGGAAGAGGATGAGCGAGGACCACGACGTCGTGATAACCGGTGGCTTCGGGAGCCTGAAGGGGAAGGTCTTCAGGGTCGGGTCGATGGGGGACGTCTCGAACGAGCACGTCCAGAGGACCTCGATAGCCATGGCCGTCACCCTCACCAAGCTCGGGTACCCCGTCGACCTCAACAAGATCACGGGGATGCTCGCGAGCGCCGGCTAGCCCTCAAAGGCTTTAAGCCGACCGAAGACGGCATGGTGCTCCGACGAAGATGCCCTTCGAGAAAGACACCCTGGTCTACGTCAACTTCACCGCGACCGTGAAGGACACGGGCGAGGCCGTCGAGACCACCCTCGAGGACGAGGCGAAGAGGCTCGACATCTACGACTCCGACAGGAGGTACGCGCCCAGGCTGGTCGCCGTCGGCGAGGAGTGGGTCCTCAAGGGCCTGGACGAGGAGATAGCCAAGATGGACGTCGGCCAGAAGAAGACGACCGAACTCCCACCGGAAAAGGCGTGGGGTGATAGGGACCCGACCCTCCTCAGGATGATTCCCCTGAGGAAGTTCGGGGAGAAGGCCGACGAACTGAGGGTCGGGGACATCGTCGAGATTGAGAATCGGCCGGCGGTCGTGAGGTTCGTCGGGTCGGGGAGGGCCCAGGTGGACTTCAACCACAGGCTCGCGGGAAAGACCCTCGCCTACGACGTCGAGGTGACGGAGAAGGTCGGGCCGGGGGAAGAGACCGTCCGCGCCCTGATCAAGAGGAGGTTCCCAGGGGAGGAAGGCAAGTTCCAGTTCACCCTGGCGGGCGGGGACCTGACCGTCTCCATACCCGAGGTGGCCTTCCTCGTCGAGGGGTTGCAGATAATCAAGCGCGGCGTCGCGAACGACGTCCTGAAGTTCGTCCCGGACGTCAAGAAGGTCGTCTTCCAGGAGGAGTACGCGAGGAAAGAACAGCCAAAGGCCGAGATCAAGGCGATAGAGGAGCCGGCCGCCGAGGCCCCGAAGGCCACCTAGATCACGCGCGTCTCAGACGCGAGCTCCCTGGCACGCCTGCGGTCCAGCTTCGCTCTCGTCAGTATCGTGTACCTGTCCGGCCTGACCGAGGGCGCGTTCACGAGGGCGGTGACTATGTCGTCGTCGCCTATCCCCACCTGTTCAGCCGAGACCGGAGCCCCCACGTCCCTCAGGGCGTCCCTGACCCTCTCCCACTCGAGGCCGTGGAGCCTGGCCATCATTATGGTCCCCATCCCGCACTGCTCGCCGTGCAGCGCCCTCCGAGGGCAGATGGAGTCCAGGGCGTGGCTGAAGAGGTGCTCGGACCCGCTGCAGGGGCGGTTGCTCCCGGCAATCCCCGCCGCGACCCCGGCGCTGATGAGCCCCTCGACCAGGGCGCGGGTCGCCTCCTGGTCGTACTTGCCGAGCGTCTTGGACATCTCCAGGACGACCTGCGCGCTCATCAGGGCGAGGTTCGCCGCGTAGCCTCCGTAGTACTCGCCGGTCTCCCTGTTCGCCAGCTGCCAGTCCTTCACGGCGGTCAGCTTCGAGATGAGGTCTCCGCAGCCGGAGGCCTCGAGCCTCCTCGGGGCCGCGGCTATCACGTCGATGTCGGCGAGGATGCCGACGGGAGGCTTGGCCTTCCCCGAGTACCCCTTGCTGCTCCCGCTGATGGAGGCGAACGGGCTGGAGATTCCGTCGTGAGAGGCGCTCGTCGGGACCGAGAAGAAGGGCAGCCCGATCTTGTACGCGGCGAGCTTTCCTACGTCCACGCTCTTCCCCCCTCCCAGGCCGATTATGCAGTGGGCCCTCGAGGCCGCCCGCATGACCTTGCCGACATTCCTCATGTCCGACTCTTCGACCTCCACCCACTTGACAGAGGAGACTAGGGAGCGGTTGACCCTGGCGCGGACCTTCCTCTGGACGTTCACCCCGGAGGCGATGACTATGGGCTTTCTCCGCCTGGGCGCCTCGATGATCGAGCCCAGGTGCGATAGGACCCCCTCCCCCACGAGGATGCGCTGGGGGAACTCCATGGTGTGGGAGCCTGCTGACGCCACATTGCTCCTCTCGGCCCGCCGGACAAAAAGCTTCCCAGCCCGCTAGGCGCGGGGCGGATAGGAGGGAGGGGCGTCCTGCGGGCCGGTGCCCCAGCCAGAGGGGCTGCCGCCCAGTGCAAAGTCGAGCGTGGCGCCGCCCTTGACTGAGCTCCATGGCAGCCACAGGCTCGCCGCGGGAGCGCCGTCGACCTCGAGGCTCTGCACGTAGGGATTGGCGTCGGAGGCCTCCGGCGCGTTGATCTGGAGGACGTGCCCCCCCGACAGGCTCAGCGTCACTGAGGTGAAGAGGGGGCTCCCTATTACGAACCCGCCGACGGCGGTGATTTCGGGATAGATCCCCATCGCGGCGAAGACGTACCACGACGACATCTCCCCGCCGTCGTCGTTGCCGGGCATCCCCCCGGGGGCGTCCGTCCAGAGCTGGGTCTCTATGTGGCGGACCACGGCCTGCGTCTGGGAGGGGGCCTGGGCGAAGTCGTACTCCCAGGGGACCTCGACGCTCGGCTCGTTCCCCATCCAGACGTACGGGGTGTCTGGCCCTACGTTGAGCCCGTCGAAGGCCGCGTCGAGTCGGCCGACGGCTGACGAGTTCCCCCCCATCTGCTGGAACAGACCTTTTAGGTCGTAGGTCACCATCCAAGTGTACTGGGCCGAGTCGCCCTCCTGGAAGCCGTTGTCGCTCGTGGGGTCGAAGCCCTCGGCCCAGCTTTCGTTCACGTTCTTTGGCTGGACGTACCCGGTCGTGGCGTTGAAGACGTTCTCCCAATTTCCCGAGCGCTGGAGGTACGAGTTGTAGTCCGCGGTGTCGCCGAGAGCGTTGGCGAACTGGGCGATGGCAAAATCGTCGTTGGCGTACTCCAGCGTGATCGAGGCCGAGGGGAGGCCCGACCCGGGGTCGGCGGGAACGTAACCGAGCTTGACATAGTCAGCGAAGCCTTCGCGCTCCTGGGACTGACCGCCTATCATTGCCTGGAGGGCGGCGGAGATATCAAAGTCGGTGGCGCCGAAGGCGTACACCTCGGCGATTATCGAGTCTCCGCCGTCGCCGCTCATCCCGTGCGAGTCGGCGTTCGCCTGCTCCCACCTCGGGAGGGAGCCGTCGCCCTGCTGTGCGTCGTTCACGAGGGACTGGGCTATGTCGCTGGCCGCCGAGGGGTCCAGGATGGCGAGGAGACGGATTTGCGTGCGGTAGCTGTCCCAGCTCGAGATGTCCTCGTACTGGAAGTGCCCGGCGGGGACGGTGTGCACCTGCCCGTCGAAGCCCCTGTACTGCCCGTTGACGTCGCTGAAGATGTTGGGGTCGATGAACACGTGGTAGAGCGCGGTGTAGAAGGAAACGGTCTCGTCGTGGGTCCCCCCCTCCACCTGGATGGAGTTGAGCCGGTCGTTCCACGCCGCGCCCGCGCTCGCAGCGGCTGACTCGACGTCGAAGTTCTGGTCCTCGGAGGCCAGGTTCAGCTGAGCGTTGGCCGTGCTGACGTAGGAGACGCCGACCTGGACGTCGACGACCGGGTCAGAGACCGTGTTGAACACCACGAAGGCGCCCGTGTACTGACCGCTGGCTGATGCCGAGCCCCTCTCTAGAGCGTCCCCGTTCCAGGTCCCGTAGCTCGCGAAGGGGCGGTCGAAGACGGCTGCGAAGTAGATGACGTAGGGCTCGTCCCCGCAGCCCACCGTGCTCTCGGCGGAGCCCGTGACCTCGTCCTTGGCAGGGATGATGGAGACGCCGGAGTTCGTGTTCCCGTTCACGCTCCCCCCCGCGTTGATGACCATCGTCGAGGCGGCCGAGGCCGGGTAGACGAACTCCCCCACGCCCGTGTGGAGAGTCACGCTGAGTTCGGCGGTCACGTTGGGCCCGTTGAGGTGGACCCGGTAGTAGCCGGGACGGGCGACCTCCGAGCCGTGGGAGAAGCTCGAGTAGTACGCCGAGCCATGGGTCGCGGGCGAGTACGAGAGGTTGCCCACGTAGGGCATGAACGGAAAGTCCTGATAGACCTCGCACCCGCGGCCGCTGAAGTGGGTCAGGCTGAGACCCTTGATCGTGGAATCGTTGTAGAAGTAACCGCCGGGAGGGTTGGAGACCGTGTCGGGACTCCATTGCACCATCCCCATGGGATACACCGCTCCCGGGAACACGTCCCCTCCGCACGCGGCGGTACAGGGGCTGGGACTGTCCCCCGTGCCGATGAAGGGGTTGACGTACTGGGTGAGATTGAGGAGCGTCGCCGGGCTGGGCTGGGCGACGCTCACCTGCTTCTCACTGGCCGCGTTCTCACTCGGGGGGAAGGATAGGCCCACCGCGTTCAGGCCGAGCAGGGCAAGGACAACGGCGACGGCCACTCCGACGAAGACCCCGTTTTCTCGCCTCATGTCGCTGGTCCCCTTTCCGCCGATGCCCCCGCAGTTGGATTTATACCCTGCCGGGGCGCCGACGGTCGCGCAGTCAGGGCGCGAGATGAATATGGCCTGGCAAATTCGTCAGATGGCAGCGCTTCTCTTTACTATCTTCTGCATCTCGTCGATGGCGCCCCTGACGTCTGGTGAGATGCCCTCGCGGTCCTCCCTTTCGAGCAGGCCCAGCAGCGGACCTTTCAGGAAGCCCGAGGCGGCCCTCCTGATCCTGGGATATGTCAGCTTCTCGGGGAAGCTCTCTGCAAGTAGCGCCCTGCTCCAGAAGTTGAGCACGCCGTACCAGACGAAGCACGCCTGGAGAAAGGGCCTCACGGGGAGGGGCGTGCCGGTCCACGGCGAGACGACCTTCTGGTCTACCCTGTAGAGCGACTCGGCGAGCGCCCAGGGCTGGTAGTGCTCCTGCATGTACAGCAGTGAGTGTATCGCCTCGTGGACCACCGCCTCCGCGAGCTCGAGCTCGTCTACGCTCGACATCTGCGGGTTGCCGATGGCAGAACGGCCGACGTACCTGCCCTCGGAGCCGGAGGAGAAGCCCTGCGCCTCGTCCTTCTGCAGCACGAGCACCTTGGTGAATGCGACCACGAATTCCCCGACGACGTCGCTGGTGGCCTCGATCCCGCGCTTCACCGTCTTCATCCGGTCGAGCACCATCGTCCGCTCCTTCCCCTCCAGAGGCCTCCGGGGAGGGACCCTGCTGGTCGAGCCGGACAGGTCTATCGTGGTGGCGTAGGGGCTGTCCAGGTCCAGTGGCATGAACCCCCTGATCAGCGGTCCTCTCCTCACCTCACCCGACGGCAGCAC
>Ga0187783_10004127_pt1 | contig 10753 bp, 16 predicted proteins | sample 1015_SJ02_MP02_2_FD_132471 | JGI IMG/M metagenome (GOLD analysis project Ga0187783, IMG submission 132471) | Tropical peat soil microbial communities from peatlands in Department of Meta, Colombia - 1015_SJ02_MP02_20_MG | ecosystem: Environmental > Terrestrial > Soil > Wetlands > Peat | place...
CCGCCATGGATGGGGATCACCCGCCCTAGCCCTCGAGCGCAGCTTAGCTCGACCTATCGGCCACCGAAGCTCCTACAGCGCTCATGTCTCTGCGCATTGTCGACATCGCCCCACCGACGGTGACACCAAATGCTGCGTCACACAATCAACGCTGCATCGCCGCCACCCTGCGGCACTCGACATCTCGGCGATTGAGCCACCGACCGCGCCACAACACGCCCAAACCATGCTTTAGAGAAGTTGCTGTGCGTGAAACCGATGACTTACACGTGAAAAAAACATGGCGTCGGTTGGGTGCGGGCGCGGTCTCCGGCGACAGACAAGGTGAGAGCCCAGCCACAATCAGGATGAGACGGGTTCGGGTGGGCTCGCATTTCCCCAGGATATCCCCAGGGGGACAATGCGTCCGACGCTCGGAGCGGTCGGGCTCAGCATTCCGATTCGTACACGACACAGGGTCGCAGCTTGCCTGGCCAGCACGTTACCGACTGTCAGCCGAGGATGTACATGAAGTTTTCTCTGACCGGTGCGCCCGCCGCCGCGGCGAAAATCGGGTTCAGTTGAGCGACTGCGTACCGGGTCGAGGCCGATCCACGGGTGCGAGTCGGGCGGTTGCAGCGGCCCCGTCAAGCAGGGACGATACGGTGCAACACGCTCCGCATGTCGGGCGATCCGGATATCGGTGGCTTGCCGATTGCAGCGATGGACACGACCTTGGTCCAGTGCGGATCTGGACGAAAAAGCCGGGGACGGCGCGCCGCGTCCGCAGTCGGATGAGACTGGATCAAGGTCAAAGGGATGGGCGAGGGCAAAACCCCCGCGCCGTGGCGGGGAACATCTCGGCCATCGCATGTCGAAGATCCACGCATTCTTAGACAGTCTCCACTCTGGCAACCGTATCTCTCCTTCGGCGCCAGAATCTCTCGTCCGGATAGCGGCCCGGACCCTGGAGTCGACGCTGCCGTGCCCTGGATGGTTGCCGCCGCGCGCATGGGCGGGAAAGGAACATCGGCTGCCACTCTGCGCGCGCAATCGCCATCCTGAAGCAGATGCACGAGATCCGCGAACGAACTGCTCTTCCCCGGTGCAGGGCTCACCACCAAATGATCAACGAAATGAGCCGGCAGACACGACCTAGTATGTTTCAGCGAATGTTCGATCGATACGCACCGGATCGGCCGCAGCGGCGCTGAGCGGAACGTGTGCTCTCGTGCACTGCAATCGGCAAGGGATGAATGTCACCCCTGCCTCCCAACAGGCCGACGCGGAAAGATTTCGGAATCCGGCGCTGCCGCGATCCTTATCGCGTGCTATTCTCAACGCGCAAGGAGGAGGGGTCGCGGGACAGGCCATCCTGATTGAGGCGCCTTAAAGGTGTGGCCGCTCGCCCGGGGGTAGGTCGAACGCGCGGCGGGTCGGTCGCGGTGCGTTGGCGTCGACGCCTTGGGCTGCTTTTTTTGGGAGAGGGGCCCATGTTCGTCTTTCAGGGAGGATGAGATGGAGGTCACTCGGTGGACTCGGCGACACGTGCTCAGGGCCGCGTCCGGGGCGCTAGCAGCGACAGGGTTCGCGTTCTCGACGCGCGCTGAGGCCCAAGAGGTGAAGTATTCGACGGGGACGGAGCCGCCCAAGCTGAAGGCGCCGCCGAACGCGACCGACTGCCACCACCATATCTATGACGCGAGGTACCCGGTCGACCCCAGCGCGACGCTGCGACCAGGCGACGCGCTGGTGGAGGATTATCGTGCGCTGCAGAAGCGCATCGGCACCACCCGCAACGTGCTCGTGCAACCCTCGACTTACGGCATCGACAACCGCTGCCACCTCGACGCGCTGGCGACGTTCGAGTCGTCTGCGCGCATGGTCGCCGTCGTCAATGACAAAGTGTCGAATGAGGAACTCATGCGCATGCACGCGCTCGGCGTGCGCGGCATCCGCTTCAATTTGGCTCAAGCTGGGGCGACAACTCCGGAGATGTTAGAGCCGCTGTCCAAGCGGATCAACGAGCTCGGCTGGCATATCCAGATCAACGCGCCGGCCGCCAGGATCTTGGAGATCATGCCGATCCTCGAAGAACGCGTGCCCTCGCCGATCGTATTTGATCATCTCGCCCACATCCCGCAGCCGGATGGCGTCAACCATCCGCTCTTCGGCAAGGTTCGGGCGCTCATCGACAAGGGCCGAACGTGGGTAAAGCTGTCGGGCGCCTACGCCGACACCAAGGTCGGACCGCCGTCGTACGCGGACGCTAGCGGGGTCGCGCGCGCCTACGTTAAGGCGGCGCCGGAGCGCTGTGTCTGGGGCAGTGATTGGCCGCATCCGACGGAGCAGTCCAAGCAGCTGCCTAATGACGCGCTGCTGTTCGATCTGCTCACGGACTGGGTGCCCGATGAACAAGTGCGTCACCGCATCCTGGTAGAGAATCCTGCATCCCTCTACGACTTTCCAAAGAGCTGACGCTTGCGCGCGCCGACGCCGGCTGCCTAATCTCATGACCGACGCCGGGTAAATGGGATGGCCTCGCCGCGCTCGAAACCTCGACCTCGATTCATGACGGCGGCGGATGCAACCACTCACAAGCGCGGGGCCGAGGCCGCGGCGGATAGAGTGGGTGAAGAAGGCTCTTGCGGAATGTAGGCTGCAGACGCGTTGAGGAGGTAAGAGTTGAGAGTTTATAGGTATCTCACGGGCAAGGACGACGCCTCGTTTTGCCACAGGGTCACAAAGGCTCTTAACAACGGCTGGCAGCTTTACGGTCAGCCTACCCTAACCTTCGACCAAAAAAGGGGTGAAGTGATTTGCGGCCAGGCTATCACCAAAGAGGTGGAAGGCAAGAAGTACGATCCAGATAGCGATTTGTCTCAACTTTAGGCGCTCGTTTGACGCCCCTGGCTTTACCCGGCGGCCGGTCTTTCGCCCAGGCGTTTCGTAGAGCTTCGTACGATACTTTTTCGAGGCCTCCATTTTTCCGAGGTTTTGACCCTCACCCAACCGCTGCGGGTGCCCGATCCACGAGGCGCATCCTGCCGCACTTCGAGGCGCCCACGCACGCACTGCGCCAGCAGGGCATTTGCATCGGCAAGGGCCTCGCGGAAACCAGCGCGCGGCGTCGACGCGTTGTTTATCGAAGTCTATGATGACCGCCCCTGGTGGAGGCGTCCACAACCCCCAGATTGACCGTCTCATGCTCCAGCAATGAGCTAGTCGCGGCGGAGCCTTGCCGGTCTCAGTGGACGCGGAACAATCTGCCCCAAGCCGCGTGCGCCGGCCGGGACACAGCGATCTAGAACCCAGGCGTCCAGTAGGGACGAGGCTCCTAGCGGAGTATTTCGGTTTGTCAAATTCCGAGTGCCGGCGCGGCGTCGACGCGGTCGAACGCCGAGCTTCCGAAGTGCTCGAAGGCAAGTCCTACGCGCCGCTTATCGGCTTCTTCGACCGGTGGCGCCAGTGCAGTGAGGTTAGCGGGAGCCAGTTTTGGTGATGCCAACTCACGCGTGTGGGACACGCGCTTTGGCAGGGCAAAGCTCGAAAATTTCCGGGACAGGGCATTCGGCGAACGCGATGGTTCCTGCGGAAGAAGCTCGCATTGACCGGCGGATCAATGCCGCCTACCGTCGAGCCATGAGAGCTTTGCGGCGACACAAATGCCCATTCACGTTGCTTGGCGTCATCGCCCTTCTGTGCAACGTGGTTGCCGCGCTGCTATGCTGCACGCACTCCTCGCTTGTCGACAGTCCATTCGGGAGTGGCCGCTTCATCTGCGCGGCAGATGGCGCAAAGTCCCTGCCTGCCCATCGTAACTCCCAGGAACACTTTACGATCGGCCACTGTCCGGCCTGTACACCCGCTCAATTCGTTTTTGACGTTTCTATTGTTCTGATCGCAGCCGAGTTTCCCATTTCTATCGCACGCGCGCGTGTTTCCTCCGCCATCTCCCTGCTTCCTCTTCACTTAAGCCTAGGCGGCATCCAGAGCCGAGCACCTCCCCTCTCGGCGTGACCCATGACATCGTCACGGTAAGAGAACTCTGTGAGAGGCGACAATGTTACGCACACTTCTTCTTGGCGCGGCCGCCGCCGCATTGCTGGTCAACGCGGCTGCGAGCCACGAAGCACCTAAGTCCTACAAGGTTGGTTCCCTGATCGTCGAATCGCCATGGATACGTGCGACCCCGGCGGGCGCGCGGGTCGCGGGTGGTTATGTCAAGATTACCAACAGCGGTCCGACGCCCGATCGATTGATCGGGGGTTCGCTTCCTGTCGCCGCCGATGTGCAAGTCCACGAGATGACCATGCATAATGGGGTCATGAGTATGCGCATGCTCAAAAACGGCCTGGAGATCGATCCCGGAAAATCGGTAGAGCTCAAGCCCGGTGGCTATCACCTGATGTTCACCGGACTCCGCGAAGGACTAAAGGAAAAGCAGACGGTCAAGGGCACGCTGCTCTTTGAAAAGGCAGGCCCAGTTGAAGTTGAATACAGTGTCGCGCCGATTGGGGCTCAGTCCATCGAACAGATGCACCACTGAAAGTCCGCCGCATCGCAGGATGCTATCGCCGATCACGCTTGTCTGACCGTAGATCAGACCAAAGCCTCTGTCATGCGACCGCACGAGAGGTTGCTCTCCCGACGACGCTGGGGAGGGGCGAGGTGAGCCGTCTCGCGGTCCATGCCGATGCAGGTTCTCACGCCGGCTTCCGAGACAGTCAAGGCGCGAGATTGCGGAAGCGTGCGAGAAGACGGCCATCAGTCGTGCAACTGACGCGTCGTTGCAAGGGCAACTTCTGTTTTGTCCAGCTAGCCAGTCCCGTCCTCGTCCTGCGCCGAAGGTTGACAAAAAAATCCGCACCTCTGCGCTGTGCTCATGTTCGCCTGGCGCCGCTTAGTCGCTTTTGCATGGGCCCGATAGGCGACGTGCCTCTCGCCCCTGGTACAGCTCCCGGGATGGCCTGGTGTGATCGCCGACTTTTCCAATGGCGCCAACGTCACCACAGTCGCCAATCGAAATCCTCCGAGTCTGTGCGCGTACGCTCCTCCGCCTCCCGCCGCTCGCTCCTCCGCACCGCGATGTTAACGAAGATGAGGACGATCGCCACCAGCGCGAGAATCACCACAAGATACATCCTGCACCGCCTTCCCGTCGGCACGGGCCTTCGTGCGACCGGCCCGATCGCCGCTCCCGCACGAGTGTGGCGGGTGGCGTCCGTGCGATCGCGTGCTGCGCATCCTCGCCCTTGATTCTTTCTTGCGTCGGTATCCCAGGCGATTTCATCTAGATAATCTGCGTCATGTGCGGAAACCATATCACGAAATGCGCCGGCAAGCGCCATGTCGCCGCCGCCCCCGCTCGGCACGAAGGCCATCCCGAAACACATTGCCGCTACGGCTGCCTGACAGAATGGGCCGCATACGCCAGGTGATGCATTAAAACACCCTTGACCTTGCCACCAGTTCGGCGCTTTGGCGCCGCCAAGTTACTGTTCCAGCAGTCCACCAATGAGAGCCTGGAAACCCAGATGGAGATGGAGTCGCGGGCCATTGCTGCGAGCGGGTTGACCGAAAACTTCCGTGAAGGCGTCACGGCGTTTGCCGCAAAGAGAATACCCGCCTTCAGGGGGCGCTGATGCCTGCGCCCTTGCGCCGCCATCCTGCCGCCAGATGGCGCGCCGTGCGGCCGAGACGCTGCCGGTGCCGAGGTACGTGACCGCACGCACGCCTCGGGACCGCGCCCTCACACTGACGCCCGGTTGGAGGGCTCGACTGATGTTGCCTTGAAACCATTTCGCGGGCACGGGTCGTGGTTCCCTTGGTCCGCTGATTCAATGGAGGAGGGAGATGATGGCCCTGTCTAATTCGACGCGACGTGGTCGCCAGACTCTCCTCGGCGACACGCGCACTTCCTCGCAACCCGTGGCCCTCATAGCAACTGGTCGCGTAAATCGCGAAGTTGCAGGGCGCTGATTCCAAGCGACACCTCTCGACACAACGAGGATTTCGCTCACCCCTTGGTGAGAACAATGGTCAAGCCTAGCAGCGAGCTATTCAGGAATTGGATTTCGATGATCTGTCTGGCGTCCTTGACAATGATATCCATGTTGGCGTTGAGCTCCGAACCCTTGATGACGACCTTGAACCCGGTAGGCGTGATGCGGCCGGCCACTTCACCGCTCATGTTGCGGCTCAACTCCTTCCAGCTGCCGCTGAGCGTGCCCGACGCGTACATGACGGTGCTCTGCACCTCAACGCTCCCGCTCTCGCTGGCGCAGCGGATTGTTTGCCTCACCTGCCTCGCGTGCTCCGTCACAACATAGGTGACCCGGCACTTCACGCTTTCCGTCACGCCGTCGCGCAGACCGAGACGACCCTCGCCGAGCCATCGGCCCGCCAGCTTTTCGAACGGGGAGGCATCCTCTGCCCATGTCGGCGACGTGCCGAGCGCCGCGTGACCAAGTATTGCTACCAGCAAGAGGCGGACCCAGCGCGATTTCATGCTCATCCCATCGTTCCGCCTCCGTACAGGACGATTGGAGAAGGAGCGGATCGGTCGCGCCGGTGATCTCCCCCCTCCCACGACGCTGGCCGATTGGCAGGGGAAGGGTCCGCCGAAAGCCTCGAATGTCACCATTTTACTCATGCGTGAGTGCGCCTTTTGCAAAGCGCGGATGGCGCCACATCTTTGGCATGCGACCCGGCTCGTTCTCGACAAGGAGATCGACTATGCAGCGCGCCCTAGGTGCCGCTTTGCTCGCACTCTCGGTCCTTGCCGGTACTGCGGCGTTTGCAAGCGCCGAGCCCGCCAACTACCTGGCACCTGGTGGATCCGTCAAGCTCACCCCACTGACGGCGTCGTCGTCCTGCCCCCATTCGTCGACGAAAGACGCTCCAGTCCATTTCTGCTCGCATCGAGATTGGGGAATGCGGGCGGGCGAGAAGGCATTCGCCGGCGACGAGTTGCGAACCAGTTACGGGGCGGCCTGGGCACAAGCGCTGGCCTACTGGCGCGACGTGCTGCCGGGCGTTGGGCGATTTGCCACCGAGGCGTCGCCGCCCGGCAAATCGGCGACGATCGTTTCGGTCAGCTGCTCAGCTAGGCGCCGATATCCCTCATCGTTCATGTGAAGATTATCCGACGAAAGATCAACCGGGCGGCTGTTGCCGAAATCCAGCTTGCGCATCGCATCGTACCGGTCAACCAGCAGCACCTCGCTCTCTCGGGCGACGTTGGCGATCGTGTTGACCACCTGCTCGTAGTAGGCGTCCTTGACGAGTGCCTGCGCGTATTGGGGATTTATTAGCACAACGTCGATGTTCCGTTGCTTCAACCAAGAAAGGGTGTTCTTCAAGCAATTCCGGAAGCGATCGATCGCGACGTGGCTCAAGGCATCATTGGTGCCGACCTGCCAGACCACGAGATCCGGCTTTACGTCTTCGACCTCACGCTTCATGCGATCGGCAGCACCCTGGGCGACTTCGCCGGAAACGCCCCTGCCAACAACCTCAAAGTCCGCGCCCGTCACGGCCCGTTCAAGGTCCGGCTCAAGGCGCGCCACATAAGTCTTAGATGGAGAAGATGCGCCGACGCCGACGGTCGACGATGATCCGACGACGAGGACCTTGGCGGCATGCCGCGCTTGCAGCGCCTGGCTCAACCGCATCAAGTGCCTGCGAAGGGCCGGGTGTATGCCGGCCGTACGCGGAGCAACATCAGAGATCGATCGACGATTGAGCTCGACGGCCGCACCGGATGCCAAGGCGGTGACCCCGCAGAGGCCGAGGAACGCGACAAAGATGCGAGTGCGAGTCACTGCGACCACCCCACTTGGTGTTGGTGATCTCAACATTATTATGCCCGTCGGCTTTGGCACCTGCGGCAAAAACTACAGCTTTTGCCTTCGCGAGCCTGAGCACGACCGATTGCGACGAACGCCATGCCGGGCGTGTTACGCCACCGCGCATTTCCAGGTATTGCGAATCGCTCAACCCCTGCTGGCATTCATTCTCGTACGGCCACGCCAAGTAGTCCTTGAAGGCACCTAGCTTCCCTTTGCATTTCGCACCGACACGCCGCAAGTAACCTTTATTCGCGGCTGGCGACAATTCTTCGAACGGGATGTCTTGGCTGTCTACGAAGTGTGCAACCTCGATTGTCCCCGCACGCATCGCCAGCCCCTGACATCGAGGCCCCTGACATCGAGGCCCCTGACATCGAGAATTGCGCCCCGATGCCGCAATGAGAGGGTTGCGGATGCGTCATTGCTCCACCCGGCCGATCGCAGCGAGGGCCGGATACGTCTGCTCCTCATCGCGCGACGGTCGATACGGGATTCTATCCACGGTCGTCAATGCCGCGGCAAATGGCTCGGCGTTACGGCTTGGGAGCTCGGCCCATACATCAAAACACGGAGCGAGGCCCCCGAAACCTCGCAGGCACTTGGCTAGTATTCCGTTAATCGAGCCGGCGAATCGGCGGGGCCGATGGAGGGACCTCGGGCGCTTCTCGCACTCCGTGTCCGACGGGCGCGTCGCCTCATGTCTCCGCCCGGGGATGTGTCGCCGCGAGCAGGGTGGTCACCCTTGGCACGGCACGGCGGTCGCTGTCGTTGCCCCCCGTGCGCTCAGCCCTGGCGCATATGTGCCGCCTCGCGCCCTGGTCTTGGCGTTGCTGCCCAGGACAGGCGCGCTCATCAAAAATCATGTCTGGATGTTGCGGCTGTCGGTGTGGATGCCGGCAAAGAAACCGAGGTAGCGGGTGTTCCTCAAGACCGCGCTGGCGAACAGTGAAGGTCCCGTTCGAGATATCGCCACAAACTGCCTCTAGTGGCCGCGTTGCAGACGGGAGTAACGGCCGGAAGGGCGATGGTCTGCTCAAGACGACGACTGCGAACGTGCCTATCGTCGGAGACGGCACGTGGACGATCAGCTCGACGCGCGACGAGCAGGATGGCGCCGAGCCATACCCTTCTCGCCCTCGAGCGCGTGGCACACGGAATGGGGAAGCCCCGGCGGCTGAGTTGGCTCCGCGGCATCTTCGCCATTCGGTGGCGTATCCAAGTCAGCGTGGGGGATCGCGCATGGGGGAAAGAGCTTGGATGAAGGCGATCGGCAAGCGGCTTCGCGAGGACATGGGGGATTGTCCGACGTTGCCCGAGGAGATGCTGGAGCTGCTGAGGAAGCTCGACGACGTGCCGAGTCCGGTTGCGCGCCCGACCGACGGCCGCACGACATCCAAGGCCGAGCCCAAAGCCCGGCGCGGGTAGCAGTCAAGACGCGGCTTGCGACGCGATTGCGCCAGAGCCGCGGCGCCGACAGAACGTATCTCGGATACGCAGAAATCCATTGCAAGGAATGGGAGAGGCTCAGCTTCCTGCGGCCGACCATTCGCGTCTATGGGTGATATCGGTTGGGTCGTTTACGTCAGGCCGTCCACAATCGACGCCTGAATGTCGCGGGGCCGTTACAGCGATACCGCCGCCTCCGCCTAGGGTGTGTTCGCGTTCGGGTCGTTGTCAGGGACGCTCAATGGCGCCCGACCATCGCCGAGCAAGTCGCTTGGCCCAACTCTTTTCCTGAAACAGGAGCCGCAATTTTTCGGGGTCGTAAACCTTGTCGACCCAATCGATGAAAGTCACGGGCTGGCGTTGATTGTCCTCGAGATAGCTCATGAAAAACAAGTCGAGTATCCCCGAACGGCTGTGGCGCAAATAGCCGTAGCGCAGCGATAACTGGCGCCTTGCCTCGGTAAGAGGGACCCCTTCCCTGAGAAAGCTGTAGAGCGTGCTTATCAGACCGGTCCGATCGGCACCCGATTTGCAGTGGATTAGCATCGGGTACTCTACCCGCTCGAACAGTTCAATCGTTCGCTTGATTTCCTCGCGCGAAGGTGCGCGCCGCCCGCGGATATGGAAGTTGACCAGGGTAATACCATGCCGCTCACACGCGGATTTTTCCAGTCGATAGCTGCCGCATCGCCTTTCGCCACGCAGGTTCACTATTGTGCGTATGCCTTCGCGCGCCATCGCGCGGATGTGGTGCGGGGCCGGCTGCGCGGACCGCCACGCCCTTTTGCCCAAGCGGTGGCGGTTGAGGTACGCGACACGGAAAATGCCGTGATCGACGAACAGCATGTCCAAATAGGATCGAGCGTTCCCGAACGCTTGGCGCGCCCACGGCAACGTCTTGCCGTCCTGCCGGCGCCCCCCACGCTTCGCTCGCATGATCGTCAGCATCTTGCCTCCGCGCGTCTAATGGGCGCTCCCCTGCGTGGTGAAAAGATCCGGGGCGTTCTGCGGATGCGATGACGAAAGAAACCCCATCCCGACCCAGGCACACGCAACCCCACACGATTTCGCAACCACTAGACGCCTTCTCACCATCTCCCGTTCGCTCTTTGTGCGTCGAAGGCGCGCGTTCCCACCGGGGTGGCAACGGGAGATCAGCGATCCCGGATTACCCACTAACACAGGCGTGCGCCGCTTGCCTACAGGAGGGTCTAAACGATGTAACATAACGGCTTGGTCGTGCGTCAGGCCGACATGGGCAGCCCTGCGCGTGATTGCCAGCATCGGCGCATGGGCTGGCGTTTCGGCGCGCGTCAACCTATCGTACTTTCCCCGCGGCGGCTCTCGCCGTGGGATGCCGCGGCGCTCTCTCGCGCGCCGGTCGGACGCTTGCTCACTCCTGGCGAGCGCTGCCCTCTATCGCGACCGCGTGACGTCACTCCGCGACCTGGCTCGCGACATCGTCCCGACCGGTC
>Ga0187783_10004128_pt1 | contig 10753 bp, 8 predicted proteins | sample 1015_SJ02_MP02_2_FD_132471 | JGI IMG/M metagenome (GOLD analysis project Ga0187783, IMG submission 132471) | Tropical peat soil microbial communities from peatlands in Department of Meta, Colombia - 1015_SJ02_MP02_20_MG | ecosystem: Environmental > Terrestrial > Soil > Wetlands > Peat | place...
ATAGCAGATATTGCCGCTGAAGAAAGTGTGCAGGCTATTGATTTCAGAGCTGGACAGAATTTTGGCGATGCACAGGGGTTCTTGATCAAGGATGAGACCGACTCGCCCCTATCGGGAGCTCTGACGGATGTGGATGCGGGACTATTTGCACCGTGATCCTGGATGGCTCAGCGTTCGAGTGATGTACGCAGTTGTGAGCAATGACCCCGCGGATCTCATTGTAATTGTTACCGCCCGTGTTGAGATTTCTGTCGAAGCGTGGGAAATTACTGCTCGAAATCTCCACACGGAGCGCGTGACCAGGGGCGATAAAATCGCTAGTCTGCATTGGTTGAAACGCTACCCGATATACCTGGCCCGGTACCATCCATACTACCGGCTGGTCATATCCATTCCGATATCGCATCCGCTGAATTGTTTCATTCAGGTTATAGGCGGAGCCATTCGGATATACATCGATCAACTTTACGGTGAAATCAGTGTCTTTCGCGTCTGACGACACGTATAGGGTGACTGCGATTGGGCCAGCGATCTCCATTCCCTTTTCAAAGGGTTTCGTTGTGTAAATGAGAATGTCGTTTCGAGTCTCTACCTGCCGCTGATCGAAACTGCCGGCGGGGAATGCGGGATCATTACAGCAGAGCATGCCGCTGTGAGACAACACCGGATTGGCCGGATCGTATGTGAAATGATCAGTCTCATCCGTCGATGGAGGAGCGGAAGCCAGAACCCCATCGCCAAAGATACTGTTCGCATGACCCTCGCTAGAAAGATAAAAGGTCATCGTCTGAGATCCTTCCGGAGGCCACGTGTTTGCGCGTTCCCATCGGTTCGCACCCATTACGAAGTAGCGAATCCGCGGCTGCGTCTCAAGTATGTGGTTCTCCTCTCCCTTGAGAAAGTGATCGAACCAGCTATAAGTGAGCTGACTTACATCTAGCCGGGCGTCTCCCATGTCCAGCTCGCCGACTATAGTGTGTTCCGTGGCTTGCTCGTAACCGCAGTGTGCGGTGGGCGCAATTACCGCATATTCTTGATTCGCAATCTCCGGTTTCGCAGTTTCGCGTACGAAGTTATAGGCTGCAATGTTTGTGTCGATCGAGATATCATACCAGGACATAAACCAGAGTCCTGGAACATTGATCTTCATACTGTCGTTCCAAAGCCCACCCTTGTACCAGGCCGGATCATTCGGATACCGCTCGATCATTCCCCCCCCGGCTGGTACCGGCATGTAGTCGGCAAAAATCCCCTTCGGGCCGTCTACGGCGGCTATGATGTCCTTCTCCGGTAGATGCCACAGTGCGTGTGTCCAATTTACTGGCGGGAAATGGCTCGAAAGATCAAAACCCCTCGAAGTGCGGATCAACTCTTCGCGAGATGTATCTACGGGAAACATCGGCCGAACTTCGTTCTCCATTCCATACAGCCAGTCGATAAAAAGCATCTGAACGGCGCCACCACGGTACCAGTTTCCTTGCTCATAATAAGGCCCCACTCGGCCTACTCCAGCACCGAACCCCATCGGAATGAAGGTCGCCTCTGCAGGATTCCCCAGAGCAGTCACAGCTAGTTGCCATTCCGCCGTCGACGAACATCCAATCGCTCCCACCTTGCCGTTGGACCATGGCTGTGAGGCAATCCAGGAAAATTCATCATAGCCATCTGTCACTGGCGCGCCGAGAATGTCCCAATTTCCTTCAGAGAAAAATCGTCCCCGCTCATTGATCTCCACGTAGGCGTAGCCCCTTTTTACCGCTTCTAGTTCGACATTCATGTCACGCGGAGCACCTAGAGCTATGTCCCAATAGTTAAAGTCATAAGGTGTGCGAAGAAGGACCGTGGCATACTTCTTAGTTTCATCTTTTGGACGGTAGATGTCGGCCGCCATACGCTTTCCGTCGCGCATCCGTATCATCACTTTCCGCTCGACAGTGGCAGCAGATTCTAGCTCTTGTTCAATCTCGTTGCGATTGGCAATGAGAGCGGGATTGCGCTCCGCCTGTTGTGCAGCAACACGCTGCGCGGAGCCCACCATGCTGCTGCCGAGTATTGCACCGATCAACAGAAGGCCGCCATAGCGCTGCATTGTTCACCATCTTTTCTCAGGCGAGCGCTATCCTGAGACTCATGTCTCAAGTAGCCGCACCGATCCCTAAATATCCGCTGACAAAACTGGAAAACCGCGATGTTAGCTGCTCGAATCGCCTATGCGAGTCGCCAACGCGGCACGATTCGTTTCGCCCGTCTGAAGATAACCGTCGGCGCCACTCACATCAGCCATGCCGGTGCTCAGCAAGCACAGGCATTTCCGGCTATTCTCACAGCGCGACAAAGACCTCAGAACGTTATCCGTCCAGTCACCACCACCACTCGACCGGAGACCGCAGAACCAGAGAAGAATCCATAAGGGCTAGAGGGTGCAGAGACGGTATTATTGAAGATACCGAAGCTCTGCGAAAGTGAAGCGTTATTTTGGGGCGGCGCAAAATTTGGGTGATTAAGCAGGTTATAAATCTGTGCGCCAATCTGAAAGTTCACCGCCGACTCGGAGGCGATATTCTTGTAAATACTCGCATCGATGTCCCCGTAGTGTGGACCAAACATTGAGTTACGGGGAATATTACCAAATATTGTCTGGGGGCTTTGCGTGGGGGCATTGGCAGGTGGATTGGGAACGATGGTTCCGGTACTGCCCACGGTCAGGCCAGTACCGTTGAACGTGTTCGGTGTTTGGAGGCAAGGATGGCTAAAAGAATTGCATGAATGATCGAAGTTATTCACGAGCGCTGTCGCCAGGACTGTTGAGGGCCCGCTTCCATTGTACAAAGCGCTTGCCGCGTTACCGTTGAATACACTAAACGGCATTCCAGTCCGCCAGTAGGCCTTGCCTGCTACGGTCCACCCCGCGCCCGCGGCCCGAAGCAGCCGATTGCGAAATTTGAGCGGCTCAACATAAGCCGCGTCAAGGGCGAGATTCTGGCGAACGTCAAAGTCGGAGTTCGAATACATCAGGTGGGAGGCACTGTATGGGGTAATTTGACTGTTTACTGTATTGTTAGTAAACGGAGTTCCCGGACCAGCTGCTCCTACGGAGACATCATCCAAAGCGTGCGAATAAGTGTAGGATACGTCCGTGGTAAAGCCATGTTGCGCGATGTGCTTATACTGAAGCGACGCCCCTTCATAATTGGATTTTCCCCCGTTCGATAGCGTTTCAACCTGTTTGAAACGTGGATCGGGGGGTGCCGTCGGCAGTAAATCAAAGCTGCTATACAAAGAAGCTGGTAGATATGCGTCCCCGCCAAGATTTTGATTTGTAGTGAAGTTTGTTATGAGAAGATCATAGCCGTGATTGCCCGTATAGGAAAAGATGATCGCATCTGCGGGAGTAAGCTGCTGCTCGGCCTGTATGCTCCATTCCGTGTATTTAGGGTTTCGAAATTCGTTTGGGCCCGTACTATAATTTGGTGGAGAAAAGGGCACACCGGGAGGGAGATCAGCAGCCAATTGGTTTGCGCTTTGGCCCGAGGAAAAACCGGTTCTAACAACATCGAAGGATGTTTGCGCTATGTCCGGGGCACCGCCAGAACCTTCTGATACCAACCCCGAAAACACTGAGGGTGCGAAAACATTGGGGATCGAAGCGTAAAGTGGTGCGATGAGACCAGCGGCAAATTCATCCGAGAAGAGACCAAAGCCTCCGCGAATAACAGTTTTATTCCGGCCTCTGAGATTCCAACTGAAGCCAAGTCGCGGCTCGAACACTGCAGCCTCGATCGACTGGAACGCATGTCCTCGGTTTGTCAGGATCGTAGCATCGTAGGGTGTATTCAGGGTTGCCGAGCCATTGGGAAAGCCGCCCAGGTACTGTGAGAAGCAATTACCGTAGCAAAGCGGATTACCGTTTCGCTCGACGCGTAAGCCATAGTAAAGCCCGACCGTGGAAGTCATCTTCCATTCGTCTTGTGCGTAGAATCCATAGTTATACTCCCGGCTTCGGATGACCGGTACGGACGAAAATGTCTGTGTGAATGAAGAATCGGATGCCCCTGGCAAACTACCGCTAACGAGGTCTCTCAATGAATTGAAAGTAAAGACCCCACCGAGATTACCTGTCTCGTTTTCTTCGTCGGTAACAAGGTAACGCTTGAGATTAATGCCGAACTTAAGCGTGTGATTCCCGCGGAGCCACGACACGTCATCAATGAGCTGATACTGATGTGTGGCTTCGCCAAAAGGAAACCCGGACCATACATTGCCAATGATGCCACCCTGCCCTAAACCGGGAGAATCGTTGGTTCCACCGTCGACGTTTTCCACGAATTCTGTGGGGGACAAGCTCAGTGTCCGCTGTATGTTTGAGTATTTTTGCAGAGCTGACTGATAGAGCGTCGCAACGATGAGCTGGTTTGTCGTACGTGGATTGAAGGTATAAACGTGATTCAACTGTGCACTGATCAGCGGCTGCGGCAGCGCACCCGTCAAGGCAGGATTGACAACACTAATGTTGCAGCAAGGAAGATTCCCGTAATCGTCGGTGGCACGCAGAAATACTTTTTGCTTACCGCTGATATCCCAGTCTATCCTTCCTGACACATACCATTCGGTTATCAGGTCCGAACCCGGCGTAAATGAAGAATTGACACAGGGAACCGCAGTACCGCCCGCCGGAGCGGTACCGAAGTATGTGTTTGGCTCGCCACTGACGGGAGTGCCCGCATAGCTGCCACAGCCCAAGTGCCCGGAGGAATCCTGGAGTGGGCCGTTGCCGGTAGTCACCGGGACCGCCGAATTGTAGCTCGGAGCTGTAGCGAGCAAATTGAACATCTGCTGATAGAGCGCGTTATCTGACGAAGGAATCGTGTTGAGAATCGTATTTTGGAATGAGCTGGAGGGAAAATTAACAAAGTTGGAGATAGGCTCTACATAGCGAATTCCCTCGGTATGAGCGAAGAAAAATAGTTTGTCGGGTAATATCGGTCCTCCAACCTGTGCGGCATATTGATTGGAGACCGCTTTACTACGAGGCGTACCCGTTAGGTTATTAAAGAAACTATTGGCGTTTAGTACATCCCCATTGTAGTTCCACAATAGCAGACCATGTATACGGTTAGTTCCCTGCTTCGTAAGATAGGTTTCTATAGCTCCGGCTTGGCGGCCATACTGTGCGTCGTATCCGTTCTGTATTACAGAGGCCTGCTCAATCTCCTGTTGTCCTAGGCTTAGGGAGGACGCTCCCGTGTTGCTTACACTGAGATACGAATTCATGTTATCGGCGCCGTTGATAATAATCAGATTGGAACTCCCGGGAATACCGTTTGAACTAAAACTGTCAAGAGTCCCTCCAGTCCCGGTGGCCATGACAACTCCGGGAACTGAATACGCAATGGTCGATATGTCCCCGCCCGGTGCCGGGAGATCCTGAAACTGCTTTGTGGTGAAGGTTGAGGTAAGGTTGGCCGATTCTGTATCGATTAGCTGGGGATTGTAGGCACTGACTGTGACGGTTTCTGCGGTACCCAGAGGGGTCAAGGTCAGATTGAGAGCCGTTCTCTGGCTGACCAGAATCTGAACAGGGGCGGGCTGGGATTGAAGACCTGGAGCCGATGCCGACACTGTGAAAGGACCGGGTTTTAGGAATGGGACCTCATAACGCCCATCGTTATTCGTGGTGACACTTCTGACGTCGCCAGTGCTTGTGTTGACCACCTTAACGGTTGCATTGGGAACGATCCCCCCGGAGGAATCTGTGACTATGCCTGATAAACCTCCGGTTACAGCGGTTTGAGCAAGAACACCAGGACTTGAAATAAGCAAGATTGAGGTAATAATTATGCACAAGACGTGTGAAGCGAGGAGAAGGAGACCTTGTGAAGGACGAGTAACATTTTGGTGTGAATGGTACGAGGCTGAGTTTGTGTATTTGTTCAGCTTTTCCGTTCGTTTGGTTTTCGCCACTCTGTCCCGCATCGGCGCACAGATAATTTTCGCCATGGAATAAATGCCCCCTTCTGAAGTGGGGTGGAGCCGGTCATACCCTACAAGAATGGCCTTGTAACCGACTCCCAGCGTGGCGTCTCCCGCGAGTGTATCGAGGCCAGACTGGGCGTCGATCACCTGATGCCTGTCGCCTGAAGCATTGGAATCACTTTGTAAACGCGCGAGTCGTCGGCCCATCCCGTGGGAGGGGATGATGCGTGACTTTATTTGCGTCAATTTGCTTGTTGCCAATATCAAAACGCTTTCTTCCATAACGTAGCGCGTCGATAGATCGAAAACCGGGTCCTAGAGCCGCCAGTGCTGCCCCCAAAGCTGATAATAAAATGTTGCTTCGCACCTGGGTGGTTCCGAGAAACACCAAACAAACCTCAACGAGAACGACCAGCACGCCCGAAATAGGCGTCCACAAACCCACTAGCAGCAGCATTCCAACTCCAATCGCGACCGATTGCACGATCGTCGTTGACAGTTCAGGCCCTGTCCGGAGAGCGATGACTCCGTCATAAATCAGCAGAATACCGGCGACCAGCCTGAGCAGTAGCAGAGCAGTTCCAGGCCATCCGTCGGGAAACGTCGAGAATAGGCGTTGCATACCAGTGAACCGTCTGTCTCGGCGTGCAACCGCTACGCCCAAGAGAACTGCAATTTTTGAGGCCGTTCGCCGTCTCAAACGGGCTCACGAACGGCTACAGATCAGCCAGCATACTCGGGCGGAGGCGGCAGTCGTTAGCCCAAAAAGAGTTGGTCCCAAGCCACCCTTTTGAGGGGGATGTTGCACTGGAGAGAAGAGGGATCATTGTCTGCCACTGTGTCCTAGAAAAGCTGCGAGGTCGGTGCCTGAGGCCAAGGTGGGTGGCAGACAAGGCTTCATTCAGATAACACTTGAATCCCGTAGCTTAGGATTGAATTCTGCTGCCGGGTTTTGATACGACTCAGCCGACTTTCTGCCAACGAGAAAAGCATGAGCCAACATAGCGGGCGTGGGGGCTTATCTTTGCACTTGTATTATCCCTGGTTGTCATAGGGATCATATTGAGTCCCGAACCACATGAATCTTGATTTTCAAGAGTCTTTCTCGATGGCTCTGGGTGCTCTCGCGGGAAGGATCATGTGTAAAACGACCTTGTGACTTTTCTATCAGAACCGGGTTGTCGCACTTACCGATTCATCTGTGTGTCAATGACCAGACCAGGCTCGGGAGGCTGAGCGATGAAAAAGGAACAGATGGTAGGAATGAGGCTGCCTAGACCGCGCTCTGGGACCTCGAAGCAGCGGCCGAAACGGAAACAGGAACGGCGAGAGGATGAAACCTGCGAGAACGATACCCGCGATCAGCTACCGTATATCAGCAGGTTCTTGCGACTTCCTTTGCGTGCCCAGTTCATGCCCGATTCGAGTTGTGCCCTTGTCAGGAACTTTCCGTAATTGTCGGTTACTGCAATAGCGTGCGGGCCCCGCATGCGTTTGTTAGGCGCCCTCATCTAATCGTTTGTGATTCAGGCAAAAAGTTTCAATGTCGAAACAGCGTTGCGAGGCAAAGGGCCGGGTCTTACCAGCATAGGCGAACGCGTTCGGGTAGTGAACGGAACGATTGCTATTGACTGGAATCCGCTCGATGGAACAATCATTCATGTTCGTGTGCCGCTCAGGTCAGATCACACTTCTCAACGGGCGGCTGGGTGGGACCATCGAGTTCCGCCGATTTTTTAATACGAATACACGGCTGAGTGCTCTGCGCAGATTCGTTGGAAGATATGGTCATCCATCCCCCGCACAACGCTGCCTAGAGAATACCCACACAGAATATCGACATCGTATAGCTTGGCCAATTTGTTACACAGTTGTTCGACTTGAATCAGCGCCTCTGGATTACCCAGTTCCCATAAGAGATGCACATCTTCCGCGAAAACTGCAACGCGGGGATGCTGCCCCTGCGCGGCTTTTGCTGCTGTCAGGATGAGAGTGCCACAGGATTCCATAAATCGAGCAGCATCAGGCATGCCATTAACCACGAATGTCGAAAGCGTATCGGCAGCATCCGCGGCGATATACCTGCCCTCCTGAATGGCAGTACCGATGTCCAAACCGAATGCCTGTAATCTTAGAAGAAGGTTGTCCCGATGTGAGTCGGTCGCCACAACCATGGCTGCATTCCCGGCTTTGAGAGCAACCCCGATGAATCGGGTCACGTCATCCAATAAATGTAGATCATCGGAATAGAACGCTACCGCGTGGTTGCGAGCGAGCTCCAACGCAGTGACGGGCGCTTTCACGCCCGTCTGGGTATAGGGACGAGGGGAAGGACTAGAACACAAGCTGGCGCTGATGAACCCCTCACCTTTGAGAATCGCTTCTACAGCAGGCAAGAGTTCGCGCGCCGCATCCGACTTGACCAGGTAGCCGCCAGCCCCAGTGTGCAAGGCTGCTTCCGTGATATCCACCGAGCGATTTTCGCTGACGAATAGAATTTTGGAACTAGGCGAAACCTGCCGGATGCGACGAGCCGCTTCAATCCCATTTAAAGTGGGGAGACTGATGTCCAACAGAATTAGATCCGGTTTCAATTCCTCTGCCTTCTGAATCGCTTCATCGCCATCGGAACATTCTCCGATAATTCGCAATTGATTGTGTGCAAGTAGGGCCAGACGCTCAAAACGACGGAAAGGCTCGAAATCATCAACCACAAGAATCCGAATCTGTGTTCTCACGGTTTTCTCCAGGGGGGAGATGTGAAATTTAGAGACAAGCCACAGCACTAAATCGAGGCAACCCGACCGCGAATGTCAAAACGCTTTCTCCCATAACGTAGCGCGTCGATGGAACGAACACCGGGTCCCAGAGCCGTTAGTGCCGCACCCAAAGGTCCCAACAGAATGGAACTCCGCACGTGCGTAGTTCCAAGGAAAATGAAACACACCTCAACGCTGAGGATCAGCGCACCAGCGAGAGGTGTCAAGAAGCCCAAAATCAGCAAGGTTCCGGCTCCCATCGCGACCGATTGCACGATCATCGTCAATAGGTCAGAGCCTGTGCGGAAAGCACCGACTCCGTCATAAATCAGCAGAATGCCCCCGACCAGCCTGAGCAGGAGAGGGCAGCTCACGGCAACCCGCTAGGAAACATTAAGAACAGACGTTGCAAAGTAGTGAATCCTCTGTCTCGGGCCACGTCCAAGAAATTTGGGATTCGTGACGCCATTCGCAGTCCCAAAGGACTCACGAACCGTCCAAAACGCGATCAGGGTAAACGAACGCTTGCGGCGATCAATGCCCCAAAGGGGTTACTTTCATCCGACCCTTTTGAGGGGGAATTGCACAGACTCGAAGAGCGATTATTGTTTCAATCGCCGCAATAAAGTACCGAGTCGGTGTGCCATATCAAAAGCCGGTGGAAAGGGAGCCTTCGTTCCGATAACATTTCAGTCCTGTGACGATGGATGAATTCGATTGCTTGTTGCCCTAAAAAAGACTAAGGCGACGCTCTGAACACTGGAGACCGTCGTCTCAGGTATGGTCGCCAGGAGGGTTGCGTGTGCAGCTTTACCAACGAGAAACGCGCCGGCCGACAATTCGTGAATTGAGGCTTATCCCTGCGCTGACATTAGTCATGATTGCCTTGTACTCATCGTTTTCGGCGGCTCAAGCACAGAATCCGAGAGCTTCCATGACGGTCGCCTCCGAAGTAAGTCGCGGTATCCCACGCTCGGTGCGCATTCCCGCAATCGATAGCGACGATATCCGATTCTCGCGACTCTCGACAGCTCAAGGACTCTCCCAAACCCAAGTGGCTGAAATCGTCCAGGACGATCAAGGATTCATGTGGTTTGGGACTCAATATGGTCTTGATCGATACGACGGATATGAATTCAAGGTGTTCACGCATGATCCTGCTCGCGACAGTAGCCTGAGCTGTGTTTACATCCACTCGCTCTTCAAAGATCGTTCTGGAACGCTCTGGGTGGGCTGCGGTCCATTTTTGGACAGGTTCGATAGTGTTCGCGAAACCTTCACTCATTACCGAATCGATAACGGCGAAGGAGCGAACTATGTCAGCGACATAACGCAGGATCGGACCGGGATACTTTGGTTGGCAACTGGGAGCGGGTTGCTTCGGTTCAATCCGAATACGGCTCAGGTCGTTCACTACGTTCACGATCCCACAGATCCATTCAGCCTGGGCAGCAACGAGGTCAGATGTACGTTGGAAGACAGGACTGGCCGATTCTGGGTGGCCGACGGTGAGAATCTGGAGGAGTTTGATCGTGAGCGTGGCAAAGTCCTCTGGCGAGTCCGCTTAAGTAAGGATGTCAGGAGAGTTTCGTTTTATGAAGATCATCTCGGCGTATTTTGGATTACGTACATCACGAGTGGCAGCGGAAGCGGGCTAATTGTTCTCGATCGATCCAAGAACCGCCTGATTCCCTATTCAATTTATGACAAGAGATCTGGTAAAGAAATACCGGCTGGATTCATGGCAGCGGTTGAAGACAGCAGGAAGACTCTTTGGTTAGCCAGCCTCGGCGGAGGGTTGTTGAGATTAGACAGAGAGCATGGCGTTTTTATCCGGTATCGGAATTCTCCAGACAATCTTGAGAGCATCGCAGATGACCGTGTGATGGCGCTTTGCGGCGACAGCGAAGGAAACGTTTGGGCGGGCTTGTGGTCCAACGAGCCAAATGTTTTCCGGACTGAAAGCGCACCGTTCATGCCTCTACGTATTACCCGAAACAATCAGCCCAGGCACGGCGAAA
>Ga0187783_10004129_pt1 | contig 10752 bp, 15 predicted proteins | sample 1015_SJ02_MP02_2_FD_132471 | JGI IMG/M metagenome (GOLD analysis project Ga0187783, IMG submission 132471) | Tropical peat soil microbial communities from peatlands in Department of Meta, Colombia - 1015_SJ02_MP02_20_MG | ecosystem: Environmental > Terrestrial > Soil > Wetlands > Peat | place...
AGATGCTGCACACCGCGCGCACGGTCGGGCTCGGTCCCAAGGAGCTTCGCCGCGTGCTGTATGAGCTGCCGAGCTCCTCCAGCCAGCGCCCGCGCCACGTCGATCCCTGTCCGCTGTCGGGGCGCGAGCTCGGCGTGCTCCAACGTCTGGCAGAAGGCAAGGTCTACAAGCAGATCGCCCACGAGCTGACGCTCTCGACGAGCACGGTCCGCACCCACCTTCACAACATCTACGGCAAGCTCGGCGCGGTCGACCGCGCCCAGGCGGTCCTGATCGCGACCGAGCGCGGCTGGCTGTAGGCGCCCGCCCTGCGTCTGTGGAGCGCGGCCACCTGAGTCCGCCGCCGCGGTCCGCCGCCGCGCACTTCCCTAGCATCGCGTGGGCGACGCGATGATCTCGATCACGAGCAAGTCCCCCTACGCGGTCTCGGCGCTGGCCGAGCTCGGGCGCAGCTCGGGCTCGGGACCGGTCCCGATCGCCGAGATCGCGCGCCGGCGCGACGTCCCGGTCCAGTTCCTGGAGCAGCTGTTCGCGGTCCTGCGACGCGCGGGCATCATCAGCTCCCAGCGCGGCGTCAAGGGCGGCTACAGCTTCGCGCGCGAGCCCGCGAGCGTGACGGTGCTCGAGGTCGTGGAGCTGCTCGACGGACCGCTCGGCCGCGACGCGGAGGGTGTCTTCGCTGATGTCGCGCGCGCCGCGCGTGCGGTGCTGGGAGGCACCACGATCGCCGACGTGATCCAGCGCGAGGCGCACGAGGCCGGCGCGAGCATGTATCACATTTAGCCGGGGGGGCTTAGCAGAGCCATGTTTGGCTTGCTAGAGCCAAAGTGACCCCGACTAGGTCCGACTAAATCCGACTAAAAACTGGCACGACTGGCACGAGACTGGCACGAGCTGGGGCGCGCCGACACCGCCGGGTTGGGCGGTACAGTGCCAGGCGGCTGATCTTCGAGGCCGTTGTGCATCATCTCTGCCGGGCGCCGCCAACAGGCGGCGTTCGTGCTTCTGACCGAGGCTCGCTTCAAGATGGACCTCAGAGATATGCGCAACGTCAACCTCAGCGATGCCTGGTCAGCCGCGAGACCGGCCTAAGCGCGGGCCAGCGCCGCCCGAGCTCTGGGGCAACCTCTTGGGGCTGGTCCAGCAATACTGCGACCTCAGCGAGGAGCTCGCCAGAGACCGGGGCAACGACATCAGCCGCGAAACCCGATCGCTCGCTGGCTGGGCGCACCTTCGCCGCTTGAGCCGTCGACGGCCGCCGCGTCGCCCGGCGTGCCTGCATCGCGATCAAGGCCGGCGCGATCGGCCACGGGGGCGTCGTCGTCGTGCGCCACGCGCGAGTCGCGCGGGGCCGTCTGGTGAACCTGACGAACCCGGCCCGGGAGAAGCCCGGAACCGGCAGCAGCACCTAAGACCTGGCACAGCGCTGCGGCGCAAAGCCTCCGAAACGACCACGGAGGCTAGACGTGCCAAGACATAGCAGCACCCGGCGGTTCACCTTCTCGCAGCTCGTCGCGCGCACCCCTGGGCGCTCGAGTTCCGAACGCCTGGCGATCTTGTGGTGCTTGCCCGAGCTCTTGGTCAGGCAAGCGTTCGCCGACCTGGCCGAGCGGATGCGCGATCGCGCGCGGCACGACTTCGAGCTGTCGGTCCGCGATGGCAGCTAGCCCGCAAGAGGTCGCCCTTGAGATCGCCTCCGACTGGTTGGCCGAGGAGCGCTGGCTCGCCGCGCGTCGCGCCGAGCTCGAGGCCGCACGCCGTCCGCCACGGCCCCGGAGGCCGTTGAGCCGCACCGTGGAGGAGCTCCACGACGCGCTGCTCGCCGTTTCGGCCGACGTGTGGCTGCCGGCGCTGACAGACCTCGAGCTCCCGTGCTCCCGCACGATCTGCTGCCCGCTGCCGGGCCACGAGGACCGCACGCCGAGCTGCCGGATCTACGACACGAGCTTTTACTGCTTCGGCTGTCACCGCGGCGGCGACATCTTCGCGTTCGCGGGCGAGCTGTGGGGGGTTCCGACGCACTCTCGGTCCTTCCCGGCGCTGCGAGAGCGGCTCGCTGACCACCTGCTCGGGGCGATGCGATGACGGCCGTGCCCGAGCTGCAGCGCGTCCGCGAGGCCCGCGAGGCCGACGCGGCGAGCAACGGCCAGGTGTCGCACGTGCCGGTCACGTTCGAGGTGATGAGCGCGAAGCAGCTGTGCGAGCTCCCCGATCCTGAGGGCACCGACGCGCTGCTCGGCGACCTCGTGGTCCGCAGACAGCGCACCGTCATCGGCGCGGACACTGGCGCGGGCAAGACTTCGATTGCATTCGCGATGCTGGCCGCGATCACCCGCGGCGGTCAGCTGCTCGGCTTCGCCGGCGCTGGCGGCCGGGCGCTGGTGATCGACGCCGAGCAGGGCATCAAGACGATCAAGCGCCGCCTGCGCGAGGCCGGCCTCGAGACGTCCGACGACATCGACTTCATCCGCGTGCCGGACGGGCTCGCGCTGGACAGCGACGTGCAGCAGGTGGGCGCGATCGAGGAGCGCTTGGCCGCCGGCGGGTATGACGTGGTGCTCGCTGATCCGCTCTACAAGCTCCACCGCGGCGACAGCAACGACGAGCGCGCGGCCGTGGACCTGATGCGCCAGCTGGACCGATGGCGCGAGCACTTCGGCTTCGCGCTGATCCTGCTGGTGCACACGCGCAAGCCGCCCGCCGGTGCCAAGTTCACCATGCACGAGTTCTTCGGCAGCTCGGCCTACCTGCGCGGCGCGGAGATCGTCCTCGGGCTGCAGCTCGTGCGCCACGGCTACAGCCGCCTGCACTTCTTCAAGGACCGCGACGGCGACCTGCCGATCCGCAAGGCGTGGGGGCTGCTGTTCGACCGCGAGCACGGCTACCGCCGCGACCCCGACGACGAGCACCGCAAGCCGACCACGGCCGAGCACGTGCGCGAGCTGCTCGAGGCCGACCCGGCGATGACCGACGCGCAGCTCATGGCCGCGACCGGGAGGTCCGAGCGCACGATCCGCAACGCGCGCAAAGCGGTGAAGGAGGGCGACGGCCAGATGGCTCTAGAGGACGGTGCGCCATGACGTCGCCGCGCTGCGAGGCAGCCCTTCACCCGGACCCGAGCGGCAACGCAGCGGCAGCGATCGGCAACGAATCGGCAGGCGGCAATCGACCGGCAACTCTCTTAAGAGAGAGGGAGCCATTGCCGCGGCAAGTGACCGGCAATCACACCGCACCCTCGGACGGCACCCCCTGCGCGGTACAGCGCTCCGGGGGAGCGCCTACCGACGGACGTGCTAGCGCGGGCCAGGCGAAGGGGAGCAGAGAGGCCACTCCCCGCCCTCTCGCGTCCGCCCGCGTCGCCGGACCCGAACCGAACGGCACCGCAGCGACCGTCCCAGCCGCCCGAGGGGAGCGCTGGGCGATGGCGGTCGGCAGCGGGAAGCGCGGGGCCTGGACGCTATACGCCTGCACGGCACTCGACGCGGAGGGCCAGCCGATCAGCGAGCAGCTCAAGACGTTCGAGAGCCTGCCGCTGAACGAGCTGACCGAGGTCACGGTCGAGCCCCAGCAGCACGAGCGCTACGGGCCCAGCTACCTGCTCAAGCGGCCATCGCTTGGCAACGGCGCGCTGCGCGAACGCGTCGAGGTGCTCGAGCGCAAGGTGGCCGCACTGGAGCGCGAGCGCCAGGGGGCGATGCCGTGAGCACGAAGACGCGGCCCACGCCGCCCGTCGCTGGACCCAGCACGCCCGCCCTGGCCCTGACAGTCGAGCAAGCAGCAGCGGCGCTGTCGGTGTCCTACGACACGTTCCACGAGTCGATCGAGCCCGAGCTCGCGATCGTGCGCCTTGGCCGGCGCAAGCTGATCCCCGTCGCCGAGCTGCAGCGCTGGCTCGTCGAGCACGCGGAGAAGACGCTGTGAGCCTCGAGGCGGGCCCGCCCGGTCCTGCGCGCCCGCAGATGATGGTCATGGCGCAGATGATGGTCATGGCGCAGATGATGGTCATGTGCACTACCCGTAGGCGCCGCTCTGCAGAGCCGTTTCTAGGGCCTCGTGCCAGCGTCGTGCCAGTCCCACGCGGCCGGGACACGGCCTCCAGACCATCGCGGAGCCACGCGCGGCGGCCCTTCGAGAGCGGTCGTCGACGTCATCCCCGGCACCGCGATCGGCCGCCGGCTGGGGCTGGACGAGCGTGCGGGAGCTGGCTCTCAGGGATTACCGGCGATCCAGCGCCCGCAGATGCGGCCCCCCGCCTCGGCCGAGACATTCTCACCGCCATCGACCCCGATCCGAGCAGGGGGTGAACGGGGGTGCCGCTGAGCAAAGATCCGCGCGCCCGGGAGCGGCAGTTGAGCAACCTTCGCCCCGACGCTGCGTTGAAGCACGCCGGTCGCGCCGACGTGCTCATTCGGGGGCGGGCTGACGAACTTCTCGCCGAACTGTTGGAGGAGTTCCCGGCTGCCTCCCCGAGGGTTTTGCGCCTGCAGGCAAGGCGCGCGGCGAAGCTGGAGCGGCTGGCGGCCTTCCTGGAGGAGCGCGGGGAGTTTCGCAACCGCCGCCAGGGCGAGGTCTTCGCCGCGTCGGCGATCGAGGAGTCCGTGACAGCGGCGTTCCTGGCGACCCAAGCCAAGCTCGAAGCACAGGCGCGCGAGGCCCGCTCCAAGCCCGGCAGCGCGCCAAGCGGGGCGCTCGCGGACGAGCTGCAGGCATCCCGGGCCGCGTGGGAGCGCCACCGCCCAAGCAACGACGACACCGAGGAGGCAACCGCATGATCGCTCGCGACTGGCTGGGCCTGCTGCGCTTAGAGGATGGCCGTCCGTGGGTCCAGGCCGCGGAGAATTGGCAGCGCACGGACGCGGTGGAGGTGCTCGAGGGCGAGCGCCCCTACAGCTTCCTGACACGCGCTCGTGGCGCCAGCAAGACGACCGACCTGTCCGCCTGCATGCTGAGCGTGCTGCTCGCCAGCCAAGAGCGCCTGCGCTGCTACTGGCTGGCATCCGACGGTCGCCAGGGTGAGCTTGCCATCGACTGCATCGCGGGGTTCGTACAGCGCACCCCGGGGCTCGCCGAGCGCGTCGAGGTGCAGGCCCGCAAGGTGATCGTGCCGGCGACGGGCGCGAGCCTTGAGATCATGCCCGCCGACACCGCCGGGGCGTGGGGCTTGACGCCGCACTGGCTGTTCGTGGATGAGATCGCCAACTGGGGCGACACCGCGGCGAGCAGGCGCCTGTGGGAGGCGGCGTCCTCGGCGGTGGCGAAGCGCACGGACGCCCGCATGTGTGTCTTGACGACCTCCTCGACGCCCGATCACTTCGCCTTCAAGGCGCTCGAGCACGCCCGCTCGTCACCGCTGTGGCGGGTGTCCGAGCGTGAGGGGCCGCCCCCGTGGGCGAGCGAGGATCGTCTTGCCGAGCAACGCGCGCGGCTCCCGCAGGCGGTGTATGAACAGCTGTTCGAGAACCGGTGGGTGAGCGCCGAGGGCAGTTTCCTGGATCCCGCCGTCCTCGACGCTGCCTTCGCCCTCGACGGCCCGGCGCTCGAGGCCGACAGGGGGTTCTCATACGTCGCTGGCCTGGATCTCGGAAGCGTCAACGACCGCACCGTCTTCGCCCTCGGACACCGCGAGGGCGATCGGCTGCTGCTCGACCGAATGGAGGTGTGGCAAGGGTCGCGTAAGCGCCCGGTGGACTTCGGGGCGGTGGAGGACTTCATCGTGCAGGCGCATCGCCGCTTCCACTTCAACCTGCGCCTGGACCCGTGGCAAGGTCTCGATCTCGCGCAGCGGTTGCGCGCACAGAGCATCCACGCCGAGGAGTTCACCTTCTCGCCGACGAGCAAGCAGCGACTCGCCGCCACGTTGTTGTCGGCGATCAACGCCGGAAACCTTCTGCTGTACGAAGCCGACGGGCTAAAGGACGAGCTGCTCGCGCTGCGACTGACACAGACCTCGAGCGGGCTGTGGGCGTTCGACCACCAGCGCGGCGGACACGACGATCGCGCGATCGCGCTCGCGCTCGTTGCTGTCGCGCTGCTCGAGCGCGCGCAGCCTAGCCTCGGGGCGCCGATCTACTCGACCGCACCCTCGCGATGGAACATGGCCGCCGGGAGTAGCGCCCGTCCTCGCGCGATGGGTTCGCCGCGACAGGTGGCCCCCCAGCCCGTCGCAAGCGGCGAGGACGAGCGGATCAGCTACTTGACCTGGGAGGACGTGCGGCCCGAGTTGAAAGCCCGCCACGGGTTGCAACGGAACGTCGGCATCAACCGCGAGGAACAGTTGCGCGCCGAGGCCCGCCGCGTGGCCAGGCAACGCGCTACACGACCAGGAGTCTCGCGCGGGGCGAGCCGCTGGGACCAGGGACCCACCAGCTTTTCATGAGCGCGCTCGACGATCTGTGCCAGCAGGCGCTGACGGCGCTCTCTGAAACGACCAGCCTTGACGTCGACACACTCGAGCGCCTGTTGAAGCGGCAGGGCATCCGCCCCGAGGCCGGCCTACCGCAGCAGCGCCCTCCGGCACGCGGCTCGACGTGGGCGTCGTGCGCAGCGCCGCGGGAGCCGTGCAAGCGGTGGCGATCAAGGCCGCTCGGGCGTGGAAACGCGCGGCGCGAGGCGGCGGAAACAGTGAATAACGACAGAAAGGTGAAGGTGTGACATGACCACGACGAACGACGTGGACTGGCCGAAGGTGCCGAAGGTCGCAGCACATCGTGGTGAGAGGCCACGTCCTTGCATCCATTGCGGTGACCTCACCAACGAGCACATCGTCGGCTCCCTCGACGGCGGCGCGGTGTGGGCCGAATGCGATCAATGCCTGAACGAACGACACACCACGAGGACGCCGACCGAGGCGTCAGACTTGGAGGCACAATGAACGCGACACAGAGTCCAGACCTCGAGCGCCTGGAGCGTGACGCCCGCGCGCGCATCGGCGAGCTGGAGCGCCAGGAACGCCGCCTGAGCCTCGACGCCCTGGCAGACCCGGCGATGGCCGAGGAGCTCAAGGACGTACAGAGCCAGCGCGCAGCCGCCCTAGCAGCCATCCGCCAGGCCGAGCTAGCCCGCGATGAGCGCGAGCACAGGGAGGTTCAGGCGCGCGAGGAGGCGGAGCGTGCGCGTCTGAGGGCACACTTCGCGCGAGCCCGCGAGCTGCAGGTGGAGATCGACCGCGTCATCAAGACAGTGGACAAACGGCTTGCCGAGGCGATGACCGCGTTACGCGAATACGTGGCCCTCGCGACAACGCAGCAGCAGGAGTTGTCAGCCGCTGGCGAGCGCCCTCCGCGCACCCCGCCGTGGATGGGCAACGCTGTGCTCGCGTTCGCGATGCAGAGGGCCGACCTGCCACGGGGGGTCATCGTGCTGGAGACCACCCGCGCGGCACCGGGACCCTTGTCTGAGCTTCATCCGCGCCCCGCGCTCGAGGAGAGCGAGTAACACACCCCTGCCAAGGCTCACACCAGAGCGAAGGCATTAACACTTTTCATCGAAAGGACCGACGACGATGGCAACTAGCACAGCAGCAGCCGCCCTACGACAGATCCAAGCCAACCACCCCGACGAGATGGACGCCGACGTGAAAGATCGCCTCGCGCAGATCGCGCGGCTGCTCGACGAGCGGGCAGGCGTCCCCGCTGATGACCGAATGGGCCAGCGGTCGAGCGAGCTCGCAAAGGCCGAGCGAGCGGTGCGCCTCACGGAGATCGCGAAGACGTCACTGCCCGGCGGCTCGCCGGCGAGGATCGAGTTGACCAACGCGACTCGCGCGGAGAGGCTCGCGCTGTTGAAGGCGTCTAGCCCACGCGCATACGACGCGTATTGCGTGGCGCACGGGATCACCGCGGCGGCCTGAACACTTCACACCAAACGTGCGCGCTCTTGTGGCCTTCTGAGCGTGCTCGACGCGGGGGCCCGACGGTAACCGCCCGCCTCCGCGAAACGCGGGTTACATCCTCCCGCGGGAAGCTCGGGGTCGCCGGCGCTTTTCTCCTTTCCGTCGGCGGCCCCGGGCGCAGGTAGATAACCGAAGGCATCCGGTGCGGACGAAAAAATGTCGGTCGGCGACGCCCCTCGGGGCGTTGGGATGTTCCTTTCGCGAAAGGGTCGCCGTTCGCGTAGCGGCGCCCTCCTTCGAGCGCCCCTCGGTTTCGCCTGGGGGCGCTCGTCGTTGTCGCGCCGTCCGGCCCCGCCATAGGCTTGAAGGATGTCCGCCGTTCCCGCCGCCCTGCTCGAGCAGCTCGCCGCCGCACGCAGGCGTGGTGAGGGTTTCGACCGTGCTTGGCCGGATGCGGTCGGCATGGCGCTCGAAGCGGCCGACGCTGCCGATCGGCAAGGGTGGGCGGAAGCGCTCAACTCGCTGGCTGACGCCTGGCGCGCGTCGTTCGAGCGGCGACCACCGTCGCGACAGGAACACGCGCTCGCTGTCGTCGCCTCCGACCCCGACCGTGTGCCAGTCCCCGATCGAGAATGTGCGCGCTGCGGCGGCGAGGTCCCGCCGGACCGTCCACGGCGCGCGAGCTACTGCTCGCAGGACTGCCGAGACCTCGCCCGGCTCGAGCGGGCACGCGCGCCCGTGGCTGCATGATGGCCGCCGTGGCAGTGGGGATCGACCACGTGGAGCGAGCGCACCGCAGGGTCGAGTGGGCCGCGCGCTCGCTGCACGCGGCCGCGGGCGACCTGCGTGCGGCCAACGCGGAGGGCGTGCTCGTCAACGACCCGAGCGAGGCCGTGAGCGCCGAGGCCGATCGGGTCGGCGGGCTCGCACGCGAGATCGTCCGCGGTCGCGAGCGCTCGGCCGGCGATCGGCGAGTGCGCCACCTACTGTGAGCATTGTGATGCCCGACGCGCTCAACAGCCGAGAGTGGGCCGTCGCGATTTGGCTCGCTGTCGGAATCCTTGCCTGTCTCACGCAGCCTGACCTTCGCCGTAGCTTCGGCTCGGTCGTCCGGTCGCTCCTGAAGCCGAAGCTCGCGGTCTGCTTCCTCGCGATGGGCGCGTACATCACCATCGTCGTCGACGTCGCAGCTCGCGTCGACCTATGGCGGCCAAACATGATCGGCGCGACGATCGTGTGGTTCTTCGGGTCGGCTCTCGTCTTGCTATCCGCTTTTGTGGAGGCACCCAAGAATCCTCATTACATTCGGTCAGCATTTGTGCGAGCGGCCGGCGTCGCGGTGCTCGTCGAGGCGTTCGTGAACGTCTACGTTTTCCCCCTCGGTGTCGAACTTCTATTCGTCCCGGTCGTCGCCGTGCTCGCTATGTCGGCTGCCGTCGCTGAGGCCAAGCCCGAACTCGCACGCGCGAGGGGGCTGCTCCATTCCCTGCTTAGCGCTCTGGGTATCGGGCTGCTTCTCTATGTCACAGCCCGCGTTGCCGGCAACCTGAGCAGCTCGAGCCTGGCACTGCTCCTCAGAGACCTCGCACTGCCGATCTGGCTGAGCGTCATGCTCTTGCCCTACGTCTACCTGGTTGGGCTGCTGAGCACTTACGAGGTCGCGTTCCTCCGGTTGCGGTTCGCAGACCCGGCTACGCCGAGGGACCTACGACGGGCGAAGCTGGCCCTGATCCTCGGCGTCCGCGGTCGAGCGCGTGACATCGCCGGCCTCACGGCGCCGTGGCCGAGGCGCCTTGTCGCGGCCCCCACACTCGCGGATGCTCGTCGGGTTGTGGCAGAGCTTCGCGCGGAACGGTAGGCCCTACTCGCGCCTGGCGTATCGGCGGCCCAACTGGTGATCGGTCAAGGCGTCGTCAGCGCCGCGAGGATCAGCTCGGGGAGCGCGCCGATCGCCACGTCGAGTGCCGCCTCGATCGGTACAGCGATCTTCGAGCGGTTGACGTCGAGGGCGTCTATCCACAGCTCGGGGTCGTAGCGAGCGATGCTCGACAGGCCGAACAGCAGCACCCACCAGAGCATCAGCGGTGATAGAGCGTCTCCGCCAATGCTCGGCAACAGCAGGCGTCCCCGCCAGTAGGCGGGCGCGATGGTCTCAAGCTGACGCCAGTCGATCTGAAACTGCGGCCAGACGATGACCGGCCCCGACTGCCCCTCGACGAGGACGCGTTGCACTTCGCTGGTCTGTGCGAGCACCTTTGGAACTGCGCCCGCGGCAGCCGGGTAGTGAGCCAGCACCCCCGCCATCGTCTCGGGATCGTCCGGCAGGCCGTCAATCATGAGCTCAAACTGCTTGCGCGCGGCGAGCGGCGCCGGGGTTCCCCACCAGTCGGTGAGGTACACGTGGAGTGGTCTGCGCCACGTGTCCGCCGAGACCATTTGAGGCACCGGCTCGAGCAGGTCGGGGATCGCTGCCCAGATCGCGCCGAGCTCAACCGTTGCCGTGAGCGAGTCTGACCCCGTAGCTTCCGCGACGCCGGCAAAAGAGTGCCGTCGCTCCGCAGGCGGGTCGCTCTCGTCTGGCTTTACGACACGGCGAAGCAACGAGTTTGAGGAGTCCTTGGCCGGCACTATCAGGCCGTGTCCGGCCAACCGCCACGGATCGGACAGGTGAGCCGCCGCGATCGCGCGCCCTGCCTGACTGAGCGAGTAGAACAGCGGGAGGGGTCGGGCCGCCGGGCCGATGGCGGCTGCAGCCTGCATCAACTGCTCGGCCTGCTCCAGCGCCGACGCAAACACCTCTCGGCGCTCACCTTTCACGCGTGCCGGCGGCTGGGCCCGCAGGAGACGGATGCGCTGCCAGGCCCACACGACTGCGACGATATCGGCGTCTCGGCGTCGGCTGGTGCCGAGCCGTGAGCGCA
>Ga0187783_10004130_pt1 | contig 10751 bp, 10 predicted proteins | sample 1015_SJ02_MP02_2_FD_132471 | JGI IMG/M metagenome (GOLD analysis project Ga0187783, IMG submission 132471) | Tropical peat soil microbial communities from peatlands in Department of Meta, Colombia - 1015_SJ02_MP02_20_MG | ecosystem: Environmental > Terrestrial > Soil > Wetlands > Peat | place...
ACATTGCTGCCGGGGACGTTCGCGTAGATGATCGACACGCTCTTGACCTTCGGCAGGAACTCGTGGATGAACTGGCCGATCGGCGCCTCAACGCGGGTCGCGTCACCGTACAGGACGAACCCGTACTTGTAGGTCGAGTCGACCGGCAGGATGGTGACGCCCATCACCAGCGCCTTCTTGGTGGGCAGCAGCGCCTGCTCGAGGGGCTGGTTGCCGATCACGACGGCACCCATGGCGACCGTCTGGATCGAGCTGTTGTTGGCGAACTCCTCGCCGCACTGCTGGGCGGCCGACGTGGTGTCCGGGATACCGCAGACGACTAGCTTGAGCGGGTGGCCGTCGATGCCGCCTGCCTGGTTGTTGATGAAGTCGGCGGCCAGCGTGGTGCCGTCGGTCCACTCCGGTGCGATGTCAGCGGTGCCGCCCTGCTGGTTGACCACGCCGATGTAGATGGGCGATTTGCTGTTGTCGGCCTTGCCCGAGCCGCCGACAAAGGCCGCGTAGTTACTGACCGGGTGGTAGTTCCCCAGTGGCACGCCAGTGACCGACGAGATGGGGGTGCTCGTGGTCGAGCTGCTACTTGGGGACGATGGCGATGTACTGCACGCGGCCAGCGAGACTCCCCCAGCCACCATTAAGGCAAATGCGCCCGCCGCCGATGTCCGAAACTTCATGGCTCTCCTAACAGACGCTGAAAAGCGGACGGCGTGGACGGGTCAATGCCCAGTCCACTCCAGGTGCGCCAGCCCACGCCCGCTCCAAAAACTCAGGCCCCTCTCCGGATTGCGAGCAGACTGACAGCCGATGCGCCACAATCTTTGTATGATAGGCATACATCGTACCGAGAGACCGACCAGTCGCAAGATGGCTTTTTGCCAGGCAGAAGAGTCGGGCGAGCGGACGATGATGAGGCTCCGATTGTCCTCAATCGAGGGCGGCGTTTCCAGGCAGTGACTGCACCAAATCGGTAACGGTGCGTGGTACGAGGTGGTCGTGGTATCAGCCAGTAGCGGCGCGGACTACGAGGTGACTGCCGTCCGCTACGGCACCAGGTCGACCACGAAGAGCGACGTCTTCCTGCACTTTGACAGCTACGGCGAGCCCGACGAGCCCATCGGGATGGACTACTTCTTCTGGGTGGCGCGTAGCCCGGCGCGGACAATTCTCGTCGACTGCGGTTTCAACGCCCGCAGTGGCGCGCGGCGCGGCAGAACCATGCTGTGCGCTCCCCGGCCGGCGCTGCGGCGACTCGGCATCCCACCCGAAGACATCAGCCTGCTCATCGTCACGCACGCGCACTACGACCACATCGGCAATCTCGACGAGTTCCCGGCCGCCGAGCTGATCATGTCGGCGCGGGAGTACGAGTTCTGGACCGGACCACTGGCTGACCGGCCGCTCTTCGCGACATCGGCGGAGGCGAGCGATATCGACGCGCTGCGCCGCGCCCGCGATGCAGGGCGGCTGCGGCTGTTGCCCACCCCAGCAGCGGAGGCGGCGCCCGCGCCGCAGGACCTCGCCGACGGGGTGCGCGTCCTTGAGGTCGGCGGTCATACGCCTGGCGAACTCGTCGTGCTGGTCAGCGACGGCGAGGGCGAGGTGGTGCTTGCCTCCGATGCGCTGCACTATTACGACGAATTGCGGCTGGACCGGCCGTTCCGGCACGTCACGGACCTGCCTGCGATGTACGCCGGCTTCGAGCTGCTGCGGGGCCTGGCCAATGACGGGGCTCGCAAACTCGTCGCTGGCCACGACCCGGAGGTCATGCGGCGATTCCCGGCTGTCGACGGCGCCCCGGCCGGCGCAGCGCCCGACGAGATGGCAGGCTTTGCCGTCCGACTCGGTCCGACCGGTACGGGGACGCGCTGATGGCCGGGCTGCGCGGGCTGGCGGGCCGGGCGGCGATTGTCACCGGCGGCGGTGGCGGCATTGGCGCGGCGACGGCCCGGCGGCTGTCGGACGAGGGCGCCCAGGTGGTCGTTGTGGACGTCGATGAGCAACGGGCGCGCGAGGTAGCGCAGTCGCTGCCTGGACCGAGCGCGTGGGTCCGCGCGGACGTCTCCGACGAGGTCGACGTAGGGCGCTATCTCGAGGCCGCCGTCAGCCACTTTGGCCGGGTCGATCTTCATCACCTCAACGCGGGCATCGCCGGGTCGCTGACCGCGCTGCCCGACCTCACCGCGGCGGAGTTCGACCGGGTGATGGCGGTCAACGTCCGCGGGGTATTCCTGGGCATCCGGGCAGCGTTCCGGCAGTTCGCCAGCCAACAGCCCGGTCCGGACGACGGGGCGGCCGACCGGGGCGCCATCGTCATCACCGCGTCGATCGGCAGCCTGCGCGGCAGCGCGGACCTGCTGCCCTACCAGACATCGAAGCATGCGGTGCTCGGGCTGCTGCACGGTGCCGCCGTCTATGGCGGGCCGCTCGGCATCCGGGTCAATGCGGTGGCGCCGGGGATCGTGCCGACCGAACTTTTCGCTGCCACGCCGGACGCGCCGGGGGGCAAGGCCGACATGGCGCGGCGGGCCACTACTACGCCGCTGCGAAGGGCTGGCACCGCCGACGACATCGCCGCCGTCGTCGCGTTCTTGCTCAGCGCCGACGCAGGCTACATGACCGGCCAGGTGGTATCGGCCGACGGCGGCGCCAGCATCGTCAGTTCGGTCCGCCCATCGGGTGGGGCGGGCGCCTGGGACGCCGACGCCCACGACCGTGCGCTCTACGGAAAGCGGATCCGCCCGCCATCCGCGGAGCCCGGCCGGAGCCTGCGCGGCGGTTCCACCCGGTGAATAGCAAGGCGGGCGACGGGAGGACGGCCCGGGTGAGCGAGCAGCGCATTGGCTTCGTCGGCCTCGGCAACATGGGCGGGCGGATGACCAGGCGGCTGGTGCATGCCGGCCACGCGGTACTCGGCTATGACCCAGTGCCGGGCCGCGCAGTGACGGCCGGCGCGGAACCGGCGGCATCGGTCAATGAGGTCGTGCACGGTAGCGACGTCATGCTGCTGTCCCTGCCGGATAGCTCAGTGATCGAAGCCGTCATCCGCGGCGACGGCGGGGTACTGGCGGCGGGCCGGCCTGGCCAGGTCGTCATGGACCTGAGCACGGCCGCGCCGAGCTCATCGATCGCGCTGCATGGCGAGCTCGCCGCGCGCGGCATCGAGTTCCTCGACGCCGGCATCTCCGGCGGCGCCGCCGCGGCCGAACGCGGCACCCTCACCATCATGGTCGGTGGCAACGCGGCCGCCCTGGACTCTGTCTCGTGGGTGCTTGAGCCAATCGCCAGCAGGGTCGTGCACATGGGCGGCGCCGGCTCCGGCCACGTCACCAAGGTTCTCAACAACTTCCTCAACGCGGTGAGCCTGGCCGCGACCGCGGAGGTGATGCTCGCCGCCAAGAAGGCTGGGCTGGACCTCAGTCGAGTGCTAGACGTGATCAACGCCAGCAGCGGCGTGAACTTCGCCAGCCTCAACCGGTTCCCGCACATCATCCGCGGCGACTACCTCGAGGGCGGGCTCACCAGCGGGCTGATGACAAAGGACCTCAACCTCTACGTGGCCTTGCTGGCCGAGCTCGGCATGCCGTCCCTGCTGTCCGCCGGACCACTGGCCGCCTTCGGACTTGCCGACAGTCTTGGCTATCGCGACGAGATCAGCAACCGAGTCGTGGACGCGCTCGGGGACATCGCCGGGGGCATCCGGCTCTACCACGATGAAGGGGACTCCGCCGAGGCGGGTGCATGACATGGAGATCATCAAGCGCAACAACGGCACCGTGGCGCCCACCGAGCTGCGGACCGCCACCTTCACCGGAGTCGTCTACGGTGACCCCCTCCTGGACGGCACTGAGGGCGTGGCGGTGACGAGCGTCTTCTTCGCTCCAGGCGCGCGGACCTACTGGCATTCCCACGCGGGCGGCCAAGTGCTGCATGTGGTGTCCGGCAGCGGCCTGATCGGTGTGGACGGCGAGCCGCCGCGTCCGCTCGGCGCGGGCGACGTGGTCTGGGCGCCGCCTGGCGAGCTGCACTGGCACGGCGGCGGCCCGGCCAGCGCCCTGCTGCACCTCGCGGTGTCACTGGGCGCCACCTCCTGGGGCCAGCCGGTGTCCGACGCGGACTACGGCCACGGCCGGTGACGGCGATCGACGGCGCCGGACAGCTGCCGAGCCGGACGATCGGGTTCGTTGGCCTCGGCAACATGGGCGAGCCGATGGTTCGCCGGCTGGCCACCGCCGGGCACACAGTGCGGGCGTTCGACGTCGCCACGCAGGCACGCGACCGGCTGGCCGACACACTGGGCGTGAGCATCACGAAGACGGCTGCCGACGTCGCGGCGGGCGCAGACATCGTGATCCTGATGCTGCCGGACTCGAACGTCGTCGAGCAGGTATTGCTCACCGACGGACTGCTGGACCGCGTCACCCCGCCGACGGTGGTGGTCGACATGAGCTCGTCCGAGCCAGCCCGAACCAGGGCGCTTGCCGAGCGGGCGGCACATTCGGGCGTGACGCTCATCGACGCGCCAGTGTCCGGTGGTGTTATTGGCGCGCGTAGCGGATCCCTGACGATCATGACCGGCGGCTCGCCGCAGGCTCTTACCGCCGTCCGCCCGGTCCTTGAGGTGCTCGGCACCAAGGTCGTGCATGCCGGAGACATCCCCGGCGCCGGACACGCGATCAAGGCGCTCAACAACCTCATGTCGGCGGCGCATCTGCTGGTCAGCTCCGAGGCGATCCTGGCCGGGGAGGCGTTCGGCCTCGACCCCCAGGTCATGCTCGACATCGTCAATACCTCGAGTGGGAAGAACTGGTCGACGGAGCTGAAGTGGCCGCGCTACATCCTGCCGGCCGCGTACAACTCCGGGTTCAGCATGCAGTTCATGGTCAAGGACATCACGATCGCGCTCGGCCTGGCCGAGGCCGCCGGAATCCCGGCGCCGGGCACGCGCGCGGTGGTGCAGGCGTGGTCGACCGCGACGCACGAGATGCCGCCAGGCGCCGATCACACCGAGATCGCCCGGTGGCTCCAGCAGAACCGAGACGAGAGATGGCATTAACCCAGCGGCAGCAGCAGATCAAAGACGAGTTCATCGCGGTGCGCGGCACGTGGAGCACCGCGTGGGAGAAGGTCCTCGAACTCGACGCCGAGTTCCTGCGTGCCTACCTAGGCTGGTCAGCCGTCCCGCTGCGGAAGGGCCGGCTGGAACCAAAAGTGAGGGAGTTCATCTTCATCGCGGCCGACGCCGCCGCGACACACCTGTACGAGCCGGGTATCCGGCAGCACGTCCGAGCGGCGCTCGACCTCGGCGCCTCGGCCGCCGAGGTGATGGAGGTCCTCGAGCTGACGAGCACGCTCGGCATCCACGCTTGCAACATAGGCATCCCGCTGCTGATCGAGGTGCTGACCGAGGAAGGCAAGCGAACCGGACCGGCGCCGCTGTCACCGCGCCAGGAACAGCTCAAGGCCGAGTTCACCGAAAGCCGCGGGTACTGGCACGAGTTCTGGGACGGCCTGCTCGAGCTCGATGAGGAGTTGTTTGCCGCCTACCTGGACTTCTCTTCCGTGCCGTGGCGAACTGGCGTGCTGGAGCCCAAGGTCAAGGAGTTTGTCTATATCGCTTTCGACGCCGCGGCGACTCACCTGTACGTTCCGGGCCTGAAGCTGCACATGCGCAACGCCGTGCGCCTCGGCGCGACCAGCGCGGAAATCATCGAGGTGCTCGAGATCGTCAGTGTGATCGGGATCCACGCGGCTACCGTCGGCGTTCCTATCCTGGCCGACGAACTAGCCAAGGCACCCGATGCCTAACAGCCCCGGGCCGCCGTCCGCCGAGGCGCTGCAGCCGGCCGAGACGCGGCTTCAAGCCGCGCTGCCCGCCGACTACGGCCTGCTGCTCCGGGCAGCTTTCGACGTGCACGTACACGGTCAGCCGGACATACTGCCGACCTTGCCGCTGCGCGGCGACGACCTGGACACCGCGCGCCTGGCGCACGCCTACGGGATCTCCGGCTGGGTGCTCAAGTCACACCTCTGGATCACCACCGACCGCGCCCGGCTGCTCCAGGAGCGGGTCGCCGAGCTCGGTTTCACGGTCTACGGCAGCATCACGCTCAACCCAGTGCTTGGCGGGCTGTCCGGGACGCTGGTTGAGCTGGCTGCGGCGCACGGTGCCCGGGTCGTGTTCCTGCCGACCTGGGGCGCGGCGGCAGATGAGGCCCGCGACGGCTATATAGCCCGGCTGCTCGGCGCCGCCATCCCGTCTTTCAAGAAGTACGCGGCGGCGAACGCCATCTCGCTGCTCAGTGCCGACGGCCGATTGTCCGGCGCGGCGACGGAGGTGGTCGACGCGTGCCGCGAGCTCAGGCTGGCGCTAGCCACGGGGCACGTGTCGCTGGCCGAGAGCCAGGCGGTCGCCGAGTACTGCGCGCAGACCGGTCAGCAGGTCCTCGTGACGCACCCGCTGCACTACGCCGCCGACCCCGCGGAACTGCGCGTGTTCACCGAACTCGGCGCCTACGTCGAGTTCTGCAACGGACCGCTGCTACATCCCGACGCCCACCTGACGATCCGCGACATCCACGCGGCCATCACCGCGGTCGGCACCGAGCGCGTGGTGCTCAGCACCGACGCCTTCTCCCGCTGGGCTCCCCCGCAGCCCGAGTGCCTGCGGATGTTCGCCGAGCAGCTCGCGTATCTCGGGTGGCCGCAGGCCGACCTGTACCGGATGCTGGCCGTCAACCCGCGCGCCTTCCTGGGCGTGCCAGCGGAGGCAGCCCCCAGCCCGACGGAGGAAGCGTGACCGCGCGCGTCCCACAGCTCGAGCTCGCCGACATGACGGCGCAACAGCGAGAGTTCTACGACATGTACGCCACCGGCGTCCGCGCCCGGCCCGGTACCAGCTTCCCGCTGGTCGACTCCGAGGGTCACCTGATGGGCCCGCCCGCCGTCTGGGTGCTGAGCCAGCCGCTCGGCCTGGCCCTGGAGCAGTTCGGCTACGCGATCCGCTACGAGCTCACGCTCTCCCGGCGCGCCCAGGAGATGGCCATCCTGATGGTGGCGCAACACCGCGACAGCGAGTTCGAGCGCTTCGCGCACGCCCAAGCCGGGCTCAAAGCCGGCCTAACCGAGGAGGACCTGGCCGCGCTGGCCGCGGGCCAGGCGCCGAACCTGCGGACTGGCGAAGAGCAGGTGGTGTACCAGGCGACGAGACGGATCCTGGACTCCGGGACGCTGACCGCCGTCGAATACGAGGATTACCGGGCCACGCTGCCGGTGCCGCAGCTCTTCGAGCTCGTCACCCTCATCGGCTACTACCTCATGCTCGCGACGCAGCTGAGCGTCTTCGACATCCAGCCGCCGACAGCGGGCTGACCTCAAGACTCCGACTCGAAGGACGGCACGTTGACCGACTACTCGATCTGGGTGCTCGAATACGGCTACGTCGACGCGTTTCCGGCCAGCAGCCTGCTGATCGCGCAGCCCCATCAGGGCCATCGGCGGATGCCGTACTGCTTTGGCCTGCTGCGGTCGGCGGAACGGTGCATCCTCGTCGACACCGGCTTCGCCGACGACGCGGTGTACCAGCGGCTCACCGATCGGTACGGCACCACGTACTGGACCAAGCCGACGGAGATGCTGGCCCGGATCGGCGTCGCGCCAGGTGACGTCGACGCGATCCTGCTGACCCACAACCACCTGGACCACTCCGGCTGCGTCGGAGACTTCCCGACTGCCGAGGTCTACGTGCAGCGCCGCGAGCTGACGAGGTACCAGGATGCGGTGGCCCGGCCGCGCCGGTTCGAGTTCTTGCTGCGCGCCACCGACCCGGCGCTTCCGGACATCCTGAGCGACCGCGACCGGGCGCAGCGGCTGACGTACGCCAACGGCTATCTGCCAGTGACCGACGGTGTCGAGCTGCGTCCCGCCTTCGATACTCACACGGCGGGCTCCCAGTTCGCGCTCGTCGAGAACGCCAGCGACGGTCGGTGGCTGTTCGCCGGGGACAACGTCTACACGTATCAGAACGTCGAGGGCCTGCGCGGCGACGGCGTCCTGGAGCCGATCGGTACTTCCACCGGCAGCCAGGCGGTCTGGCTGGACACCATCGATGACGCGCTGGCGTGGGTCGGTCGCGATACCAGCCGGGTGCTGCCGTTCCATGAGGCAGAGCTATTCCGGCGGTTCGCGTCGCGCGAGTACTCCGACGGCCTGCACGTGGCCGAGATCAGCCTGGCAGGCGGCCACGACAGCGTCCTGACAGCGGCCGGCGACACCCCACGGACGGAGCCCCGCCATGGCTGAGACGCAGGTGGAACGTGCGGCTGTGGTCACCGGTGCGGCCGGCGGCATCGGCCGGGCGGTGGTGGGCCTGTTGCGCGCCCGCGGCTATGCGGTGATCGCCGAGGACATTTCCCCGGCGGTCACCGAGCTAGGCGCGGACAGCTCTGTCATCCCGCTGCAGGCGGACGTGGCGGACTCCGAGTCCGCCAGGCGCGCCGTCGGGCTCGCAACCGGCCGGTTTGGCCGGCTGGATCTGCTGGTCAACAACGCGGGCCTGTTCCTGCGCAAGCCGACGGAGCAGTGTTCAGACGAGGACTTCGACGTGCTGATGGCGACCAACGTGCGCGGCGCCTTCGTGCACGCCCGCGAGTCGCTCGCCGCCCTTGAGCAGACGAAGGGGTCGATAGTCAGCCTCGCGTCGATCTCCGGGCTGGTCGGCCTTCCTGGCCAGACCGTGTACGCGATGACCAAGGGGGCAATCGTGCAGCTGACCCGCCAACTCGCGGTCGAGCACGCGCATCGCGGCATCCGCGTTAACGCGGTCGCGCCCGGTGCTGTGGACACCACCTTCGTCGCGAACGCGCGCGACGCAGCCGCCGACCCCGACCCGGCGGGCAGCCGGGCGACGGCGATCAGTCAGCACCCGATCGGCCGGATTTTGACGCCCGCAGAGGTGGCCGAGGCCATCGTGTTCCTGGCCTCGCCCGCCGCGAGCGGGATCACCGGCGCGATCCTCAGCGTCGACGGCGGCTACGTCGCGCGCTGACCGCGGATGACCGCGATGACCGTGCCAGCCAGCCGCAAGCCCCGGCGCATCCGGGTCGCGATCATCGGCGCGGGCTTCGGCGGGATCGCCGCGGCGGTCAACCTCCGCAGCCGAACGACCGCGGAGTTCGTCATCTTCGAGCAGGCCCCGAGCGTCGGCGGGACGTGGTGGCACAACCGCTATCCAGGCTGTGAGGTGGACGTCCACTCACACGCGTACTCGTTCTCCTTCCTGCGATACGACTGGTCGCGCACCCACGCGACGCAGCCGGAGCTTCTTCAGTACGCCCGCGACGTCGTGGACCGGTTCGGGTTGCGCCAGCACCTGAGGCTGGGCACAGCAGTGACCTCGGTGCGATGGCTGGACGGGCAGGCGCGGTATGAGCTGCGTACCGCGGAGGGGAAGACCGAGCACTTCGACGCGGTGATTTCGGCGGTGGGCTTGCTCAGCGTCCCCCGCATCCCGGACTGGCCCGGGCTGGACACCTTTGCGGGGACCACGTTTCACACCGCCGGATGGGAGCCGGACATCGACCTGACCGGCAAGCGCGTTGCGGTGGTGGGAACCGGGTCCACCGCGGCGCAGGTGGTGCCTGCAGTGGCCGAGCAGGCCGCGAGGCTGTATGTCTTCCAGCGTGAGCCAGGCTGGGTGGAGCCGAAACTGGAGCGGCCATTCAGCCCCGCCGAGCGCTGGCTCTACCGCAACGTTCCTGGCGCGCAGAAGGCGCACCGCGCCTGGCTGTTCTACAAGGCGATGCAGCGCGGTCAGGCATTCGATCTGACCAGCCGTCGGCAGGCAGAGCGGCGGGCAGCCTGCGTGGCGTTTATCCAGTCGGCAATAGCGGACGAGCAGGTGCGTCGCAGCGTCACGCCTAGCTACCCGTGGGGGTGCAAGCGCGTCGTCCTGGCGTCGACCTACTACAGCGCGCTCAACAGGGCCAACGTGGAACTCGTCCCGCACGCGGTGACAGCGGTGACGCACACGGGCGTCGTTGACGACAGCGGCGCGGAGCGACCCGTCGACGTGCTCGTCCTGAGCACCGGATTCCAGCCGACGAACTTCCTCGCGACCCTGGCGGTTACCGGGCTCGGCGGGCTCAGCCTGCAGGACGCGTGGCAGCACCGGCAGTCAGCATACCTGGGCATCACCGTGGCGGGCTTTCCTAACTTCTTCATCCTGTACGGGCCGAACACCAACGGCGCGGGCTCGATCATCGCCCAACTCGAGCGGCAGGCCGAGTTCGCGGCCCGCGCGATCGCCAGGATGGAGCGAGGCCGGTGGCGGTACGTCGACACCGACTCCGCCGCGCAGCTGAGCTACGTCGCCTGGATCGACCGGCAGCTCGCCGCGCACGCCTCGGCGATGGACTCCGGCTGCACGAACTATTACCACGACGCCCACGGCGCGAACATCACTCAGTGGCCATCCAGCCACCTGAGATATCTGGTGGTCGTCCGGCTCCTGGGTCGGCGTGGCCTGCGGCCAGGGGGCATCCCCGGCCCGGGCTCAGCGTCTTTCGATGATCGTGCCGATCGCGACCGCGACGACGATGAGGGCACCGCGGACAATGTCCTGCCAGAAGTCCGGGACTGCGAGCAGGTCAAACCCGTTCGTGATGACGCCGAGAATCAGCACACCGAGGACAGTGCGCCACACCGAGCCGATGCCTCCGAAGATGCTGCTGCCGCCGAGGGCCACCCCGGCGATC
>Ga0187783_10004131_pt1 | contig 10751 bp, 18 predicted proteins | sample 1015_SJ02_MP02_2_FD_132471 | JGI IMG/M metagenome (GOLD analysis project Ga0187783, IMG submission 132471) | Tropical peat soil microbial communities from peatlands in Department of Meta, Colombia - 1015_SJ02_MP02_20_MG | ecosystem: Environmental > Terrestrial > Soil > Wetlands > Peat | place...
AGAGGCGATGCGCGTGGGCTACATCCACGACTGGAAGTCCAACTGGTTCAACGAGAAGAGCTTCGCCGACTACCTGGCAGAGGACGTGCGCATCCGCAGGCACATCTTCGAGAAGCTGGCGCACGCGGGGCTGTCGGACATCACGATCCGTAAGGACGCCAACGAACTCGAGGTCAACATCCACACGGCCCGGCCCGGCATCGTGATCGGCAAGTCCGGCAGCGAAGTGGACGCGTTGCGGCGCGAGCTGCACGGCATGACCTCTAAGCAGATCAAGGTCAACATCCTCGAGATCAAGCGCCCCGAGCTCGACGCCAAGCTCGTCGCCCAGTCGATCGCCGAGCAGCTTCAGAATCGCGTGGCCTTCCGCCGTGCGATGAAGCGTGCGCTCACGAGCGCGATGCGCTCGGGCGCCAAGGGCGTCAAGGTCCAGGTGGCCGGGCGCCTGGGCGGCGCCGAGATGGCACGCACCGAAAGCTACTCGGACGGGCGCGTGCCGCTGCACACGATGCGCGCGGACATCGACTACGGCTTCTACGAGGCGCGCACGACGTTCGGCGGGATCGGCGTCAAGTGCTGGATGAACAAGGGCGAGATCATGCCCGAGGGCTACACCGGCGCCGACCTGACCGACATCACCGCACCGCCGCCGCCCGGCACCGAGCGCGACGGCAGGGGACGCGGCCGCGGCGGGCGGTCGCCGGGGGGCAGCGGCCGCGGGTCGCGCTCGCGCGACGGGGCTGGCAACGGCAGTGGCGGAGGGCCGCGCTGATGCTCGCGCCCAAGCGCGTGAAGCACCGCAAGCAGCACCGCGGGCGCCGGCGCGGCGTGTCGCGCGGCCAGGTCAAGGTCCAGTTCGGCGAGTACGGCCTGAAGGCGCTCGACAGCGGCTGGCTGACCGATCGCCAGATCGAGGCCGCCCGTGTTGCGATGACGCGCAAGATCAAGCGCGGGGGCAAGGTCTGGATCAACGTCTTCCCGGACAAGCCGATCACCAAGAAGCCGGCCGAGACGCGCATGGGCTCGGGCAAGGGCTCGCCCGAAGGCTGGGTGGCGGTCGTCAAGCCCGGCCGCGTGATGTTCGAGCTCGCAGGCGTGTCCGAGCCGCTGGCACGCGACGCCATTCGTCTCGCCGCGCACAAGCTGCCGCTCAAATCCAAGTTCGTGCTGCGCGAGGACTAGATGCGAGCCAAGGAGATCCGCGACCTGGAGGACGCCGAGCTCGTCAAACGCGTCGGCGAGCTGCGCAAGGACCTACTCGGGCTGCGCTTTGCCAACGCGACCGGCGAGCTCGAGGACACCTCCTCGCTCGGACAGACGCGGCGCGAGCTGGCGCGCACGCTGACCGTGGCGCGCGAGCGCGAGCTCTCTGTCCCCGCCCAGGCGACGGCCGGCGGCTCGCACGAAGGACGGGCGGCTTGATGGCCGACGAGACCGAGAACGAGACGCCCGACCCCCAGGACGGCGATGCGGCGCAGGCCGCCGACGAGCAGCCACAGGACGAGCAGCCACAGGACGAGCAGGCACCCGACGAACAGGCGCAGGAGGCGCAGGCCGCCGCCTCGGCGCAGCCCGAGACCGCCACGCAGGAGCCTGCCGCCAGGCACGAGCCGCAACCTGCCGCCGAGGCGAGCGACGACGCCGGCGATGGCGGTGGCGACGCGGACGCCGGCGAGGGGGGCGCGGAGGCGCCGGGCGCGGACGCGACCGCAGCGCAGCCCGCGGGCGAGAAGCCCTCGTCCAAGGAGATCAGGCGCAAAACGCGGTCTCGGCACGTCGGCGAGGCGCGACCGCCGCGCGCGCCGGAGGAGCGCCAAGCTGAGCGCGTGGCGCAGCGCGCCGCCAAGGCGCTGCGCAGGCGCGCCCGGCGCGCGCAGGAACGCAGCAAAGCCGCCGCGCGGCGGGCGGCAGCGCCCGCGCGAGAGCCGCTCGCGCCCGTGCACCCCAGCCACGAGGGCGCGCGCCGCGAGCGCCAGGGCATCGTCGTGAGCGACCGAGCCGAGAAGACGATCACCGTGCGCATCGACGTCGCGCGCCGTCACCGCCGCTACGAGAAGATCGTGCGTAGCTCGAGCACGCTCCACGCCCACGACGAGAACAACGAGGCACACGTTGGCGATGTCGTGCGCGTGATCGAAAGCCGACCGCTGTCGAGAACCAAGCGCTGGCGCCTGGTCGACGTGCTGGAGCGGGCACGATGAAAATCGAAGATTTTCAGGTTACGGGCGCCTGGAGGGCGACCGACGCTCTCAGCAGGGCCGACCGGATGGAGGCCCGAGCATGATCCAGAACGAGACGCGGCTGCGCGTGGCCGACAACACGGGTGCGCGCGAGATCCTCTGCATTCGCGTCAGGGGCGGGTCCAAGCGCCGCTACGCGCACGTCGGTGACGTGATCACCGCGACCGTCAAGCAGGCCAACCCCCAGGGGGCGGTCAAAAAGGGAGAGGTCGTGACGGCGGTCATCGTGCGCACCAAGAAGCCGATCGGTCGCGACGACGGGACCTACATCGCGTTCGACGAGAATGCGGCGGTGATCATCGACGACCAGAACAACCCGCGCGGGACCCGCGTGTTCGGGCCCGTGGCGCGCGAACTGCGTGAGCGCAACTTCATGAAGATCGTCTCGCTGGCGCCGGAGGTCCTGTGATGCGGCGAGCGGCGACGAGCAAGCGCAAGCTGAAGATCCGCTCAGGCGACCACGTGCAGGTGATCGCCGGCAAGGACCGCGGCAAGCGCGGGCGAGTGCTGCGTGTCGATCCGCGCAGGCAGCGCGTCTACGTCGAGGGCATGAACATGGTCAAGCGCCACGTGCGCCCGAAGGCGTCTGGGAGACAGCTGTATCCGGGCACCGAGGGACAGCTCGCCGGCGTGATCGACACGGAGGCCGGGATCCATGTGTCCAACGTGATGCTGCTCGACCCCAAAGGCCAGCCCACACGCGTCGGGATCGAGCGGCAAGGGGGCCAGCGCTCGCGCGTGGCCAAGCGTTCGGGAACGACGATCGACTGATCTGACGATGCACCCCGATCTGAGCGCACGAGCATGAACGCGACACCCCCGCCAGCCCGCCTGAAGATCCGCTACCTGGACGAGATCCGGCCCGCGCTGATCGAGCGCTTCGGCTACTCGTCGGTCATGCAGGCCCCGAGGCTGGAGAAGATCACGCTCAACATGGCGGTCGGGATGGCCAAGCAGGACGCCAAAGTGCTGAGGGCGGCTACCGAGCAGCTCGCCACGATCGCCGGTCAGCGCCCGAACGTGCGCCGCGCGCGCAAGTCGATCGCGGCTTTCAAACTGCGCGAGGGCAACCCCGTCGGCGTCGCCGCGACGCTGCGCTCGGAGCGAAGCTACGAGTTCCTCGACCGGCTCGTCTCGATCGCGATCCCGCGCATCCGCGACTTCCGCGGCCTGAACCCGCGCTCCTTCGACGGTCGCGGCAACTACTCGATGGGCGTGCGCGAACAGATCATCTTCCCCGAGATCGACTACGACGCCGTGGACGAGGTGCGCGGGTTGGACATCACGATCACGACCACCGCCACCAGCGACGCCGAGGCCTTCGCGCTGCTGGCCGCGCTCGGGCTCCCGTTTGCAGCCCAGGGTCGCCCGAGCGGCTTCGACACGCTTGACGCCACGGCGGGCGACGGCCAGGGCGCCGACCGCCCTGATGCGGTCGCCGACGACGCGCCACAGGACACCGCGGAGGCCGACCCGGGCCAGGAGACGGCAGAGCCCTCCGCCGCCCAGACCCCAGATCCGCCCGCCGCCGAGGCCGCAGAATCAGGCGCAGGCAAGGCCGAAGCGCCGGCCGCCGGCGAGGCCGCAGAGAACGGCGGCGAGGGCGGGGCCGAAGCTGCCGAGGATCGCGCGGCGGCGAGCGACGAGGAGCCGCAGGCCGGCCCCGCCGGCGACGGCGGGGGGCAGAGCGACGAGGGTGGGGCAGCTGACGAGGAGGAGCCCAACTGATGGCCAAGACATCGCTGCGCGTCAAGCAGACGCGCAAACCGAGGTTCAAGACGCGCGCCTATTCTCGCTGCACCCGCTGCGGGCGTCCGCGCGCGGTGTATCGCAAGTTCGGGGTGTGCCGCATCTGCCTGCGCGAGCTCGCCCACAATGGTCAGATCCCGGGGATGACCAAGTCCTCCTGGTAGGAGGGACGCGCAAGCGCCATGTCGATGACCGACCCGATCGCCGATTTCCTGACGCGCGTGCGCAACGCAATCCGCGCCGCACACGAGACGGTCGACATACCGGCCTCCAAGCTGAAGGCCGAGCTGGCTCGCATTCTCGCAGAGCAGGGCTACATCGAGGCGTGGGAGATCGTCCCCGGCAGGCCGGGCAGCGCCGGCGAGACGATCCAGATCCGCCTCAAGTACACAGACGACCGCCGCTCTGCGATCTCGGGGCTGCGCCGCGTGTCGCGCCCGGGGCGGCGCGCGTACGTGGACGCCAAGCACATCCCCAAGGTCGTGGGGGGGATGGGAACGGCGATCGTGTCGACCTCGCATGGGGTGATGACCGGCCACGACGCGCGCGCCGCGGGCGTGGGCGGCGAGGTTCTTGCGCAGGTGTGGTGAGGCGGGCGCGCGATGTCGAGAATCGGTAGACAGCCCATTCCCGTGCCCGCGGGCGTGACCGTGGCCATTGAGCCCGAGTCGGTCAGCGTGAAGGGTCCCAAGGGCGAGCTCTCGGAGCGCATCCCGCGCGACATCGAGGTCAAGCAGGAGGGCGAGCAGCTGCTCGTCACCAGGCCGAGCGACCGTGGCGAGCACCGCGCGCTGCACGGGCTCACCCGTTCGCTCGTCGCCAACATGGTTCAGGGCGTCACCGACGGGTACGAGAAGCGCCTGGAGATCCAGGGGGTCGGCTACCGGGCGCAGCTGAAGGGCAAGGCGCTCGAGCTCGCGGTCGGCTACTCACATCCCGTCAGCATCCCTGCCCCCGAAGGCATCGAGTTCGAAGTGCCCCAGCCCACGCGGGTGGTCGTCAAGGGCATCTCCAAGCAGCTCGTCGGCGAGACCGCGGCGATCATCCGCAAGCAGCGCAAGCCCGAGCCCTACAAGGGCAAGGGCATTCGCTACGAGGGCGAGTACGTGCCCCGCAAGGTGGGCAAGCGGGCATGAGCACGGCGACCAAGGGCGATCGCCGCCTCAAACGGCGTAGGCGCGTGCGGGCGAAGGTCGCGGGCACCTCGGCGCGCCCACGGATCTCGGTGTTCCGCTCAAACAACGGCCTCTCGGCACAGCTGATCGACGACACGCGCGGGCACACGCTCGCCGCGGTGAGCTGGTTCGAGCCCGACATGCGCTCGCTCGCGCGCGAGGAGCGCACCAAGCGCGCCGGGCAGCTGCTCGCGGAGCGCGCCAAGGCGGCGGGCGTGGGCAAGGCCGTGTTCGATCGCGGCGGCTATCGCTACCACGGCCACGTGCGCGCGTTCGCCGAGGCGGTACGCGAGGCGGGCATCACGGTCTAGCGCCCGCGAGGCGGCGCCCGCTACCCTCTCTCCCTGCCCACCATGTCGCACACACCGATCCCCACGATCTCGCACACACCGAGCAGATGCCCCTAGATCGCTCCGTCAGCCCCTCCGGCCTGGACCTGCAGGAGCGCGTCGTCGAGATCAACCGCGTCGCGAAGGTCGTCAAGGGCGGCCGGCGCTTCTCGTTCACAGCGCTCGTGGTCGTCGGCGATGAACGCGAGGTGGTGGGGGTCGGCTACGGCAAGGCCAACGAGGTGCCGCTCGCGATCCAGAAGGGCGTCGAGCGAGCCAAGAAGGACCTGTTCACGGTGCCCAAGCACGGCAGCACGATCACCCACCAGACGACCGGGTCCTTCGGCGCGGGGCGCGTGCTGCTGAAGCCGGCCGCGCCGGGAACCGGCGTGATCGCCGGAGGAGGCGTGCGCGCGGTGCTCGAGCTCGCCGGGATCCACGACATCCTCTCAAAGAGCCTGGGCACGCAGAACCCGATCAACCTCGTCAAGGCGACCGTCGCCGGCCTGCGTGGGCTACGCACTCCCGACGAGGTCGCCAGGCTGCGCGGGCTGTCGATCAGCCAGGTGCTCGGGCTGGGCGGCGACGGTGCCGGCACCGGGCAGCTTGCCCACGACGGGAACGACGGCGCGCAGCCGCCCTCCTCCGAGCAGCACCCGCCCCCGCCAGCGCCGTCCGCACAGCAGCCGCCCGCGCAGTCGCTCGAGGACGGAGGCGAGCCCGCGCAGGAGCGCACCGCGGGCGAGGCCGATGTGCCCGATGAGCCACCGGTGGAGGCGCAACAGTGAGCACGCTGACCGTGACCCAGCGCCGCTCGCGCAACGGCGCCGACCGCAAACAGCTCGCCACGCTGCGCTCGCTGGGGCTGCGGCGGATCGGGCACACCGTGCAGCTCAGCGACACCCCCCAGGCCCGCGGCATGCTGCACGCCGTGCGCCATCTGGTCGAGGTCAGGGAGGGCAAGTGAGTCCTCCGGACGAGGCCGGGCAGGAGCAGATCGGGCTGCACAGCCTGGCGCCGGCGCCCGGCAGCAGGCGCGCGCGCAAGCGCGTCGGGCGTGGCGAGGGCTCGGGCACAGGCAAGACCGCCGGGCGCGGGCAGAAGGGCGCAGGCGCACGCTCGGGGAGCAAGCGGCGCGCGCGCTTCGAGGGCGGTCAAATGCCGATCCACATGCGCATGCGAAAGCTCCGTGGGCCGCACATGAAGAAGTCGATGCCGTTCGAGCCGTTTCGCACGCACACCCAGGCGGTGAACATCGCTGCCCTGGAGCAGCGCTTCGACGCGGGCGCCGAGGTTACGCTCGAGCTCCTGGCCCAGACGGGCCTGGCCTCGCGCAGCGACGTGCCCGTGAAGGTGCTCGCCAAGGGCGAGCTGAGCAAGGCGCTCACCGTGCACGCTCACGCGTTCAGCGCCGGGGCCCGCGAGCGCATCGAGGCGGCCGGCGGCAGCTGCATGATCATCGAGCGCTAGCACCGCGGCGTGCGCGCCCAGGCCGCGGCTCTAGTGCTTCCATCGACTAGACTCGTCATCCGGCGCGCCGGCGGCGTCTCGCCACGAAGGGCGAAACGCTCGATCCAGCCACTCCAGCCGACCATCGAAAGAGCATGCTCGCAACGATCCTGAACGCATTCCAGGTCGCGGACATTCGCAAGAAGATCGCGTTCACCGCGGGCATGCTGCTCATCTACCGCCTGGGCTCGCACATTCCCGTCCCGGGCGTGAACCTCAACGCGGTCAACGAGCTGCAGAAAAACGTCGCCGGGTCGAACATCCTCGGGCTGCTGAACCTGTTCTCCGGCGGCGGCCTGTCGCGCCTGGCGATCTTCGCGCTGGGCATCATGCCCTACATCACGGCGTCGATCATCCTGCAGCTGCTGCAGGTGGCCGTCCCGTCGCTGGAGAAGCTCTCCAAGGAAGGCGAGGTCGGACAGGCGCGCATCACCCAGTACACGCGCTATCTGACGGTCGGGCTCGCGTTCGCCCAGTCGATCGGATACGTGTTCCTGTTTCACTCCGAGCAGGCCAGAGCGGGCGAATCGGTCGTCAAGCACTTCGACGCGCCGCACATCTTCTTGATCGTCGTGTGTCTGACGACCGGCTGCGTGCTGCTGATGTGGATCGGCGAGCTGATCACCCAGCGCGGCATCGGCAACGGCATCTCGCTGCTCATCTTCGCCTCGATCGTCTCCCGCCTGCCCAACGGCGTGCAGCTGTGGTGGACCAGCCAGGACCAGGTCTTCAAGGTCATGATGCCGTTCCTGGTGCTCGCCGTGGTGGCGGGGATCGTGTTCGTGCAGGAAGGCCAGCGGCGCATCCCGGTGCAGTACGCAAAGCGCGTGATCGGGCGGCGCATGACCGAGGGCGGCCAGACCTACCTGCCGCTGCGCGTCAACATGGCCGGTGTGATCCCGGTCATCTTCGCCGTCTCGATCATGACCATCCTGCCGACCATCGGAGAGCTGACCCACACCCACTGGGGGACGAAGCTGCAGGACATCTTCACATCCGACGGCTGGGAGTTCCTCGTCGGCCAGTCGATCTTCATCATCGTCTTTACCTACTTCTACACGGCGGTCACGTTCAACCCGGTCGACCAGGCCGACAACCTCAAGAAGTACGGGGGCTTCATCCCCGGCGTAAGGCCTGGACGCCCGACGGCCGAATTCCTGGACCGCATCCTCGCGCGATTGACGTTCCCCGGGGCGCTGTTCCTCGCCGCCGTAGCGGCCCTGCCGACGATCCTGCTCGACCGCACGCACGTCAACTTCCAGCTCGGAGGGACCTCGATCCTGATCGTCATCGGGGTGGCGCTGGAAACGATGAAGCAGCTCGAGGCGCAGCTGATGATGCGAAGTTACGAGGGCTTCCTGAAGTAGACGTGCCGGCCTGGCCGGCTTGCTCGCGGGCGCCGGCGCGCGGCCTGCGCGATGGTCGCGCGAGGGGTAGGCTCCCCCGGACGTGTCCGAGCTGAACCTGACATTGCTTGGTCCACCGGGGGCTGGCAAGGGCACGCAGGCTGAGCGTCTGCGCGACGACTTCGGGTTGCCGCACATCTCGACGGGTGACATGCTGCGCGCCGAGGTCGCCGATGAAAGCAAGCTCGGCAAGGAGGCCGAGCGCTACGTGCAGGCAGGCGAGCTCGTGCCCGATGCGCTGATCGTCGGCATGATCGCGACGCGGATCATCGCCGCTGACGCGCGCGACGGCTTCCTGCTCGACGGCTTTCCGCGCAACCGCGAGCAGGCTGACGCGCTGGAGGAGGCGCTCGCCGGGCTGCAGCGGCGGCTGACAGCCGCGCTGCTGATCGAGGTGCCCGACGACGAGGTCGTGCGGCGGCTGGCGGGGCGACGCGTGTGCGTCAAGAACCCCGCGCACATCTACCATGTTGAGTTCGACCCACCCAAGCACGAGGGCGTATGCGACCAGGATGGCTCGCGACTGGTCCAGCGCGAGGACGACAAGGAGCAGACGATCCGCCATCGGCTCGAGGTCTACCACGCCCAGACCGAGCCGCTGATCGCCTACTACGACGAGCAAGAGCTGCTGCGCCGCTTCGACGGGCGCCGCAGCGCGGACGAGGTTCACGACCGCATCCGGGCGACCCTGGCCACGCTGCGACTCGAGGAGGAGCTCTAGGCGCCAGCTAAGCTCCGCTCTGAGATGATCATCAAGAAGTCTGCGACGGAGATCGAGAAGATGGCACGGGCCGGCGCGGTCCTCGTCGACACCCTCAGGCTGCTCGCCGCGGGGATCCGCCCGGGCGTGACCACGGCAGAGCTCGACGAGGCGGCCAGCGCCACATCCGCTCGCGCGGCGCGACCCCGACCTTCAAGGGCTATCGCGGCTTCCCGGGCTCCATCTGCGCGTCGCCCAACGCGATGGTAGTGCACGGCATTCCCGGGCCGTATCGCCTCGAGGAGGGCGACATCATCTCGATCGACGTCGGCGTGACGCTCGACGGGTGGGTGGCCGATGCCGCGCGGACGTTCCCGGTGGGCGAGATCAGCCACCAGGCAGAGAACCTGCTGAGCGTGACCGAGCGATCGCTGCACGCGGGCGTAGCCGAGTGCCGCCCGGGCGCGCGCATCGGCGACGTCTCCAGCGCCATCCAGCAGGCCGCCGAGGGCGGAGGCCTGTCGGTCGTGCGCTCGCTCGTGGGGCACGGCGTCGGTCGCAGCATGCACGAGGATCCGCAGGTCCCAAATCACGGCAGGCCCGGCAAGGGGCCGCTGCTCGAGGAGGGCATGGTGCTCGCGGTCGAGCCGATGACAACCGCCGGAGGCGCCGCCGTGCGCATGGGGACCGACGGCTGGGCGATCCTCTCCCAGGACTCCTCGCCAGCGGCGCACTTCGAGTTCACCGTCGCGATCACGGGCGAAGGGCCGCGCGTGCTCACTCCCTGGCACCTGGCTGGCGAGCAGCGGGCGAACGGGTCCGGGGCTGGTGCGCAGGCGCCCACCGCGGCGATCGAGCCCGTCGGCTGAGGCGCTCCCTCGCGGGCCCCTCGGAGGGCGGTCGGGGTGGGCTGCGCGGAGCGGGAGTTGCTAACATGACCGGTTCACGCTCTGGCGTGCGCAAAGCGTGCGTGCAGCGGCGTCTCCCCGACCCGGTAGCGGCGGCCGCAACGGCAGCCAGAGCCGAGTCGCCGGAACCAAGCCGAAAGGGATCATGAAGGTAAGACCGTCGGTCAAGCCGATGTGCGAGAAATGCAAGATCATCCGGCGCAACGGTGTCGTGCTCGTGATCTGCCAGAACAAGCGCCACAAGCAGAGGCAGGGCTAGATGGCGCGTATCGCAGGGGTCAACCTGCCGCTCAACAAGCGCACCGAGATCGGCCTGACCTACATATACGGGATCGGCCGGGCCACGTCCAACAAGCTGCTGGCGCAGGTGGGCGTCAGCCCCGACACCTACGTGCGCGACCTGACCGAGGACGAGGTCAGCAAGCTGCGCGACGCGATCGACGACGGGCTGACCGTCGAGGGCGATTTGCGGCGCGAGCGCTCGCAGGACATCAAACGGCTCCAGGAGATCGCCTGCTACCGCGGGCTTCGCCACCGTCGTGGCCTGCCGGTGCGCGGTCAGAAGACCAAGACCAATGCGCGCACGCGCAAGGGGCCGAAGCGACTGCAGGTCGCCGGCAAGAAGAAAGCGGGCAAGAAGTGAGCGCCCCACACGGACAGCACGAGTGCGCCGGGCGCAGCGGGGGATGGACGGGACGCGGGCCGGGGAGGCCCGCCGAGGCCTGATGGCCGCGC
>Ga0187783_10004132_pt1 | contig 10749 bp, 8 predicted proteins | sample 1015_SJ02_MP02_2_FD_132471 | JGI IMG/M metagenome (GOLD analysis project Ga0187783, IMG submission 132471) | Tropical peat soil microbial communities from peatlands in Department of Meta, Colombia - 1015_SJ02_MP02_20_MG | ecosystem: Environmental > Terrestrial > Soil > Wetlands > Peat | place...
CGATGGGCTGGGCGAGCGACGATACCCGGTTGCGGCAGCTTCAAACCGGCATCATCGCCGAGCGCTACGCGGCCGCCGGCAGCTTCCGCACCCGGTACTGGACCCCGGAGGTCCACCGCGCCGCCTTCGCGCTGCCCCGTTTCATTGCCGAGCATGTGGATCGCGCTCGGACCAGCGCACTTCACTCGGACCAACCTGTTGCCCGCTGAGTCTCTCGGCCGGTCGCTCTGTTGGCATGCCACGACCCGCAGCGTCCAGCCTTCACTGCTCGGCCGAGGACCCTCGATTCGCCAGGTCGGATTGATAGGGGGCCAGCCATGTGGCGCTTCCTGTCGGCAAGTCCGATCCAGCGATCCAGGCCCACCCCAGGCATTAAAAGGGGACTTGCCCCTGGCTGGTCCGATCGCAGCGATCGGCTTGACGACCCCTTCCGCGGGCTCGGTTCGGTTCGAAAGGGTGGCCGGCGAGCCGGCACGTCGACCCGGCTGACGTCGAAGCGACAATCCGCCGACGGACCCTTCGTTGCGCCTTCCTTCGTCACCGGCTACAAGGGCCGATGATCGATCGGCGGATCCCGTCGGTCGGCATCTGCAGCAATCGGAAGCGTTTGGGCGCTCTTCGGCACGACTCGTGACCGAAGGCCTGTGTTGCGACCCCGGGTAGACACCAGCCAAATGGACAAGAGGCCTATGAGCGTATCGAGCGAGCAACGCAAGGAGGGCGGTTTTGCCGAAACGGTGCGCGTGATCTTTCACGCATTTATTATCGCGATTGTTATCCGCACGCTGTTATTCCAGCCTTTCAACATTCCATCGGGGTCGATGAAGGCGACGCTTCTTGTCGGCGATTACTTGTTCGTTTCAAAATACACCTACGGCTATAGCCATTATTCATTGCCGTTTTCACCGCCCCTGTTTTCGGGTCGGATATTCGGTTCTGAGCCCCGCCGCGGCGACGTGGTGGTATTCCGATTGCCCCGGGATGATTCCACCGACTACATCAAGCGGGTGATCGGATTGCCGGGCGATCGCATTCAGATGATCGACGGGCTGCTGCATATCAATGGCAAGCCGGTGGAGCGCGAGCGGATCGACGACTTTGTCGAGACCGACGAGTATGGTCGAACCACCCGGGTCAAACGCTGGCGGGAAATCCTGCCGGACGGCGTGAGCTATACGACCCTCGATCTGGTCGACAACGGTCTTTATGACAACACCGAGGTTTATACAGTCCCACCCGGGCACTACTTCATGATGGGCGACAACCGCGACAATTCTACCGATAGCCGGGTGCTGGCCGCGGTCGGCTATGTTCCGTTCGAAAACATCGTGGGTCGCGCCGAACTCATCTTCTTTTCCATTGGGGAGGGTGAGCACGCTTGGCAGATCTGGCGCTGGCCCTGGGCAATTCGCTGGAACCGGCTGTTCACAATCGTGCGATGAGCCGCAAGGCCAAGCGTGACGATCATTCGGCACCCCCTTCTGCCGATGTCTCTACCACCGAGGCCGCCCCTAAAGCCGCCGCAGGGCGTAAAGCGCGTCCCGACGGTCGGCGGCGCAAGGTCACCGAGCTCGAAGCGCGCATCGGCTATCGCTTTGTCGACAAGGGACTGCTCGATCGCGCCTTGACCCACATTTCGGCCCTGCCGAGCACGCGCAGCCGTATCGGAAGCTATCAGCGGCTCGAATTTCTCGGCGACCACGTGCTTGGCCTGGTCATCGCCGACATGCTGTTTCGCGCCTACCCGGAGGCAGATGAAGGCGAATTGTCGCGCCGACTGGCGGCTCTGGTCCGCAAGGAGACCTGCGCGGACGTGGCCCGCGCCATGGATCTTGGTCCGGCCATGAACGTCGGCAGCTCCGAGGTCTCGGCTGGGGTTCGCCGCCGGACGGCGATCTTGGCCGATGTCTGCGAGGCCCTGATCGGGGCTGTGTTTGTGGACGGCGGGTATGGTGCGGCCGCGGCTCTCATCGGGCATTTCTGGCAAGAGCGCATGCTCAAGCCGGCCCGGCCATTGCGTGATCCCAAGACCATGCTGCAGGAATGGGCCCAGGCGCGAGGCGTGCCGGCGCCTTCCTATCGGGAGGTCGAACGTTTGGGCCCTGATCACGATCCCGAATTCCGCGTGGCCGTCGACGTGGCGGATCGCGAGCCAACCGAGGGGACGGGGCGGTCCAAGCGTGCCGCCGAGCAGGCCGCTGCGGCCGCGATGTTGGCCCGCGAAGGCGTGGCGCCGGACGCCGAGGACGATTAGCCGGGCGCCAGCGGTTCGAGGGCTCATCGCAGGAGCCGCCAACACTTGAAGTTCGCCGATCGCCCGTGCCAATCCGGTTGGGCACGACAATACGCCCGGGCGACGGCGGCAAGAGCAAGAGGGTGTCGTGAATACGGAATCGCCAGTTGCTTCGCAGCCAGACGTCGCGCCCGGCGCGCCGCCGCAACGCTGCGGATTTGTTGCCTTGCTGGGCGCACCTAATGTCGGCAAGTCGACCCTTGTCAACGCACTGGTCGGCTCCAAAGTCTCGATCGTCACGCCCAAAGTGCAAACCACGCGCAGCTTGGTGCGCGGCATCGCGACACTCGGCCAAGCGCAACTGATCTTCATCGACACGCCGGGCATTTTCGTCCCGAAACGGCGGCTCGACCGCGCCATGGTAACGAGCGCCTGGGGTGGGGCACACGAGGCCGATATGGTGGCGGTGCTGATCGACGCCCGGCGTGGCCTCGACGCCGAGTCGTTGTCAATTCTCGACAAGGTCACGGACATTCGTTCGCCCAAGGTTCTGATCCTGAACAAGGTAGACCTCGTCGAGAAGGCGAAGTTGCTGCCGCTTGCTGCCGAGGCCAACCAGCGGGCGGCATTTCTGGCAAGCTTCATGGTTTCGGCGCTCACCGGCGACGGCGTAGCCGATCTCAATCGGTGGTTCGCCGAACACGCACCGGAAGGTCCGTGGCATTTTCCGCCAGACCAGATATCTGATGCGCCGCTACGCCACTTGGCTGCTGAAATTACCCGCGAAAAGCTCTATTTGCAGCTCCACCAGGAACTGCCCTATCAATCGACAGTCGAAACCGACATCTGGAAGGAACTCAAGGACGGGTCAATCCGCATCGAGCAGACAATTTACGTCGCGCGGGAAAGCCAGCGTAAGATCGTGCTGGGAAAGAACGGTCAGATCATCAAGGCCATCGGCGCCGAGGCGCGTCGCGAACTGGCTGAGATCCTTGAGACAACCGTGCATTTGTTCCTGTTCGTCAAAGTGCGGGAAAACTGGGCTGACGACCCGGAGCGCTATCGGGAAATCGGCCTGGAATTTCCCAAGGGCTGAGCGATGGAGTGGACCGACGAGGCAATCGTGCTCGGCGTGCGCCGTCATGGCGAAGCCGATGCCATCCTCGAGGCGATGACCCACGATCATGGGCGCCATTTGGGTCTGGTGCGGGGTGGCGCCGGATCGCGGCTGCGGCCGGTACTGCAAGCCGGCAATTCGATCCGGGTTAACTGGCGGGCGCGGTTGCACGAGCACCTTGGCTATTACCTGGTCGAAGCTCTGCGCCTGCGCGCCGGTGCCCTGCTCGGCGCCTCACACGCGGTCTACGCCATCGCGCATCTGGCGGGCCTCTGCCGCGTCCTGCCGGAGCGCGATCCCCACCCGCTTCTTCACGAGGTACTCACCCACATTCTCGACGACATCGATGATCGCCACCATGCCGGCCAGAGAATCGCGCTGTTCGAATTACTGTTTCTTGCCGATCTTGGCTTTGGATTGGATCTGTCCGAATGCGCTCTGACCGGCACTAAGCAGGATCTGATTTACGTCTCGCCAAAATCGGGCCGGGCGGTATCGCGCGAAGCCGGCGAAATTTGGCGCAACAAATTATTACGTCTGCCGCCATTTCTACGCCAGGATGCCAGCGGCGAAAACCCGTCTCCGACGGATCTTGCCGATGGCTTCGCGCTCACCGGTTTCTTCCTCGGCCGTCGGGTGTTCGAGCCGCGGGGGCTTACCTTGCCGGATGCCCGCCAGAGTTTCATGCTTGCCGTCATGAGGGACCAACCCAAAAGTCTCGCGGCGTCCGCCGCCATCATCGCTGAATCAGCAGTGCCCGGCACGAGGACTGACGAATGAGGCGGTCGGTCTGGGTTGAGGCTCACCATCATCACCGGCAGGATGCCGCCATGATCGTTGCGCGCCGCCAAGGCCATGACGTCGTTGCGTGTCGGCGACGATCAACCTATTAATCTGGCCGATCGGTCACCAGCCCGTACGGGAAATCACGTGGTGGCTCAATCGTTCATCTCTTGTTCATCACTCGTTTGCGCAGTAGCTAATTGGCATGGGTAAGCAACTGATTCCTCCGGACGATCACGGCGAAGTTCAGGAAATTGCGCTGCGGGAGGCGCTCGAAGAGCGCTATCTGCGCTACGCGCTGTCTACCATCACCCAGCGCGCGCTGCCTGACGCACGCGACGGCCTCAAACCGGTCCACCGCCGGCTGCTTTATGCAATGCGGCTGCTGCGGCTCAATCCGGGCGAGGCATTCAAGAAATCCGCCCGCGTCGTCGGTGACGTGATCGGCAAGTTTCATCCGCACGGCGAGCAGGCGGTCTACGATGCGCTGGTGCGCCTCGCCCAGGATTTTTCTCAGCGCTATCCGCTGGTCGACGGCCAAGGCAATTTTGGCAATATCGACGGTGATAACGCGGCCGCTATGCGCTACACCGAGTCGCGTCTGACCGAGGTAGCGCGACTGTTGCTGCAGGGTATCGACGAAGACGCCGTTGATTTTCGTCCCACCTATGACGGCAGCGAAGCCGAGCCCGTGGTGCTGCCCGGAGCGTTTCCTAATCTGCTCGCCAATGGCGTGCAGGGTATTGCGGTCGGTATGGCCACCTCGATCCCACCGCATAATGCGGCGGAACTGTGTGACGCTGCACTGCATCTCATCGAACACCCCAACGCCAGAACCCGCAGTCTGCTCAAATACGTCCACGGTCCGGATTTTCCAACCGGCGGCATCGTGGTCGACAGTCCGGAAACTGTAGTTGAAGCCTACAACACCGGCCGCGGTTCATTCCGCGTGCGCGCGCGCTGGCACAAGGAGGAAACCGGCCGCGGCACCTACGTGATCGTCATTACCGAAATGCCATGGCTGGTGCAGAAATCGCGGTTGATCGAACGCATCGCCGAGCTGCTCAACGAGAAGAAGCTGCCACTGCTTGCCGACGTCCGCGATGAATCTGCGGAGGACGTGCGTCTCGTGCTGGAGCCGCGGGCGCGTACCGTCGATGCCGAACTCCTGATGGAGTCGCTCTTCAAACTCACGGAGCTGGAAAGCCGAATTTCGCTGAACATGAATGTCCTCATCAAGGGCCGTATTCCCAAGGTGGTTGGCCTGGCCGAGGCATTGCGCGAATGGCTCGATCATCGCCGCGACGTGTTGCTGCGCCGCTCGCGCTACCGTCTGAACCAGATTGAGCACCGTCTGGAAGTGCTCGGTGGCTATCTGGTCGCCTATCTCAATCTCGACGAGGTAATCCGCATCATCCGTACCGAGGATGAGCCCAAGCCGGTCTTGATGGCCACCTTTAATCTGACCGAGATACAGGCCGATGCCATTCTGAACATGCGGTTGCGTAATCTGCGCAAACTCGAGGAGATGGAGATCCGCAACGAGGACAAGACGTTGCGGTCGGAGAAGAAACAGCTTGAGCAGCTGCTTCGCTCCGAGCAAATGCAGTGGCAGACCGTCGGCGATCAGATCAAGGAGGTCCGCACCAGTTTTGGTGCTAAGACCGAACTAGGCAGGCGACGGACCTCGTTCGATCAAGCGCCCGAACACGACGAAGCGGCGATCGAGGCCGCCATGGTCGAACGCGAACCAATCACCGTCGTCGTCTCCGAACGAGGTTGGATCCGCGCCCTGCGCGGTCATGTTTCGGATCTGTCGGCTGTTACCTTTAAGACCGACGACCATCTCAAGCTGGCATTCTTCGCCGAAACAACCTCGAAGCTCCTGGTCTTTGCCACCAACGGCCGCTTCTACACGATCGAAGCGTCAAAACTTCCTGGTGGACGCGGGCATGGCGAGCCGGTGCGATTGTTCATCGATCTTGAGCAGGAGGCCGATCTGGTTACCCTCCTGGCGTTCCGTGGCGGCCGCAAGTTTCTGATCGCCAGCAGCACCGGTCGTGGTTTCGTCGTGTCCGAGGACGAGTGCCTGGCCAACACCCGCAAGGGTAGGCAGATACTCAACGTCGATATGCCGGAGGAGGCGCGGGCGCTCGCAATCGTCCAAGGCGAGTTGGTGGCCACGGTCGGTGAAAATCGCAAGATGTTGATCTTTCCCCTCGATCAGGTACCGGAGATGAATCGCGGCCGCGGCGTGAGGCTGCAGCGCTATAAGGATCAAGGGCTTTCTGATCTGGTTACCTTCAAAGCTGCTGACGGTCTGGTCTGGATCGATCCGGCGGAACGTGTCTTTAACCTTGCGCTGCGGGAACTGGCTGATTGGCGTGGAAACCGTTCCGATGCCGGCCGCCTGGCCCCCAAAGGCTTCCCCAAGATCAACAAGTTCGGCCGTCTGCGCGAGGCCAGCGAGGACAAGTAGGCGCTTGTCGCATCGCGTTGTGTGTAACCTCCGGCTCGCTGTCGGGAAGTCGGGCGCCTCGACCAAGATTGATAGTTTCAAATTGGCGGTCAGACCTCATTGATCCAACGTCGGGGACAGCGAAACCCATGATGGGAACCACGGTGTCGAATATTTGCTGCCGTGAGGCGGAACTGGCGCCCCGCGCGGCGCTTGAATTTATGGGTGAGGCAGCAGGGGTATCTCAATGACCAACGCGAGAAGTGCGACTGCAAGGAGCGCCGCATAGCATAGCAGCCATTTGGCCCGAGCCGATGCCGGCGGGTATTCACGTGTATCGAGATCTTGCGGTTGTCGGTCGAGATCGTGGCACGCGTACACCACCACGATGATCAGGCCGAGCAGCAAATCACCGAAGAGATCCTGACCGCCGCAGTGATCAAGCACCGCCATTGCCACAAAAAGCAAAGCGGCCATCGCAGGACGGACCCATTGGCCTGAATGCCCGAGCGCCAGCATCATAACCAGGAAGAGTGATGGCTGTCGGTAAGCCACGATGTAGACACCGAGCACGCCGATGCCGACATAGCGGAACCACCCGCCGATCGCCTGTGCAATCCTCCCACCATCGAGCGGACTGACCGGAATAAGGTTGAGCAGATTGAGGAGCAGAGCAGAGTAACTGAGCAGCAGTAGGGTCTTGTTTGCCTGCCCGGTGGCGAACCAGACCGCGAAGCAGATCAGGGCTGCGATTGTTCCAATCAGTGGGCCGCCATAGCCGACGAACGCTTCGGTGTCCCGGTCCTTGAAATCCCCCACGAAAATTGCTGCACCAAGAAAAGGAATAAAGACCGGGCCCGGCGTCTCAATGCCCTTGAGGCGAAGCGCAGCGACGTGTCCCATTTCATGCAGGAACAGCATGGCGACGAGACCTGCGCCGAACCACGGGCCGAGCGTCAGCCCATAGACGACCGCTGAGAATGCCATGGTAAATATGGTTACGAGCGGCTTGGAAAACTTCAAAAACTTCAGCACCGGCCAGATCACCTTGGCCTTGGCGAGAAGCGCGCCCACAGCGCCGGCGGTTGCGAAGCGTGCCGGTCGCCTCGCGCCTGCAGTTGACACCTGCACGGACATGGATATTGGGTCCCTGAAAACGTCAAACCGATGGGTCCGGTAGACAGTGGCTTGCCGAAGCCAATAACTCGGCCACATGGATTGGTCGGTGCCGCGCCTCGTTGGGTTCAAGGCACAGTTGCGGTGATGCGCTCGTCGGTGCAGGGCGGGGGAACGCTCGACCTCGACCCGGTCGCGGCGTCCAGAAGGCAGTGCGTCAGATTGATATCACGACGACAAATCAGCGCGTTCCCAAATGTCTGGCTGGCGGCCTAGCGCCACCCGCATTCTGGCGAGGTCCAGCGTGCCTATTGGCACGCGCTGACGAAATCGGCTCCGTTGGCTACCTCTTCGGCGAGACGCGTTACTCGCGCCATCAAAGGAATCCCAGACGCGTCCCGAGTCGGAATGTAAGATCGACTTTCTCGGCTCAATCTTTGCCGCATGCGCGAGAACCTGTGCTCGACGCTGGCCGGAGTATCAGCCGAACCTAACGAGAGCGCGCTAGCGCGGCCGAGGCGAACCTTCGACCCGTTGCCAGCCATCAGCCATCAGCCGTTCCTGCGGTCGGAAACGACCTTTGTAGTCCATCTTCTTGGAGCCTTTGACCCAATAGCCAAGATATACGTATGGAAGCCCAAGGCGCCGGGCCCGTGAGATATGGTCGAGGATCATGAAAGTGCCGAGCGATCGCGCCGACGCGTGAGGCTCAAAGAAGGAATAAACCATCGACAGCCCATCACTGAGGATGTCGGTGAGCGACACGCCCAGCAATTGTCCGCTGCCACGCCCATTGATGCGGCCGTCGCGGCCGTGTTCGCGAAATTCAATCAGGCGGGTTTCGACATGGCTGTCTTCGACCATCATGGCATAGTCGAGCACCGTCATATCGGCCATGCCGCCGTCGCGGTGGCGGGCGTCCAGATAGGCGCGGAAGACCGAATATTGTTCGGAGGTCGGCAAAGGGATCCGCATCTCGCCGACAATATCACTGTTGAGATCAAGAATGCGTCGCATGTTGCGCGACGGACAGAACTCGTTAACCACAACTCGTACCGATATGCAGGCGCGACACTTCTCACAGGCCGGCCGATAGGCGATCGATTGACTTCGCCGAAACCCGCCATGGGTGAGCAAGTCGTTGAGATCGGTGGCCCGCTCGCCGACCAGATGGGTAAAGACCTTGCGCTCCTCCCGGCCCGGTAGGTAAGGGCAGGGTGATGGAGCCGTTAAGTAGAATTGCGGCGTATCGCGCGAATGCTGGGTCACCCTCAAAACCCACTTTCTTGCCTGCCTTTGCAGGATTGACCAGGCAAGAATAGTCCTCAAGGCATCCGATCGACAAGGTGAGGATTGGTAATGCGTAACGCCTGCGCCCGAGCCTCGTTATTGATGACGACCGTGCCCACGAGCATGTCGTGCAGCAGGCGCTGGCGGCTATTGAAGAACGCAACCAGAAGAACAAACGGCGTGAAGGCCGAGATGGTTACCCAGTAGGCGACCGCGTGGACAGCGCCCAGCAGGGCATAGGTCGGCGCCCCATACCAGGTCCGCATTTCGAGTTCCATGGCGCGCATGCCAATCGTTGCAGAGGCCGGGCTGCCAAACGTGAAGGCGTAATAGGCCAGAGCCCAAATCACTGCCGCCGGTGTCATAAGCCAGTACAGCATCCAACCCAGGCCGAACGTGATCAGTCCAAACAGGAAAACGAACATCGCGGCCAGGATGATCGGCACGATAACGATGAAAAGGTCGATGAAAAACGCCACAAAGCGTCGGGCCAGCACCCCTTCGAACAACTCGGGCATGGTTGCCGGATCGTAGGCGTGCGGCTTGACTTCGATCGAGAAGCCGATTCGCTTCGGGTCACTCTCGGACATCGTTTGAGACCTTTCTGCAAGGATGCGAAAATGGCCGCAGCAGTTTGCGGACGCAAGGGTTAACCGGGCAAATGTGGCGTCGCAAGTCGCCGATCCGATCCCTTTCTGCCTCCAAGAAGATGCCGCAACGGGTGAAAGCGAATTTCCCCCGCCCGTCGGTGTCCGGCTCGCCCCGTTTTGGGTGCCAGGGGAGTGTTTGCCGGTGGCTGACGCTCGGACCCTCTCATCGGCCCGCGCGCGGCGACGCCATGAGCCGGCTGCGCGGGGGTGTCCTGTTGCTTGCATTGGTGTGGGCGGCGGCCTGCGCGCCCATCGTCGACACCGAACAGTTGCGCATTTGCCGCCTGGTGGTTCCGGCGCTCCATCCGCCGCAAACTGAGATCCGCGAGCTTCGGGCGGCCCCCGCCGCCGGACCGCAGACGGGAGTGAGCATTGCATACTCGGCGCGTGAACCTGACACGCCCGATCGTGCGCATCAAATCACGTGCGTCTTTGCCGGCACAGCCTTCGAAGAGAACCGCCTTGATCTCGTGGCGGTCACAACTGACGAAGGCCCGCTCGGCGAGGCGCGGCTGCTTTATCTCAAGCGATTTTGGCTCTCGGCGTTTGGGGCAGCGACCGCCGAGCAACCGCGCTACGACCTGCCCGGGGTGCCGCAGCTGCCGCGCTCGGCAGCCTATGCGGCCCAGCAACTTGTCAATGCACTCGCGCTCGCTGCCATTTACGGACTGCTCGCGACCGCCTATTCGTTGATCTACGGCCTGGTCGGCCGCATCAACCTCGCCTTCGGTGGCGTCGCTGCCATCGGCTCCTACGCGGCGATCATGGGCATTGGCTCGGCGGTTGGCCTCAGGATCTTCAACCCGATCGCCGACCTTGGCATTGCGCTGACGACCGCGGCGCTGCTTTCGGGGTTGTGGAGCTGGTTCATCGGGATGAGCATTGTGGCGCCCCTGCACGCCCGTCATCGCCATGGTCAACCGATCCTGGTCGCGACCGCGGCCGTCGCAATCGTCATCGAGGAAATCCTGCGCCTTTCGCAGAATGCGCGCGAGCACTGGCTCGCACCGGTCCTCAACCAAACCATCGCGTTGGCGCGTGCCGGTGACTTCTTGGTGACTGTCACACCGATCGCCATGGTGGTCACGGGGGCCGCCCTGGC
>Ga0187783_10004133_pt1 | contig 10749 bp, 10 predicted proteins | sample 1015_SJ02_MP02_2_FD_132471 | JGI IMG/M metagenome (GOLD analysis project Ga0187783, IMG submission 132471) | Tropical peat soil microbial communities from peatlands in Department of Meta, Colombia - 1015_SJ02_MP02_20_MG | ecosystem: Environmental > Terrestrial > Soil > Wetlands > Peat | place...
ATTTTTGGCTGAACCCTTTTATGTCCTCTTCATAATCTTGTCGTTTTTCTGCATACTCTCTTTGCATTTTTTTCAAGCGCTGTTCTTCTTTTTCACGAGCAGAGTCGTTCATGGTTGATGCTTTTGCTTTAAATTCGGTAGCAGCTTGGGTAATGGTGCGTTCATCTTGCTGCAGCTCTTTTGCCATGCTATCAGCTTTTTCACGCATTTTTTTCTGAGTATCTTGGCCAAAAGCTGACTTTTCTGCTGCTTCAAAAAAGTCTACGATCAAAATATTGCGGGCGGTGACAACTGTTCCATCAAGAACAATATCTGATTTTTCTACAACTACAGGGCTTTTTTCTTTAGTAGTTGCTGTAACGGCAGGTTTGGGGGCTGGAGAACCTTTTACGGCATCATCAGCCTGCAAAAAAAATCCGGCCGACGAAAGAGAGAGAGCAACAAATAACTGTTTTTTCATATAAAATCCTTAAAAAAATAGGAAATATCAAATACTATAGACACTGTACCTATTTTTATAGTAATGGTCAAATATTAGAAATTAGAAGCTTGCTGTGCGAGCATCTGCTCCTCGTTTTCCTTTATTATATCTAATGCTTCAAAATATTCCTGCATATATTGTTGACATTTTGCATGCATTTCTGGGGTACAGTTGGGATTGTTGTTACAAGCAGTTCCATGCATAAGCAAGATTTCTAAGCGTTGTTTTTCTGTTTTCAAGTACAAATTTCGTAGGCTTAAGGTCGTAGCAATTTTTTGCATTTCTGCTGCTTCTTGTTCTTGTTGACGTTTTGTCCCTGGAATTCCTAGAGATGATGCTGAAGGGTTTGGTGCACTAGAAAAAAGAGTTACCGTATTTATTGCTGCTAAAATAAGAAAAAGTTGTTTTTTCATAAAAAGTATCCTTGTACATTAAAAGGTGTTTATAATATTCAATTTTTTGCTGTTGCTTGTTTTTGTTGTGGATGTTTCTTTTCCCATTTTTCTATTTGATTCTTACATCTCAAAATGTTATTGCTAAGTTCTTGAATTTTTGGGTGATTTTCTATTATAAGTACAATTGCTTTTTTCATGTTTTCAGTGTCTTCGGCTATGCATTTAGCATAATCTGAGCAACCTTCTGGTAATAATAGGCGTAAACACTGATCATTCTTTTCTTTTGCTTCTTCTGTGCTTTCGATGACGGAAGAAGAATAAGGGGATACAATAGGATTTTTAGCCTCCTCATTTGTTTGTGTTAATGTTTTTCCAAATGACATATATGTATTTTTGATTTCAGTGAGTGTTTGAGAACGGCCTTCAAGGAAAGCTTCACATGATGTTTTAATACTTGAGCACGCACGACAACATTTGTTTTTTTCTTCTTGTTCATTCTTTTCTTGAGCCTTTAACATTTGAGCGGGATATCCTTTTCTGTTTTTTAGATTACCAGAAAAGAAGGCTTTGAAATGTTTATCGAATTCTTCTTCTAGAATAATTAGTGTTTTTTTTGTTTGAATATAATGGGCTTCTGATGTTAGTTCTGGAATATCTTTTAATTCTGATGACGAACCACAAAACCATGAAAAAATCCACGGACATCCGCAATATAACGGTGCGGTATTTAATACAGAAAAAATCATGATCAAGAAAAATGGTTTAGCAAGTATTTTCATTATATAACCCTTATAAATAATGTGCTATTCAAAAAACAAAAGTACATTTATTATAAAGGCTGTTGCAGAGAAGTCAATTTTTGTGCGTTAAATTGGTGGAGGCGATGGGAATCGAACCCATGTCCGCGATAGTGCACATACCAAGTACTACATGTGTAGTCTTTGAATGTACGGATGTGATGCCTCAAAGACACAGTTCATCACATACGGTAACTTAGTAAGCAAGCGCAGGATACAAAATTACAGAAATCTTTCCTGCGAGTTCTATCGGATTATACGAGTTAGTTACGCTGATAGACACGCGCGACTAACAAGAATCATTGGCCATAGCCAATGATTATGCAACGATTACTCGGTTTGCATTTATTAGTGTGACTGTTTGTTTAACGAGCACTCAGACAACGCTCGACACGCACTCAATACGATCATTACCACGTCGAGACCGGTGCGCCCCCAAAAATTTCAAAGATTTATTATATACAATCACAGGATAACATAGGTAAAAAATGCGGTCAAGAGCCTGTTTTTGTCCTTCTTTTACGCATAGTTTTCTTTTGTACTGTCTCTTTTTCTTCAAGGCTATGTTTCCGAACAAAATCTTCTATGGCGCTTGTTTCAATGAGAAGGTGCGCGTTTTCCTTGGCCTTTGCTTTTTGTTCTTTATACCACCCTTTATAGAGAGTAAATTCTTTATCCGTCATTTGTTCTATTACTACATGAGGATCGAGAGTTTCTTGGGTAACATTGCGATATGTTGGAGGAGCTTCAGTTTGAGGGGATTCTTGTTCAGTGGCCTCAGATATTGTTGATTCTTCTTCTGCAGCAATTTCTTCTTCTAAGGTAACTTTTTCTGATGTTTCGGGGATAGAGGGTTTTTGTGATGTTTTTTTATACATAATTTTATATCCTTGATTTTTGTCTATAAAAAATACGCCAAAAAGGTTATAATCGGTATTTTTAAAATCAAGAGGATCGAGAAGCACGTTATTGAAAAAAGTTACTTGTTTGAATGTTGTTAGTTCATCAGTAGGCGGTTGAGATGGTGTAGAAAAATTGTTAATAGTAGTTAACTCATCAACAAGATATATTTTTTCTCCTGCAATAAGACTGTCATTTTCTCCTGCAATAAAATCGGAAGCTATCATACTAAATACAAAGGAGGTAAAAAATCGCTTTGGAGCAGACATCTTTTTTATCCAGTGTAGAGCATTTCCTGGTAAAGTAGAGACAATATAGGGAAATTTTATTGAATCAAAAAGTTCTTTTTTGTAATGATGGAGAGCTGTTCTGGCAGTTGGATCATGTATAATATCTTTTTCGGCATCTTGATCAAATGACGATGAAGTGGAAAATGCAAGTTCAAGAGGAATATATGGAATTTGAAAAAGTACTAATCTTTTGTCATGAATAGGAAATGGTGCTTTTTTTGAGGCATTGCTTATGGTTACTCTGTTAAGGTTTACTGTATCACGTAATTGCATTATGCTGAACCATGTCATGCCGGGGAGTTTGATGGTAGGAACATTATATTCACTTGGAGGAATTATTGTTTCTAGCACTTTTTTTAGAGGAGCATTATGTTCCTGGAGATCAAAGAAAGCTAAGTAACTATATTCTTTTGAAAAATCAAGTTCTATTCCTGTTTTTGTTATGACAAAATCCTTTGCTTCGAGATTATTTATCGCAAAGTAAGGCGAGTCTCCTGTTGCTACAGTATCACTTGCAACAGCAGCAATCAGCGTGAAATTATACACCTTGTATATTGCTTTGGAAATGAAAGGGAGGTGTAAATGTTGTCCGCCTGAAAAGCAGGTAAAATAGCACAGTATATCTGTGAAAATACACGTATCAAGGAAATTGAGCATGGAAGAAAAAGTGGTAAAAGAAAGTGAGGCTAAGCTTCCTCCTGCTTCTCCAAGCATTATGTTGACCTCTTGGTCAAGTGTATACAATTGTTCAATTTTTTTCTGCCGCTCTTCAGCTGCTTCTTTGCTGAATTGTCCGATGGCAATCTTTTTATTTTGAGCACGTTTTTTTTCTGCTTTTTCATTTTTTGGCAATTGTTCGGAAATTCCTCGGATAAATCCTATTTCTTTTTGCAGCTTTTCCATTTCTGTTAAAGCATTTTTTAGCTCAAAGCTCATGAATGTAAAGCCGCCATGGCCATTGAGAAAAAAGTTCCAGGTCGGAAGGATAAATTCTATGGATTCTTTTAGGCTTTTTGGTATATCTTTTTTTATTATGAATAGGGGTGTGAAAATTTCATTAACAAGATAGTGCGTTTTTTGTATGGTATCGATATCATTTTTAGACATTTCCTTTTGCGTCATAGGAAGATCTTCTAGGCGAGAAGCTTTAATACGTTGTAACATATATCGATTTATATGCAGACCAAGTGCAATTTCTTCAATCGTCAGCGGCGCTATAGAGTTAGTTATGTGCTCAAGCATATTGAATTTTTTACATTCTTCTACAAATGCTTGGATTATGTTTTGTTTGTATATATGAGGAATGCAAAGGATAAATTGTGTATTCAGGTAATATATATCCCATTCTTCTAGTTTAAAAAAATCATGCATGATGACATATAGATCATGAGCTGCTTCTATGTCATCGGTTGGTTCAGTTGTTTTGTTTTCCACAACTTCTGCTTCTAATTTTTTAAATTCTTGATACTCTTTATACTGTTTATCATTATTGAGTTTTTCTTGTACTTTTTGTGCAATTTCTGCTTTTTTTTCTTGATCAGTAACTGATGTTAGCAAAGGAAAAATGTCTTTGCTGTACTGTTTCATAGTGAGAAAAATCTGGTGATACTGATGTTCTTCGGAGGTAGTATCAAGTAATTTTTCTTTAAATTCTTTATAGTGAAAAAGGATTTGGTGCCATAAGTTTGCGGTCATGAGAATTGGTGCTGCTTTTTCATATAAGGCAAGTATAATATCACCTACTATAGGTTTATCGCTTACCATTCTATATTCATTAGCTTCGGTATTTTCAATGTCAAAAGGCATAATCATGCGAGCATGTCGAGTATGAGATGTATAGAAACTGGTAATAGCAAGCAGAAATAGCAGCAATTTTTTCATACTTTTTTCCTTTAAAAAAAATGGGTTTTTATACAGGCTACATTATTTCGAAAAGGAACGGCAATAAAAAAATTTTCTTACTCTTTATTTTTCAGTTCCCGCGCTGTTTCTCGTCTAATGTCGCGTTCTTTGAGACTTTGTTTTTTTTGTGCTGCTTTTTTATGTTTACAGATACCGATTTCTACTTTTGCAATATTGCGATTATTAAAATAAATACGGAGAGGGATGATAGTGATTCCTTTTTTGGAGACATTACCAATGAGGCGGATAAGTTCCCGTTTATGCAGCAAAAGTTTGCGACGTCGGGTTCGTGATTCTTCACTTTTATGATATGCCTGGGTATAGGGAGTAATGTTACAGTTAGTGAGAAAGAGTTCGCCATCATGAATTGTTGCAAATGCACCTTGCAGTGATACTTGACCTGCGCGAAGTGATTTTACTTCATCGCCGGACAGTACTATTCCGGCTTCATATTTTTCAAGAATTTCATATTCAAAAAAAGCTTTTTTATTTTGTGCAATAACTTTCATGATGGTGATGTGTTATGGTTAGGTGAGGAACGAGAAATATACCGAATTCCAATATTTTTTGCTACTGGATACAGTATACAACTTAAACAGAGCGCGAGCAAATTTCCTCCACACAAAAAAGCCCAGAGTGACAATGACTGTACGCCAATATACGGTTCCAGATAGGTGCTGCAGGTTGTCACCCACGTTGGTTCGTAGCGGGAAATGTCGATAGAAAAAAGAGAAAAAAGGTAATGGCCGATGAGATGATCGGTTGCATATACCGGAATCATTGTCCAGGGGTTATTGATGAGTACTGAAGTAGCAAGAGTAAGTGAAAAATTGAGGGCAAAAAACCATGAAAAGAGGATGACCATGGCAGTGTGAAATCCGACAAATGGTGAAAATGCGACGTATACCCCAAAACAGACCGACTTTGCAAAGGTGTGAGCGCATTGTGTATGGGTAAAAATTGCGTGCATGCGTGTCAGAAATGCAGTAACTATTTTTTTCATATAAACAAATTTATTCTTTTGCATACTACTGATGGCTTTGAAAAAATCTTATTCTGTAGTACGCTTTTAATAATACGTTTAGACTAGTATATCATAGGTATGTATCATGAAAAAGCTTTTATTAACGCTGATATCCTTAAATGGATTCTTTTTATCGTATAATGACATAGAAACATCTCCTTCGCCACTATTATTAGGGTCTGTGCAGTTTCCCGTGCAAAGTCGCTATGAGCCGGTCCCGGTGTATTATGGAGGGCACATCATTTCAGTAGAAATGCAGCGGTCAGGCAAGATGAGTTTTGAAATACCAAAAGAAAAATATCAGACAACATTTTATGTGCTCGTGGCTCCAGCAGAGTATATTAGACCGCATGTTGTTACTTTTGACCATGATGGAGATGTGTTATCTATGGTTGATTATCTGTTTCTCAAGACAAATGTCTATAAATTATATGAACTTGCCTTGATAGAACAAGAAAAAAGTTCTGATTTTTTTGGCGATGGAAGCGAAGAAAATACGCAAGAGCAGCAGGTAGCGTATCAGTGGAATATACAAGAAATGTTATTGCCTGAAAATGGACATATTCCTGACAACACGGTTATTATATCATTTATTCCTGAGCTGGTATATGATATTCGTGGAGGATCTGAGCTGGCGTTGCCCACGATTTATGTAAAAAACAGTGACAAAATAGAAGATAGCACACAAGCACAAGATCTTGTTGATGTGGCGGTTCAGATGCAGCTTGCGGCACTTGATATTAATACCCTTCATGCGCCGACAAAAAAAATTATTGCCAATGCGACAAAATGTACCTTTATTATAGCACCTGCTCATTAACGCATGAATGGCCATACTTCTTCTTATTATATTCTCGGTATAGAAACATCGTGCGATGAAACGGGCATCGCGGTTTATCATACGCAGCGCGGGATTATATCTCAGGCGCTGTATTCTCAAATCGATCTTCATGCGTTGTATGGAGGTGTTATTCCTGAAATTGCATCGCGCACGCAACTTGAAAAAATTGGCCCGCTTTGTACGTATGCTCTCCAACAGGGTTCAATATCGCTGGATGATATTGATGTGATTGCAGTGACCAATAAGCCAGGATTGCCGGGATCATTACTGGTAGGAGTGTGTTTTGCAAAAGCAGTTGCCTGGGCAAAAAAAAAGCCGATTATTGGGGTTAATCATTTAGAAGGACATATTTTTTCATCATTTTTGGAACATGATGTTCCTTTTCCTCATTTGTGTCTGACTGCCTCTGGAGGACATACCTCTCTTTATCTGGTACGAGATTTTGGCATTTTTGATCTTATTGGACAAACATCTGATGATGCTGCAGGAGAGCTATTTGATAAAATAGCAAAATTGATGCATTTGCCGTATCCAGGAGGTCCTGTCATGGAAAAAGCGGCGCGCACAGTGCAGTTTCAGGACTTTTTTCAGTATCCTCGCGCAACAGCAGCGACGCTTGATTTTAGTTTTTCTGGGCTTAAAACGGCAGTGTTATATGACTTAGTAAAACGACATGCATATGACCTGAAACAAAAAACTTTTTTAAAAAAAAATGATACTCATTTTATTGCGCAGGTTGCCAGTTCGCTGCACGTTTGTGTTGCTGATATTTTTGAGCAAAAATTAACTGATGCCTATGCACTATTTCCGGAAATTAAAGCAGTAACGTTTGTTGGTGGTGTTGCCTGTAATGCCTATATTTCATCACGCTTGCAAGAATGGGCGTCTAGGCGGCAATGTGCATTTTTTTCACCATCTGCAAAATATTGTACGGACAATGGAGCAATGATAGCCTTTGTTGCGGGATATAAAGCATTAAGGGGCCATTTTGATTCGTTTGATATGGATATTTTACGATAATGGATGTTTATTTTGCGTACATATTTCGTATATACGTCTCCAGAGGCCCATCATACAGTTTCCAGATAACAACATAATTATGAAAAATGCCGATAATATTTCTTTCAAATATATCAAACATAAGTTCATAAAAAGGAGGATGTGCTGGGCGGGCATCAGAACTGTTAGTCATATATTGAGGCAGAAGAAGAGGATCGGAAAAAAGTTCTTGTACTGCTGGAGGTAATGGAATTTGAATAAGGGGAGTTTCTTGTTCTATAGTCCAGATTATGAGATTTTGTTCAGTAAGCGCGGCAAAAAGAGGAACTTCGGTGGTGTAGTGCTTATTTTTAGAGAAAATAAAATTGAGAGGAGTCAATCCGTCTCCAGAAAGGGTACGAGTGCCGTTGGGAGTAGAAATAATATACTTTTTTTTCAATACATCAAAAGTTCCAGATAATGCCGTTTCAGGGGCAGGTAAAAAAGGATGCATCATACTTCTTTCAGTGCTTGCAGATGGAACATAGGGAGCAAATGAGTGATTTGTATGAGCTCCGGACAAAATGTTGCAGGTGACCGAATATTTTTTGTACTGTTTTTGAGCAAAAAGATCTTCTTGTGGCCACTGTTTTGCAATAACAGAGAGCGTGAGAAGTTCTTGTGGTCGTATTTTTGTATCAAGACTTCGTGTTGGTTGCATATTTTGTTTGTATGTATAATCAAAAAAAGTAGTCTGAGGTAATCCATCGCATGTAGGGGAAAATGAAGCGGGTATACTGACGCTCATGTCGGCAATAAGGCATTTGGGAGAAGGTTTTTCGTGCAGAAGTTCTGTATAGTCATATACTTGTACTGTTTCTCCTTTACATATATTTTTGCCCGATGCTGTCATGGCTTTTTCAGTAGCGAGAAACGTAAGAAATTGTTTGTTGTTGAGATGTTGACCACATTCATGATTAACGGCGATGATGTTCAGATTTTTTGATTGATTTTTGTATATGTCTTGTACATTAAAACAGGTTGTCATGAAGGCAAAAGGGAGTTTTTTTAATACAATTTTTTTCAGAAATTTTCCAAAAGGATGATATTTATCCAGATAATGGCGTAAATCTGTGTCATGTATCCAGTGTCGAGCTCTGGAATAAAAAGTGTCGCCAAGTTGTTCTATTAATATGCGTGTAATAATAGGAAAACATATGCGTGATTCCATAAATGTTGCAGTTTCTATGAGAGGAAAAAGAGTACTTGGGGTAGTTGTATAATAATAATTAGGATTGAAAGCTCGTCTATAAATAGATGAAATAAAGGTAAGATATGTTTTTAATTGTTCCTCTGTTATATCCAATTCGAGGGGATTTTCTGGTGGCAGAACCGACTCAGTGATGTAATCATTAATAAAAGGACAATCTTTTTTGAGAAGATCGATTTCATTTTTTGTTAAAATACAGTATTTATCCCTTGTTTGAATACCATAAAATAGATGCAGATTGGCTTGTTGCTGTTGACTATGAAGAAAATGAGATGAAATAAAAATGGAAAAAATAAAAATATACGTTCCATTTTGCTTCATACTTTTTCCCTTTTTTAAGTCTTTTCCTCTACAATTTTATTTTTTCTGTATTTTTTGAACTGCTTTTAGCTTTGCTGCATATACTTTTAATCGTGTTAAAACTTGTTCAAGAAATGCTTTTTTTTGTAACAGCAGTTCGCGTGCTTGTTCAACAGAAGTAATGTTATTTTTTATTACACCTTTTACTGAATTGATAATAGCGTCGACAAGTTCTGAGTATGCTTTTTTTGTTGCATCGTCAGCATCTTGGGCAGGAAGTTCAAGAGCATTTATTTGTGTAAGAAGATCATTAACAGTTGCTAATTTTTGTACCCATGACTTCCATTGTGCAGCAACTTTTTGGCGTTGTGCAACAAATGATTTGCCAACAGGAGATTTTTGTGGTTGGTTAGGGGTTTGTTCACTGCTCTGCATAGAGTAAAAAGACACAAGGCAAGAGGCAAGAGCAATGCAAGGAAAAAGTCGGTAATTCATATATGTCCTTCAGTAAATATATTAGTTAAAATAATAATAGCATATTTTAAGAAAAAAATCAAGACAAGGACGACATACTGATTTTTTTGAAAAAATGCATGCGATAATGTTGCAGTTCTGCGATAGATTGCATAACATCGGCTAATGCGCGATGTTCATCATTTTTTTTAAATTCTTTCTTTTTGTTGTGGGGATACCAGCGAAAAACGAGCTCTTTTATGGTTGAAACATCGATAATGCGGTAATGAAAAAAATCAAGAAGCTGGGGCATAGAGGCTTGTAGGAAAATGCGGTCTTGCCATACAGAATTGCCGCATAACAGTACTTTTTTTGGTTGACAGTATGTTTTTAAAAAATCGAGCGTTTTTTTTTCTGCTTGGGCAGTGGTAGTTGAAGATTGCAATACTTGCGCAGTAAGACCGGAAATCATGTGCTGTTTTTTGCACCAGTCATTCATAGTATCGAGAATCGACGCAGACTGATTAATAATACAATGAGGTCCTTGATGCATAATGTCAATATTGTCATCGGTAATGATAGTTGCAATTTCTAAAATTTTGTCTTGGGCAGGATTAAGGCCTGTCATTTCAAGATCAAGCCAAACAAGGGTATTTTTTTCCACGGGTTCCTCAAAAAAGGTACGTAGTTCTTGAAAGGACTGTACCACATTTTGCGATTCATGCAAAATATTTTAAATCCTTCACTACGCTTTAAGAAAAGCTTCATGAAGGATATAAAAAAAGATCTTTCTTTCTTGTCGTTCTTCATGTAACCTTCTTAAGATGAAATGAAGGATTAAAAAAAAGATCTTTCTTTCTTCACCCGTCCTTCATGGAGCTTTTCTTAAAGCGTAGTGAAGGATTTAAAGTGAAGGATTTTAAAGTTATGGCAGAAAAAAAACAGGTATTGCGTGTTGGGGTCCTTATGGGAGGACGGTCAATTGAGCGGGAAGTATCACATAATTCAGGACGAACAGTGTGTGACCATCTTGATGTCCATCAGTATGCAGTGGTGCCGCTTTTTCAGACGCAAGAAGGAATACTGTATCGCATGCCATGGCATTTTTTGCATCGCGG